>Ga0302319_10009117_pt1 | contig 19168 bp, 23 predicted proteins | sample Bog_T0_2_FD_203319 | JGI IMG/M metagenome (GOLD analysis project Ga0302319, IMG submission 203319) | Peat permafrost microbial communities from Stordalen Mire near Abisko, Sweden - Bog_T0_2 | ecosystem: Environmental > Terrestrial > Soil > Wetlands > Peat | place: Sweden: Abisko, Stordalen Mire... | reverse complement strand
GTGCCCGAGGTCTGATAGCCATGCGCTTCCAAAAGATCGCGAAAGAGCTTCATATTGAGCTCGTTGTCCTCCACGATCAGGACGGTTTTTGCCATCCGTCCCTCCAATCCCAGAAATACAGCTCCGAATTGCGGTGCGTCGGGCGCCGCCGCCGGGCGTGTCAAAAAGTGAAATCAAACTAGCGCCAGATTCGCTCTAACCCGTTAAGCTCACATGCCATCTTTATGCGAAGTGGTTTCCACTTGCTTGAACACGTTCCGCAGACTCGGGCATGATGGTTGTAAAATAGAGACCATAAGTTAGCGAAAGGCAAACATCGCGATTGAAGAAGCTTGTTCAAAATCCCCGGGAAGTAGCTGAAATCGTTGCGATTCAGGCGCTTTCCTTCATCGCCGGCGAGCCCGAGCGGCTGGGCCTGTTCCTGGCCGAGAGCGGAATCGGCCCGGAGACGCTGCGCCATGCCGCCGCCGATCCGCGCTTTCTGGCGTCCGTGCTCGACTTCGTGATGCGCGATGACGCAACCGTGAAAGCCTTTGCGAGCGTATCGCAACTGCATCCCACCAACATCGCCGCCGCCCACCAGGCGCTCAACGATCCCAAATGGGAGCGCGACGTGCCGTGACGCTGCCCGCGCCAGCCCTGGAGGAACCGACCTGCTTTTGCCGGGATTGCCTCCATGACCTGGCTTTCGCTGCCCGGCGCTGCGGCGAATGCGGTTCCCCTCGCCTGGTCAAGCACCAGGGTCTGGCCGCGCTGACGCTCGCCCATATCGATTGCGACGCCTTCTACGCCACCGTCGAGAAGCGCGATAACCCCGAGATTGCCGACAAGCCGGTCATCATCGGCCGCGGCAAGCGCGGGGTGGTCTCGGCGGCCTGCTACATCGCCCGCACCTTCGGCGTGCGCTCGGCGATGCCGATGTTCAAGGCGCTGGCGCTATGCCCGTCCGCGGTCGTGGTCCGGCCCGACATGGCGAAATATGTCCGGGTCGGCCGCGAGGTCCGCCATGCCATGCAGGCGCTGACGCCGCTGGTGGAGCCGTTGTCGATCGACGAGGCGTTCCTCGATCTGGCTGGCACCCAGAGGGTGCACGGCATGATCCCCGCCAAGGTGCTGGCGCGCTTCGCCCAGCAGATCGAGCGCGACATCGGCATCACGGTTTCGGTCGGCCTGTCCTGCAACAAGTTCCTGGCCAAGATCGCCTCCGACCTCGACAAGCCGCGCGGTTTTGCCACCCTCGACCAGGACGAGGCCCGCGCGATGCTGGCCGAAAGACCGGTCGGGTTCATTTTCGGCGTCGGGCCGGCGACCCAGGAAAAGCTGATTCAGCGCGGCTTTCGCACCATCGCCGATCTGCAGCGCGCCGACGAGATCGACCTGATGAAGCAGTTCGCCGCCGAAGGCCGAAGGCTGTGGCGGCTGGCACGCGGCATCGACGACCGCCCGGTCGTTCCCGATCGCGGCGCCAAGACCATCTCCAACGAGACCACCTTCGACACCGACATCCGCGACTTTGCGACGCTGGAAAAGACCCTGTGGCGGCTGTGCGAAAAGGTATCCTCGCGGCTGAAGAGCAGCGATCTCTCCGGACTGACCATCACGCTGAAACTGAAGACCGCCGATTTCCGGCAGCGCACCCGCTCGCAATCGATTCACGCGCCGACCCAACTGGCGGCAAAGATCTTTGCAACGACCCGGGAGATGCTGGCGAAGGAGATCGACGGCACCGCGTTCCGCCTGATGGGCGCCGGCGTCAGCGCCCTGCGGCCGGGCTCCGCGGCCGACGACACCGACATGCTCGACCGCCGCTCGGCCCATGCCGAACGCGCGATCGACGATTTGCGCAGGAAATTCGGCCAGGCCGCCGTGATCCGGGGCATCGCCTATGAGGGTCCGGAGAAGACGCAGTAGCCATGGTCATTGCCGGGCCTGAAGGCCGGGAATGACGATCACCTCACTTGCAGGGCTTGGAATCCTTGACGTCAAATTTTCCAAGCGCGCCCGATATGACAAAGTCATTGTAGTCCAGCACCAGCGCCCGCGAGACACCGTTCTCGAACAGCTCGAACGACATCGCATATACGGGCGTCTGCTCGCCGTCCTTGGCCTTGGCGTCGTGGTCATAGTAGCTCACGGTCACCGGCCAACGCGTCAGCGATTTCATCGCATCGTTGGTGGTGGATGGATCGGGCGCCTCGATGCTGCGATCGCCCGGGATCGCCTGTCCGATCACGGTCAGGGTATTGTAGACCTTTTCGCCGTTATCCGATCCGTCATAGACCGTCAGTTCCAGCAGGGATTTGCCGTCTTTGGCGGCGGCGATGATGCGCCTGATCTGCTCGGTCGGGAACACCGTGGAGCCATCGAGCGTGAAGATCTTGGCTTCCGGCTGGGTCAGCTTGACGGTGATGTGATCGCCCGACCGCTCCGCGATCCCGTCGACCGCGCTGGAATCGGTATCGTTCATGCGGGCATCGATCTTGAAGCGATAGCTCTTGCTCTCGGCGTCCTCCCAGGAGGTCGAGCGCAGATCGCTCAGCGTCGTCTTGCCCTCGCCGCTGTTCAGTTCCGAGACCTGGCGGAATTCCGAGGTGTATCCCTCGCAGGCGCTGCCGGAGAAATCATAGAGGATGCGCCCGCGCGCGCTGTCGATCGAGGCCGAGCCGCGCGACTTCACCAGCGTGAGGTCGTAAAGCGCCTGATGCGGAAGAAACGCGGCCGTGGCCGCCGCGCCCGCCTGCCCGGCGGAAAAACCCGATCCGGCGGCGACGGCGGCGAGCGCCAGCAGCAACGATCGGGTGCGCGGAATCCGGAACCGGCTGGCCATGTGTCGTCCTTACGAAATTGGGCTGTGAATTGCGACATTATTCACCGCCCCATTGCGCCGCAACTAGGGCCGTTTCACAAAAAAGCGCGAATCAGCCCGGGTCAGGCCCTGTTTTTGGCATTTCGGCCCGGCGTCCCGCTCACTTGCATGTCAGGGCTCGATGCGCGAAACAAAGCGGCACCGATTTATCACCTTCCGGGCGCAGGTCACACATCCAACGGGGACGAAGCATGGCGGACACGGTCGAGCAGAAACTTGCGGCACTTGGCATCGTCTTGCATGCACCCGCGAGCCCGGTGGCGAATTATGTCGGCTTCGTGCGCACCGGAAATCTGCTGTTCGTTTCGGGCCAGGTCTGCTTCGACGCGCAGGGCAAGCTGATCGCCAAGGGCAAGCTCGGCGCCGGCGTCAGCGTTGAACAGGGCAACGCCGCGGCGCGCGGTTGCGGCATCAACCTTCTGGCGCAGGTCAAGGCGGCGCTCGGCGACCTCGACAAGGTGGTCCGCGTGGTCCGGCTCGGCGGCTTCGTCAATTCGGCCCCGGACTTTCTCGACGGACCGAAGGTGCTGAACGGCGCCTCCGACCTGATGGTCGCAGCCTTCGGCGACAAGGGCCGCCACGCCCGCACCACCGTCGGTGTGTCCTCCCTCCCCGCCGATGCGGCGGTGGAGGTCGAGGGATTGTTCGAGGTCTCGTAGCGGGGTTGCGAGCATGCGTGCGCCCGACTGGCTGACGGCGCGGCCGGTTGCCCATCGCGGCCTGCATGACGCCGCGCGCGGCATCATCGAGAACATGCCGGCCGCGGCAGAGGCCGCGGTGGCCGGCCGATTCAGCATCGAATGCGATATCCAGCTGTCCGCCGATGGCGAGGCGATGGTGCATCATGACGATGCACTGGGCCGCCTCACCGAGGGTTCGGCGGTCCTGCTCGAAAAGACCGCGGCCGAGCTGAAGGCGGTGAAATTCAACAATACCCCGGAGCGGATGATGTCGCTCGGCGATCTCTGTGCGCTGGTCGCGGGCCGGGTGCCGCTGGTGATCGAGGTGAAGAGCCATTTCGACGGCGACCGCCGGCTGGTGAAGCGGATGGCGGAGGTGCTCGCCTCCTATTCCGGGCCCGCGGTCGGCATGTCGTTCGACCCGGACCAGGTGCTGGCGCTACGCGAGACCATGCCGCAACGTCCCCGCGGCATCGTCGCCCAGCGCGACTATGACGACGATTACTGGATGAAACTTACCCCCGGGCAACGCCGGAGCATGCGGCATCTGCGGCACGCCTTCCATACGCGGCCGCATTTCGTCGCCTTCTCAGTCAACCAGTTGCCGGCGCCGGCGCCCTGGATTGCGCGCAACCTGTTCGGACTGCCGCTGCTGACCTGGACCGTGCGCACGCCAGAGCAGCGCGAACGGGCCGCCCGCTACGCCGATCAGATGATCTTCGAAGGCTTTGTGCCGGGAACCTGAACCAGACCGGCACGCCCTTGAAGTCGCCTGACCAATGCACGATCTTTGCATTGGTCACCATGTGCGCCATCATCTGCGGCACCCTATCGATGGCTGATCGTAACGCGTGACCGGTTCAAATCGCCGATGGATTCTTCCGAAATAACCCTCGAAGCGGTACCCTCCGTCAGCGAGATTCCCGCTGCGGACTGGGATGCCTGCGCCAACCCGCATGTCCCGGCCGACAGTCTCGATACCCTCGACACCCTCGCGTCAGCAGAACCTGCGACGGCCTCCGGCGCGGCTTCAAAAGCCCACTATAACCCCTTCGTTTCACACGCATTTTTCAAGGCGTTGGAAGATTCGAAATCGGCCTGTGCTAAAACCGGCTGGGGACCGCGGCATCTGGCGGCGCGGCTCGACGGCGAGATCGTCGGCATCGTGCCCTGCTATCTGAAATCGCATTCGCAAGGCGAATACGTTTTCGACCGCGGCTGGGCCGATGCCTATGAGCGCGCCGGCGGGCGTTATTACCCGAAGTTGCAGGTCTCGGTTCCCTTCACCCCGGCCACCGGCCCTCGCCTCCTGATCCGCGACGACGTCGATCGCGAGCGCATCGGCACGGCGCTGGCGAGCGGCCTGGTCGCCTTGTGCGACCTGACAAAAGCCTCCTCGGCTCACGTCACTTTCGCGCGCGAGGCGGAATGGAAATTTCTCGCCGCGCACGGCTTCCTGCAGCGGACCGACCAGCAGTTTCACTGGCACAATCCGGGCTATGGCAGCTTCGACGATTTTCTCGGCTCGCTCAATTCGCGCCACCGCAAGGCGATCAAGCGCGAACGGCGCGAGGCGGTGGCGAGCGGCCTCACCATCCACGCGCTCACCGGCCGTGACATCACCGAAGACGCCTGGGACGCCTTTTTCGAGTTCTACATGGAGACCGGTTCGCGCAAATGGGGCCGGCCGTATCTGAACCGCTCCTTCTTCTCGCTGATCGGCGAGAGCATGGCGGACGACGTGCTGCTGGTGATGGCCCGGCGCAACGGCCGCTGGATCGCCGGCGCCATCAATTTCATCGGCTCCGACACCCTGTTCGGCCGCAACTGGGGCGCGATCGAGCATCACCCGTTCCTGCATTTCGAGATCTGCTATTATCAGGCGATCGAATTTGCAATTCTGCGCGGCCTCAAAACGGTCGAGGCCGGCGCGCAAGGCGAGCACAAGATCGCGCGCGGCTACCTGCCGCAGACCACCTATTCGGCGCATTACATCGCCGACCCCGACCTGCGCCGCGCGATCGCAGAGTATCTGAAGCGCGAGCGCGCCTATATTGCCGAAGCGGGACGCGAACTCAGCGAGCTGGGACCGTTTCGCAGAGATTCCGAACCTGTTGAAAGCCATACCGAATTCCCGGAGACGCCATGACCGCCTACGACCCTCAAAACCCCTTTGCAAAAATCCTGCGCGGCGAATTTCCGAGCTACAAGGTGTACGAGGACGAGCATGTGCTGGCCTTTCTCGACATCATGCCGCGTTGTGACGGCCATACGCTGGTGATTCCGAAGGCCCCTGCCCGCAACATCCTCGATGTCACGCCGGAAGATTACGCCCATGTCGCCCGCGGCGCCCACACTATCGCCGCCGCCGCCATGAAGGCCTTCAACGCCGACGGCATCACCATCCAGCAGTTCAACGAGCCCGCCGGCGGCCAAGTGGTGTTTCATTTGCACATGCATGTGATGCCGCGCCGCGACGGCGTGGCGCTATTACCGCCGGCCAGCAAGAAGGAGGACGGCAAGGTGCTGGAGGAAAACGCGGCGAAACTGAAGGCGGCGTTGGGATAGCTGGCGCCGTCATTGCGAGGAGCCAACGGGTCCGGCCTTTTGGCCGGCCCGATGATAAACTCCGCGACGAAGCAATCCAGACTCCGTCATTCCGGGATGGTGCGCCAGCACCAGACCCGGAATCTCGAAATTCCGGGTTCGATGCTTCGCATCGTCCCGGAATGACGACACCCTCACTCCGTCTCGAAATCCCCGGCCTGCGGCTGAGCCAGCGGCGTGAATTCGCAGCGATCGGGTTTGATGTCCAGCAACGGCGTTTCGTCGAGACAATCGAGGCCGCGCACCAGAACGGTGTTGCCCTCGATCCCCACCAGCTTGACGATCGAGGTTCCGATCGGGTTCGGGCGCACCGGCGAGCGCAGCGAAAAGGTGCCACGAGTCAATGTGTTGTTCTTCGGGCTCTGCAGCACCAGATCGCGTCGCGACAGATGCAGCCAATACAGCACTTCGAGATTTGAGTAGAAATCGACCCCCTTCAGCGCCGGCACCCAGGGCTCGAATATTTCCAGCCGGCAGACCGGGCCGTCATGACGGCCCTGCCGCGGGGCCTCCAGGCGCGAGGTCCAGGGCGTGCGGATACGGCCGATGAAAACGAGGCCGGCATCACGCGGCGGCGGCATCTCGACGGCCACTTCCCCTTCGCGCAATTCACTCTCTCGAACCATGTTCTCAATCCAGCGTAATGCTCTGTGCCTTGATCACGCCCGACCAGCGCGCCCGGTCGGCGTCGATAAATTCCCCGATCGCGGCGGCGCTGCGCGGCCGGAACACGGGAAAGCCGATCTTTTCCAGCGAGGCGCGAAACCCGTCATCGTTCAGCGCGCGGTCGAGGCTGGCGCTGATCTTTTGCGCGATCTCGTCCGGCAGTCTGGCGGGGGCTGCGATACCATACCAGACGCTGACGCGGTAGTCGGGATAGCCGCTCTCGGCGATGGTCGGCACGTCCAGCATATCCGAGCTGCGGCTCTGCGAACTGACGCCGAGCGCCCACGAAGGTATCTCAGGGCCGTTTAACAATCGGCCGCCATCCACTGGCGACCATGGTGTTATCGAGATAACCCCTGATCCAACGATCATTGCCGAAGCCGGTGTAAACGCACCCGCAATAACTGCAGACCATAGCTGACCGGGCCCATTCTGCGGTTTCACCATAACGGGTCAGATCAGCGCTGGCGTCACGCTGCGGCGGATTTGCGGCCCGGCAATCTGGCGCTGGGCAAGCTTTAGCTGACGGCATTGGGTCTCCTATTTTCATTCAAACATTATCGCACCTTGCGGTCACCGTGACGCTATCGGCGTAAAACGTCACGCGCCATGTTGCTGCTTCCCCACCCGAAGAGAACAATCCAGTAACGCGCGTAGGTCTGGCCTCAAAAATCTTCGATCGTAAAGGTACCGAGAATGAGCATCAAGATCGACTGCCAAGCGTTCCACGCCGCCTCGCCTCTCTGAGGTGATGTGTCGCTTGCACTGCACCCCACATTATAGGTCTGGCCTGGACGCATGAAAATCACTGAAGAGGATACAATATAAACCTTGGCGTTTAGGCTCTCGTAGGAACCGGAATAGCTAGTGAACCAGGCCGGTTGGTTTGATACTCGAACAACGCGATTCTCTCGTATCGACGAGTCTCGGAGGGTGGACACAATTCCTTGCACCACCTCCGGCGGCGCGGGAGCACTGAGGGCTTCGTCAATGGCCGCCTGCGTGAAGTCGGCGGTGTCAGGTGTAGCCTTCACTACGACGAGGCAATTAGTGAACCCAGGTCGCCCCGAAGGAGCAGGCTGTTTGGCAATGAAACTGAGCTTCGAGTTTGGGGTTCGTGGCGTGTTTTGCCTCCAATCTGGTGGCATGAGGATGTGGAAGCCCCCTCCGGGCGGTCGCAGCGTTACCCAGTCGTCAGTCACACGCATCGTTTGCGCTGACGCGGTGCCAACGAGCGTAGCTGCAAGAATGCGCCCGCCGACAAACAACGCCGTTAAATTGAGCCCTGTACGCAGGCGCATCGAAATCCCCCCGAGCCGCGATCCGGCCCGGCCGTATAGACATACAATCGTGCGGCTAACACAATCCTTACGCGCTTTCCGCCGCTCTTTTCTCCTTAAAATCCGGCCTGAGGGGCGGCATCACGGCGGTGACTTTGCACGACAAAAATTTCGTGACGACGGTGCGCACGGAGCTTCAGGCCTTTGAAAACCGATGTTTGACCTGCTCCGATGCCCACCACCCGACCGCTATAACTACTCCGACTGCGGCATAAATGACCCACTTGGGGCCGTTGTACGGCCCGTCACCAAAAATCAGGACAAGTGCCGTGACAACCACAAGGCCTGCAACTACGACCCCAGCAATGAAGGCGATGATAGCTGCCAATGTTTTCATGACGTGTCCACCAGCCGATTCACCATTATATTGCTTAAGTCGCCTTGGGCTCAACCAAGTTGCGGCTCTGCAACGGTCTCCTCTTGCTTGAAGCGCCCACGCAGTTTGAAGGTAGCCTCAACCGCCTTTGCTGCACTCCAAAATACGATGAGCGCGAGCACGATGTTTTTTCCGCCTTCAATAATCTTTAGCTGCGCAGCAATCGTCATCCCGAATGCTACTGTCGCCGCGATGAGAAGGATTATAGCGGCCGTGCGGCTTCGGCCCCACCGGAGCCAAGCTGCACCTACCGTGTATATGGAGACGTCAACCATCGTCTCACCAATGTCGAAACCTGAGCTTGGATATTGTGTCGCCATCCAAATCCCGACAACCCCCTGGAGCACGGCAATGAAAAAGAACGCAGCGGAGGTTTCCTTGATCGTCTTCAACGCCTCTTCCCGCGTCTTGATCGCCTTGAACCAATTCGATTTCGACTTTTGCGGTCCTGATCCCGCCTCATCTGCGATGGAATTTTTGTGTTGCATCAGTGGAGATTTATACTGCCGCGCTTGTGCTGCCACCGTTCGCGCGGGCTGCGGCGGCGGAGCCGACCAAGGTTGATGTGGGGCAGGTGAAGCCGCGGCGATTTCCCGGATGCGCCTAAAGAATTGATGATCGCGAGCAGGCATCCAGCGCTGCTGCTCCTCATCCCAGACAAGGCTGTCGTAGCCGACGTGCTGCCCTTGTATGAGCTCGTAGAGATGATTGACGTCACCGACGTCCTGTTCACGCCCTTCGGCATCGATGTACCGCAACATTGACATGGTCTCGCCCCCCAGCCCCTTCTCGAAGCATATTCCGCTTTTCCTCTCCCGATAACACCCAACCGCAACTACCGGTCGAAGGCAAGAGACTCAAGCCCGCCCCCCATTTCCAGACCTCCAGCGCATGCTCTCGCCCGCGCGGTCTGCATGCTTTCAATGCCGAATACAAGCGGCCGACGGGCGGCAGCTGGCGGGCACTTCATGAGCTACAGGGTGGCCGAGTCGCGGCTGTGTCGGGCTTTGATCCCGATCTTCGCGGGCGGGCGAACCGGGATCACGCCGTCGGGATCGGCGCGGGCCACCGCTTCGGCGCCGATCGCGCCCTGCGCGCCGGCCTTGTTCTCGACGATCACAGGCTGCTTCAAGTCCCTGCCGAGAAAATCCCCCACCAGCCGACCGAGCACGTCGGTCGGGCCGCCCGCCGCATAGGGAACGACGAGCTTGATCGGTCGCGACGGATAGTCCTCGGCGCGGGCGGCGGGCGCCGCGGCTAGCGCTTCGAGGAGGCCGAGACAGACCAGGGCCGACGTTGCGCGCGACTTCATGGCGTTTCCCCGTGAACCGTTTTTGTTGGCCCGACAGTATCAGCCGAGCCACCATTTGCCAGCCAGCATCAGGAGCTCGCCGCTGACGACGCCGGCCAGGGTCGAACGCCCGCTCGCGACAAAGGCGGCAAATCCAGCGACCACCGCGGCATAGCGCAGCCAGTCGGGGATGCTCGCCAGCGCGCCCGGCGGCTGCACCAGGATCTGCGCGATCACGCCGGCGAGAATCGCGGTCGCCACCGCCCTCACCCACACCAGCGCGTCGGAGCCCTCGTCGACGCCGGCGCCGAGCCACAGCCCGATCATCCGCCAGACCTCGTTGGGCAGGAATCCGGCGAGCAGCAGCACCAGCAGCGCATTCCAGTCGCCGATGAAATCGCTCATGACTGCTCCCGCCACCAATGCACGCCATAGGCGATGGTGCCGGCGGACGCGCCGCTGATCAGGATATCGACGCCGGTGTGCAACATCGACACCAGCGGAAACAGCGCCAGACCCAGCACCAGCGCCAGCACGTCGGCGAGCTGCCGGCAGTTGCGCGCGGTGGAGAGCAGAAACGCCAGCGGCGTCAATAGCAGGATCGCGGCGCCGAACAGCTGCGGCAGGCCGGCGGCCAGCTCATAGCCGAGCGCGGTGGCAACCAGGCAGACCGCGAGCAGGCCGCAGCCGAGCCCGTGGGTGAAGGCGATGCGCCGTTCGCGCGGCACCTGCGGCAGCAGGCGGAAACATTCGACCCACAAGGTGACGGCGATGAAATGCGTTGCCAGGATCAGCTGCCGTCGTTTGGTCTGTGGCGTGCGGATCATCGGCATCACCGAGACCACCATCGGAAACAGCCGGATGGCGCTGACGGTGACCGCGATCGCCGCCTGTACTACGGTGGCGCCGGAGCCGAGCGTCGAGATCAGGATGATCTGCGCTGGCCCTGCCCAGACGAACAGCGTGCTCGCAAGCGCCCATCCCAGGCTGAAATGACTGTCATGAGCCAGCGCACCGATGCCGAGATATGTCGCAAACAAAACCAGGGTCAGCACCGTCGAGGCGACCGAGCGCAGTCCCCACACGAACGCGCGGAGCGAGCTTTGCCATGTGGGCGAGTCGAGCGCAGGAAGAGCCAAGGGCGACCGCACAATGTTGAATCGTGCCGCGCATAACGCTGGCCAAACCGCCCGGCGTCAAGCGAACCGCACTTCAGGGCTGTCATGCAACTGCCCCAGATACTCCCTGCGCGTAGCCCGGATGGAGCGAAGCGAAATCGGGGGAATGAACGCGCGATAGCCGACAAATAGCCCAGTTTTAAGCAGCCGCGAATCCGGGGAAAGAACCGAAACCCGGATTTCGCTTCGCTCCATCCGGGCTACGATTGCCTTCACTCCTCACACCCTGTTCCGCAGCACGAAGCACGCACCGCCGGCGCGGAGGATGCGGTTGCAAAGATCGTCCGCCGCGGGCCGCGTGTCGGCGCCGATCCGCACTTGATAGAACACGTGGGTGCCGCGGGTGCGCATCAGCGTGCTCAAGAGGCTCGGGTCCTGATCGCCGATCACGGCGCGTAACCGCGTCATCGCGCGGGCGTACATCGCCAGCGCCTTGTTGCGGTCGAAGCCGGCGGCGAGCTGGACGCCCCACGATCTGGCCTCGGCCAGTTTTATGTGCTGTTCCAGCTCGGTGACGAAAGAATTGGGCGCGCGCTTGAGCAGCGCCATCAATTCGCGGCAGCTGGCGTGCGGCGCGCGGTCGGCCATCCCGGTGTTCTTGCCGGCTCTGGCCCAGTCATCGACCGGGGTGCCGGTGATGGCGCTGACGTAGTTGCGGGTCTCCTGCGGCATCGGGCCCGAGCCCGCGAGCCAGTCCTGCACCCGCCGCGGTCCGGCGTTATAGGCCGCCGCCGCCAGCCCGAGATTGCCGAACTGGTTGCGCAGCTCACTGAGAAATTCCGCGGATTTCGGCAGCGCCTGCACGGGATCGAAGGGATCGAGCAGCCGGCGCTCGCTGGCGGTTCCCGGCATGAATTGCGCGATGCCCTGCGCGCGCTGGCCGTTGCGGGTAACCGGCCCCACCGCGTCGGTCTGAAAACGACTCTCCTGCCAGATCACGCGGGCGAAGAACTCCAGCGGCAGGTCGTTGGCCCGCGCCGCCGATTCGATCATCAGGCACATTGCCTCGCGGGCATCGGTTTCGCGCGCATTCGGCGTGGGGTCCGGGATAGCCAGTTCTTCGACGCTGGGCGTGGCGACCCCCGTCCTGGCCGGCGCCACATCGCCGGCGATGGCCGGCACCGCCAGCGCTGCCAGCAACGCGCCAAGCGCCGCCCGCCCTCGGAAAAGTGTTTGCACCGCCATCTCTCGTCAAGCGCGCTCTGACAGGTGGGCCCGGCCGTTCAGTTAACCGACAATGATGGCCCGGATGTGGGAGCGCAAGCGATGACCGCAATGCCGGAGGATCGGTCCGGTTTTGCGCCCCGATACCCGTCGATGGCGCGAAAGCGCGGCTTAAGGTCCGAAATCCCGGGATTTGGCGCCATCGTCAATTTACGTTAACGCGGCAATTCGCCCGCCCCGGTCTTTCGCTCGCGGCGAAGCCCGGTATGGTGCCCGCTTCATAGGGAGAGAAATCGATGCTGGACCGACGCCAGGGCGCGCGCGACAAGGTTATTTACGGCGGCGTCGCCGAGGTCGACGGGCAGGACGGGTCCAGGGATTGCGTGGTGCGCAACATCTCCGAGAGCGGAGCCCGTATCGAGTTTCCCAACGTCGTCAAGCTCCCGAAAGAGAAGATGTCGCTGACGATCGCCCGCAAGGGCCGCTCCTTCCTCGCCAAAGTGGTCTGGTGGCGCGACAATTTCGTCGGCGTGGCGTTCAGCTCGGAACAGCCCTACGACCTGCCGGTCTCCGATATCGAGGAGCGGCTGCGCAAGAGCGAAAAGAAGAAGCGCCAGCTGCAGCGCCGCATCAACGAGCTCCTGGGCGAAGGCTGACGCGCGCAGTGCAGGGGCGCCCCCCGCTTCGAATTCGCGCATGATTGATGTGTCTCAAGCTTTCCTGTTGATGGGCCGGATAGTTTCCCGAACGACAGGTTCAGGAAATCCGGATGCGAAGGTTTGGGCTGAAGGCTCTGTTCACGCTGCTCGCCGTCAACCGGACAGGGCATAAGCGGTTCGATTGGGATCGCGTGATCCTGATCTTTTCGACCTTCGTCACCGTCGGACTCGTCGCTCTCTACCTCTACGGCAAGGCGACCTCCCGCTGGTAACATCTGCCCCCCGCCTCTGCTTCATCCCGCAATGCCGCCTCACGGGCGCCCGGCGTGGCTGGAACCGGCCCCGGCCTTCGCAGTTGCCCATAGCGGCCGATCCGGGATTGCGGTAGCCAGTCGGTAGCAAAACCGCCGGGGACGCCTCCACCAGATGTCCATCATCGAGCACGCCGATGGGCTGCCGCAGCCGCAACGCAATTGGGCCATCGTCACCATCGCGCTCGGCATCATCATGGCGGTGGTCGACAGCGCCATCGCCAACGTCGCGCTGCCCACGATCGCCGGCGATCTCGACGCCAGCCCCGCGTTTTCAATCTGGATCGTCAACGGCTACCAGCTCGCCATCACGATTTCACTGCTGCCGCTGGCTTCGCTCGGCGAAATCGTCGGCTACCGCCGCATCTATCTGGCGGGCCTCGCGCTGTTTACCCTGGCATCGCTGTTCTGCGCGCTGTCGCATACCCTTCTGCTGCTGACGGTTGCCCGCATCGTGCAGGGGTTTGGCGCGGCCGGGATCATGAGCGTCAACGCGGCGCTGGTCCGCTTCACCTATCCACGCGCCCTGCTCGGCCGCGGCATCGGCATCAATGCGCTGGTGGTCGCGATATCGGCGGCCGTGGGCCCCACGATCGCCGCGGGCATTCTGGCGGTCGGAACATGGCCGTATCTGTTCGCCATCAACATCCCGATCGGCATCGCGGCATTGACGCTCGGCTGGCGTTGCCTTCCGCACACCGCGCGGGCCGGTCACACCTTCGATTGGCAGAGCGCGGCCCTCAGCGCCATCGCGTTCGGAATCGGCATCGCGGCAATCGACAGCGCCGGCCATGGCGAAACGATCGCCATCTGTCTGTCTGAATTCGCCGTCGCCGCCGTCGCCGGCGCCCTGCTGGTGTTCCGGCAAACCCACACGACCTCGCCGTTGCTGCCGGTCGATCTCTTGCGCATTCCCATCTTCGCGCTGTCGATCGGCACCTCGATCGCCTCGTTCTGCGGCCAGATGCTGGCCTTCGTGGCGTTACCGTTTTACCTGGAGAGCCGGTTCGGATATTCGGCGGTCGAGATGGGCCTGTTGATCACGCCCTGGCCGATCGCCATTGCCTTCGCGGCCCCCTTGGCCGGACGACTGCTGGAACGCTACCCGGCCGGGCTTCTCGGCGGCATCGGGCTGCTGCTGTTCGCCGCCGGCCTCGGCACACTGGCGCTATTGCCTGACAATCCCGGAATTGCCGACGTGGTCTGGCGCATGGCGTTGAGCGGCGCCGGCTTCGGACTGTTCCAGACCCCCAACAACCGCACCATGATCGCCGCCGCGCCGCGCGAGCGCAGCGGCGGCGCCAGCGGCATGCTCGGGACAGCGCGGCTGCTCGGACAAACCACGGGTGCGGCCCTGGTGGCGCTGTTCCTGGCGCGCTCGCCCGCGGACGGCACGCAGGTTTCACTGTTCGCAGGCGTGGGCTTTGCGCTGCTCGGCGCCGTGCTCAGCCTGCTGAGGTTGTCGCCCACGGGCACGAAAGGCGCCGAACGCGTGCGGGTTCACGAGAGCCAGCGCCTGAAGGGCGATTGAGGAAGCAGTCGTCGTCGACGACGGCGTGCTCGTTCGCATTCATCAATGCCGAGGCGAGTTGGGAACCCGCGCCATCTTCCCGATTTGTTGATCGATATTTCTTTGGCATGCCACGAAAACCATCGCGCCGAACTACATCGATTCTAAGAATCTGAGCGCAATCGCGGCTTGATCGCGCAATGCGTTTTCGGATATTTCGCAAACATGCCCTGTGACCGATCCGTGCTCGAAATCATCTGCCCCAATTGCGGCGCCACTGGAAATGCAAGCGTTTCCGAGAATCCGGAATTCATCGTCGAGAAATATCCGGACGGCTTTGCCGAGGAGCGGCGTGCGACCTCGCGCCTTGAAACCATGGTCCAATGCAAGTGCGGCCAGGAGTTTTACTTGTTGTGACTCGCCGTCGCGGCCTCGCACGTTCGGCATCCGGCGTAGACTTTCTGTCTCGCCAGGCAAGACAGCCCCGTAACCTTCGCTCCTCCGAAGACCGGTGCTCCTTTGACAGAGGTCAACATGCCCGAAGGTTTCCGCTCTACCTACGATCAGGATGCGTCGCCGCGGAGACCCCGTCATGAAGAAAACCTGCCTCGCTTTTCTGATGGTTTGTTTTTGCAGCGATACGGGGCATGCCCTCGATCGCGAACAGCAGCGGGGCAAGGCATTGCTGGGCAGGCTTTGCGGAAGCTGTCACGCCGTGGACCGGACCGGAAGCAGCCCGCACGCCGGCGCGCCGCCCTTTCGCAGGCTCGGCGAGAACAAGCTGTACGACAATGATTTTGCGGCACGACTGCAGGACGGGCTGAGCACCATTCACCCGGACATGCCGACGTTCCGATTCGACCGACCGGACGCCGAGGCAGCCGTCAACTACCTGAAATTCATTCAAGAGCACAAACGGGCGAAATAGCCGCTACAGCCTCGCGGTCCTGGCGGACCGCTCCTCAATCGCGCCAACAAGAAGCCGGCGGTCCTGCGGCGCGCCGGCTTCTTCAATTGGCAATGTCAGCCGATCACACCTTGACCAGAGGGCCTCGCGACGCCGGGCCCTTCGACCCGCCGCTCGGACCGTTCGGTTTCGGTTTGCGCGGCGTGGTGCGCTTGCGCGCACCGGGCAGCTTCTCGGGCTTCGGCGTGACCGGCCCTTCGACGAATTCGAAGCCGATCTTCTCCTGCCCCTCTTCCGCCGCCGCCTCGTCCTTGACCAGCACGACGCGAACGTGGCCGCCACCCTTCAGCTTGCCGAACAGCACCTCGTCCGCCAGCGGCTTCTTGATGTGCTCCTGGATCACCCGCGCCATCGGCCGCGCGCCCATCTGCTCGTCATAGCCGTGCCGGATCAGCCAGGCTTTCGCCGGCTCCGACAGCTCGATGGTGACGTCGCGGTCGGCGAGCTGCGCCTCGAGCTGCAGCACGAACTTCTCCACCACCATCCCGATCACGTCGGCATTGAGGTGGGCGAAGGACACGATGGCATCGAGCCGGTTGCGGAACTCGGGCGCGAACTGCCGGTTGATCGCCTCGTGATCGTCGCCTTCCCGCTTGTTGCGGGTGAAGCCGAACGCCTGGCGAGCCAGATCGGCGGCGCCGGCATTGGTGGTCATGATCAGGATCACGTTGCGGAAATTGACCTGCTTGCCGTTGTGGTCGGTGAGCCGGCCATGATCCATGATCTGCAGCAGCACGTTGTAGAGATCCGGATGCGCCTTCTCGATTTCGTCGAGCAGCACCACGCAATGCGGATGCTGGTCGACGCCGTCGGTCAAGAGTCCGCCCTGGTCGAAGCCGACATAGCCCGGAGGCGCGCCGATCAGGCGCGACACGGTATGCCGCTCCATATATTCCGACATGTCGAACCGGATCAGTTCGACGCCGAGCGAGGCCGCGAGCTGTTTTGCCACCTCGGTCTTGCCGACGCCGGTCGGTCCGGAGAACAGATAGCAGCCGATCGGCTTTTCCGGTTCACGCAACCCGGCCCGCGACAGCTTGATCGAGGCCGACAGCGCTTCGATCGCCTTGTCCTGGCCGAACACCACGCGCTTCAGCGTCTGTTCGAGATGCTTCAGAACCTCGGCATCGTCCTTCGACACGCTCTTGGGCGGAATCCGCGCCATGGTCGCGATCGTGGTCTCGATTTCCTTGATGCCGATGGTCTTCTTGCGCTTGTTCTCCGCGACCAGCATCTGCGCCGCCCCGGACTCGTCGATCACGTCGATCGCCTTGTCGGGCAGCTTGCGGTCGTGGATGTAGCGCGACGACAGCTGCACCGCGGCCTCGATCGCCTCGTTGGTGTATTTCAGGTGGTGGTAGTCCTCGAAATAGGGTTTCAGGCCCTTGAGGATCGCGATGGCGTCTTCCACCGTGGGTTCGTTGACGTCGATCTTCTGGAACCGACGCACCAGCGCGCGATCCTTTTCGAAATGCTGGCGGTATTCCTTGTAGGTGGTCGAGCCCATGCAGCGGATGGTGCCCGATGCCAGCGCCGGCTTGAGCAGGTTGGACGCATCCATCGCGCCGCCGGAGGTGGCTCCGGCCCCGATCACGGTGTGGATCTCATCGATGAACAGGATGGCGTTCGGGTGGGCTTCCAGCTCCTTCAGCACCTGCTTCAGCCGCTCTTCGAAATCGCCGCGGTAGCGGGTACCCGCCAGCAACGTGCCCATATCGAGCGAGAACACGGTGGCCGCCGCCAACACTTCCGGCACCTCGCTGTCGACGATGCGTTTGGCCAGCCCTTCCGCGATCGCGGTCTTGCCGACCCCGGCTTCACCGACGAATAGCGGGTTGTTCTTCTGCCGGCGGCACAGCACCTGGATCGCGCGGTTGATCTCGGAATTGCGTCCGATCACCGGATCGATCTTGCCGTCGCGCGCCTTCTTGTTGAGATTGACGCAATAGGTATCGAGCGCCTCGCCCTTCTTCTTGGAATCCTCGTTACCCTTGGTCTCGGTCTCCTCGTCGACGCCGCGGACCGGCCGCGCCTCCGAAACCCCGGGCCGCTTGGCGATGCCGTGGCTGATGTAGTTGACCGCATCGTAACGGGTCATGTCCTGCTCCTGCAGGAAATAGGCGGCATGGCTCTCGCGTTCGGCGAAAATCGCAATCAGCACGTTGGCGCCGGTGACTTCCTCGCGGCCGGACGACTGGACGTGAATGACGGCGCGCTGGATCACGCGCTGGAAGCCGGCGGTCGGCTTGGCGTCGTCGGCGCCATCGGTGACCAGGTTTTCGAACTCGGTCTCGAGATAGTTGACGAGGCTGGTGCGCAGCTTGTCGAGGTCGACGCTGCAGGCGCGCATGACGGCGGCCGCATCCGAGTCGTCGATCAGCGACAGCAGCAGATGTTCGAGTGTCGCATATTGGTGGTGACGCTCATTCGCGATCGCCAGCGCACGATGCAGGGATTGTTCAAGGCTTTGGGAAAAAGTCGGCATTCGCGTCCTCTGTGGCCCCCGCCATCATCATGATCGCCGTTGCCCGGTCAGGCAACAACAACCTTTGTCATATAGTCATACAAGTTCGCGGCAAAAGAGCGGTTCCCGCGACTCGTTTGGACCGGACCGAGCCTACATCCAAAACCCGGGTGGCGTGCCCCGGAAAGACGCGGGCTTGACTGATCCACAGCCTCCCTGATGCAAAACCCGTTCCGATTTCCGGCGGATTCCTGCGCGACCTACTTTTTCTCCATCACGCATTGCAGGGGATGCTGGTGCTTGCGCGCAAAATCCATCACTTGGGTGACCTTGGTCTCGGCGATTTCGTAGGTGAACACCCCGCACTCCCCGATCCCGTGATGGTGGACGTGGAGCATGATCTTGGTCGCGGCTTCGACGTCCTTCTGGAAGAACTTCTCCAGCACGTGAACGACAAACTCCATCGGGGTATAGTCGTCGTTCAGGATCAGGACACGATAGAGATTGGGACGCTTGGTCTTTGGCTTGACCTTGGCGATCACGGAGGTCGCGGGACCGCCGGGTCCTGCGCCGCGATTCTCGTCGCTGCCCATACGGGGGACCGATGCGACGGTGACTGCAGCGGAGGAGTCAAATCTGGAAGTTAATTGCAGCATGGCACAGGCGTTCGAAATCCCCACAGGAAACGGCACGGCGACCGGGCGACGCCCTCCTGTCGGAGGCATCGTGACGAGTTCCCGGACACGCTTTCAGATCGCCGCTCCCGGCCGGCACGACCCCATCCGCTGGATCGATAACAGCAATATGGGTCGGCCTTCGGCCCGCCGCAAGCACGCAGACATCGGTCGAATGCGACCTGGGGCGGACCCGATTCAGGGATCGGCGATCCCGGCAAGACTAATCAATCCTGCCGGATTTGACAAAACAAGACCAGCCGCAACGCACCGCGAATCCGCGCCAAACCCAAACAAAAAGCCCGGCCATGACGGCCGGGCTTTCGATACTCAGGCAGATTTGGAAAGCGATCAGGCGGCGGTGGCCGGGCTGAACTTGGCGACCAGGCCTTCCAGCGGCTTGTAGGTCTGCTTG
>Ga0302319_10009114_pt1 | contig 19171 bp, 13 predicted proteins | sample Bog_T0_2_FD_203319 | JGI IMG/M metagenome (GOLD analysis project Ga0302319, IMG submission 203319) | Peat permafrost microbial communities from Stordalen Mire near Abisko, Sweden - Bog_T0_2 | ecosystem: Environmental > Terrestrial > Soil > Wetlands > Peat | place: Sweden: Abisko, Stordalen Mire... | reverse complement strand
TGATGAACACTTATAGCTCCTTGACGTATGGATGTGCCTACACAATCAGAACCGGTATCTCCCCCACCAAGGACCACCACACGTTTACCTTGAGCCGTGACTTCTTCTAAAGAAGTTGGCTTAACTTGCAATATGCTATCTGCGTATTTTGCCATGAATTTATCCACAGATAGCTTGTCCCGACCATCGGGAGCACTCGGTATGAGAGTGCGCAAATTCTGCTGAGGCAGGAAATACATCGCTTGATAAACACCCTTTAATTCACGGCCAGGCACAGGTAGTTCACGCCCAGCCTCAGCCCCACCGCATAAAACAATGGCATCATATTTATTACGCAATTCCTTGGTACTGATATCAATACCAACATGGACACCCGTCTTAAAAACAACCCCTTCTTCACGCATGCGTTCAATCCGACGAAAAACAACCCATTTCTCTAATTTAAAATCTGGAATCCCTAAGGTTAATAGGCCACCCAAGACTTCATTTTTTTCATAAACGGTGACCTTATGCCCCTTTTTATTAAGTTCATCGGCACACGCAAGACCAGCAGGACCAGAACCAATAACCGCTACCTTCATTCCGCTTCGGTATAAAATCTTTTGAGGCTTAATAAATCCTTTTTCATAGGCATTTTCAACGATCGCTAATTCAATATTTTTAATAGTGACAGCTGGAGCATTGATACCAAGAACACATGAATTTTCACAAGGTGCCGGACAAACACGGCCAGTGAATTCAGGAAAATTATTAGTCTTATGTAATTTCTCTATGGCTTCTTGCCAATGATCACGATAGACCAAATCATTAAAGTCTGGAATAATGTTCCCTATCGGGCAACCTGACTGGCAAAAAGGCACACCGCAATCCATGCAACGCGCACCCTGACTTTTTAGATCTTTAGGTGCCGGAAGGTGCGTGAATTCTTTAAAGTTCTTAACCCGACGGACTACTTCATCCTTCTTATAATCCAGCCGATCATATTTCATGAATCCTTTAATATCACCCATATTATTTACCCGCCTTCACTTCTGCCGGAGCCGCATTCTTAATAGCTTCGGCTTCTTCCAAAACCCTACGATAATCGCGTGGGTATACTTTAATAAATTTGGACAAAGATTCTGGCCAATTCTTCAAAATACCATCAGCTACCGTTGATTTAGTATATTTAAAATGTTTTTCGATCAAACTCTTTAATTCCAAAACATCCTTCTGTTCTTTAACAGGGAATAATTCAACCAAACCATGATTGCAATTCTTCTGCAAACGTCCGTCAACATCCCAAATATACGCTATCCCACCGGACATTCCAGCGGCGAAATTTCGTCCCGTAGGGCCAATGACGACCACTCTACCGCCAGTCATGTATTCACATGCATTATCACCTACTCCTTCAACGACTGTCGACGCACCAGAATTACGCACCGCAAATCGCTCACCGGCAAGACCACGGAAAAATGCTTCCCCAAGGATAGCCCCATATAAAACCACATTACCCGCAATCATATTGTGTTCAGGAGCATATTGCACTTCTTTAGGCGGGTAGACCACAATGCGCCCACCAGAAAGACCTTTGCCAACATAATCATTCGCTTCACCTTCAAGCGTCATGCTGATTCCTCGTGCTAAAAATGCACCGAAACTCTGGCCAGCTGAACCCTTAAATTTAATCTGAATCGTATCATCGGGTAACCCTGCCAATCCGTATTTTAAAGCCACCCTACTCGAAAGCATGGTTCCAACTGTACGATTAATATTACGGATAGGCGATTCAATGACGACCGGCTTACCTTCTTCGATGGCCGATAGGCTTTGACTAATCAAGACATTGTCCAAGGCCTTCTCAAGGGCGTGATCCTGCGTGCTGCTATGATGGATGCTCACTCCCTTAGGCACATCAGGGCGATGCAAGATCTTGGTCAAATCAACCCCCTTGGCCTTCCAATGATCTACGGTTTCCTTGGTATCCAGCATATCAACCCGACCGACCATGTCTTCAAATTTCCTAAAACCAAGCTCAGCCATGATTTCACGCACTTCTTCAGCGATGTAGGTAAAGAAATTCACCACATGCTCCGGTTTACCTGCAAATTTCTTGCGTAATTCTGGATCCTGAGTTGCGACCCCCACTGAGCAGGTGTTTAAATGGCATTTGCGCAATAGAATACAACCCACTGTAATCAAGGCAGTCGTAGAAAAACCAAATTCATCAGCACCTAGCATGGCCGCAATGGCCACGTCACGACCGGTCTTTAATTGACCGTCGGTTTGGACACGGATGCGCCCACGCAAATCATTCATCACTAAAACCTGCTGGGTTTCAGCTATCCCTAATTCCATCGGTAGCCCGGCATGCTTAATCGATGTCTGCGGAGAAGCTCCTGTGCCACCTTCATAACCAGAGATCAAGACATGATCAGCTTTGCCCTTGGCAACACCAGCTGCAATAGTGCCAACGCCAATTTCTGAAACCAATTTGACAGAAATCATGGCTTTAGGATTAGAATTTTTTAAATCATGTATCAGCTGCGCCAAATCTTCAATGGAATAAATGTCATGATGAGGTGGCGGTGAAATCAACAAGACACCAGGCGTAGTATGACGCGTGGCTGCGATTTCCTTAGACACCTTATGCCCTGGCAATTGCCCGCCTTCACCGGGCTTGGCTCCTTGGGCCATTTTAATCTGCAACTGATCGGCATTTACTAAATATTCGATGGTCACGCCAAAACGACCCTGAGCCACTTGCTTGATGCGGCTGCGGCGCCAATCTCCGTTAGCATCTTTCTTAAAACGATCCGCATCCTCACCACCTTCGCCGGTGTTTGAGAAGCCTCCCAAACGGTTCATGGCGATGGCTAACGTTTCATGCGCTTCCTTTGAGATTGAACCATAGCTCATGGCACCTGTGGCAAAACGCTTAACAATTTCTGAGGCAGGCTCGACTTCTGCAAGGGGGACAGCATGTCCGGTTTTAAATTTCAAAAGCCCCCGGATATTAGCCAATTGACGGCTATGCTCATTGACAGCCTTGGAAAATTGTTTAAAAACTTGATAATTGCCAGAACGCGTTGCGTGTTGCAAAAGAGCTATGGTCGTCGGATTTAATTGATGAAATTCGGCTTCTTTACGCCAATAATACTCTCCACCCTCATCAAGCAAGCTACTATTTGTAACCAAACGAGGATAACCCTTCTCATGACGGATCAAAGCTTCTTGAGCCACCGTGTCGATATTAATACCACCAATGCGCGAAGGCGTTGCGGTAAAATATTTATCAATCAACTCATGCCCTAAACCCACAGCTTCAAAAATTTGCGCTCCGCAATAGGACTGAATCGTTGATATGCCCATTTTAGAAATGATTTTATACAAACCCTTGTGGCAGGCCTTTAAGAAGTTCTTCTCAGCATCTTTAAAAGCCATGGTCAACGCATACTGATCATCCTTAAGCATGGCCTCAATGGTTTCAAAAGCTAAATACGGATTAACCCCATTGGCCCCATACCCAATCAATACGGCAAAATGATGCAGTTCACGGGCTTCACCGGTTTCAATGACAAGGCTGACCTTGGTGCGTGTCCCTTGACGTATTAAATGATGATGCAACCCAGCACAGGCGATCAATGAAGGTAAAGGTACCTTCTTAGCAGAAATCCCACGATCTGAAAGGATTAAAATGCCATATCCTTTGGCAATCGCACGATCCGCCTTGATGCACAAATTTTTAAATGCCTTCTCAAGACCTTCTTTGCCGTCTTTTTTGTCAAAGACTGTCGGTAAAGTCAACGCTTTTAAAGGTGCTTTATTACTGCGCCTGATTTTTTCTAATTCTTCGTTGGTCAGAATGGGGCGTTGAATCCATAAACGTCGGCAATGCTGTGGTCCTTCTTCAAGTAAATTGCTTTCAGGACCCAGCATCATATCTTCAGCCATGATGATCTCTTCACGGATCGCATCAATTGGAGGATTGGTCACCTGGGCGAATAATTGTTTGAAATACTCAAATAAAAGTTTAGGCTTATCCGATAGGACCGCCAAAGGAGTATCCGTCCCCATGGAACCGGTTGCCTCTTCACCCAAGGCCATGGGCTGTAATATAATCTTTAAATCTTCAATGGTGTAACCAAAGGCACGCTGACGCTCACGGAGTGTCTTTTCATTAAGACCTAAAACTTTTTTAGGCACAGGCAGCGTGCGGATGTCAACGATATTTTCCCTAAGCCATTTTTCATAGGGTTGGCGCTTGGCGTAGGTTTCTTTGACTTCTTTATCATCAATGATGCGGCCTTCCACCGTGTCGACTAAAAACATTTTGCCCGGCTGAAGACGACCTTTAGTAATAACCTTCTCTGCGGCAACTGGCAAGACCCCTGCTTCTGAGGCCATAATGACAATATCATCATTCGTAACCACATAGCGGGAAGGCCGTAATCCATTACGGTCAAGCAGCGCTCCTATATAACGCCCGTCGGAAAATGCGATAGCCGCAGGTCCATCCCAAGGCTCCATCATACAGGAATGATATTCATAAAAAGCACGCTTGGAACGTTCCATCTCCTGATGATTACTCCAGGCTTCCGGAATCATCATCATCATGGCGTGCGGGAGCGAACGTCCGCAAAGAACCAGCATCTCAAGCACATTATCAAAAGTGGCTGTATCCGAACCATGCGGGACAACAATAGGCAATACCTTCTTTAAATCCGCGCCAAAAGCTTTTGAAATAAATTGCTTTTCACGGGTTTGGATCCAGTTGATGTTTCCGCGTAAAGTATTAATTTCCCCGTTATGCGCAACATAACGATACGGATGAGCCAAAGACCAGCTAGGAAAAGTATTCGTCGAATAGCGTGAATGCACTAAGGCAATGGCTGAAACCATTGCAGGGTCACTTAAATCAGGGAAAAACAAATCTACTTGCTCACTCATTAATTGGCCTTTGTAGACCATGGTATGACTATTCAGCGAGCAAAAATAATAAAAATTCTTTTGCGTCAAAGTAGAATTATAAACCTTATTCCACAAGCGTTTGCGGATCACATAAAGCTTGCGATTAAAATTTTCCTGGGAAGTGTCTGCGCCGCGGGCAATAAAAAGTTGTTTAAACGCAGGCATTACTGATCGGGCAACACGCCCAACCTTGCTTGGCTCATGAGGAACGGGACGCCAGCCAATTAATTTCTGACCTTCTTCGTGAATAATATGCTCCGTCCATTCTTCAATGATATTGCAATCATCCAAAGAGGTGGGCATAAAAACCAGTCCAGCGCCATAATCACCTTGGGCCGGGAGCCGTAAATTAATCCGGGCCAGTTCCTTACGTAAAAAAGCGTCCGGCATCTGTATCAAAATTCCGGCGCCATCACCGGTTTCAGGATCACAACCGCAAGCGCCACGATGGGCAAGATTTTCTAATATCTCTATGCCGTGACGGACAATATCATGCGATTTAACACCCTTAATATTAGCAATGAAGCCAACACCACAGGAATCGTGTTCAAATTGTGGATCATATAGGCCTTGTTTCGGCGGAAGACTCATGTTTTATTCACCTAGATTGTATGTTAAATGTTCTTATGTTGGGAACGGACATTTTATTATTTTTCGTCGAAAATTGCAAATGTTTTTCCTAAAACTCACGGATTTTGTTTAACGAAAATACTTGTCATTCCCTGGGGCAAATCAATAAACCAAACCCTCACAAAAAGCCCCTGCGGGAGCGTGATTACCGAACGCGTTTCCCCACGGGTAATGAGCATGCAAGGGATAAAGTCTCCCTTAGGATATGGCAGTCGTGAACTTGCATTATGCACATCAACATTCTCCAATCGAAATTGCCGACCAAACGCCTGATGCAAAAGCACCCACCAAGGATATTCCCAATCATCCTCTCCTTGAATTAATCCTATGTCCCTGCACTCTTGAGGATAAGTTACTACCCCCTTTACTGTCAACGTGTAGGGCACGATCAAATTGGGGCGTTCAGAGAAATATTGTTGCATACGCGTCGTAGAAAAAATATTTTTGCTCCCCAACAAAGGATGCTCATGACACATCATGAGCCATGGCCAGGCGAAAGCAAATAAAAGAATTACCACAACTATAAGCCATCGACGAAAAAGATGTGCAAGAACAGCTCCTGCCAGTGGGCAAGATAAAACAAAAATTGCTAAATGAAAACGACTACCCCAAGGTTGAAACCGAACAATAGCACAAAAGAATACCATCATCAATCCCAAGGCCGCGGCATACACCCCATATTGCCTACGGGGCAGACGCACATCCACACTCATTGTCACCAAGGTTAAAAGAAAAAATAAAACGTATAGCCCATTGCCGGCATCATCTTCACCGGTAGAGGGGTTTCTTATATTAAAATCAGCTCCCTTATATGAAGCCAAGCGTTCAAATGCCTGGTTTAAGAATTGATTAACACCGTCCCAGGGCGTTCCTAGATGTAATCCCAGATTCAGTAAACTATTATCAATAACAATCGAAGGGGAAATCTTGGCATTAGTCAATGATACGGCTGGCAAATTGGCACTGCCAAAAGCATTAATATTACGTACAGCATAAGGAAGATTGATCAGTATCCCTATTAAAATTATCAAAGCCAAAAATTGGCCAAGCCGTCCTCTTAACGGGGATCGCAAGCTCATCGCGGCATATATCAGCAACCAAGCTGGCGCGAAAATATAGGCATTACCTTTGGTCAGCAACGCTAGGCCTAAACAAACACCGGTTCCTAAAGCAATGCTCAAACGAGGAGATAGATAAAGAGTCCAAAGTAAAAAAACAAATCCCGCCAGCCAAAAGGTCATCACATAGTCTGTTTGAGTGCTGGTCGCCTGCAGCAATCCCATCGGCAAGGTTGCTGCTAAAAAGACTGCCAAGCATTGACCGCGCCTGTCTGCTCCCAAGAGACGCGCCAGACCTAAAACAGCGATCAAGGATCCTATACAGGCAAAGCACTGCACAAAATTTGCAAGACGATCACCGCCCGATAGAATCATTAAATTCAGGATAATATATTCACTAAAAACCGGATAATACAGCTGGCGTAATATATGCGTGGGATAATCCGTGACTGATTGATCCTGGATCCAATGCTCAATACGGCTTAAATGATAGGTCATCGCATCCGCCGTGTTAGGAGCACTCATCAGAGCGCTATATGCTTTAACGCCAATCATTGCGATAATCAATATCAACATCAACTTTTCTACGAGCGAAAGACTTGCTAGAAAGCGAGAGAAATCTCTAAGATTGGGACAGCACCAATGGGGCCGCTGCAAGAATACCGTTGCTATTAAAAGAAAACACCATCCGAATAGTAGAGGATAAAAAGACAAGGCATGAAAAATACTTAAAATTTCGCAGAGGGCAAAGACTGCGGCTCCCCAAGCAGCAGCGGCAAGAAAAAAAGCCACGCATCCATTACGCAGCCTTTTATTTAATCCATACCACCATACACCATATGTCAAAAAAGGGATGATTACGCCCATTTAGGCCCTGGATGTAAATCGATATTTAATAATCGGCCAAAACATTTCCATGGCAGTAGACCAATTTATCTTCTTACCTGCTTTTTTAGAACGTGCGTTATAATTAATAGCTACTTCTTTAATTGCACATCCCCGGGCCAGTAGCTTCACGGTAAACTCCGTCTCAAAAGCAAAGTTCTTTGAAGTAATCGTCATGCCTTCCCAAGATCGACGCGTAAAAACTTTATAACAAGTATTGATATCCGTTATCTTGAACCCGTAAAGAAAACTAAACGTAAGATTAGATATTTCATTAGCCCAACGATTGACCGGCTCCATGCCAGCTATCTGACCTAAAAAACGCGAACCATAAACAACCTCGGTCTGCCCATCCAGGATAGGCTGTACCAATTGGGGATATTGAATCGGATCATACTCCATATCAGCATCCTGGACCAAGAGAATATCACCGGTGGCATTTTTAAATCCTGTCAAAAGAGCTCCTGTCTTACCTTGATTGCTTTGATGAAGGACAATGATACCGGGCTCGCTGCTAAAGCGGCTTAACCGTTCGGCAGTCCTGTCTTTTGAGCCATCGTTGACAATGATGATTTCTTTTAAAAGCCCTTCAGGCAAGGGGGCTTCCTTTACTTTTGAAACAATCTCTTCAATGGTTGCTTCTTCATTAAAAGCCGGGATAACGATCGATAATATCATTCTTTGTACCTATTGGTAATCGGCAGGCGCCAGTCTTTGCCGAAAGCGCAGGAAGTAATTTTTACACCGGGAGGTGCCTGTCTTCTCTTGTATTCATTCATATCAACCAAACGGATGGTGCGATCAACGAGCCGAGCATCCATTCCTAAAGATACAATTTCCTGAGGCGCAGCATGATGTTCGATGTACGCTGATAGGATTTTATCCAAATCCTCGTATGCACCCAAGGCTTCTTCATCCGTCTGTCCCATTCGCAATTCAGCTGACGGGGCTCTGAGTAAAACGCTTTTAGGAATAAGAGATTCTCTGGAGATACTATTGCGATACCGGGCTAACTCATAAACCTTTGTTTTAAAAACATCTTTAATAACCGCATAGCCACCCGACATATCTCCATAAAGCGTGCAATAGCCTACCGCCATTTCACTCTTATTGCCAGTGGTTAATATTAATCCACCGAACTTATTAGACATGGCCATTAAAATATTCCCGCGTACACGTGCCTGAATATTTTCCTCCGCACAACCTGAAGGGGTCTTGGAAAAAAAAGGGGCCATTGTTTTCAAATAGGCCGCATAAATCCTCTTGATCGGAATTTCTTTAAAATCAATTTTAAGATTCCGAGCCAACTGCCGCGCGTCCTGACGAGTGGCTCGACTATTATACGGACTTGGCATCGAAATCGCTAAAACATTCTCATGCCCAAAAGCATCGCAGGCGATGCAGGCAACCAGGGCCGAATCAATCCCCCCACTCAAACCCAAAGCCACCTTCTGAAAACCATTCTTAGAAGCATAGTCATGCGTCCCTAAAACAAGGGCTTTATAAATCTCTTCAGCCTCCTCTAAAATTGGAGGCACTTGATTATGCCCAAGGGACAAATCCACATTTAAAAGCTCCTCCTCAAATTGCACCGCACGTGCCACGACATCGCCTGTTGGAAACACAACCATGCTACCGCCGTCAAAAACCAGTTCGTCTTGGCCACCAACAGCATTGACATAAACTATATACGCTTTTGTTTGTTTTGCACGCCGAATCAAAAGATCCTGACGTTCTTTCATTTTACCGATATGATAAGGAGATGATGAAATATTAATAATAATCCTGGCCCCAGCAGAAGCCTGAGCGTCGTAAACCGCTTTTTCTATCCAAATATCTTCACAAATATTAATCCCGATCTTAATTCCCTTAAGCGTGACTAACCCGCTATTGATCCCTTTAGAGAAATACCGTTTTTCATCAAAAACTCCGTAATTAGGCAACTCTTGTTTGTAATAAACATCTTGCACCTTACCGTTGCTGATAATAGCTGCCGCATTATAAATCTTTCCCTGGGAAGAACTGTCCACAAATCCGACAATGACACAGATCCCATGAATTTTACGGGCCAAGGCATCCAGCGCTTTAATGTTATTAGCCACAAAATGTTTTTTAAGCAACAAGTCTTCCGGCGGGTAACCACAAATCGAAAGCTCAGGAAAGACCACAAGATCTGTCCCGGCTTTTTGTGCTTGGGTTATGAACTCAAGAATCTTCCTAGAGTTACCCGCAATATCCCCAACGGTTGGATTAATTTGAGCTAGGCTTATTTTTAACATTCATTAACCTTAAAAAATTTTGATACAATTGTTTTGCTTGAGCATCAAATCCAATTTTGAACTTCCAATAATCATCCATCATGGACTGCGCATGTTCCTGTCTCCCAGGCAAATCTGTCGCGCAATATTCTTCACACCATTCTTTGATACTGCGATCAGTTACCTCGACGTGAAATTGCAAGCCATACGCGTTAACGCCAACTTTTAAGGCCTGGTGAGGGCATCCTTTTGCTTTAGCTAATAAATGACCACCTGAAGGAATTTCAAACATATCCCCATGCCAATGATAAATAGGGTCATTCTGGTTAAATCCGTTTAACAACGGATCCTTTTTACCATCAGGCGTCAATTCTACCGTGTACCAACCTATCTCTTTAACTGGTGATTTCACGACTTTTGCACCTGCTGCCTTTGCCAAAAGCTGTGAACCCAAACAAATTCCTAAATAAGGAATTTCATATTTTAATACTTTTTGAATAAACTGGTTTTCTGGCCGAAGAAATGGGTATCGACCTTCCTCATCAACATTCATTGGGCCTCCTAATACGACAACACCCTTGAATAACCGTGGATCCCCAGGCAGCGGCTCTCCCTCTCCCAATTCTAATATATGAAAAGGCTCACCTTGAGCCTTTAAAAAATCACCCAAGGTCCCTGGACCTTCAATATCTATATGTTTGATGATCAAAATCATGGGAAGATTATACTATAAAAAAAGTGGGACACATTGAATAAAATAATTCAATGTGTCCCACTTTTCAATCAACAATTATGCATTCATCAACAGCATCTCAGCATAACTCGGCAAAGGCCATACATTGGCTGGGACATAAGCTTCCAGACCATCAATAGCTTCGCGTAATTTGAGCATGCCTGATACTGTTTTAGCAGAATCATGCTTGGCCACAGCAGCTTCCAGGCTTTCAGAGGCAAGAATCGCTCCTTCAATAAGAGCAGAAACTTGCTTTAGCACTTTCTTCTGTGCAGTCGTTTTTCCTAAAGCACCAACCGCTTTAATATTATCAGCTAATTGCTTTTGATATTCAATAGCAGCAGGTATGAGTTGTGTACGTGCAATGGTTGCCGCACATCCGCCTTCAAGAGCAACGACAGTATTGTAAGCATGAACATTCACTTCAAAACGTGAATGAACTTCCTTTTCTGTCAAAACACCATGCTTGACTAAAACTTCAACGTTCTTTTTAACCTTGATAGCTTCCAAGGCTTCAGGCGTTGTTTTGAAATTAGGTAAGCCACGCTTCTTAGCTTCCTTTTGCCATTCTTCAACATAACCATCGCCGTTATATAGCACGCGCTTATGTTTTTTGATAATGGCTTGTAACACTTTTTGCAAGGATTCATTAAAATTCTTCCCGGCCTTTTTATCAGCTTCCAATTGATCGCAAATACTGCTGATCGCCTCAGCAACAATGGTATTTAGCACCATGTTCGCAGCAGAAGGATTTTGATTAGAGCCAACTGCACGGAATTCAAATTTGGCCCCTGTGAAAGCAAACGGAGAGGTGCGGTTGCGATCAGTGGTATCCTTTGCCAAGACTGGCAAAGAATCAACCCCGACGTGAATAGAGGTCCCTTCTTTAGAAGTTTTAGCCCCACCTTTTTCAATTTGCTCAATGATATCGGTCAGCTGATCGCCCAAAAAGATAGAAACGATGGCCGGAGGAGCTTCATTAGCCCCCAAGCGATGATCATTACCTGCAGTCGCAACCGTAACGCGCAGCAGATCCGCATAAGAATCTACAGCCTGAATAACGGCGCATAACATAGCCAGGAATTTAGCATTTTCATGCGGTGTTTTTCCTGGATAAAGCCAATTCTTTCCATCCGGCCCAACAACAGACCAGTTATTATGTTTACCAGAACCATTAACACCAGCAAAAGGCTTTTCATGCAAGAGACAAACAAGCCCGTGTTTATCCGCCAATTGACGCATGGTTTCCATGACAATCATATTATGATCAACAGCGGCATTTAACTCTTCATAGATCGGAGCCATTTCATACTGAGCTGGAGCCACTTCATTATGACGGGTTTTAGAAGGAATGCCTAAACCCCATAAGGTGCGGTCCAAGTCTTCCATGAATCCCATGATGCGTGGCTTGATGGCGCCAAAATAATGATCTTCCTGTTGCTGATGCTTGGCAGGTTTTAGACCAAACAAAGTACGGCCTGTTTCAACCAAATCCAAACGAGCTTCATAATGAGCTTTATCAATCAAAAAATATTCCTGTTCTGGTCCTAAGGTGCAGTATGCTCGCTTGCCTTTAATATCAATTCCAAAAAGATTGGCCAAACGGCAAACTTGCTTGCTTAAAGCAGTCATCGAGCGTAACAAAGGGGTCTTTTTATCCAAAGCCTCCCCATGATAGCCGATATAGAAAGTAGGTATGCATAATGTCGTTGCTTCAGGGCCTTCCTTAATAAAAGCAGGAGAGGTTGGATCCCAACCAGTATAACCACGGGCTTCAAAAGTCGCTCGCAATCCGCCAGAAGGGAATGAAGAAGCGTCAGGTTCTCCTTGAATAAGATTTTTACCAGAAAAATTTAAAACAACCCCACCAGCATCATCCCAATCGATGAAGGAATCATGCTTCTCCGCGGTGACACCGGTTAAAGGTTGAAACCAATGAGTATAATGTGTAGCCCCCTTGGAAATAGCCCATTTTTTCATAGCTTCGGCCACTTCATCAGCAATAGAAGCATCTAATTTACTGCCTTCTTTAATAGTCTTTTCAATGGAAACATACGCCTTAGGAGAAAGCATCTCCTTCATTACTTTGAGACTAAATACATTTTCACCAAAATGCTCCGGCAAATGTTCACTGAATGAACCATTGCAGCAGCTCTCTTCAGAACATGCCTGAATAACTTCCTCACGTCCGTGACCCATATGACCCTCCCCTTATTTTTTTAAAGCAGGACTAGAACGCCCTCAATAAATGTAGCTGAATATTATAATCTAAGTCTAATATTGTCAATATTTTTTGTGTGTGTAAAAACTAAAGGTAAGAAAGTAATTGTTTACGTGTCATTGCGAGCTCGAAGAGCGAAGCAATCTCTTAAAAGATTGCTTCGTCGCTTCGCTCCTCGCAATGACACGGCGCTCACAATATAAAAAGAACTACCCTATTGCCTTGGAGCCTTCTTCACCCGTACGGATACGGATACATCTTGGCAGATCCAGGACGAAAATTTTACCATCCCCGATTTTGCCGGTGCGAGCACCTTTGATGATGGCCTTGATAGTGGGTTCAACGAAATCTTCGTTGACCGCGATTTCTAATTGCACTTTGCGCAGCAAATTACCTGTTTCCTTGACACCACGGTAGAATTCATCAACTCCGACTTGACGACCATGGCCCAAAACTTCGGATACAGTGATAAGATTCACGTTAGCCGCATAAAGCTCCTGCTTCACATCTTCGAGCTTGTAGGGCTGAATTATTGCAATGACTAATTTCATGTAAGAAACCTCCTTTTGTCAAATAATTTAGTCTAAGATAGTATACGCACGTTCATGATGCTGACTTAAGTCAATACCAATCACTTCATCCTCAGCAGAGGCACGCATGCCGATTGTTTTATCAATGATAAAGCAGATCAACAAGGTCATGAGGAATGAAAATACGGTTGTTAACACGCAAGCTTTGACTTGAATCATAAACTGTGCAGGGTTCCCGTCAAAAACGCCGGAACCGCTGGAATTGATCGCTTTGACAGCAAACAAACCGGTGGCTAATGCACCCCAAAGCCCGCCGATATAATGCACGCCAAAAGCATCCAAGGTATCATCATAACCAAATTTCGGCTTGACAAAAGCTACCATGCAGTAGCAGAACACGCTGACTAAGAAACCGATCCATAAGGAACCACCCACATTAACGAAACCTGAAGCTGGTGTGATAGCAACTAAACCAGCAACAGCACCAGAGCAAGCTCCAACTATTGTTGGTTTACCATTAAAGATCCATTCCATTGCAGCCCAGCTAATTGCAGCAGCAGCTGTGGCGGTATTTGTTACAACGAATGCACTAGTTGCTAAACCATTAGCTGCGACAGCTGAACCTGCGTTAAAACCAAACCATCCAAACCACAATAAGGAAGCACCGATCATGACAAAAGGCACATTATGCATACCTTGTTTGTCTGTACCAATGCGTTTTCCTAAATATAAGGCTGTTGCTAAACCTGCGATACCTGCATTCATGTGAACGACGGTACCACCGGCGAAGTCCAACGCTCCCCAGCTATGACCAGCTAAACCATCAGAGGCCCATACCATGTGAGCAATGGGGCAATAAACAAAGGTTAACCATAATACGGTAAACCACACCCATGCGGAAAACTTAACACGTTCAGCGAAAGAACCGATGACCAAGGCAGGTGTAATTACCGCGAACATACATTGGAAGATCATGTACGCTTGATGCGGAATAGTGGCCGCATAATCAGCATTAGCGGTATTAATATCTACACCCTTCAACATGAACCAATCCAATCCACCAATATAAGGAACTAAGAACCCTTTGCTGTGCCCAAAAGCTAAGCTGTAGGCATACACAACCCACAATACGCTAACGATGGACAAGCACATAAAACATTGCATCAACATACTTAAAACGTTTTTTCTCCTGACCATCCCTCCGTAAAATAAGGCAAGACCTGGAGCAGTCATCGCCAAAACTAAGGCTGATGACGTCAGGACCCATGCCGTATCCCCTGAATTAATTGGTGGTGGTGTTGTTCCCATTACGTGTTACCTCCTGTTTTATTACTGGTTAAACGATACTTGCTTTTAAAGCCCAAAATAATCCCAAAGCTAATGCCACTTGAGCACATGCACAAAGTAAGGCCATAATTCCTGCTGCTTTAATGATTGGTGCAGTTGGGGTAAGTTTCATTGACCAACCCTCCTTTTTGGTAATAAAAAAGTCCGATCTCATGTGTTTTCAACCACATAAAACCGGACTTCAATGCCCTAAAATAAAAAAATCCCCCTGATTTCTTCTATCTACCGCCTCAAGAGGACCTATCATTGCCCGTGTATCTGCCCAGAACTTCTTTGCCCTAGACATTTCATTTTTTTGAACTATTGTGAAGTATATCTGCTAAAAATTAATTGTCAAGAAAAAATTTACAGACCCTTGACAATTTTCTCAGCTTGAATCCAATCTCCCTCGGCACTGCCGGGCGCACCATTGCGCTGAAGGTAGATTTCATAGGCTTTCTCTGCAACCTTTTTATTAAAATCTTCTGCTGAATAAGCTGTCTTAGTTGTTTTAGGCGAAGGAGTTTCAACCTTATTTTTAAGAATAACGGGTGCGCTAGAGGCAACTGTTTTTGTGACCTTTGGGCTCTTAACTGTTGCTTTTTTAACTGGACTTGCTTGTTTCATAGCACTCTCCCCATTAGAAATAAAAAATCCTCTCTTTAAACCACCTTGTTTATTAGAGAGGACATCCTTGCCCTTCAACTTACATTATTAATATACACCTTAAATCATAATACTGTCAAGAAAAAAATTCCTCCAACCCTTCCAAATCTATTTTTGTAATTCTGCCATCAAAACTACCGACTCGGCAATGTCTTTCATTGATCGGCAGGTGTCCATGCTCTTTTTATGGATCAAGCGATAGGCTGCTTCTTCAGTGAGATTATTCATTTTCATCAAAATACCCTTGGCCCGCTCAATAAGTTTACGCGTTTCCAAAGCTTCCTTGGCTTTCAAAGCCTCTTGCATCAATTTAGTATTTTCCACAGCCACAGCCGCTTGATTCGCAACAATTTGCAAGACATTGATTTCTTCTTCTTCAAAGTGATGCGGCTGCTTGGTGTATACATTAATGACACCAATGGCCTTATCTTTGACTATCATGGGAACCACCAGCATGGAAGTCAGCCCTTCTTTGACAGCCAAATCACGGTAAACATACTTTTCTTCCATACTTACATCATAAACGCTAGCCGGCTTTTTGGATTTAAGCACACTGCCGGATAAGCTGTTTTCTACCTTAATATTAGGTTTTAATTTATACTCCGCATTTAACGATTGGGTGGCTTTAATTGAAAGTTCAACACCTTTTTCATCTAAAAGCATAATCGAGCAAATCTTGGAATTCAGCATTTCAGCCGTGACCACCACTATCAAATTGAGTATTTCATCTAAATACCCTTCGCTCGTAATCGAACGGCTGACCTTAATCAAAGAGTCAAATTGTAAGGCCTTTTTCTTTGTTTCTTCAAAAAGCCTAGCATGTTCAATAATACCACCCACCTGTTTGGCAATCATTTCAATCAAGCTAACTGTTTCAGAAGAGTATTCTTGTTGGCTTTTATGCTGGACATTCACAACCCCAATGGCTTTTCCCTTATATATGATCGGGACAGACAAGAATGCTTCATAACGGTCTTCAGGAAGCACGTCAAAACTCTTAAACCGGGGATCCTTGTAGGCACGCGCTTTGATGGCCACTGTTCTATTTTCACGGGCCACCCAGCCGGTAATCCCTTCACCGGTCTTCAAAACCACATTACCCAATTCTTTTTTATGGGCGGTCTTGGAAGCCATTAGCACCAGGTTTTTCTTATTTTCATCAAAAAGATAGATAAAAACCGAATCGGCATCCGTCATCTCGGTGACAATTTTAACAATTAATTGCAAGGTTAGGGTGAAATCGAGTTCGGAAGAAGCAATATCGACGACATTGCGCAAGATCTGCAGCTCTTGGTCTGAGGTAACGCTTAATTTTTTATTCTTTGTTTTTTCAGCCATAAGGGGATCAACTTTCTATAAAAAGATATTCGTATAAGATACCATAACCCATAGCCGCTCACAAGCAATTTGATTTTCTTTATTTATAAAAACTATACCACTATCCTCTTGACAATATTTTGTTTATTTCTATGATTAGATAATACAGAACGCCTCCAAATCATAATATTAATACTTTTTTTATTTACGCATGGCTCCTTATTTCTTTTATCTTTTTGCAGCAGTCCTGATTTTTGCAAGTCTTTGCGTGGTCTTGGCCCGCAATCCTTTGTATAATGTCCTATCGCTTGTCGTCGCTATTTTTTCATTATCCTGCCTTTTTGTCATCCTCGAAGCTTATTTTGTAGGCATGATTCTCCTGTTGGTCTATGCCGGCGCGGTTTTAGTTTTCTTCCTTTTTGTGGTCATGTGCCTGAATTTAAATACCATCACCATTACTTCTGAACAACAAAGCCGTTTTCGTTGGCTAGGTAGTTTTGTTGGATTAATGTTTCTGTCATCCTTTTTTTTAGCATCTAAAAGTTTTATCAAAGCCCAATCCATGGATCCGAGTTCCATCCGCGGGACGATTGAAAATATCGGTAAAATCCTTTTTACAAATTACCTTTTGCCTTTTGAGCTAACATCGCTCCTGCTATTAATCGCGATCTTCGGTATCGTTTCCCTGGCTCAAGGGGTGTTAGATACAGGTAAGGACAACTGATGATTACACTAGGAAATTACTTAGCTTTGAGCGGGGTTATTTTTTCCATTGGCCTGATAGGTGTCATGACCAGCCGTAATGTGCTTAAAGTTCTTTTATCCCTTGAGTTGCTTTTAGCGGCTTCAAATCTTTTATTTGTTGCCTTTTCAAAATTTAACGGTGATTATGCAGGGCAGTTAATCGTGTTCTTTGTTATCCTGGTTGCTGCAGCTGAAGTCGCCATTGGGCTTGCTATTATCGTATTGATGTACCGCCGCCTTTCAACGATCCAAGCTGATGAGTTAAGGACAATGAAATGGTAAATCCTTCCTTAGTCTGGATTGCTTTTTTTGCCCCGCTAGTTGCGTGCGTACTCATTACTCTCTTTTTTCTAAAATGTAAAAATTCTAGCTCCCTTATCGCCATCATTGGCATCTTAACCTCATTTATTTGTAGCTGTTTAGTCTGCACCCAAATATTTCAAACTTCAGTCCCTGGTCAATTACAGCAGTCTTTAACCTGGATCCAAATTGACACTTTGACCATCAATTTTGGCTTTTTGATGAATCCCCTGGCCATCATGATGCTCTTGATCGTCACAGGTGTAGGATCTGCTATTTTTATTTATTCCCGTGGGTATATGAATGAAGATCCCAGTTCCCCTAGATTTTTTGCCTATTTAAGCCTCTTTGCCTTCTCTATGATAGGCATTGTCCTGTCTAATAACTTTATTCAACTGTTCATGTTCTGGGAGTTGGTAGGTTTATCTTCCTACCTGCTCATCGGCTTTTGGTACGCTAAGCCTTCTGCAGCAGATGCCGGGGTCAAGGCCTTTATGGTCAATCGCCTATCGGATTTCGGATTTCTTTGCGGCATTATTTTATTATGGAGTGTATCTAACATCGGGCAAGGCCGTAGTTTTCAGTTCACTGATTTAGTTGACGTCATCCCTCACATTAATCCTGGGCTCTTGACCGTCATTGCCCTCTTGCTTTTCTGCGGGGTGATCGGTAAATCCGCTCAAATCCCGCTGCATGTTTGGCTGATCGATGCGATGGAAGGCCCCACACCGGTCAGCGCCTTGATCCATGCCGCAACCATGGTGGCTGCTGGTATTTATCTTTTGGCCCGTACTTTCTTTATTTTTGAACCGTCCACAACAGCACTCACGATTATCGCTTATACCGGCGCTATTACTTCCCTTATGGCTGCAATCCTTGCCGTCGCTGAGAATGATATTAAACGGATTTTAGCATATTCGACTCTTAGCCAATTAGGCTTAATGGTCATGGCCTTAGGATTGGGCGGGCCCATGCAGGGGATGTACCACCTGACAACTCACGCTTTCTTTAAAGCGCTTTTATTCTTAGGGGCTGGTAGCGTGATCTACGCCCTTCATCATGAACAAAATATCTGGAACATGCATGGCCTCTTTAAGAAAATGCCAATAACAGGTATAACCTTTCTTATTGGAACCTTGGCCCTTTGCGGCATCTTTCCCTTAAGCGGTTTTTGGAGCAAGGATGGTATCTTGGCCCTCGCTTTTGAAAATAACACCGTACTTTATTTGATCGCCGCAACAGCCAGTGGATTAACAGCCTTCTATATGGGCCGATTATTCTTTGTGGCATTTTGGGGAGAATCTAAACCTATTGGTCATGGGGTTCATGCACATGAAGCGCACGAATCGCCTCTTGTCATGACAGTTCCTTTAATGATCCTAGCTTTGCTTTCTACTATTGGAGGCTATATTGGCATCCCTCATTTTCTTTTTCCTCAAGAAGCCCCTGAAGGACTTAACATGAAAGTTGCTTTGATTTCTTCCGCTGTCGCCCTTTTAGGATTGGCCTTCTCTTATAAGATATACGGAAACCGCACTGATAGCGATCCT
>Ga0302319_10009111_pt1 | contig 19174 bp, 14 predicted proteins | sample Bog_T0_2_FD_203319 | JGI IMG/M metagenome (GOLD analysis project Ga0302319, IMG submission 203319) | Peat permafrost microbial communities from Stordalen Mire near Abisko, Sweden - Bog_T0_2 | ecosystem: Environmental > Terrestrial > Soil > Wetlands > Peat | place: Sweden: Abisko, Stordalen Mire... | reverse complement strand
CTGCTGCTGAAGCGCATGGAAGAGTGCGTGGATGGGGAGTATCAGGCGTTCAAGGCGAAGGGCGGCGCGTACATCCGCAGCGAGTTTTTTGGGAAGTATCCGGAGCTGCTGGAGCTAGTCAAAGACATGTCGGACGACGAGATCTTCCGCCTGCATCGCGGCGGACATGACGCGACGAAAATCTACAACGCGTACAAGCAGGCCGTGGAACACAAGGGTGGACCCACGGTCATTCTCGCGAAAACAGTGAAGGGATACGGACTGGGCAGCACGCAGGCGCGCAACGCATCGCACCAGGAAAAGAAGGTCGCAGACGATGCGCTGGTGGAGTTCAAGCGGCGGTACGAGCTGCCAATCTCGGAAGCGGACGCGAAGGCGGGCAAGCTGTACCGTCCGGCGAAGGACGCGCCGGAGATGGTGTACATGCATGCGCGGCGCCAGGGACTGGGCGGTTACATGCCGAAGCGCGATGTGCCGAAGATCGAGTTCAAGGCGCCTAAGCTGGAATCGTTCGCGGAGTGGACGGGGGGATCGCGCGGCCGCGCTGTTTCGACGACGATGGGCTTCGTCAGCATCCTGCGGCACCTGATGAAGGACGCGGAGATTGGCAAGCTGGTGGTGCCGATTGTGCCGGATGAGGGCAGGACATTTGGCCTCGAATCGGCGATCCGGCAGGTAGGGATTTACGCAAGCGAAGGGCAGAAGTACAAACCGCATGACGTGGACATGCTGCTCTTCTATCGCGAGGAGAAGGACGGGCAGATTCTGGAAGAAGGGATCACGGAAGCTGGAGCGATGGCGTCGTTCACGGCGGCGGGTACGGGCTACTCGAATTACCGCGTGCCGACGATTCCCTTCTACATGTACTACTCCATGTTTGGATTCCAGCGCGTCGGTGACATGATGTGGGCCTTCGCGGACGCACGCGGCAAGGGATTCCTGATGGCCGGAACCGCCGGCCGCACGACCATGCTGGGCGAGGGACTGCAGCATCAGGACGGGCACAGCCACGTGCTGATGAGCACGATCCCCACTTGCGTGAGTTACGACCCGGCTTATGTCTACGAGCTGGCAGTGATCCTGCAGGATGGCCTCAGGCGGATGTACGAGGAAGGCGAGGATGTCTTCTACTACATCACGATGTACAACGAGGATTACGCCATGCCGGAGATGCGGGAAGGCGTTCGCGACGGGATCGTGCGCGGAATCTATAAGCTCAAGCCGGCGGCGGGCGGTAAGGCGGTTGCGCAGTTGTTCGGCAGCGGAGCGATTCTGAATGAGGTGGTGCGCGGCCAGGAAATCCTGGCTGACAAGTACGGCGTCCAGACTGATGTGTGGAGCGTGACCAGCTACAACGAGCTGCGGCGCGAAGCGCTGGGCGTGGAGCGCTGGAACCGCCTCCATCCAACCGAGGCTGAGAAGACGCCGTATATTGTGTCGGCGCTGAACAAGGCGAAAGGGCCCATCATCGCGGCCAGCGACTACATGAAGGCAGTACCGGATCAGCTGGCTCCCTGGCTAACACCGCGACTGGTTTCTCTGGGGACGGATGGGTTCGGACGCAGCGACAACCGCGAGCACCTGCGGCGCCATTTCGAGGTCAATGCGGAGTCGGTCGCGGCCGCGACCTTATCGAAACTGGCGCGTGAGGGGCAGTTTGACGCGAAGAAGGCGCGCAAGGCGCTGGCTGACCTGGGTGTCGATCCGGAAACGGCGGACCCCGCCCATATTTGACCAATCAGGCTTACGAATCGCCCCGAGGCGTCTTCCTGCCCGCAACGACGGAGGGCAGGGATGAGCTCGTTGGCGGCGAGCGGCTTGACAGCGATGTTTCCATCCTCCAGTCTGAATTCAGAAGCACAATTGCGAATGGCGATGGTGCTCCGAACGGTAAGAAACCCACCGAGGTCTGCTTGCGATCCTCCTTTTCCTTTCTGGCGGCTCTGTTATTCGCCGCATTTTTGATCCCAACCGAAGCCCAGGTTACGACCCAGCAGCCGTTTCCTCCCGGATATCAGCCGCCGGCGGCGACCATCACCACCAGCTCCGAGGGATCGGCCTATGTGCCGATGGACAGCTGGATTTATCCGGCGCTCGACCGGCTGCATTCCCTGGGCTATCTCGACAACTCGTTTCTGGGCATCCGGCCGTGGACGAGGTTGAGCATTGCGCACATGCTGGAGCAGAGCGCGGACCGGATCGATACCGACGACAACGACGACGAGGCGCGGGAGATTTATCTCGCGGTGCTGCACGAGGTGCAGCCGGACATCGACAATGCCACGGAACTGAATCATCCCAATGGCGAACTGGAGAGCGTCTACACGAATCTACGGGGCATTACGGGCACTCCGTTGCGCGACAGCTTTCATCTGGGCCAGAGCATTGTGAACGATTACGGGCGGCCGTATGAGGGCGGAATTAACAATTACAGCGGGTTCAGCGCAAGGGCGGAAGCAGGTCGATTCACGTTGTATTTCCGGGGTGAATATCAATATGCTCCGAGCGCGACGGGGTATTCGCCGGCCCTGGCGACCTATCTTTCGGAGACTGTCGACCAGATTCCGATTGTCAGCAATCCGTTTCAGGACACGATCCCCGCGGGTCCCATCGCGACCGCCAACCATGCGCGGATTCTCGAGGCCAACCTTTCCTATCATCTGCTCGGCCACGAGATTTCGTTTGGGAAGAGCGATCACTGGATGGGGCCGGCGCAGGGCGCGAGTATGCTCTGGGGCAACAACGCGGAAGATATTTACCATTTTGAGATCGATCGCGTGGAGCCGCTGCGGATTCCTCTGTTATCCCGGGTGACGGGGCCCTTCCGCTACGACTTCTTCGTCGGCAGCCTGAAAGGGCACACGGACCCCAACGATCCGTGGGTGCATGTGGAGAAGATCAGTTTCAAGCCCACGAAGAATCTCGAGTTCGGATTCGACCGTATGGTGATGTGGGGCGGAAAGGGGCACGAGCCGATCACGCTGCATACTTTTCTGAAGAGCTTCTTCAGCATTCAGAACGTGCCGGTTTCGGAGAAATTCTCGCGCGCCGACCCGGGCGCACGATTCGGGTCCTTCGACTTCGATTACCGGTTGCCGTACCTGCGCAACTGGGTGACCCTGTACACCGACTCGTTCGCGCACGACGATGTCAGTCCGATTGACGCGCCGCGCCGTGCCGCTGTGCATCCGGGCATTTATCTGGCCCGGTTTCCGGGAATGGAGCATCTCGACCTGCGGCTGGAAGGCGCCAACACCGACACCGTGAGTTCTTCTTATAACAACGGAGTATTTCTCTACTGGGAGACGGTGCAGAAACAAGGGCCCACCAACAAAGGCTTCCTCCTGGGGGACCCAATCGGACGCCAGGGAAAAGGCGGCCAGGGCTGGCTGACGTATCACCTCTCGCCCAACGAAGAGATTCAGTTTTCATATCGCAACATGAAAATCGACGGGAACTTCTTCCCTGGCGGAACGACGCAAAACGATTTCCAGGGAGCAGTTCGCAAGCGGATTGGGAAAGATATCGAAGTTCGAGGGTCGGTGCAGTACGAGGGCTGGAAAGCTCCCATCTACAAAACCGGCCCGCAGAGCGACACCACAGTCACGGCACAGATCACCTGGTTTCCGCCCGAGAAGACGCAGCAATAACCGCGCGCCTGCCGTCGCGAGAACGTGCCAGTATCCTGAGTGAGCGTCGAGGGCTAACTACGCAGGCGGGCCAGCAAGTCCTGGGGATGAACCGGCTTGGCGAGAATCTCAAACTCGTGACCCTGGACGCGGACCCGATCGAGCAAATCGGCGGTGGCGGCCTGACCGGAGAACAGCAGAATCTTGCAGCCTGGTAACATGGCCCGTATTTGAATGGCCGCATCGATGCCGTTCAAATCGGTCATGATGACATCGCTGATGAGCATGTCGGGCTTGAGAATCTGCGCCATTTCGACGGCTTTTTCACCACTGTAAACCGCCGTGGCGTCGAATCCGGCTTGATTGAGGATGATCGCGAGGGTATCGGCGATGACGCGCTCGTCATCCGCGACAAGCACCCTGGGTTTCGCCTGCTTTTCGGACATTCGTCTGTTTTCGCTTCCTTATCGTCTATTGAACAGGAATCTGGGGATCGCAGAATTGCCGGGCGGACCGCTGGGGCAGTCGGGCCGGAATGACCTGCACTATGATGATACGCTTTCTTCGTGAGATGCTTCATCCGGCTGCAATGCGGGCGGCTTACAGTGTCTTCATCCAGCGAACCAGACGGACCCCGCTGTTACGCAATACCATTCTGAGCGAAAGCCCCATCATTTTCAGAAGTGACCGGCCCGATTCCTATGACCGAACCGATCATTCAGGCGCAGCAGGTCGAGAAATACTACGCGCAATCGCGTGACTCGCGCATCCAGGTGATCTCTCCGACGGACCTGGCCATTTATCCGGGCGAAATTGTGGCGCTTCTGGGGCCTTCGGGCTCCGGGAAATCGACGCTGCTGCGGATGCTCTCCGGCCTCTCCGAGCCATCGGCGGGCACGGTGCTTTGGCATGGGAAGGATCTCGGCTCGACAGAAATCAATGTCTCCATCGTCTTCCAGAGTTTTGCCCTTTTTCCGTGGCTGACGGTGATGGAAAATGTGGAGGCTCCGCTGAAGGCGCGCGGCTTCGATGCCCAGGCAAGGTACCGGAGCAGCCTGAAGATTCTGGATACGGTGGGCCTGGACGGATTCGAGGGCGCCTATCCCAAGGAACTTTCCGGAGGCATGCGGCAGCGGGTGGGCTTCGCGCGGGCGCTGGTTGTCGAACCCGAAGTTCTCTTCATGGATGAGCCCTTCTCCGCCCTGGACGTACTGACGGCCGACAATCTGCGCAGCGAACTGCTGGAACTCTGGCAAAAGAAGACGATTCCGACGCAGGCCATTTTCCTGGTCACGCACAATATCGAAGAAGCGGTATTGCTGGCGGATCGCATCATCGTTCTGGGACGGAATCCGGGTCACGTGCGGACCGACTTCAAGGTTGGCTTGGCGCACCCGCGCGACCGCAAGAATCACGCGTTCACTGCCCTGGTGGATTACATCTACAAAGTACTGACGCGGCCGGATGTAATTCCCACTGAAGTCCCCGGACTCGCGGACGGCCGGAGGATTCGCGATCAGCGCCAGATGCACTACGAGATGCTTCCGCACGCACGCCCGGGCGGCATCGCCGGGTTGCTCGAGCTCATTATCGACTTCGGTGGGCGCACGGATATTTACCGGCTGGCCGATGAGCTGGCCTTTGAAATTGACGACCTGTTCCCGATCGTCGAGGCCGCGCAACTCCTCGGCTTCCTGAAGGTGGAGGAAGGCGATGCGGCCATCACGCCCGAAGGCCAGGCCTACGCCGAGTCGGAAATCCTGAAGCAAAAAGAACTGTTCCGCAAAGCAGCGCTCGATCACGTTCTGCTGCTGCGCCAAATTACGCGCGCGCTGGCCAACAAGGCCGATCATTCCGTTCCCGAGGACTTTTTCCTCGACATGCTGGACGAACAATTCAGCGACGATGAGTGCGAGCGGCAACTGCAGACGGCGATCAACTGGGGCCGCTACGCGGAGCTCTTCGACTGGGACGATGCGCGGCGCCGCTTCATGCTGCATGTGCATGAAGGAGAGGAACCGCCCGGCGGACCGCTCAACGGGACGAGTGAGGAGCCGCAGACGCAGGAGAAGGCCGGATGAGGCCGCGCTTCACGCTCTCACGCACGTTTGTGATGGAGCGGACATGGCCATTCTTCGTGGATTTAGGCGTCGCGGCGGCGCTGCTGGCCGGCTTCTATGCGATTTTGTGGATCGCGAAGTTCTGGTTCAGCTCGGCGATCCCCGAGGTGGAGATCTATCGTTCGCCGTCCCACCTGCCTCTCTATGCGTTCTATTCGGTAGTACGGATCTTTGTGGCGTACGGGCTCAGCCTGCTGTTTGCGGTCGCCTATGGTTACACCGCCGCTTACAACAAGAGGCTGGAGACGCTGCTGATCGCGATCCTCGACATTCTGCAGTCGATCCCGGTCCTGAGCTTCCTGCCCGGCGTGATGCTGGCAATGATGTCGCTCTTCCCTTCCCGTCAGCTTGGCATTGAATTCGGCGCGATTCTGCTGATCTTCACCGGTGAAGTGTGGAATATGGCGTTCAGCTTTTACACCTCGCTGAAGAGCATTCCCCGCGAGCTGATGGAAGCGTGCACGATCAACCGCTTCTCGCGCTGGCAGCGCCTGTTTCAGCTGGAGCTGCCCTTCGCCGCGATCGGGCTGGTATGGAACTCGATCGTCTCGGTCGCCAACGGCTGGTTCTTTCTGATGGTCTGCGAGATGTTTCCCGTGGGCAGCCGTAACTTCAGGCTGCCAGGCCTAGGCTCCTATCTGCAGACCGCCGCGGGGCACGGCGATTTTGTAGCGGTCACATGGGGACTCATCACAATGGTGGTGATCATCGTGCTCACCGACCAGTTTTTGTGGCGGCCGCTGATTGCCTGGTCGGACAAATTCAAATTCGAAACGGTCGAGAGCACCGATCGCGTCACATCACCCGTTCTCGACGCGTTGCGTAACTCGAATGTGCTGGGAATCATCAATCGCCATACCTGTCGGCCGCTGGCGGAGCGTTTCTACGCGGACATCGCGGCTCGGAGGAAGCGGGAGAAACCCAGGCCCGCGGCTGAGCCTCGAAGAGCGGCGACCGCGGTTTATGTGCTCGCCGCAACGGTGCTACTGGTGGTGATCGGGATCGCGGCGTTCCACGCGCTTTTGCTGCTGAAGCTTATTCATCGCAGTGAGTTTTTGGGATTGCTCGCCGGCGCTGGGCTCACGTTTGCGAGGGTCAACGCGGCGCTGCTGATCGGTTCGCTATGGACCATTCCGGTGGGCGTGACCATCGGATTCAATCCGCGGCTGTCGCACATCGCACAGCCTGTGGCACAGATTGCCGCGTCCTTTCCGGCGACGGCGCTGTTTCCGCTGATCCTTGTGGCTCTGTCGCGCATCGGCATCGGGCTCGGGATCGGCTCGGTAGTTCTCATGCTGCTGGCGGCGCAGTGGTACATCCTGTTCAACGTGATTGCCGGGGCCCAGGCCATTCCTTCGGAGCTACGTGAGGTTGGAACCCTCTTCCGCTTCGGCAACGTGCAGCGCTGGACCACGGTCATCCTGCCAGGGATTTTTCCGTTCCTGATTACGGGCCTGATCACGGCTTCCGGCGGGGCGTGGAACGCTTCGATTGTGGCTGAATACTTTCAGCTGAAGGGGCGCGTACTTTCGACAGTTGGATTAGGCGCGCAGATCAGCACTGCCAGCGACCAGGGAAATTATCCGGTGCTGCTGGCGGCAACGATGATCATGGCGCTGATGGTGGTCACGGTGAATCGGCTGGTATGGCGTCCGCTGTATCACCTGGCGGAGACGAAATACCGGCTGGAGTAGGTTTCGACTGTCATGCTTCGCACCAACAAGCCGAGACCGGGCTTGAATGGGCCACCGATTATGTTGCGAAGATTTCGGCGATGGTCGCGTTGCGGTGATCGAAAATCCGCTCGACGGAGCGGCCGACGAACAGAACTTTGGCCAGCGCTCCGAGTGGGCCGAAGGGCAGATCGTAATCCAGCCGATCGCGCATCAGCGTGCCGCCGGGCGCATCTTCGAATTCATGACGGTGATGCCAGAGCTTGTAGGGGCCTTTGACCTGCGTGTCGATGAAGAACGAGGGCGGTTCGAAGGCTTCGATCCGCGTCTGCCACTTGAAGCGCACACCGTAGAGGCGCAGTTCGTAATCGATGAGGGCGCCGGCGTGCATGGCGATGGGCGGCGGGGTGAGGATGTGAAAGCGCAGGAACGCGGGCGTGATCCGCTCGAGGTTCAACGCGTCGGAGAAAAAGGCAAAGACCTCAGCCCGCGGCCGCGGAATGAACAGCGATCGTTCGAGGTGATAAGGCACAGCTGATTCGATGCTGTGGCGAGGGGTAATGACTCGGCGGCCCCACGCAAGCCAAAAACGGGCTTGAATGGGCCACCACCGAAGTTAGATTTCGACTTCGCCTTCGAGGTAGAAGACACATTCTCCCTCGAGCTCGACACGGTCGTTGACGAGGCGGCAGATGACTTTGCCACCGCGAGGCGAGGCCTGGAATGCGGTCAGCTCCGTTTTGCCCAGGCGCTTTGCCCAATACGGAGCGAGCATGCAGTGGGCCGATCCGGTTACCGAATCTTCCGGGATTCCCTTGGCCGGCGCGAAGTAGCGGCTGACCAGGTCGTACTGAGGATCGTCGCTGGGGGCGGTGACGATGACCCCTGGCTTTTCGAGACGAGCCACGGCAGCCATGTCCGGAGCCAGCCCGCGCACGATTTTTTCATTCGGATACACGGCCATATAGTTGAAATCGTTTTCGAGGACTTCGCTGGGGGCGGCACCGAGCGCCTCCGCCAAAGCCGACGGCGTCAGGGTTGGCTGGCCGGGGCGGCTGGGGAAATCCATGACGTAGCCAGCATCATTTTTCCTGACGGGAAGCGGACCGCTGGCGGAGTGGAAGACGACCTGGGTGCGATGGGGCTCGAGGCGCTCCATGACGACGGCCGCGCTGGCGAGGGTGGCGTGGCCGCAGAGAGGGACTTCCGTTGCGGGGGTGAACCAGCGCAGGCGGTAGTCGCCGTTTTTGCGGACCAGGAAGGCTGTTTCGGCGAGATTGTTTTCCGCGGCGATGGCCCGGAGGGTTGCGTCAGGAAGGAAATTCTCCAGCGGCATGATGGCGGCAGGATTACCGGCGAAGAGCTGGGTAGTGAAGGCATCGACCTGGAAGATGCGGGTGCGCATAGAAGCTTTGTAGCAGGTAAAGGCTGGTTATGAAAGAGCTTCGGTTACCGAGGTGGTTTGGCGCTGAAGAGAGGGTGATACCTCGCCGATAAGGACATCAGAGAAATCACTCCACCATCATGAAAACCCAATACACCAATCATGACAGGACGTTCCGGCCCCCGGTCTGGCGCACGCAGGAACAGGATCGTGAAGCTCAAGCATAAGTTCAGATTGCTCGTCACGGTCGCCGCGTGCGGACTGATTGGACTTTCAGCGTCCTCGCTTCGTTTCGAGCGTAAGCGCCTGCTGGCGGACAAGGAGGAGCAGGCTCGATCGCTGGTAGAGTTGGGCTATTCGACGGCAGCAGCGGAATATGAGAAAGAGAAGTCTGGAGAACTGACCGCGGAGCAGGCCCAGAAACGCGCCCGGGAGGCGCTGCGGGCTATGCGCTACGGAGATGAAAATTATCTGTGGATCAATGACCTGCGTCCGGCGATGGTGATGCACCCCTTCAGGCCGGAACTGGAGGGCCGCGATCTGAGCGATTTGAAGGATCCGATGGGAACCCATATTTTTGTGGAATTTGCGAGACTGGCGCGGGAGTCCGGCGGCGGCAGTTTGTATTATTACTGGCCGCGGCCGGGAGAAGCGCAGCCGGTCAGGAAGCTGAGCTATGTGCGGGAATTCGGCCCATGGGGCTGGGTAATCGGGACCGGGACCTACGTGGATGACGTGAACGCGGTATGGCTCAGCAGCGCGAAGAAGGCGGGAGGGATCACGGCGCTGTGTGTGATGGTGCTGCTCGCCGTTTCGCTGAATATCTCGGATTCGATCTTCGGGAGGCTGGACCGGTTGAGGGAACGCATACGGGACGTTGCGGAGGGCGAAGGCGACCTGACACGCAGGATCGAAATCGATGCGCACGACGAAATCGCGGGGGTCGCGGAATGGTTCAACCGTTTCATGGACAGTCTGCACGACACCATGCTGAGGGTGGCGGCGAACACCGAGCGGCTGACCGCGGCGACGGCGGAGATTTCCTCTGCCGCGAACCGGACCGCCGACGGTTCGCGAGAGCAGAGCGCTCAGATCACGCAGGTGGCGACGGCCATGCAGGAAATGTCGGCAACGGTGACGGAAGTCTCGGGCAATTCCGGCCAGGCCGCCCAACAGGCGCGTCACGCGGCCGATATCGCTCGCGACGGTGGCGAGATCGTAAACGGGGCGCTGGATCGGATGGGGTCGATTGCCGAATCGGTAGGTTTGACGGCAAAGCGCATCGGAGAACTGGGGAAACGGTCGGACCAGATAGGCCGGGTTATCGCTGTGATCGAGGAACTTGCCAGCCAGACCAACCTGCTGGCGCTGAACGCCGCGATCGAAGCAGCGCGGGCGGGGGAACATGGCCGCGGCTTCGCCGTGGTTGCGGGAGAAGTTCGCAGACTGGCGGAACGGACGACGGAGGCGACGCGGGAGATTGCAGCAACCATTGAGGCGGTGCAGCGAGAAACCTCGACAGCGGTGGCCCTGATGGAAGCGGGGACGCAACTGGTCGAGCGGGGGGTTGCGGAAACTTCTAAAGCGGGCGCGGCGCTCGACGAGATCATCACGGCGGCAGAGCGGGTGGGCGAAATGATTGCCCAGATGGCTGCTTCGTCCGCGCAACAAGCGATCGCAGTAGGCGAAATCAACAAAAACGTGACGCACATCGCAACCATCGCTCGGCAGGCTGAGGCGACCGAGCGGCATTCGGCAACAACCTGCGAAGATTTGTCGAATCTCGCGGGAGAGCTGAAGCAGGTGGTGGGCCGGTTCAGGCTGGAGGAGAGAGCCGCGGTTGTTCAGCCGGGAAATGAGTTTTCGGGCTCGATCGGTGCCCGCCAGGTGCTGTCCGGATCGGGCGCGCATGGATGATTTCCTGGTTTCGATGAAGCGGGTTGTATAAGAGCGAGATGGCGAGGGGCGGATCACCGGCGAGGAGTGATATCGCGGCTTTATGCAGACGGAAATCCTTAGCCGTGGGATTCACCGGCTGATCAGCACGAAAGCTCCCCAATAATAAGGAAGGTCGCGGCCGTAACGCTTGCGGACGACGTCGCGCTCCTGGAGCTGCGCCTGGCGTAGCGCTTCGGGTTTGTCGAGGCCGCTGAGCCATTTTGCATAGAAGAACGACATGAGCTCCTGGGTCTCCTGATCGGGCACCGACCACATACTCATCATGACTGCGCCAGCTCCCGCTTCCTGCAGAGCGCGCCGCAGGCCGAAGACGCCCTCGCTGTTGCTCTGCACGCCGAGACCGGTTTCGCAGGCGCTGAGCACGACGAGCTCCGTGCCCTGAAGGTTGAGCTGGCTGGCTTCGTAAGCGGTGAGCACGCCATTATCGCCGCCCGGTGGCGCCTGGCCGGAGCGAGCGCGATTGGCGCCGGCAAAGAAGAGGCCGGAGTGCAGCATGGGGTCGTCTGCCGCACCGCGCAGCCGAACTGTGCCCCCGGATTTGTCCGGCGCAGGGTGGTCCTCAAGAAAGAAGCCATGCGTAGCGATGTGGACCAGGCGGGGTGCGCGAACATTCTGGATGGAGGCTTTGAGGGCGCTGTCGCCCGTGTAGAGCGTGGTTTGCCAGCCGGATTGGCGGAGGAGTTTGTCGATGGAGATGACTTCGGCCTCCGTGCCGGGAAGCGGCGGGAGGGGTGATCCGGTGAGGTCGACGGAGCGGGCGGATGCTGGCTGGGAGGAGACCGGCGCAGGGGTTGGGGCGGCGGCAACGAAGTCGAACTTTGGATTGCCGAGGAGGACGGCGGACCTGGCGGTTGCGGCTGCTCCAGGGGAAGAATTTGGGTTGCGGAGGAGATCGCGGGTGCTGTTGACGCAGCGCAACTGAACCTTCTCGATGATCAGCTTGCCGGTGGAGTCGGAGAGCAGCCCGATGGGAATCTGGTTGAGGACGCCATCGGCCGCGATATAGATGCGATGGACGCCGGTGAGGGCAGGCTCGATGGGCCTCCAGAAAGCGTCGTAGGCTGCGCTGGTATTCGGGGTTTCCGAAGAAGCTGCGGGCTCATCGGGACTGCCAGAATCGGAGACGATACCGACGCCGCGCGTTTTGGCAATCGCGGAACGGAAGCCGGCGAGAGGCGCCCCTTCGATCTGCTGGGCGTCGCCGAGAACGATGAGACGGGGGGCCTGCGACGCAGGCGTGACAATCAGCGCAACATAGCTGCTGTTGCGGGTGAAGGATCGGCCGTTGTGGACCTGGAACTTCGTGATTTCCACGGCGGCTTCGCCGGGCTGTAGAACTTTCTGCACATCGCGCCAGGTGGCGGCGGAGAGGGTCGTCTGCTGGGACACGCCCGCCGCTACCCGAGCGAGGGCTTCCTCGGTCTGGTTGATTTGCCGGCTGAGCTGCGTGATCTGGACGCGATTCTCGGAGGGTGAGGCGGAGAGCGCGGCGAACTGGGCCTTCAGAGCAGCGAGCTTATCGAGCACTTCGAGCGCGGGGCGGTTTCCGCTGGCCAGGAGTTTGGCGCGAATGGAGGCCGAGCTCTCGGCGACCAGGCCTTTTTCGGCAAGCAGAGTGTCGTACATCTTGCCCGCGAGCGCCGGATAGCGGTCATGGTACCGGGTGATGAAACTGAAGTAGATGGGGAAGGTGGCGGGAAAGGTGGCGTAGTAGACCAGGCGATCCTGCTCGCTCATCGTCCAGCTGTCGGCGCTCCACTCTGCGAGGCGCGCAGCGATATAGCGGTCAAACCAGGGTAGAGCGCGATCAGGCCGGTCCCATGCGTAATAGAACAGGGCAACGTTGATGTCGTTTTCGTCGAGGATGGGATTGTCGATGCCGTATTTGCGATTAAGGATATCGATCGAGCGAAGGTAGAGCGGTTCCCCTTCCTGGTAGCGTTGCTGGTCCTTGTAGACGTTGGCTAAGTTGCCGAGATAATTGGCGAGGTCCGCACTGTTGGGGCCATCGGACTTCTCGCTCAGATCGATGGCGTTTTTGAAATAGGTCTCGGCCTCTCTGGAAGCACCGGCATCGGAGACGAGTTCGCCGACGAGATTCCAGGTGGCGGCGAGCTGGCTGTTGTACGCGGGACCAGCGTGAGTGTAGATCGCGATCGCTCCTTTCAACGCGCTGGCGGCACCGGGGAACTTGCCTTCCCGATGCATCAGATTGGCGCCGTCGCGGAGCACATCGGCGACGTGAGGGTCCTCCTGGCCGTACGCCTGGACAGTGGCGGTGAGTGCGTCGCGGAAGTCGTGTTCGGCTTCGCCCCAGCGGCCGTGGCCGGCATAGAGGTCGGCGAGATGGAGCAGGACGGCGCTCAGGTCTTGGTTCTTCTGGACGCTTTGCGGCTCGGCTTTGAAGTTGTCGAGCGCTCGGCGGAAGGCGCTGTCGGCGTCGGCATACATATCGAGATCTTTGCAAAGGCGGCCGAGCCAGTCGTAGGTCAGGCCGACGCGGCGATCGTTGAGCCCGAAGGTGGCCGCGGCGACTTTCACGGCCTCGATCTCGACGGGAATGGCATCGTTGATCAGGCCCTGCTGGCGGAGTTGCTCGGCCTGCTGAGAGAGCTGCTCCCAGCGCGCTGCAGACGGACTCACGTCCTGGGGGCAGGCAAGAGAGACGGCGAGCGGAAAAAGAGCGAGGGCAACGAGCTTCATTGGGGATGGGAGGTACATTGGCCGGTTGCGGGGGGAATGTCAAGGGGTGGCAGTATCCCATTCAAGCCAAAAGAAGGCTTGAATCGGCCACCCATCACGCCGCGGATTCGGTGAGCAGCCGCTTCCAGGTTTTTTGGTTGCGGCGGTAGCTTTTTTTCAGGTCTTCGAGGATGCGCCCGAAGTCGGCATGTTCGCGGAGGCGGTTCCAGGCGGGGTTCTTCAGAAACCAGGGATAGTTCTCGTTGCCCAAGTAGATGGCGCGGCGGAGCCAGTGGAGAGCTTCGCTCTCGTCTCCATCGACGGCGAAGTAGGTGGCGAGGCGATAGGCCATCTCGCTGTCGGCTTCAGCGGCGGCAATCGATTCTTCACCGATGAGGGAAGTGGCGCGGTCGCGGTTGCCCATCTGCACATAGCACATGGCCAGGGTAGGCACGGCGATGCGCATGGAGCTGTCATCGCGGATGACGTCTTCAAGCATCTCGATGGCCTGGTGGAGGTCGCCCTGGCGCATGCGCTGATAAGCGAGCGAGGTACGCAGCAGCGGGTACCTGGGCTCGAGGGTGAGACCCTTTTGGAGCTCTTCTTCCGCCAGCTCGAGCTGGTTCTGGTACTGGTAGACGCGGGCGCGGTGGTTGTAGACGACGGCGGCGCTGGAGGGGTTCAGCATGAGGGCGCGGTGAAACTGGTCGAGCGCCTCCTCGTACATGCCGTCGACGCGGAGGGTGATGCCGGCGACGAGGTGGACGTTCCAGTCGTTGGCGGCGGTGCGGAGGAGATGCTCGATCCCGTGGCGGGCCGACTCTTTTTCCCCGCGGGAGAGAAGCATGTAGACGCGGTAGAGATTGGCCTCGACGGAGCCAGGGTCGAGTTCGAGGGCGCGGTCGAGGGCTTTGCGCGCGGCCATGACATGGAGGTGGCCGCCGAATCCGTAACGGATGTACTGGAGCTCGGCGATGCCGAGCCCGCTCCAGGCGGGCGCGTACGTAGAGTCGCGGTCGGCAACGGCCTGGAAGAGGTCACGCGCGCGATCGAGATCGGAACGGCTGCCGGTGCGCTGCATGAATCCGGAGAGAAGGGCGCGGGCCTGGAGGTACTCCTCGGAAAGCTCTTCGCCGAGACGCCGGGTGCGGGGGGCAACCGGCTGCGCGGCGGGGTGGAGCTGGCCGACGCCCTGGAGAGACGCAAAGACTTCGTTGCAAATTTCGGTCTGGACGGCGATGAGGTCGAAGGAGGGGACGCTGATGCCACCGCCGCCGCGGACGCTTTGGCGATCCACTTCGAGCAGCTGCCAGTTGAGGTCGAAGCCTTTGTCGGAACGGAGAAAGTTGCCGGTGAGCACCCAGGAGACGAGAAGCTTCTGGCCAATCTCGAGAGGATCCATTTGCGAAATGGGGAGGTACATAAGCGCACTGGAGGGACGGACGACCAGCGACGACATGCGGGCGATGCGGGCAGCGATGGCGTCGGCGAGGGCGAAACCGTAGAGCGGGGCGACATCGGCGGCGCCGAGATTTTGAAAGGGCAGCACGAGGATGGTGTTCTGCTCGGCCTTCTCTTCGGAGGATTCGCGGAAGCGCTCGGCGAGCATGGAGAGCAGGCCGGTGGCGCGCTTTTCCTGTTCGGCGGATGTAGAGGGTGGCAGGACGGCCGCGGCGTCGCCGGGGATGATGCCCGTCTCGAGCTGCAGCGTTTTCATGATGGTCTTGAGCGCCTCGCGGACTTCGCCGGCCGAGGCATAGCGTTCCGCCGGCGTCTTGTTGAGGCACGCGAGGATGACGGAGCTTAGTTCCAGGGGAATGCGGTCGAGGGGTGGAGGGTCAATGTACTGGATGGCGCGAATGGACTGGAACTCGTCGCCGTCGGGGCGGGCGAAGGGATGGCGGCCACTGGCGAGCTCGTAAAGGATGACGCCGAGGGCCCAGAGATCGGACTGCATGCTGCTTTGGCCGGTGACGAACTGCTCCGGAGCCATGTACGCAATGGTGCCCCCGCGCGCGGTGTAGGTAGCGATGGGGTCGCCGGCTTTGCGCCGGGTCGATTTGGAGGGGTCGAACTCCGCTTCTTCGGGAGGGAGACGACGGGCGAGGCCGAAGTCAAGAATCTTGACCAGGCCGCCGTCGGTGAGCATGACATTGGCAGGCTTGAGGTCGCGATGGAAGATGCCGAGGGTATGGGCGGCGGACAGACCGTCCGCGATCTGGATGCCGACGGAGAGGACGAGCTGGAGGCTGGCGGGGCCTTTGGCGATGAGCTTATCGAGCGACTGGCCGGGCACGTACTGCATGACGATGAAGGCTTCTTCGCCCTCTTCGCCGACCTCGTAGATCGCGCAGACGTTCGGGTGTTCGATGGCGGAGGCCATGCGGGCTTCGCGGAGAACGGTGGTCCGCATCTGTTCGAGGGTGAGGGCGCCACGCTTCAGGATTTTGAGGACGACGGGGCGCATGAGCTGGGTGTCGTTGGCCAGGTAGACAACGCCGCTGCCGCCTGATCCCAGTTTGCGGACCAGCTCGTAGTGGGTAATGGTGCGCTTCATGGGCTGGGGTTAGTGTAGCGGAGTGGGGTGTGGGTAAAATGTGTTATCTTTACTTCTTGAATGGAGAGTAAAGAAACGGTAAATTGAGACCGTGGATTGATGGTCATGGACAGAACTTTGGACAAGACGCACTCCAGCCCTGTCAGCAGTAAGGGCCAGGTCACAATTCCTCAGGAGATCCGGCGGCGGCTTGGATTGCGGGCAGGCGATCGGGTGGAATTTGTGGTGGAAGGGGGCGATACGATCCTGCGACCGGCGCGAGCCAGGGCCAATCCGTTCGACGAATACATCGGCATTCTCCCCGCCTTTAAGAGCATCGATGAAATCAATGCGTGGGTTCGGGAATTGCGGGGGGACGATGCGGAAGAACCATGAGAACCGCCATCGATACGAATGTTCTCTCCGCGCTCTGGGGCGGCGAACCCTCCGCACCGCAAATCTCTCAATTCCTGAATGAGGCGGTGGGGGCTGGCGGTCTCGTGATTCACCCGATCGTCTACGTGGAAGCGCGTGCCCACCCCAATGCGTCCGAGGCAACGGTGAATCGATTTCTCGAAAGTACACGCATTTCTGTGGACTGGGCCACCCGCCAGGAAATCTGGCTGCTCGCTGCCGAACGATTCGAGCGGTACGCCCATCGCAGGCGCAAGCAGGGACCAGGAGAACCGCGGCGATTCCCAGCGGATTTCCTGGTCGCTGCGCATGCTCTGGTGAGCGCGGATCGGCTCGCGACCATCGATCTAAGAGTTTATCGGGCGGATTTTCCTGAACTGCAGCTGGTTCAACCGTAATTGCGAAGAGCCTTACTCGCCGACGAGAACCTTGCGCAGGTGAACGCCCTGCTTATTGAGTTCCTCGACGAAGTCCTCGATGCGGACGAGGAAATCCTGGCTGGCGCGGACGTAGCGGGGCATGGAGTTCCATACTTCGCGAACCATCTCAGGGTTCTCCATCAGGGCAACGGCAGCCCCGGCAGCGGAGACGGCAAGAGCGGCCTTGCGGCGTCCGGTGATGAGCAGCAAAGCGCCGACGGCCAGGGAGCCGGCGGCTGCGACGCGGGTCCAGTGAATTTCGGAGAGGCTGGATTCGATTTGCCGGGTGACTTTCATGATGGATTTCTCGCCTTCCATACTGACCCTTTCCATGCTAATTGAGATGCGGCCTTAATCGAGATCGAATTCGCGAAGCGGTTTGCCGGTGTCCGGAGTTTCCTGGGCCTTCTTGACGGCTTCGGCAAAGCGCTTGTTGAAGAGGTCTTCTTTGTTTTTCTCGGCTTCGACGGATTGGCGGAAGAGGCTTTCTTTACGCTCTTCGGCTTCGCGGAGGGCGCGGGTGGCCTGATCGAAGTCTTCAAAGGTGCGCTTGCGCGGCGCGGGGGTGTGCGCGATGACGGCCCGGGTGGTGGCGTCGATTTTGAGCATCGCGCCGCAGTCGGGGCAGGCGATGTCGAAGGTCGTGCTGGGAGGTGATTTGGCCATGGTCCTGTGCCCAGGGAGTGAGTGTAACGCAAGTTTCAGGTTTCAGGTTACAGGGGACAGGTTGCAGCGGTCAGCGGTCAGCCGTCAGCGGTCAGCGGTCAGCGGTCAGCGGTCAGCGGTCAGCGGTCAGCGGTCAGCGGTCAGCGGTCAGCGGATGGACGGCCGGGTGGGTGTCGTGGTTGCAAGGCGGGCGGTGCGGACTGCGGCGATTTCGGCATCGATCTCTTCGTCGGTGAGGGGGCCGAATGTCTCCGCCAGGCGCCAGTTCACGCGGAGACGGGCTTTGGCGAGGGCGCGGCGCAACTCGCGGATCCGGGTGGCAATGTCAAGGGCAAGCATCAGCGCGGCAGATTCTTAAGCCCGAGCGAGAAGCTTTTGCTCAAGCAGCTTCCCGGTTTTCCGTTGTTGCACCGTTCGGTGCGCGTTTGTCTGGATTTCGCGTCTGGCTAAGCCCGCGCTGAGAGATTGGGAAGGAACTTTCGATCGCCTTGACTGCTCCAGTACGCGATTCCTGGTTCGATGAAGCAAGCGCTTGTATACCTCTTCATTCCCGGCGGTAATCGCGACCGATTTGAGACGCGCGATGTCGGCGGCAGTGTGGAGTGGCTCAGCGTGAAACAGAAGATCTGATTTGAAGTTTGCGGTATTAGAAACTCGTTTCCACCATGCAGAAACCAGCGCCTTAGAAACCGGTTCGGGCTTCCGGTAGATCGTGATTAATGTTTCCTGCACCGCATCACGATAGAACTTTCGCTTTTGCGCTTTCGTTAATCGAATCGGCTGGGTCATTTCAAAACCTCAATCGAGCAACACCGAGAATCCCGCAGAAGATCCTGAGCACGAGCTCCGTGGAAACTGATTTGATCAAGCCCCGATTTAATCTCGCATCTGGACCCCAGCGGAAAGCAACTGGGCCATATACGACATCATAATGCTCCGAGGTGACGGGAGGCATCTGATTTCCACGACGACAGTGCTCTACAAAACTCCAATAGTCGCCGCTGTATTCGTCCACATGAACGAAGACCAAGGAGCGCAAGTTGCGTAACTCCAAACGGTCGAGCGTCAACCGGACAATGGCAGGTAGTTCGTTCGTCCGTTGGGACTTAAGGCGAGCCCAGGTTTCGGCTTGCTCCAGCGATGTCGTGGTGTAGAAGCCCTGACCGAAATCTACCTCGGCTCTGCCAGTGAATACATCGACGCCGTCTTCGAGGATGCGGTGGGCGAAAGGCCGCACCGTGCCGTGGTACAGCGTGATGCGCGGGTTGTTCCACCGCGGCCAAGGCGCCCTGCTGCTCAAGGCTTCGTCCTCTTCCACGCTTCGATATACTTTGGCGGACTAAGTCAGACGTAGATGGCTTTGTGGCCGGGGCAGTCTTGTGTGGCTTGCTCGACTAATGTCGCAAGTAAGGGCGCTCCATAGCGGGCTAAGTAGGCGATGCCGCCGATGGTGCGTTCCTGGGGATGGCGGTCGGGGAAGAGGTTGAAGCTGAGCGTGTCGACGTGGCGGCGGATGCTTCCTTCACGCTGGAGCTGGTAGTTGGCGGCGAGGCGGCGGAGGCGGTTCATCTGATAGCGCATCTTCGAGACGGAGATGCGGGCGGAGCGGCCGAGCGCGGGGTCGAGGGATTCGGTCCAGGCGAGGAGGGCTTCGAGCTCGTCGTCGAGGGCGTTACCCGTGGCGGAGAGGCG
>Ga0302319_10009110_pt1 | contig 19175 bp, 13 predicted proteins | sample Bog_T0_2_FD_203319 | JGI IMG/M metagenome (GOLD analysis project Ga0302319, IMG submission 203319) | Peat permafrost microbial communities from Stordalen Mire near Abisko, Sweden - Bog_T0_2 | ecosystem: Environmental > Terrestrial > Soil > Wetlands > Peat | place: Sweden: Abisko, Stordalen Mire... | reverse complement strand
CGCCGTCGCGCAGCAGCTGACCGGTGCGCCGGGCTACGACTATCAGCCGGATTGGTCGCCGGATGGGCGCAGCGTGGTTTACAGCTCGTATGACGGCGTGTCCGTCGAACTGTGGCTGCTCGATCTGGCGTCCGGCGTGTCGCGTCCGCTCACCCACAACGGCGCGGTCAACGTCGAACCGCGCTTCTCGCCCGACGGAAGGCGCATCGCCTTCGTCTCGACCCAGTACAACCGGCGCTTTCATGTGTTCACCGCCGACATCGGCGCCGCGGGACTCGCAAATCTCGTGCGGCTCACGGGCGAGCACCGCAGCACGCTGCCGCGCTATTACTACAGCGCGTACGACACCGAGATCAGCCCCGTCTGGAGCCGCGACGGACGCGACATCATCTATGTGTCGAATCGCAACCACATCTACGGTTCGGGCGGATTTTGGCGAACCCCCGTCGGCCCCGCCGCGGCCGGCGCGGCGCCCCCCGACGCGCGAGCCCGCGAGTTTCACTACGAGGAAACCAATTGGCGCGCACGGCCCGACGTCTCACCCGACGGCTCGCGCCTGGTATTCGCCTCCTACGAGGGACGCGGGCGCCACAATCTCTGGGTGCTCCCCGCAAATGGCGGCGATGCCTTCCCGATCGCCTACGGCGATTGGGACCAGACGAATCCACGCTGGTCTTCCGACGGGCGGCGGATCGCCTTCATCTCGAACGAACACGGCAACACTGAGATCGGCATCGAGACGCTGCCGGGCGGGGAATTCACGACGCTGAGCGTCGGCGAGCGCCGTTATCTCGGGCCGATGTCGCGGCTGCGCATCGTGCTCAATGGTGGCGCAGCAGCCGGTGTCGCCAAAGGCGCCGATTCTCTCGGCGCCGAAGGCGAGCGCGGGTCGCCCGGTACCGCGCGCGTCAGCGTCACCGATGCGCGGGGCCGGTTTTATGCACCGGTCATGACATGGGTGCACGCAGATGACGGCATCGACCGGACGCAGCGTCGCTTCGAGGCGCATTATTTTCACGCGCAGGGCGAGGTGACCGTCGATGTGCCGGTCGGCACGGTGGAGGTGGAGATCCTGAACGGCTTCGAGCGCGGCTTCGAGCGGCGCCAAGTCAAGGTCGATGCCGGCCGGGTGGCAAGTCTCGTGGTGGACCTCGGCGAGGGGCGGTGGGCGGTGCCCGACGCGGCGCGCTGGGCGAGTGCCGACGTGCACGTGCACATGAACTACGGGGGTGCCTACCGCAACTCGCCGGCACATCTCGTGATGCAGGCGCAGGCGGAACATTTGAATTTCGTCGACGCGTTGATCGTCAACAAGGAGCAGCGCTTCCCCGACATCGCTTACCAGGGCTTGCGCACGGATCCCGCCTCGCAACCCGATGCGGTCGTCGTGCACGGCCAGGAATATCACACGAGCTACTGGGGGCATCTCGGCTTGCTCGACATCCACGGCGGCGTCGTGCTGCCCGGGTATGCCGGGTATCCGAACACCGCCGCCGCGAGCCTCTACCCCATGAATGCGGACGTGGCGGATCTCGCGCACGCCCGCGGCGCGCTGGTGGGCTACGTGCACCCCTTCGACGAGGAGCCGCAGCCGATCATGCGGCCCCACGATGCGCTCACGAGCGAGTTGCCGGTCGACGTGGCCCTGGGCAAGGTCGATTACATGGAGATTGTCGGCTTCAGCGATCATCGCGCCACTGCGGCGGTGTGGTATCGGCTGCTCGATCTCGGTTTTCGCATCCCGGCCGCGGGGGGCACCGATGCCATGGCGAATTTCGCGTCGCTGCGCGGACCGGTGGGCATGAACCGCGTCTATGCGCGGGTGCCGGCCGGGGCGCTGAACGAAGCACAGTGGCTCGATGCGCTGAAGGCGGGCCGCACTTTCGCGACCAACGGGCCGCTGCTCGGATTCAGCCTCGGCGGGTCGCAGATCGGCGATGTGCTGAGCTTTGCCGGCCCACAGCCGAGCGTTCCCTTTACCGCCCGCCTCCGATCGATCGTGGCTGTGGATCATTTCGAGCTGGTCTGCAACGGTCGGGTGGTTCGATCCTTCGTGCAGGGGTCGCCGATTGAGTCGGCCGACCTCCACGGCACCCTGCCGTTGACACAGAGCGGTTGGTGCCTCGTGCGCGCCTCGAGCGACGGCGCCCGCCACCCGGTGCTCGACAACTATGTCTATGCGACCACGAGTCCCATCTACGTGGACATCGGTGGGCTGCCGCCGCGTTCGCGGGAGGCGGCGCGCTATTTCGTTGCGTGGATCGACCGGGTCACCGAGGCCACGACCGCGTATCCGGACTGGAACAGCTCCCAGGAGAAACGCGGCGTGCTCGGCCGGCTGGCAGAGGCCAGATCCGTGTATGCCGCGATGGAGACGCGCTGACTCGGCGATTGTTGACGCCGAGGGGGTCAGGTCGGTTTAATTATCGTGACTTCCGTACGGCCGAGTAGCCGGGCAAAGCCACGGTCGAACGTGACGAGGTGAGTGCCCAGCGTTCTTACGGCGGCCGCGATCCACGCATCGGTGATGTCATTGCCGGCGAGATCGTGATCGCGACCCATCTGACGCAATGTGGGCCATTCGCGCCCCAGTTCCCGCATTTCGACGCCGGGAATGCTCAATAGAGAATCGACGAATGCGACCGCCTCCCCGATTGTCGCGGGTGCCGTGAAGATTCGGCGGTTCGTGGCCAGGCGCAGGAGCCCTGCAGCGACCATCGGCAGAAGCTCTATGCTGCCGCCAGTCGCGCACGTTGCAATCGCCTGGTTCAGCCAGACGAGAGCGGCCTGGTGTTGGGGATGGTCGGACCGGAAGGCGGCGAGCAGAACGTTGAGGTCAGGCGTCATCGTCGGCCGCGTCGAGCAACGACCGGTTCGAGAGCGGATCGATACCCGGTCTCAGCCCGCCGGTTCCATGGTGGATCGCGAGCGGCCGCGTGGAATTGCGGCGGGCCGGAGGCCGGCGCAGCCGCAGGCGCAATCCTTCCTCGATGAGGGCAGTCAAGGATTTGTGCTCACGCGCCGAGACCGCCTTGGCCCTGATCAGGAGCTCGTCGTCGATGTCGAGGGTCGTCTTCATGGAGGTTCCATACAGATTTCTGTACGATACTTTAATGCGCTTGGGCGCCGCGGGCAAGATTCCGCAAATCCGTCCGTTTTGCCTTGGCGGCGTCCTGTGCGACATCTATTTCGTTATCATCCTGGGGATGTCCATCGAACCCCCCGACGTCCCATCAATCGACAGGCGCGGGATTCTGCGCCGCGCGGACAAGATCATGAGCCCGGAGGAGATCGACCGGTTCCTCGCCCACGCCCTGTGCGGCCGCACCGCGACGGTCGGCGCCGACGGTTATCCGTACGTCGTGCCGAATCTCTTTTTGTGGCGGGGCGGCCATGTCTACCTGCACACCGCGCGCGTGGAAGGCCACTTCATCACGAATGTGCGGCACTCGGACCGGGTCAGCTTCGAAGCCGACGAGGTGGGCGAGGTGTATCCGTATGGGCCGGTCGAGTGCGACACCACGGTTTCCTATTCTTCGGTGGTCATCTTTGGGCGCATCCGCATCATCGACGACGAGGCGGAAAAGGTCGCATTCTACGAAGCGCTCATGGCGAAGTACGCCCCGCCTGACTCCTGGGGGCGGGTTCGCGGCTCTTTTCCGCGGCTCGCCCTGACGGTGGTCTACGCGATCACGCCGGAGGCCGTCACGGGCAAGCGGGGCCCGCTGCCCGATCTCGACAAACGATGGACTCTTTGACGAGCACACCGGAATTGAATCCCGCGCCGGGCAGCCTGTGGCTTGGCCTCGACACCGGCGGGACCTTCACCGACGCGGTGTTGCTGGCGGACGGGCGGCACGTCGTCGCGAGCGCCAAGGCGCTCACCACTCCTTGGAACCTCGCGCTCGGCATCGGGGCCGCCATCCGCGCCGTTCTGGCACTGCTGCCCGACGCTGCGCGGCGCCACGATGTGCGGTTGGTGTCGGTATCGACGACGCTCGCGACCAATGCCGTGGTGGAGAACCGCGCAAGCTCGATCTGCATCCTGTTGATCGGCTTCGACGATGCGATGGTGGCCCGTTCGGGCCTCGAGCGCCAAGGCGGTGGCTCGATCGTGCGCATCCGCGGCGGACATGATGCAACCGGAGCCGAGTGGGAAGAATTGGATGAGGCGGCGCTCGCCGCCGCAGTGCAGCGGGAGGCGCCCGGGGTGGAGGCCTTTGCGGTGGCGGCGCGCTTTTCCGTGCGCAATCCCGCGCACGAGCAGCGCGCCCGCCGCAAGATCCGCGAACTGACCGAGCGGCCGGTAACCTGTGCGCACGAGCTGACCTCCAAGCTCGATGCACCCCGTCGCGCCCTCACCGCCGCATTGAATGCCCGCCTCACGCCGCCCATCCGTCATCTGATCGAAGCGCTGACGCGGGTCCTGGCCGAAGAGCGTATCGAGGCGCCGCTCATGATCGTGAAGGGCGACGGGTCCCTGATGAAGGCGGAAGTCGCCCTGGAGTACCCGGTCGAGACTATTTTGTCGGGTCCTGCGGCGAGCCTCGTCGGGGCCACCTTTCTCACCGGACTTGCCGATTTCGTGGTTGCCGACATGGGCGGCACCACCACCGATGTCGCCATCGTCTACGGCGGGCGGCCGGTGATCAACGCCGCAGGCGCGCTCGTCGGCGGCTGGCGCACCATGGTCGAGGCGGTCGACGTGCGCACCAGCGGGCTCGGCGGGGACAGTGAGGTGCATCTGGGACGGCGCGCGGAATTCTGCGTCGGTCCACGCAAGGCAATGCCGCTCTGCCTGCTCTGCCACCGCTTTCCCGAGGCACTCGCGCACCTGCGAGCCGTCGCGGAACTGGAGCGCCTGCCCGATCATCCAGCGCAATTTGCTTTCCGCAATCCCGACCGCGAGGTCCCGGCCGAACTTGCCGATCTCGAGCGGTCGGTGTGGCACGCGCTCGCGCTGGAGCCGCGGCGCATGGCATCGGTGGTGCGCAATGCCGCGGGCCTCGCGGCGTTGCGGCGCCTGGCGGACGCCGGTCTCGCGACCATCGCCGCCTTCACGCCAAGCGACGCGATGCACGTGCTCGGTCTGCAGCAGGGCTGGTGCCGGGAGGCGGCCGAACTGGGTGCCCGCATTCTCGCGACCGAGGAGCGCAACGTCCGCGCCGCGCGCACGGCCGTGACCCCGCTCGCCATTTGCGAGCGCACCCGTGAGCATGTGCTGCGCCAGGCGGGCCGCGTGCTGCTCGGTGCGGCATTGGCCCATGACCCCGGGATCGAAGCACCCCACGATCGCTGGGGGTTGCTCGGCGCCCGGCTCGTCGAAGCGGCGGTTGCAGGTCAGACCTTTTCCCGGTCAGTCCGGTCGGACATCGGACTCGGTTTGCCGCTGGTGGCGATCGGCGCGCCGGTGGCGGCTTATTATCCCGAGATCGCCCGGCGCCTTGGCACCACACTGTCGATACCGGAACATGCGGCGGTCTGCAATGCCGTCGGCGCCGTCGCGGGCGTGGTTTCGCAATCGGTGGAGATCCTGGTCAACCAGCCATCCTTCAACGTGTTTCGGGTCCACGACCCGGCGGGCAACCGCGATTATGAAACTTCCGCTGCGGCGCTCGAGCACGCGCGGCGCATTGCGCACGACCTCGCACGGGCGGCGGCGGTGCGCGCGGGCGCCCCGGAGCCGATCGTCGAGACCACCGTGATCGAACGAGCGGCGCAGACCGGCGTCGGCACGGCGTACCTCGCGGAAGCGGTGACCCGCTCGGTTGCCACCGGCCGGCCGCAGGGCGCGCTTGCGAGGAGCCCGGTTTAGCGGCGCCGTCAGCGGTCTTCGCGGTCCGTCTCGGGCGTCGTTTGCGGACAGACGCAGCGCATCCGGGTGCCGCCGCCCTGGCACCTCTTCAGTTGCACGGAGCCGCCGATCATGCCCGCGCGGTATTCCATGATTTTCACGCCCATACCGGTATTGTGCAGCGGCGTGGGTATGCCGATGCCATCATCCGTCACCGTCAGCATCACGATGCTGCGGTTCGTGCCGAGCGTGACCGTGATCAGGCGCGCGCGGCCGTGTTTGACCGCATTGGTAATCGCTTCCTGGGCGATGAGATAGAGGTGCGTGGCCGTGGCCTCGGTCACCACCAACGGCGATCTCAGCAACAGGCGCAGCCGCACCTCGATGCCATAGTTTTGCTGCGACCAGTTCGTGAGCGATTCGAGGGCGGCAAGAAGCCCGCCATGGGCGAAAGTGACCAGTGAAAGTCCCACCGCCATGGTACGCGCCGTCTGAATGGCATGGTTCACGAGCCCGATGATTTCGTCGACCTCGGGCGCCTCGCACCGGGCCTCGGGATTCAGGCGCTTGGCGAGACCGCGCAGCATGAGTGAGATGCCGGTGAGCTCCTGGCCGAGACCATCATGCAGGTCGCTGCCGAGGCGGCGCCGCTCGCGGTTGGCGATCTCGATGATTTCACGTTCGAGCTCCTTGCGTTCCGAGACATCCTGGATCACCACCAGGCTCTTCTTTGCGCCGCCGAGTTCGATCGTCGCCGCAATCGCCTGGCCGACGAAGCCGCTGCCGTCGCCGCGGCGGAACAGCACGTCGCGGTTGCCGGTGCGACCGTTCCAACGGCGCAGCGCCGCCTCGATCGCGGGCAGGGGCGGGCTGTGATGCCGGCGTCGATTGAGCAGCGTGAATACCGATGTACCGAGGATGGCGCCAGGTTCCCGGCCGAACATGCGATCGAAAGCGGGATTGGTGAATTCGACGAGGCCGTCCATGTCGATGAGAATCACCGCCTCGCGCATGGTCTCCAAGATGACCGCCTGGGTATGCAGCACCTGCTCGGCGCGGCGCCGAGCATCGACATCGATGCAGGCACCGACCATGCGCCGCGCCGCGCCGTTCGGACCGCGCTCGATGACCCGCGTGCGCACATTCACCCAGCGCCAGTGGCCCTCCGAACTTTGCACCCGGTAATCGCTGTCTGTGGCATTGTCGCTGCCTTCGAGCAGCGCGCGGGCGTTCGCGTCGAGGCGCGCGCGATCCTGCGGGTGGACGCGGGATTGCCACGCCGTGCGGGACGCCCGCGCCGCGGCGCCCAGTCCGAAACGGGCCGGCCACTCCGACAGCCACGTCAACTCGCCGGTGTCCGACTGCCAGTCCCATAGACCGAGATCCGCGCCCCACACGGCGGTCTCCAAACGCGCTTCGCTGTTGCGCAGCGCAGTCTCGACCTTCTTGCGCTCGTCCACATCAAAGCACACGCCGACGAAGCGCCGCACCCTGCCGTTCTCGTCGCGGGCGGTGACCTTGCCCCGTTCATGCAGCCAGCGCCAGGCACCGGACCGCGTCCGGATGCGGTACTCGACGACGTAGTGATCCGCGAGGCCCCGATGGCACTCCTCCTCGGCGCATACGGCCGGTCCGAGGTCGTCCGGATGCATGAGCGAGCGCCACAGCTCGCCGCCGTCCCGGCCATCGCTGCGCGGCACATCGACGCTCTCGGCCCAGTCATCGAACCAGCGGAACTGGTGTCCGACGTCCTCCTCCCACAGTCCGATCCGCGTGCCCCACAGCGCCGCCTCGAGCCGCGACTCGGATTCGCGCAGCGCCAGTTCGGCGCGCTTCCGGGCATCGATGTCGATGATCACCCCGACGAGACGCAATGCACGCCCCACCGCGTTCCGTTCCGCCGCCCAGCCGCGGCTCATGACCCAGCGCCAGTCCCCGGCGCGCGTTCGCAAACGGTACTCGGTGACGTACAAATCGGCCGTTCCCTGGATCGTGCCTCGATAGCTGTCGTATGTATCCTGCAGATCGTCGGGATGAATCATGCGGTCCCATTGCGCGGTATGGTTCGCGCCGAGGCAGGGATCGATCCCGAGAGCCCCGCACCAATCGCTCAACCACCGCACTTCGTCTGCCGCCACGTTGAATTCCCAGAAGCCGAGCTCGTGCGAAACCGCCACCTCGAAACGGGTGGGAAGCCACCCCGTCGACACCTCCGCAAGACACCACACCACGTGGCCTGCGCTGCGCTGCGTGAATCCGCGCAACGGTCGCAGCACGGCGGAAGCGGTGAATTGGGGTCCAGCTCCCACCACGGAAGTGCGCTGCGGCACGCCGGTCGCGGCGACCGCAAGCTGGAGACGGCGCAAGTCGTCGCGGGCGCCGCTCGCGAACAGCTCGAGCAGGTTGCTGCCGCGCAATGCATCCACTCCCACGCCGATGAGTGCGGCGAGCGGTGCGTTGCAATACACGATGACACCCTGCGCGTCGGTGACGGCGATGCCGTCGCCTATGGCGTCGAGGAGCGCGTCGTGCTGCCCGAACAGCGGTTCGGGAAGCGCGGCGCCCTCCTGTGCGCCGGCGCGACTCGTCACTGGCGCCTGCGGTTGATGCCGTCGCGCAACGCCATGGCTGCGGTTCGGATGCCGGCGGCGCTGCCGCCTCCGGCATAGATGATGCCGCGCGAGGAGCTGATCAGGAGACCCGCACCGGCCGCATCCAGCCCGGCCTCGAGTGTCGCATCGAGCTCACCGCCCTGGGCACCGACGCCCGGCACCAGAAACGTCATTTCCGGATGTGCACGGCGCAGGGCGGCCATTTCCGCCGGCGCCGTCGCGCCGACCACGAGCATGAGGTTGCGCGCTTCATTCCAGCGCTCGGCGGCACGGCGCGCCACCCAGCGGTAGAGGGGCAGGCCGTCGAGGATCAGGTCCTGGAAATCGTGCGCGCCCGGATTCGACGTGCGGCACAGTAGAATGGCGCCGCGGTCGGCGCGGGCGAGAAACGGCCGAACCGAGTCCTCGCCCATGTACGGATTGACCGTGACCGCGTCGGCGCCGTAGCGATCAAATGCCTCGCGGGCATACGCCTCCGCCGTGTTGCCGATGTCGTTGCGCTTGGCATCGAGGATCACCAGCGCGTGCGGCGCCCGCTCACGGATGTACTGAATGCTGCGCAACAGCTGCGCCTCGGCGCCGACCGCTCCGTAGAACGCGATTTGCGGCTTGTAGGCGGCCGCGACGTCGCAGGTTGCATCGATGATGCGGCAATTGAAATCGTAGAACGCGTCCGCGCGCGCCGCCAGTTCGGGCGGTAGCAGCCGCAGTTCCGGATCCAATCCGACGCAGACCAAACTCCCGGCCGTCGCTTGGGCACGGAACAGGCGTTCAGCAAAGGGGTGGGACATGCGCCATGATAGCGTCAAGGACCTGACAACGGAGTATGGCTTTTGGGCAGCAAGCCTCGCACCGGACCCCGGCTGGTGCTCCAACCGGCTAACCGCCGCGCGGCGCGCCATACGAGCACCAGTGTGCTGAAGCGCTTTTTCGCCATTGCCGACGCGTGGGAACTCTCACCGCTTCAGCAATGCCGGTTGCTCCGGATTCCTTCGCCCCAGGTCCTCGAGCGCTACCGCCTCGGGCAGGCGCCGCGCCTATCGGCTGCTCAGCAGGAGCGGGCCGCCCTGATCGCGAACATTCAGAATTCCCTCACGCCCTCGCCGCGGCCCGATGATCGGGCCTGGGCGTGGCTGCACGCGCCGCGCGTGGAGGCGCCGTTTCGCGGCGACACGCCCCTTTACTTCATGCTCGAGAACGGCCTGCCGGCCCTGCGCGAAGTGGCTCGCCTCCTGGTGCGGGAAAGCGAACCGCGCTGACGGGCCCGGCAGGGGCGCAGCCTGAGCTATACTAGCGAGTCTACCCAACGCGAGAGTGGCGACGCGAGAGTGGCGGAATTGGTAGACGCGCTGGACTTAGGATCCAGTGGGGTAACCCGTGCGAGTTCGAGTCTCGCCTTTCGCACCAGCACCGGTGTAGCACGATCGAATCAACCGACGAGGTTTGACATGCAGGTTTCCGTCGAGAGTATTGGCAAATTGGAGCGTCGAATGCAAGTGCTGGTGCCGGCGCAACGCGTCACGCAGGAGATCGACACGCGGTTGAAGACCCTGAGCCGGACGGCGCGGCTGAACGGATTCCGTCCGGGCAAGGCGCCGCTCACGGTGATCCGGCGCCAGTTCGGTGTGCAGGTGCATCGTGAGGTGATCGGCGAGCTGTTGCAGTCGAGTTTTTCGGAAGCCGTCGCGCAAAATCGCCTCGCCCCCGCCGGCAGCCCGCGGATCGAGCCGCAGAGCATGGACGAGGGTCAGGATCTGCGCTACGTCGCGACCTTCGAGGTTTTCCCGGAGATCGTGCTGCAGCCCATCGAGGGGCTCGAGCTCGAGCGCACGGTCGCCGAAGTCGCCGAGAGCGACGTGGATGCCATGATCGAAAGGCTGCGCAAACAGCAGGTCAAGTTCACGGCCGTAACGCGGGCGGCCCGTGCCGGCGACAAGGTCACCGTCGATTTCGAAGGTTCGATCGACGGCGTCGCGTTCCCCGGCGGCAAGGGCGAGAACGTGGCCATCACCCTCGGGGAGGGGCGCATGCTGCCCGAGCTCGAGGAGGGCCTCGTCGGCGTGGCGGCCGCTGAAAGCAAGGAGATCGGCCTCACGTTTCCGGCCGATTACCGCGCTGCGCAGCTCGCCGGCAAACAGGCGCGCTTTCATGTGTCGGTGCGGAGCGTCGAGGAGCCGGTGGTCCCGGAACTCGACGAGGAGTTCTGCAAGGCGTTCGGCGTCACGGAGGGCGGCATCCCGAAGCTGCGCGAGGAGGTGACGGCGAACATGCGCCGTGAACTGGACCAGGTTCTGCGCAACCGCACCCGCGCCGCAGTACTCGAGAAGCTCTACGAGGCGAATCCGGTCGATGTGCCGAATGCGCTGGTCGAAGCCCAGATCCGCGAGATGCAGTCCGAGGCGTTGCGCCGCGCTGGTGCGGCGGAGGGTGCGCCGCCGCCGCCGCGCGAGGAGTTCGTCGAAGCGGCCCGCCGGCGGGTCGGTATCGGCCTGCTCGTGAGCGACCTCATACGGCGGGAGAAGCTGCGCTTGGACCCGGCGCGGGCCGATGCCCGGTTGGACGCCATGGTGGGCAACTACGGCGATCCCGCAGCCTTGAAGCGGGCATACCAGCAAAACCCCGATGCAATGCGCCAAGTCGAAAGTCTCACCCTGGAAGATCAGGTGGTGGATTGGATTCTGGAGCGTGCTAAGGTGCGGGAAGTGGGCTCAAATTTCAGGGAATTGATGAAGTTCGAGACCTGATCGTGCCGCTTCCGGTTGAAATGCCGACAACTCGGCCTTACTGACCAAGGGGTGCGGTTTGCTTCACATTACAGAAGGGCAATTCATGACGACACGCGCATTGAATCTGGTACCGATGGTGGTCGAACAAACGGCGCGTGGCGAGCGCGCGTACGATATTTACTCCCGGCTGCTCAAGGAACGGGTGATCTTCATCGTCGGCCCGGTCGAGGACTACATGGCGAACCTGGTGGTGGCCCAGTTGCTGTTCCTCGAATCGGAGAACCCGGACAAGGACATTGCGCTGTACATCAATTCCCCGGGCGGCTCGGTGAGCGCGGGTCTTGCGATCTATGACACGATGCAGTTCATCAAGCCCGACGTCAGCACGATTTGCGTGGGCCTCGCCGCCTCCATGGGGGCGGTGCTCCTGGCCGGCGGTGCAGCAGGCAAACGCTATTCGCTGCCGAACTCGAAGATCATGATCCATCAGCCTTCCGCCGGCTTTCAGGGTCAAGCTTCGGACATCGACATCCATGCCCGGGACGTGCTGGAGACCCGCGAGCGCCTCAACCGCATCCTCGCCAAGCACTCCGGCCAGACCATGGAACGTATCAAGCAGGACAGCGACCGGGACAACTTCATGTCTGCGGAGACGGCCCGGGCTTATGGATTGGTCGATTCCATGCTCGAGAAACGCGGCGAGCTTCCGACAAAGGGGTGACCCGGGCGAATCCGGGCGAGGGCCGTTTGGACCCCGGTCACAGGCTGGTCGTTTACGCCTTTGCGCGACGTCCCCCGGGGTGCTATATAGGTGTTATTGACCTGAGGAAAGCATGAGCGAAGATTCGCGCGGTAAACATGATGACGGGAAGCTCCTGTACTGCTCCTTTTGCGGAAAAAGCCAGCATGAGGTTCGGAAGCTCATCGCAGGACCGTCGGTATTCGTCTGCGACGAATGCGTGGAGCTGTGCAACGACATAATCCGGGAAGAACTCGAGGAGCGTGCCGAACGCACCCGCGACAAGCTGCCGAAGCCCCAGGAGATCAAGAAGGTTCTCGATGAGTACGTGATCGGCCAGGAGCGCGCCAAGCGCGTATTGTCGGTCGCCGTATACAATCATTACAAGCGCTTGCAGACCCGCGGCGCCGAGGGCGTTCGTTCCCGCGACGAGGTGGAACTTGCCAAGAGCAACATCCTGCTGATCGGGCCGACCGGCTCGGGCAAGACGCTGCTGGCCGAGACGCTGGCGCGGCTCCTCAACGTGCCTTTCACCATCGCCGATGCCACCACCCTGACCGAGGCCGGTTACGTGGGTGAGGACGTCGAGAACATCATTCAGAAATTGCTGCAAAAGTGTGACTACGACGTCGAAAAGGCCCAAACCGGCATCGTCTACATCGATGAGATCGACAAGATTTCGCGAAAGTCCGACAACCCCTCGATCACGCGGGACGTTTCCGGCGAGGGTGTGCAACAGGCCCTGCTCAAGTTGATCGAAGGGACGATCGCCTCGGTTCCCCCCCAGGGCGGGCGCAAGCATCCGCAGCAGGAATTCCTGCAGGTGGATACCACCAACATCTTGTTCATCTGCGGCGGCGCGTTTGCCGGTCTCGAGAAGATCATCATGAACCGGACGCACAAGAGCGGCATCGGGTTCATCGCCGAGGTTCGCGAGCACAACGCGCGACCCCATGGCAACGATGTGTTCCATGACACGGAACCCGAGGATCTGATCAAGTACGGCCTCATCCCGGAGTTCGTCGGCCGTCTGCCGGTGGTGGCGACGCTCGAGGAACTCGACGAGGACGCGCTGATCTCCATCCTGATGCAGCCAAAAAACGCGCTGACGAAGCAATACCGCAAGCTGTTCGACATGGAAGGGGTCGAACTCGATTTCCGCGAAGATGCACTGCGTTCCGTCGCGCGGAAGGCCATGCAACGCAAGACCGGGGCGCGCGGCTTGCGCACCATTCTCGAGAATGTGCTGCTCGACACGATGTACGACCTGCCGTCGCTGCGCAATGTGCAAAAAGTGGTCGTCGACGAGCAGGTCATCGAGGGCAACGCCAAGCCCTATATCGTGCATCGCACCGAGGAGACCCGGCTGGTGGCGCCGGTCGAGGAAGCGCGGCGGCCGACGGGGTCGGATCACCTGTGACGCTGTGCCCGCGAGTGCGGGTATTTCCGCCTTGAAACACTTCGGCGGCGGCCGCATGTAAGCCAGGCCGGCATATGCGAAACGTGCCCCCAACCAGAAGGTAACCCCGTGAGCGATGAACTCCCTGTTGATGCTCCGACCCTGGCGCCGTTGGCCGGAATGCCGGTACTGCCCCTGCGTGACGTGGTGGTCTATCCGCACATGGTGATCCCGCTGTTCGTCGGCCGGGAGAAATCGATCGTGGCGCTCGATCTCGCCATGAAGGCCGACAAACGCATCCTGCTGGTGGCGCAAAAACAGGCCGATGTCGATGATCCGAAGGGCGACGATCTGTATCGCGTCGGCACGGTGGCGACGATATTGCAGCTGCTCAAGCTGCCGGACGGCACTGTCAAGGTGCTGGTCGAAGGCGTCGATCGGGCGAGCATCGATTCGCTCGACGAGGGTGTTTTCTTCTCAGCTCGAGTGACCACGCTGCCGGATATCGAGCGCTACGAGGAGCGCGAGATGGACGTGCTCACGCGCTCCGTGATCACGCAGTTCGAGCAATACGTCAAATTGAACAAGAAGGTTCCGCCCGAGATCCTCACCTCCCTGGCGGGCATCGAACAGGCGGGACGCCTGGCGGACACCGTCGCCGCGCACATGTCGCTGAAGCTCTCCGAGAAGCAGAAAGTCCTGGAAATCCCCGACGTCCGCAAACGGCTGGAGCACATGCTCGCCGTCATCGAGGGCGAGATGGACGTGCTGCAGATCGAGAAGCGCATTCGAGGCCGCGTCAAGCAGCAGATGGAAAAGAGCCAGCGCGAGTACTATTTGAATGAGCAGATGAAGGCCATCCAGAAGGAGCTCGGCGAACTCGACGATGCGCCGAACGAGATCGGCGAACTCGAAAAGCGCATCAAGGCGGCGGGCATGCCGAAGGAAGCGCGCGAGAAGGCCACCTCGGAGTTGTCGAAGCTCAAGCTGATGTCGCCGATGTCGGCGGAAGCCACCGTGGTGCGCAATTACATCGACTGGCTGGTGAAGTCCCCCTGGAAGAAGCGCAGCAAGGTGCATCTCGACATCACCGCGGCCGAGAAGGTGCTCGAGGCGGATCATTTCGGCCTCGACAAGGTCAAGGAGCGCATCGTCGAGTACCTGGCGGTGCAGCAGCGGGTGAAGAACCTGCGCGGTCCCATTCTGTGCCTGGTCGGACCACCCGGCGTGGGCAAGACGTCGCTCGGCCAGAGCGTGGCGCGCGCGACGAACCGCAAGTTCGTCCGCATGTCCCTGGGCGGCGTGCGCGACGAGGCGGAAATCCGCGGCCATCGGCGCACCTACATCGGTTCGATGCCCGGCAAGATCATCCAGAATCTCGCCAAGTGCGGCGTGCGAAATCCGCTCTTCCTGCTCGACGAGATCGACAAGATGTCGACCGATTTTCGCGGCGATCCGTCCTCGGCGCTGCTCGAAGTGCTCGATCCCGAACAGAACAGCACCTTCAATGATCATTACCTCGAAGTCGATTTCGACCTGTCGGAAGTGATGTTCGTTTGCACGGCTAACAGCCTGAACATTCCAGCGCCGCTGCTTGACCGCATGGAAGTGATCCGCATTCCCGGCTACACCGAGGACGAAAAGAGCAACATCGCGCGGCGCTACCTGCTGCCGAAACAGGTGAAACTGAACGGACTGAAGCCCGACGAACTGGTCGTCGCCGACGCCGCGATTCTCGACATGATCCGCTATTTCACGCGCGAAGCCGGCGTGCGCAATCTCGAGCGCGAGATATCGAAGATCAGCCGTAAAGCCGTGAAGCATCTGCTGCTGAAACCTGCCGACAAGACTGTCTCGGTCACGCCGAAGAACCTCGACGATTATCTCGGCGTGCGCCGCTTCCGCTACGGCAAGGCGGAGGAGAGCGACCGGATTGGTCAGGTCACCGGTCTCGCCTGGACGGAGGTCGGCGGCGAACTGCTCACGATCGAGGCGGCCGTGGTGGCTGGCAAGGGCAAGCTCACGCACACCGGTCAGCTCGGCGAGGTGATGCAGGAATCGATCCAAGCGGCGATGACCGTGGTCCGTAGCCGCTCGGCGATGCTGGGCCTGGATGTCGATTTTTATCAGAAGGCGGACGTGCACATCCACGTGCCCGAGGGCGCCACGCCCAAGGACGGTCCGAGCGCCGGCATCGGCATGTGCACGGCGCTGATCTCGGCGCTCACCAAGATACCGGTGCGCTCGGATGTCGCGATGACGGGCGAGATCACGCTGCGCGGTGAGGTGCTGCCCATCGGCGGCTTGAAGGAGAAGCTGCTTGCGGCGCATCGCGGCGGAATCACCACCGTGCTGATACCGCACGACAACACCAAGGATCTGGCGGAAATTGCCGACAACATCAAGGAAAAACTCGACATCCGCTCGGTGAAGTGGATCGATGAGGTGCTGCAGATGGCGCTCATCACCCTGCCGGTGCCGTTGCCGGTACCCCCGGCCGTCGCGAAGCCGGCGGAGGCCATTGCGGGCGAGAAGCGGCGGCGGCGTCCGGCGCGCGTCAAGAGCCAGGTGCGGGCGCACTAGCGGATGGCCGGCCGCGGCGGGCCGGCCGCGCGCGCCCGGCGCGCGCGGCTGCTAGCAAAAGGGCGCCGCGTCGCGTAGACTTTCGCGCCTCTTCCAGGGGGGGTGCTTAGCTCAGCTGGAAGAGCGTCGCCTTTACACGGCGAAGGTCGGGGGTTCGATCCCCTCAGCACCCACCAACCATGCGGAGTGGTAGTTCAGCTGGTTAGAATACCGGCCTGTCACGCCGGGGGTCGCGGGTTCGAGTCCCGTCCACTCCGCCATTTCCTGATCGAAGAGTCCCGCGCGTGCCTGCAAGGCCGCGCCGTGGGCGGATGCAAACGCCTCAAAAGCGCTTAATCGAGGGCGTGGATCGATGAGTTTGATGCAAAAGATGCACGACGGGTTCAAGGGCTGGATTGCCTATCTGGTCCTCGGCGCGGTCGCGAGCACGTTCGTGCTCTGGGGCATCAATTGGACCCTGGCAACGCCCAATTACGCGGCCAAGGTCAATGGCCACGAGATCGCGGCCAATGACGTGCGCGAGTCGTACCAGCGCCAGCTCGCGCAGCTCGAGCGCGGCAACAGCGGCGGCGTCGACGATGTGCAGCGGGCGATGCTGAAGAAGCGCGTCCTCGACGAATTCGTCGCGAGCGAGGCCCTGATCACGCGCGTCGACGAGCTTGGCTACCGCGTGAGCGATGGTGAGCTGTTGAAGGCGATGGCGCAGATTCCGGCGTTCCAGGTGGATGGCAAGTTCGACCAGTCACACGCCATCGCCGTCCTGAAGGCCCAGGGCCGGTCCATTCCGGAAATCGAAGCGCTGATCCGCCGCCAGGTGCAGCTCGAGCAGCTCGACTCCGCCATGCGCGCCTCGAGTTTCGCGACGCCGACGGAACTCAAGCAGATGCGCACCCTGATGCTTCAGCAGCGCGAGCTCGGCTGGGTGGTGGTGCCGGCGGCGCGCTTCGCCGCCGACGCCGTGCCCGATGCTGCGGCGCTCAAGACCTACTACGACGCCCACAAGGCCGAGTACATGACGCCCGAGACCGTGACCCTGCGCTATGTCGAGATCAACCTCGCCGATCTCGCCGCCAAGGTGACGGTCACGGACGAGCAGCTGCGCAGTTTTTTCGAGGAGCAAAAAGCCAAGAACCCGCAGGGCTACGATCAACCCGAGCAGCGGCGGGTCCGCCACATTCTGATCCAGGTGTCTTCCCCCCAGGATGACGCCGCGGCCAAGGCGAAAGCCGAGGCGCTTCTGAAGCGTGCCCAGGCAGGCGAGGATTTCGCGGCATTGGCCAAACAGTACTCCCAGGACGCGGGCTCGGCCGCCCAGGGCGGCGATCTCGGCTGGTCGGAGCGCAGGGTATGGGTGGCGCCGTTCGCGGACGCAGCCTTCCGCATGAAACCCGGCGAGATCAGCGGCCCCGTCAAGACTCAGTTCGGCTATCACATCCTCAAACTCGAGGGGGTCCAACCTGCCTCGCAAAAGACCTTCGAGCAGAGCAAGAGCGACCTGGAGGCGGAATACCGGCGCAATGCGGCGGAGCGCGATTTCAGCGGCCTGCAGGACCAGGTAGCCGACGCCGCGCTGCAAAGCGGAGCCGACATCGCGGTGGTGGCGCGCAAGACCGGCCTGCCCGTGCTCGAGGTCAAGGATTTCAGTCGCGCGGACGGTGGCGGTGGCCTCGGCAAGGCGCCGAAAGTGATCGAGGCGGCCTTCAGTGCGGATGTGCTCGACGGCCATCTGTCATCGATCGTCGAAGTGACCAAGGGACGCGGCGTGGTGCTGACGGCGAGCGATCACAAGATGCCGCAGCAGAAGCCGCTGGAAGCCGTGCGCGCGGACGTCACCGCGGCCTGGAAAAAGCAGCGGGGCGTCGAACTCGCCAAGGCGGCTGCGGACGCTGCCGCCACGCGTCTCAAGCAAGGCGCGACCTGGGAGGCCGAGGCAAAGTTGTTGGGCGGCACCGTGCAGGCACCGCATTTCGTCGGCCGGTCGGACCAGGCCGTGCCGCGCGAGATCGCCGCGGCGGGGTTTGCAGCGCCGCGGCCGGCGGTCCAGCCGGCGGCCAAGCCGGAAGCCGCGCTCAAGCCGGAAGCCGCGCTCAAGCCGGAAAGCGCGGCCAAGCCTGAATACCAGACGCTGTCGCTTGGCGACGGCGATGCGGTGCTGCTCGAAATTCTCGCGGTCCGTGAGGATACCGAGAACGCAGCACAACGGGACGCTGCGCTTGGGCGGGAATATGCCCAGCAGATCGCCTCCGCGGAGGCCGAGGGTTACGCCGCCGCGGCGCGCGCCGACGCCAAAGTGGCTCTGAATCCCCAAGCCATCGACTGACCGGTTGCCGCGGGTGAGCATCTGGCTGCATCAATTCTCCGACTGGTATCTCGCAACCTTGAGCAGCGGCGGGTACTGGCTGATCGCCGCGCTGATGGTCCTCGAGAGCACGTTCCTGCCGCTGCCGAGTGAGCTGATCATTCCTCCGGCGGCCTATGTGGCCCACACCGGCGGCCATCTCACCTTTGCCGGCGTCGTGATCGCCGGCACGTTCGGCTCGTGGCTCGGTGCCTCGATCATGTACTGGGTCACCCGCTGGCTCGGCCGCCCGCTGGTGATCCGGCTCGGTCCCTATGTGGGCTTCGGCAGTCAGAAGATCGAACTCGCGGAACATTGGGCCGCGCGCTACGGGTGGGCTGGAGTGTTCTTCTCGCGCCTGCTGCCGGTCATCCGGCACCTGATCGGCATTCCCGCGGGCATCGTCCGGCTCGACTTTCGCGGCTATTCGCTCGCGACGCTGGCGGGATCGGCGCTCTGGTGCTGCGTACTCGCCTCACTCGGAACGGCACTCGGCCGGCACCCGGAATTGTTGGCGGGGTCGCTGCACCGGTTCTTCATCCTCGTGATCGCCGTGGCGGGGCTGCTGGCCGGGCTTTATTATGTGTTCGTGCAGCGGCCAGCGGCGCGCGCCGCCCTACAGCGCCGCTGAGCCGCCGCGCTGAGCCGCGCCGCGCGCGCCGATTACGTAGCCGCCCGCGGCGGCGGCGGGGCCGGTACCGGCCCCGCGCCGATCACCGGAAACTTGGCGAAGATGGCCGCGGTCGCCGCGTCGATCTTCGCCTCGGCGTTCGGACCCGTGAGGCCCGCCACGTTCTGTTCGACCGAGGCGTGCCAGATGGCAGAACGCGTGTGGGCGTCGAACAGGTCCACGGCGATCCGCCCCTCATTCTCCACGTAGCCGCCAGGCCCCCCCCCCCCCCCCCCCCCCCCCCCCCCGCCCCCCCCCCCCCCCCCCCCCCCCCCCCCCCCCCCCCCCCCCCCGACCCCAAAAAAAACAAAAAA
>Ga0302319_10009109_pt1 | contig 19176 bp, 14 predicted proteins | sample Bog_T0_2_FD_203319 | JGI IMG/M metagenome (GOLD analysis project Ga0302319, IMG submission 203319) | Peat permafrost microbial communities from Stordalen Mire near Abisko, Sweden - Bog_T0_2 | ecosystem: Environmental > Terrestrial > Soil > Wetlands > Peat | place: Sweden: Abisko, Stordalen Mire... | reverse complement strand
ATTGTCTTTCACCGATGCGAGCGGGACTTGATGCGCGCGGAAGGTGCCTTCGATGGGGATGCCATCCACTTCCTTCATGCAGGTCCATCCCTTTGGCGTGCGAAAGACGATCATGGGCCAAACGGGTTGCTTCTTGAAGCCGTTCTTACGCGCTTCCAGCTGAATCCCACGAATCTCGGCATAGCAATCCTCAAGCGTTTGAGCGAGAAGTTGATGCACGACTTCGGGATCGTCGCCTTCGACAAAGTAAGGCTTGTAACCTCGACCGACATAGAGGGCCTTCAGGTCGGCGTCGCTTGTGCGCCCCTGTGCTGTTGGTCCCGAGATCTTGTATCCATTGAGGTGAAGAATGGGCAGGACTGCGCCATCTCGAACCGGATTGACGAAGTTGACCGACTTCCAGCTTCCTTCCAGCGGACAGGTTTCGGATTCCCCATCACCCACAACGCAAGCCACAATCAGGTCGGGATTGTCGAAGGCCGCGCCGAAAGCATGGACCAGCGAATAGCCAAGCTCTCCGCCTTCGTGCATGGAATTTGGTACGTGCGGCCCGCAGTGGCTGGGCACGCCGCCCGGAGTCGAGAACTTGCGGAACATAAGCCGCAGGCCGTCTTCATCGTGTGTGATCTCCGGATGAACCTCGGTGTAAGACCCTTCGAGATAGGAGCAGGCATTCAGCGAAGGGCCTCCGTGTCCCGGACCTGAAATGTAGATGATGTCCGCATCGTGCTCTTTGATCAGCCTGTTCAAATGAACGTAGATAAAGTTCTGTCCAGGCGAAGTTCCCCAGTGGCCGAGCAACCGTGGCTTGATCTGCTCTGCCTTGAGCGGCAAGCGAAGAAGCGGATTTTCAAAGAGGTAGATCTGGCCGATGCAAAGATAGTTCGCAGCGCGCCAGTACCGGTTCATCTTGTCCAGCAATTCAGGTGAGAGCGGACCCTTCAGTTTGGGTGCTCTCTCTTCATTCTTGCCGTCGGCAGCAATCGCGGTCGATAGGCTCACGTCGAAGATGAACCCGGAGGAGTTGCCAAACTGATCGAAGTTCTTGCTGAAGGGCTGAGGCGTGTCGTCCTTCTCAATGTTGATGGGCAGTTCGGTGGTGGTCATCGTAACGCATCCTTTCTCGTTCTCCGCAACTGCTCCCATCTTGGCAACAGCTTTCGGACTTCAGACTGTCTATCTGCAACCGCGATTCAGGCCCATCTCAATCTTGCCCACGTTACTTGGCCAGCATCTTGCGGATTGATTTCAACTCGGCCCGGTGCTTCTGAGTTGTTGCGGGATAGGATGATTTCAATCCTCTCAGCGCATCGAGAACGATCTGAGAGACGATCAGGCGGGCGTCGTCCTTATCGTCGGCGGGAACAACATACCAGGGAGCGTGATGCGAGCTGGTTGCGCTTAGGCACTCTTCGTAAGCCTTAACGTAGTCCTTCCAAAACTTTCTTTCATGAATGTCTGCGAGGCTCAACTTCCAGTTCTTGTCCGGATCGTCGATGCGTGCAAGAAACCGCTTTCGCTGCTCATCCTTCGAGAGATGCAGGAACACCTTGACGACGCGCGTGCTGTTTCGGTCAAGATGCTTCTCGAAGTCCACAATAGATTGATACCGATCGTTCCATTTCGCCTTATCATCCTCAAGCTGCTTTGAAAGCCCTTCGTTGCGAAGCTCCTCCGGGTGAACGCGGACGACAAGTACTTCTTCGTAGTAAGAGCGATTGAAGATGCCGATGCGTCCGCGCTCAGGAAGTCGGCATGCGGTGCGCCAGAGGAAATCATGTTCCAGTTCTTCGGCGCTGGGTTGCTTGAAGCTGAAGACTTCGCACCCTTCCGGATTTACCCCGGACATCACGTGCCGAATGGCGCCGTCCTTACCGGCAGCGTCCATGCCCTGGAAGATCAGCAGCAGCGCATGGCGGTTGGATGCGTAATGCAGGCCCTGCAATGCGCTGAGATCCTTCACGTGCTCTTCAAGCAGCTTTTTATAATGCTTCTTCGATTTGGTAAGCGCAGGACCAGCCGTCGGCCAATCGCTCAGGTCAAGCTTCTTGCCTGGCGGCACGTGGTAGCTCTTGGAATCAATCGTCATCCTGTCCCCTCAATTTTGCCTATGCGGCGGGCTTCTTCTTTGCCGCCTCTTCGAGGTGGGTTTCCCGCTCCGCTTCAAGCCAGTCCTGATCCTGCTGGCTTTCGCCGTGGACGCGCTGTTGATAAATCTCATAAGCCCGGGTCGCGATCTCCTGAGTATCGCCGGCGGCCGCTGCGGTTTGCGGTATCGCCTTCTTGATCGGATCGAAGATTCGATAGGCAAGAAGCTTCACACGATCATTGATGAGTGCCCAGACAAGAGCGTATGCCCATACAAATCCAGCCCATTTCCAGCCAAGCGGCGCCATAAATACTCCATAGACCGCAATGAGTGTCGCGATTGTCTGAGTCCCCACAACTGCAATCAACAAAATCTTCGCGGGACGTATCGACCAGAATGGACCGCGCGTTCGCGTCAGGAAGATGGTCAAATGCCCGGCTACGGAGAGCTTGAGGTACATCAGTGTCTGGACGGTCAAGCGGTCCATGTGGAAGACGCGCTCGCCAAGATAGAACAAAAGAAACGCGGCAGCAACGCCGATGACTCCGAGCACGGTGGAGATGGACAGCACCAGCCGCATATTCCAGGCTTCGGGCTTGTTCCTATACAAGACGTTGTCATAGGCGATCGACAGAATCGCCCCATCGTTGAGCAGCGCGATCATCACGATCATGACTGCCGTTACGGGGTAGAAATTGAAGACCAGGATTGCCAGTGTCATGAAGAAAAGCACGCGCAGCGTCTCCGCAATGCGGTAGATGGCGTAGCTGTTCATGCGCTGGAAGATGCGGCGGCTCTCTTTGATCGCGTCGATGATTACCGAGAGTCCCGAGCTGAGAAGGACGATAGAAGCTGCCGCTCGGGCTGCGTCGGTTGCGCCGGAAACGGCAATGCCACAGTCTGCCTTCTTCAGGGCAGGCGCGTCGTTCACTCCATCGCCGGTCATGCCGACGATGTGGCCGGAGTTCTGCTGTGCGTTCACGATAAAGAATTTATGCTCGGGAAATACCTGGGCGAACCCGTCCGCCTTTTCGATCTCCGCGGAGATCTCCGGCGTTACCTTCTTCGTTGTGTCGCCAAGTGCGCTGGCGTCCAGGATGTTGGTGCCCAGGCCCAGTTGTTTCGATGTTTCACGGGCGATGGCAATCTGATCGCCTGTCACCATTTTGATTTTGACGCCCATTTGGACGGCATTGGCGATGGTTTCCTTAGCATCCGCGCGTGGCGGGTCGAACATGGGCAGCATGCCGACAAACTTCCATTTGCCCTGCTCATCTGCTTTGGCGACACCCAGGGAGCGAAAGCCGCGACCGGCAAAATCGAGAATGGCTTTGTCCACCGCTGTCTTGACGTCGCCGGAATTGGTCGCCATCTTGAGAATGACCTGCGGCGCTCCCTTGGCTACAAAGAACTGCTTCCCGTCCGCCCCCTTGACGGTGGCTTCCGTGCGTTTGTGCACCGGATCGAAGGGCATGAAGTGAAGAACCTTGCAACTCTTCAGTTCCTTGTCATCCTTTACACCGCCAATTACCGCCAGGTCGATGGTGTCCTTGTCTTCCGCGCGGGAGGCCAGCGCGGCCCAGAGAACGACGTTCGCAGCAGCAATTCCGTCCACGCAGAACGGATCGCCAAGTGTGAGTTTGTTTTGCGTAAGTGTGCCGGTCTTGTCCGAGCAGAGAACATCAACTCCAGCCAGTTCCTCAATGGCTGACAGTCGGGTTACGATTGCTTCCTTCTTAGCGAGCAGGCGTGCCCCAACTGCCATGGTCACCGACAGGACAGTCGGCATGGCAACGGGGATGGCCGCTACCAGGAGCACAAGGCAGAATTCCAGCGTGGTGAGGACCTTGTCGCCGCGGAAGAGAGCGAAGACAAGAATCATCGCTACCAGCGCTACCGCCAAGACAATCAGGTAGTCGCCAATCTTCATCACTGCTTTTTGGAAGTGGCTGACTGTATGAGCCTGCTCCACCAGTTGCGCGGTCTTGCCGAAGTAGGTGTTCGATCCGATGGCATAGACGATGGCGTCGATCTCACCCTGGCGGATGATGGAACCGGAGTACACAGCCCCGCCTGGCTTGGCTGTGACTGGCAGCGACTCGCCGGTCAGGGCGGACTGATCCACCTCGATCGAATCGCCTTCGAGCAAACGCGCATCGGCGGGAACAATATCGCCCAGCCTGAGACGAACGACGTCGCCAGGCACCAGCTCGCTCGCTTTGGGATCCTCCCACTTGCCATCTCGCTTGACTTTGGCCTTGATCGCTAAACGGGCTTTGAGAGCGGCAATCGCATTCCCCGCCTGATGCTCTTCCCAAAATCCAACCAGGGCGTTGGACAACAGCAGCGCAAGAATGACGAAGAAATCGAGCCAGTGTTGCACAATTCCCGACAAAATGACCGCAGCTTCGATCATCCACGGAATAGGTCCCCAGAAGTAGGAGAGGAACTTGAGATATTCGTTGGTCTTCTTCTCCTCGATCTCGTTAGGCCCGTACTGTGCCTGACGCTTTTGCGCCTCGGCCTGTGTGAGTCCGGCGGCCGATGCGCCAAGCTTCTTCATCAGCTCAGGCATGGCGAGCGTCTTCAGGGAATTCTCATCATCCTTGGGCTCGGGCTTATTTGTTGGGGATTCCATTTGAGATTATTCTCCTGTTCTTGCTTCGTTGTCCAAAGGAATAGCCGCAATGCAGGCAAACAACACCCAAATTATTGATTCGGGCTGGTGTTCAGGCGCCAACAAGTCAACAGCAGGAGGATAGATCGTTGCTCGTCGTCGACGGCCTTCGAGTGGCGCACGCACACAGTGATCTGCGACGGCCACAAACGGCGAGGCCGAGCAATGTGCCTCGAGTGAGCGGTGTCGCGAGGTATCGAAGATCGGGGCGTTATGTTACTTTGAAAAGATCGGTTGATCCCTGTTCGTAACTCTGTTCTGTGTGCAAAGCCTTCTCCGCCGCCTTTGCGGCAACGCGCTCTATCCGCTTCTTTGCTTCCGCGTCCGAGTTTGTCTCGTTTTCGAGCTTTGTCACTTCTGGATTCTCAAATTGGTCCGGCATGGTTGCTCTCTCCCTTAATCACGATGAACCGTGTTCCCATCAGTTTCTGGTCAGTTTTGCTCCCCCTTCTTTGTCGCGGAGTCATTCGAGGCTTGCTTCTGGAGAAGTGGTTCCTTTTGCACGGCTTTTCGCCGGCCAGGAAAAACAAACTGATAGCGTCACCCATCACGACCGGGCTAGTCATCTCACGGGCCTCGGCTTTGACGCGGCTGTTTGGGAAATCTGGCCGCATCTTTGCGGGCGCAGCTGTGTGCCTGGCCGACGATGCGGTGCGCTCGTCGCCCGAGCTACTGCGGCCGTGGTTGATTCCCGAGCGCGTGACAATCGGTTTCGATATGCTGTAATGATCTGATCGAGGAACAAACATGGCGCGAGTAGCGGTTGTCGGAGTCGGAGCAATTGGAGGCGTGTTGGCAGCCCTGCTTCAGGTCGCGGGCCGGCACCAGATTACGCTGTGCACCCGGCGTCCAATCGGCAATCTCACCGTTAAAACTCCTGAAGGCGTTGTCCAGGTAAACGCAACCAATCTCACCGATCCGTCGCAGGCCGCGCCCGTGGATTGGGTCTTTGTAGCGACAAAGACTTACGACGCCCAGGGTGCCACAGCGTGGCTTCGCGTTCTCTGCGCCGCCGATACCCCGGTTGCCGTAGTCCAGAATGGCGTCGAACATCGGGAGCGCTTTCGAGACGTTGTGAGCCAGGTTCTGACTGTGCCCGTGATCATCGATTGTCCGGTGGAACGCCAGGCGGATGGCACAGTTCATCAGCGTGGCGTCGCCAAAATGCAAGTCGAAGCCGGCCCGCTCGGAGAAGCGTTTTTGCAAATCCTCTTGGGCAGCAGCGCAAACGTGGAACTGACTCAGGAATTCGTCTCCGCGGCTTGGCGAAAACTGTGCATCAACTCAGCCGGCGCAATCAACGCGCTCACCTTGAAGCCCGCGGGCGTGCTGCGCGGCGACGCTTTCGGCCAGGTCGCCAAAGACATCGTGGCCGAGTGTGCCGCGGTTGCGCGTGCCGAGGGAGCGCGGCTCCCTGAAAACGTCCCCCAGCAGGTTCTCGACGGATATCGCGCGCAGCCTGAAGATTCCATCAACTCCATGCTTGCCGACAGGCTTGCCGGACGCCAGATGGAGATCGACGCGCGCAACGGGGTCATCATCCGCAAAGGCCAGCAGCACGGCATCGATACCCCGTTGAATCGGATGATTGTTGCTCTGCTTCAGCAGCCTCCGGCATAACTTATGCATCTTGCCAAAACGGCCGCCAATCGAGAGATGATTTGCTCGGCGCGAGCGTTCCGTCCAGGTCGGACACAATGAGCTTTTTCATCCGTCTCCAGCACTGAAGCTCTGCGAATGTGCGCTTGCACTGCCCCTACCACCATTCCGAAGAGCGCGCGGATGGAATCTTTGTGCCGGCCTCAGGCTTGGCCGAACGAAGAAGCAAAAGTGGGCACTGCACAAGCTTGACGACCTTTTCCGCGATTGAGCCGAAGATCAACGGATGCCACCCCGAGATCCCGTGGGTTGAGATCACCACCATGTCGATATGCTCACGTTCCACCACTTCCAAAATGGCGCTGGCTACATCATTTCCAATTTCGACGCTGGAAGTGGACTTCACTCCCTTGGCCAGCAGAGCGGCATTGCATTTCGCAAGATGGACTTCTGCGAAGGCCCTGGCTTCTCGAAGGAAGGTTGCCTCGGGAATCACGTCGGGGAGAGTCGTGGTGGGAAACATCGGAATCACGTTAACCAGCCATAGTTCGGCATGAAAGTGATGGGCAAGGTCGGCCGCCATCTCCAGGGCCGCCTGCGATGAGGGGCTGAAATCAATGGGCAGCAGAATCCTCGTTGGGATGGATGGGAATGCATGAGCTTCAGGCACGGCGATCTCCTCTTTTGAAAACATGAATGGGACTAATCGCTCATTTTCCCTCGTCATCGCAACAAAGGCTGTGCCCTTTTGGACACATTAGAAGCAGACCGACTCGCCAATTCGAGTTACGGCTGCGATGAACACTATGCCGGACGCACCACAAATGCCGCGTGCCCCATCCATTCGCTTTGTTCTTCTCGTATGGGCGGGAGCCCACAAAGCGCAGCCGTCCCGTTCATGAGGAGCAACTCAACTCATCCATCAATAGGGCCCTGCGCCGATCGATTGACAATCGGACATGCGCATCAGCCCGCAAGCTCTAACGAGCAGGGTCGCCGTAGAACACTCCACGCCCGTGCGTGCCAACATACACCCTTCCGTAAATCCGGGGGTCGCCGGCTATCTGCAGCACCAATCCCCATTGATGCTGGTCGTCGTTGATTCTCACCCACGTGCGCGCTTCGTCGATGGACCGAAAGATGCCGCGCTGCCCGTGAACGGTCCCCACCAGGTAGAGAGCAGGATGAGACTCCTTTGGCGCTGCCTTGCCAAAGCCGAACGCGTGGACCTCCTCCACGCCTGGCAGATATGCGAACGAGATGCCGGCGCTGGCGCCATTCCCGGCCGCAGCGGCGTGGTAGAGCCCGTCGAACGCTGCCAGCCAAAGGTCTCCTGAGTTCCCGGGCGTGGCATAGATGCGATCCTGGCCTCCACGGTTATCGCCTCGTCCAGAAGAAACGTGCGCGGCATCAGAAACGGGCGCAGCAACCGGAAGCGTGAAATGCTCTGGCGTGAAGGTGGCGCCGCCATCCGTGCTGCGATAAATCGTCTGGTCATTAAGCGAGATTGCGTAAAAAAGTTTCGGGTCAACAGTGTCGGCGACGACGCGAAGACCCGTGGGCAATCCCTCGACCGCGGTCCACGTTGCGCCTTGGTTTTTAGTCAGAGAGGCCGCTTCGCGTTCAGGAGTCCAGATCCATGTGCCGCCGTCGGCCGAGACGGCAATCGATCCCGCCCGGCTGGTGGCCGTTGGTGAGCCAACCGTGGGCATCCAGGTACGCCCCGAGTCGAGAGAGTAGCCAATGTTCTCGCCGGGTTTGTGCTGGGCACTGTTGCCTACGCGGACAATCACCTCCGGGCGCAGCGATGCGGAGACGACACCGGTAGTGTTGCCCATGCGCGGCGGTGCGGAAGCGCCTTCCGGCGCCGGTTGGTCCAGGTCCCAGTGCACATAGCTGCCGTAGTCTCCAATCGCTGTGAGAAGGTGTGCGCCCTGAGCGGGGCTGTCAAGTTGCAGGGCCACAGTCTCTTCGATACCCGATGCCAGGATGCTCCAGTGCGTAGGCTTGCCGTCATCCGCGGCCCTCAGGTCGAAGGTCTCCCAGCCGCCATACCCGGTGGTGAACACAGCATGATCGGAGTTGGTTGGATCGATCTCGATGTCGAAGAGCCAGTGAATGGGCGTGCTCTTCACATAGGGAGCAAGCGTGTAATCGTAAACGCCGCCGCCACCGAAAATAGGCTTCCATGTGGCGCCGCCATCCGTGGACCGGAATATGTCTTCGCTCCCGGCAGATCCCGGCCGGCCAAAGGAACTGACAATCAGCGAGCGTGGGTGCTGCGCGTCCACTGAGACGCCGGCATAACCGAATTGCTTGCTGCCGGCAACGGGGCGATCGGGCGTAATGTCTGTCCATTCCCCACTGCGTGTGTTGAGCTTCCAAATCCCGCCGTCGGTCATGCGGGAGGGGCCCGGCGAGGTACCGTAAGCGATGTAGAGGAATCCGTCGCTCGACAAAGCCGCGCGTGTCGGCCGATATTGGGTCGGCTCACCCGCCACGTCGTGCCAACTGAAACCGCTGTCGGTCGAAACGAACAGGTTTGGCCGGCCCATCAGAGACACGCCAACATAAATCGTCTGCGTGGCGGAACCCGGCTTTTGCTCACCCGCCTTCGGCACAAATTTCACGAAAACAATGCCGCTGCCGGTCACAGGCATTCGCCGCCAGCGCTGCTCGGAGGATTCGCCGGGGCTGGGTGCGGGCGGAGCAGGAATAGCTTCCTTCACATCCGGAAAGCTCGAGACCGGCGTCCAGGTTGCACCGCGGTCATTCGAACGCCACAGGCCGTCGTGTCGTGTTCCGAGATAAAGAATCCGCCCGTCCAGGGGGTCCACCACCAGGCGCTCTCCGTTTCCGCGCCCATCTTCGTTGCCGCCGAACTTGAACGGCACGTCCGTCCGCTCGAAGCTCTTGCCCCGGTCATCGGACCGTAGAATGGCGCCGTTGGGCGTGCGCGGGTTGGTGTAGGTGCCGCACGCCAGGTAAACCCGATTGGGATCGGCTGGATCCACCGCGATCGACTCGACCCCCATCAGGTTCAGGTCCTTGTACGGCATCCAATCCAGCATCGGCTGCCAGCGGTGCGCGGCGGCATCCCAGCGATAGGCGCCCCCCATGTCGGTGCGGGCGTAGCGAACCCCGGCCGCCGTGGGATGAAAAATCACCCCATCCACAAACCCGCCGCCGACAATCTGGACGCTCTTCCAGGAATACTCCGTTTGTTGTGGACTTTGCCCAGACGCAGCCAATGTGACCAGCAGACTGAGAACAGCTAATAATTCGAATCGCTTCATGATTGGGTCTCCCACGAAACCAACCAGGCCATTGCTGCCCGCAGTGAATTGTTGCGGCTTCTAGCTGATTTTTGCGCCCCAGGAATACTGACGCTCAAGTCCCGCAGAAAGTTCGGCTGACGTACTCTTCCGGCCGCGCTGGCGTCGCGTACCGTGCCAGGCCCGGCCTCCCCTCATAGGGTAGTAACACCACCTCCAGCAGTTCCTCGAACGGTCGAAAGTCCTCTCGCCAAACCGCAGCATCCAGCGCCGCTTCCACGATGTGGTTGCGCGGGATAAACGCCGGATTCACCGCCCGCATGGCTGCGGCGCGCGCCTGCCCACTGCCTGGATCTTCTTTCAGACGCAGTCGCCATCGATCAGCCCACGCATCGTAAGCGCCGGGTTCGGCGAACAGTGCTCGCACTCCCGGGTCGCCTTCAGTTCCGGCTGCCGCATCGCACAGCAGGCGGAAAGTCAGGATAAAGTCTGCCCTGTTAGCGAACATACGATCCAACAAATCTTGAGCCAGCGCTCCGTCTCCGTCGCGCTCCGTAATGAGTCCAAGCTTGCGGCGCAGTCCCACGCTGCGAGCCGCTTCAAATTGCGGATCGAAGGCAGCGAGAGCCTCCTTGGCCGACTCGACAGCGGTTTCTTTGCTCCCCGCCTCCTGCTCCATAACCGGCAGCAATGCTTCCGCCAGCCGCACCAGGTTCCACAGCGCGGCGCGGGGCTGGTTGCCATATGCATAGCGTCCCTGAACGTCAATGGAGCTGAACACCGTGGCGGGATCGTATGCCTCCATAAAGGCGCACGGACCATAATCGATTGTCTCGCCCGAAATGGAGGTGTTGTCTGTGTTCATCACGCCATGAATGAATCCAAGTAGCATCCATTGGGCCACCAGGTGCGCCTGCCGTCGAATCACGCCGTCCAGCAAGGCACGGTAGGGCTGCTCAGCCTGCCCGGCCTCGGGATAGTGCCGTGCAATCGCATAATTCGCCAGTGTGCGAGTCCCGTCCGTGTCTCGCCGGGCGGCAAAATACTCAAAGGTCCCCACGCGCAGGTGGCTCAACGCAACCCGCGTAAGCACAGCTCCAGGCAATGCTGTTTCCCGGAACACTCGTTCTCCCGTCGTTACCGCCCCCAGAACCCGAGTGGTCGGCACCCCAAGGGCCGCCATTGCCTCGCTCACAATGTACTCGCGAAGCACGGGACCGAGCGCCGCTCTGCCGTCGCCGCCGCGCGAGAATGGGGTCGGCCCGGATCCCTTCAGTTGGATGTCGTAGCGCACTCCATCCTGAGCCGTCACTTCTCCCAACAGGTTGGCGCGGCCATCGCCGAGTTGAGGCACGAAATGCCCGAACTGGTGGCCGGCATAGGCCATCGCCAGCGGCTCGGCCCCGTCGGCCACGCAGTTTCCCGCCAGCATCTCTACCCCTGGCGCGCTGGCCAGTGCATCCGGATCCAAACCCAGGCTCCGGGCCAGTTCCACGTTCACCTTCACCAGCTGCGGAGCCGCCACAGGCGTCGGGTTCAGGCGGGCGTAAAAGCGCTCCGGCAACCGCGCATAAGTGTTTTCGAAGCCGAAGCGGACGGCGCGCCTTTTAGAGTCGGAAGCGACTGGCGCCGCGATTGGGGATACATCGGGGGAACTCATAATCTATTGGATGTTTACATATCGCGTTCGGTTCGAGTTGCGGGCCAGTCCCTCTTCGTGCAGGCAACAGAATCCCGGCTTAGCATCGGAAAGAGGCAAGCGAAACGGGCACCGCGGCGAATCCTCCGGCTTTTCATCCGTAAACGTTGGCTTTCTCGGTGCAAAAGTTCTTTTAACCTCGCGATCTGCCCCAGAGACGGTACAATTCGATGCAATCGATCCAAAAAAACGAGATTCCGGAAAACAAAATGCCCTCAGGGAATGATTGGAGAACCTGGATCAAGAAGTTGGGGTATGTTGAGAAGCCGCGGGCTGAAAGGCGAATTCCGTCTGGCTTTGCCGCAATGCGCCGGGACAGCCCCGCCTCGAAACCGGCAACCATCCGGGATATCAGCTCCACCGGACTTCATATCTTGACCGAAGAGCGCTGGCCTCTTGGGGAATTGATCCCCTTAACAGTGGAAGTGGAAGGGTTGGCACAGGATCATTCCGAGCCCCGCATCGCAGTGCAGGCGCGGGTTGCCCGGCACACCGCGGATGGCATCGGATTATCGTTTGTTCTCCCGGAAGGCCTCGATCCAAACCTCTGGGATGTTCTGCTCAGAAACGCGGTCGTTCTCACCGGTCCGAAAGAAATCCTGCACACCCTCAGGGTGCTCCGGACAATCCTGTTCCTGTGCCGGCTTTGTCACGGCGAAGCCCACGAAGCCATTCTGTTGCTTGGCGGTGAACTCGATAAGCAAAGAACTGAGAACGCTATGGAGATTGCCCACATTGCGGAAGAGCTCCTGGCCTCAGAACCCGATTCTGACAGGATGCGCGCTCATCCACCCCTGGTCGCAAGCATCCTTAAACATGGGTCGTGGGCAGATGATTTCACAAGGCACTTGTGGGCAGGCCTCCTGGTCACTTCCTGCACGGCAGTGGGAACCGACGAATCCAATAACGTCTTTGTCGAACTGCTCATCAATCTTACCCGTCATCAGAGCCTGATCTTCGTTGGCGCGTGCATCCGTGCATTGAAGCTCATGTCGGGTAATGAGTATCCTCCCCCAACTCGAATCGTCCTTTCCCCCGAAGAGATGATTCGGCTTACCGAGATGTATGACGTTTCCAGAATTGCCACGGATGTTGCCTATCTATTCAACTCGGGGATCATTGAAAAGGTCTTTGACTTTACGTCTTATATGCCTATGGATAACTTTGATATCACTCCTTCCCGTCTGGGTCTGCAACTCTATGAACGATGCAAAGGGAATTGCATAAGTCCCGATCTTCTCCTTGACACACCGGAGGGCGCCCACCACTTGCCGCAGCCTTATGTCCCTTCGGTCGATGACGAACCACTACCCCCGCCGCTGTTTCCCGGCGTTGACGGTTAAGAGCTTCTTTAGAGATCCGCGGCTATCTTATCGATTGCGGTGGCGCCCCCGGTAGCAACGGCGGCATAGTCCCCTCCAACGCCGCTGGCGAAGCACTTACCGGCGACGTCATGGTGGACAGCATCGGCACGGCCTGCCAAAGCCCGGGGGCAGTCCCGAAGTGCGGGAATCGGAAAGTAGCATGATTGTTAAGTTCGTGTTACTCTTACTCTTCCTCGTGGACAGTCGAACGTTGCTGCCGGAGTGCGTGAAGGAAGAATCATGAAATTAGGTAGCACGCTTTCCAATATCGTCATACTGGAGATTGCCGTGCTTGCCGGCACTTTTCAAGTGTCGGCGCAAACCATATCTCTTCGCGTCGCCGGCACGGTGCTCGATCCGCAGGGTCCCCCTGTCGCCACGAGTCATAAGGCTTATTCTTCTCAGCTTTCAGGAACTGTCGTTGACACGTCTGGCGCGGTGATCGCCGGGGCTACCGTGCAGGTTCGCAGCGCGACCGGTACTGTACAAAGAACGACACAGTCGAACACGAACGGCTCCTTCTTTATTTCTAGCCTCGCGCCAGGGTTTTATCGGCTCGTCGTATCGAATCCCGGTTTTGAAACCAAAGATATCCTTGTCGCCGTAGGGACCACCGCGGCGCTGGCCCCGCTGCGCATCCCTCTGGTAGTGGGCGCCGTCAGCACCACCATCAATGTGCAGGGCCGGGAGGATGACCTCATCGGAGTTGCCGAATCCGGCTCCCAGGGAACGGTGGGCGCAAAGGAAATCCAGGATCGCCCGATTCTTCGTTCGGGAGAAGTTTTGGAGACGGTTCCCGGTCTCATCATCACCCAACACGCCGGCGGCGGCAAAGCCAACCAATATTTTCTTCGCGGCTTCAATCTCGACCATGGCACGGATATCGCCATTTTCCTCGACGATATGCCGCTGAACCTGCCGTCGCACGCGCACGGCGAGGGCTACTCCGACATGAACACCGTCATCCCGGAGTTTGTGCAGCGGGTGAATTTCGAGAAAGGCCCTTATTACGCCAATGTCGGCAACTTCAGCTCGGCTGCAAATGCCCATGTGGAATTCTTCAAGACGCTGCCCGAGAACTTCTTCAAGGTGGAAGGCGGCACGCATACCTACGGGCGGGCCGTTTTCGGCGCATCGCAAAAGCTCGGTTTGGGCAATTTGCTCTACGGCGGAGAAGAGTATTACTATGACGGTCCCTGGGTGTATCCGGATGGCTTTAACAAAATCAACGGCATCCTGACCTACAGTCAGGGCGACGAAATCAATGGCGCCAGCGTCACAGCCCACGCTTACCACGGAAAATGGAACTCGAGCGATCAAATCCCCGATGCCGCCCAACCCCTTGTCGGTTTCTTCGGCACACTGAACCCGTCTGACGGTGGGCACAGTCAGCGCTATAGCTTGCAGGGTGAATGGCATCGCCAAGGCGAGAATTCCGAGTCGAAAATCATGACCGCCGTATGGTATTACGATCTAAATCTTTTTTCCGATTTCACTTACAACCTGGTGGACTACAACAAACAGGACCAGTTCAATCAGCAGGACCGTCGCTGGGTGGGTTACCTGGACGCACACCACACGGTTTTCAGCTCATGGTTAAGCCGCAAGATGTCAAATACGCTCGGCGCGCAGTTCCGCAGCGATTGGATCAACAACGGCCTTTACCGGACGGAAAATCGCGGGCGCACGACCAAAACCGATTATTCCGCCACAGCGTCGAGCGGTAGCGGCGCCAGTTTCTTTCCCGCCGCCAACAGCGGTCTTCCCAACGCCGGCGTGCTTCCCACCTGCATCTACGCCGACCCCAGTTCCAATATCACTCTTTCTGTTACTTTGCCCAGCAATCTTGCTGTTGCTAACAACGGCAGCACCGCCGCCTCTACCACTGTTCCCAACACCACCTGCCCCACTTTGCCTGCGACCACGTCCCGGGATAGCTTTACGGACATGATAGGCAGCGCCTTTTGGGAAAATAAGATCCAGTGGGCGAGCAAATTCCGCTCGGTCTTGGCCCTGCGCGGCGACGAGGAGAAATTCATCGTCGCCAGCATGGCTTACCCGACCAATATTATTACTTTGGCCAACGGCGTCACCGAATCGGTTAACGCGGCCAATTCCGGTTCGGCCGTCAAGTTCCTGCCCAGCCCAAAAGCGAGTTTGATTTTCGGCCCGTGGGCCAACACGGAGTTCTATTTGCAGGGCGGATTCAGTTTTCACTCCAACGACGGGCGTGGCTCAACACAAGTGGTGGAACCGGTTTCGCCGGACTATCCCTACCCCAATACGATCATGCCGAAAATCTCTCCCCTCGTCGAACAAAAAGGCGGGGAAATCGGCGTGCGCAATGGGTCCGTTCCACATCTGCAAAGCACCTTTGAGCTCTGGTATCTGCACAGTAATTCCGAACTGACGCAGGATGGCGATACCGGAGGTACGATTCCTTCTGAACAGTCGAGCAACCGCTATGGCATCGAATGGGCGAATTACTACACGCCGGCGGAACATTTGGCTTTTGATTTTGACATTGCGGATTCCCGTGCCCAGTTCACCCAATTAGACCCATTTGATGCGACAACATGGGTCTCAAATTTGCCCCTAACAGCTACTGTTACAACCTCGGCGCTCGCCACCACCACGATTTACAGCGCCGGCGGATGCCCGGCCACAGCCCCCTCCACACCCATACCTGGCTGCGTATATGTAAATTGGCAACAGCAAGGCCCGGGCGCCAAACTTGTGCCCGAAGCGGTCAAGGTTGTGATTTCCTCGGGCGCCACACTGCACGATTTGAAAGGCTTCACGTCCACTTTGCGGCTTCGCTACTTTGGTCCCCGCTATTTGACGTCCGACGGACTTTATCAGTCAAATCAAACGGTGTTGCTCAATGGAGAGATCGGTTCTCGATTTTTCGAGAAATGGCACGTCACGGCCGAATTCTTGAATATGCTCAACCGCAAAGATGCCGACATTGACTACTCTTATGTCTACGAAATAACTCCAAACGCAGTAACCACGCCGCCGCAATTCGGACGCGTCACCCACCCCACCGAGCCGTTTCTGGCGCGATTCTCGTTAGGAAGAAGCTTTTGACAAATGCAGCAGCAGGCGATACCTCGTAACTGAAAATCCCCCGGCAAGGCATAGGCTCCGAATTACAATCGGGATGGAGAACGACTATGCCGGAGTTGAGCAGAATTGGCGTTTCGCTTGAAGACAGTCTGTTAAAGGAGTTCGATCGGCTCATTGCCAAGCGCGGTTACCAGACACGTTCTGAGGCGTTCCGCGATCTGATTCGCGAGAAGCTTCTCTCGGAGATGGTCGAGTCGAACAAGCCCGTGGTCGGCACTTTGACGATTGTTTACGACCATCACGTTCCGAATCTCGCGCAAAAGCTGACCGAAGTTCAGCACCATGCCGGCGCCATGATTCTCGCGGCCACGCATATCCACCTCGATCACAATTACTGCCTCGAGGTCATCATCATGAAAGGCCGCGGCAAGGACCTCCAGGCGGTGGCGGACGGGATGGTCGCATTGCGCGGAGTCGAACTGGGAAAGCTTGTCCTCACCAACTCCGGCGCAAGACTCAAACACGCCAAGCACTCGCACTAGCTTGCATTTCTCACAGCCCATTGGCTAGAGTAGCACCGTGTCTCCAAACCCTCCCGCATCACCGTCAATCACAGCTCTTCGCATGTTTTTTGCCATCGTGCTACTCTATACGGTAAGCTTTCCAATCGTGAAGCCGCGAGATGCCAAATCGTAGCACGCTCTCAAATTCCGTATTACAAGAGAACAGAGACCCAGCGACGATCGATACTGCAAAGCCAAGAGGAACACAATGCGATCCTTGCTGAGAAGCTTGACCAATGACGAACCGGGCGGGACCCGGGCCAGGATTATCGGCCTGTACGCCCTGCTGGCGTCGTTCAATTTGGCGGCATGGTGCTGGGCATTCGTCGCGTTTCATCGCTTTCCAGTCCTGTTGGGTACGGCATTTCTGGCCTACAGTTTTGGACTTCGCCACGCGGTCGACGCGGATCACATTGCGGCCATCGACAATGTGACTCGTAAGCTGATGCAGCAGGGGAAGCGCCCCGTGGCCGTGGGCCTGATGTTTTCGCTCGGCCATTCCACCATCGTCATCGTTGGCTCCATTGTCATCGCAGCCACGGCGCTTGCGTTGCAGCATCGCATCGATGCGATTAGAGAGATTGGAGGAGTGATCGGCACTCTGGTGTCGGCTCTGTTCCTGTTCGGAATCGCAATCGTTAATCTCGTTGTTCTGCAGTCGGTGCTACGCAGTTTTATGCGCGTCCGCAGCGGCGAACCGTACGTGGAAGAGGACTTTGACCTGCTGCTCAGCAACCGCGGCTTCCTTTCCCGTCTCTTCCGCCCCATGTTCAACCTCATCCGCTGCAGTTGGCACATGTATCCGCTGGGCGTTCTTTTTGGCCTCGGGTTCGATACCGCGACCGAGATCGGTTTGCTTGGCATCTCCGCAGCCGAAGCTTCAAAAGGCCTCTCCCTATGGTCTGTCCTCGTCTTTCCGGTCCTATTCGCAGCGGGCATGTCGCTCATCGATTCCACCGACAACATCCTCATGCTGGGCGCCTACGGGTGGGCCTTTGTCAAGCCGATCCGCAAGCTCTACTACAACATCACCATCACCTCCGTCTCGGTTGTGGTAGCCCTCGCCGTCGGCGGCATTGAGGCCCTTGGAATGCTTGCGGGGCAGTTCCACCTGACTGGCGGATTCTGGGGCCTGGTTAGCACACTCAACGATAACTTTGGGCTGCTCGGTTACGGCATCATCGGGCTGTTTGCCGTGAGTTGGATCGCATCCATCGCCATCTATAAGTGGCGTCGGTTTGACGATCTCGAACTAGGCGCTAGGGACGCGGCTTAGCACTACAGTTGGACCTGCATCGGAAGGCTTACGACTTGGAGAAAATCGACGCCGAAAATGGAGATCCCAGTCAGAAAAATGAAAATGTGTGCCGTTGCATTGTTCACTATCTGCCTAAGCTCAGCGCCCGCTCTCAGCATTGCGCAAACCGATGAGATTCAGGTCTACGATGGAGACATCGCGCCGCCCGGAATATTCAATCTGATGATCCACAACAACTTCACTCCTAAGGGACGGACGGCCCCCGGCTACCCTGGGGCAATCATCGCCAATCATTCGTATCAGGTAACTGCCGAATGGGCCTATGGCGTGACCCCCTGGCTCGAGCAAGGACTTTATCTCCCCGTGACCTCGCCCTATTCTACGAATTACGGCTCGACGATCAATGGCTTCAAGATTCGCGAGTTGTTCGTCAGACCCAACGCTCATCACCACAAATTCTTCTACGCGGCCAATTTTGAGCTCAGCGTCAATCGGAGCTATTGGGAGCCCAGAACCATTACTTCCGAGATCAGGCCGATTCTAGGGCTGCACTTGCATCCATGGGATTTCATTTACAACCCGATTGTCGATACGGACTACACGGGAGGACCCGGTAACCTGCAGTACAACCCGGCGGGTAGAGTGGCTTACAACCTGAATGATAGGTGGGCCATTGCCGCGGAAGAATATGACAGTTTCGGCCCGCTGCGCGGCTTCGACCCAATTTCCAAGCAATTTCACGAAGTTTGGGCGACTACGAATTACTCCGGCAGCAAGCTCTTTGGCCTTAGCGTTGAAAGCGGTGTCGGGTACGGTTTGACCGCTGGGTCCGACAAACTAACACTGAAGCTGATGCTGTCACGCAACCTTAACCTCCGCCCTTGGCGTCCCTGAACTCCGATATTCCGCCCTGACAAAGCAGGAAACAGGTATAGACCCGTCTGGTTTGAATCCGCTCCGGCGGGCAGCTCATGTCTGGGCCAACGCAACCAGGAAGAAGATGATTGCACTTAGAACCCCTGCTCCTTCGTCACCGCAATCGGCAACCGAAGTATTAGCTGGAGTTTGAAGGGCAGACGCGATTTTGCATCTTATTCTTCCCGAATGCAACCCGGTGCTGCTATACATCTGTCAGCCTGAATCTGCCGGCTAGTCAGCCCTCGGCCGTCCCCCAGCACACCTTGTCGGCACAATCAGCCCGCAACCCACCAGGAGGCATCCATGTCCGGCCATTCTCACCCGCACACCCACGATACAGTTGCGCATACGCACGAGCATACCCACGAAGACGCGTACCACGATCATACCCATGTGCCGCCGGTTCCCCCTGGCACAACGCACAGCCATGAACACACTCATGATGGGACCACGCACTCGCATCCTCACGATCACGATCACCACCATGATCATGTTCATGAGTAGCGCTGCGGCCTTCTACGTTGACCAGCGCGAGCGCGGCTCGCGTTTCTAGAGCAACGGAGCGCAGGCAGAGCGCGAATCTAGCTAAGTTGTTGATTCTTTGGTGGACGCGGTAGGAATCGAACCTACAACCTGTCGGTTAAGAGCCGAATGCTCTGCCAGTT
>Ga0302319_10009105_pt1 | contig 19181 bp, 16 predicted proteins | sample Bog_T0_2_FD_203319 | JGI IMG/M metagenome (GOLD analysis project Ga0302319, IMG submission 203319) | Peat permafrost microbial communities from Stordalen Mire near Abisko, Sweden - Bog_T0_2 | ecosystem: Environmental > Terrestrial > Soil > Wetlands > Peat | place: Sweden: Abisko, Stordalen Mire... | reverse complement strand
TGGTTTATAAGGGCGGAGTGATAGGAGTGCTGGACCTGGAGCACACGCGCAAGAACTACTTTACGGAAGAACACGCGCGAGTGGTGAAGACGCTGGCAGCACAGGTCGCGATCTCCATTGAAAACGCGCGACTGTACGAAACGATTGAACGGCAGGAGCAGCGGCTGGAAAAAGATCTTCTGCTGGCGCGCGAGTTGCAGTATCGCCTGCTGCCGCAGAAAACTCCACAATCCGGGAAGGCCGAGTTTGCGGCACGCTCCATCCCCGCACGGGCGATTGGCGGCGATTTCTATGACTACGTTTCTTATACGGGCTCCGAGTTGACGGCTCTGGCCATTGGCGATGTGAGTGGCAAGGGAGCTCCGGCAGCGATCTATGAAGCGCTGGTGAGCGGGATTCTGCGGTCGCACGTGGCTGAGGCGCCGGGCGCAGCAGAGATGCTGAAGGCAATCAATTTGTCATTGGCTGAGCGTCCGATTGCGGCGCAGTTTGTGTCTATTTTGTACGCACTGTGGAATGAGAGCGACCTGTCATTGCGCATCGCGAACTCCGGGCTGCCACATCCTTATCGATGCGGCAGGAGCGGCAAGGCCGAGCGCGTGGAGATCAGCGGACTGCCCCTTGGCCTGTTCGCGACGGCAGAGTACGATGAAGTTACGTTTCACACTCGACCCGGCGACATCTTCCTGTTCTTCAGCGACGGAATTCCGGACGCGCAGAATGAGGCTGGTATTTCATTTGGCATGACGCGACTGGCGCATGTACTGGAGAAGCATCGCAAAGAGACGGCCAGCGACATTGTTGCGGCGGTGTTTGCCGAGGTAAACCAGTTTGTGGGCGGAGTGGAAGCATTCGACGACCAGACGGTGGCGGTACTAAAAATCAAGGAAACGAAAAAAGAGAAGTGACCATTCGCAAAGGCTCCATTGAGGAGCGTCCTCCGGCGTTTACTTATCGAAACGGCCACTCCGGCCGAACCCTGTGCTGCGATGAAGTGGAAGTGGAACGGCTGGCGCGACGGTTTGGCACTCCGCTGTACGTGTATTCAGCAAACGCGATACGGGCTCGCGTGGCGGCGTTTGCACGCGCGTTTGAAAAACAGTCGCACACGATCTGCTACTCAGTAAAGGCAAACTCGAACCTTGCGGTTCTCCGGCTTCTGGCGTCGCTGGGCTGCGGGTTTGACGTGGTGAGTGGAGGAGAATTGCAGCGCGTAATCCGCGTTGGCAAGGAAGCGTCGGCTCGCGTTGTGTTTTCAGGAGTGGGGAAAACAGCCGCTGAGATGGACACGGCGCTGGAGGCGGGGATTCTGCTCTTCAATCTGGAGAGCGAAGCTGAACTTGCGCTGCTGGGCGCCCGGGCCGCGCGGCTGAAGAAGACCGCGCGCATCTCCTTCCGGGTGAATCCAGACGTGAAGGCGGAGACGCATCCCTACATCAGCACGGGGCTTCGGCAACACAAGTTCGGAGTGCCGATCACGATGGCGCGCGAACTGTATCGCAAGGCCGCTGAATTCAGATATCTGGACCCGGTCGGCGTGAGCGTGCATATCGGCTCGCAGATCACCGACGTGAGACCATTCGGCGAAACGATGGAGCGCGTCCTCAGGCTGGTCCGCGACTTAAGTGAAGACGGACTGAACATCAGCTTTGTGGATGCCGGGGGCGGGCTTGGCATTCAGTACCGGGATGCGAGTATCGCGGAGTTGCATCGCAGCGTAAAGGCCTATGCTGAAGCGTTGATGAAACCGTTGCGACGGTCGGGACTGCATCTGCTTCTGGAGCCGGGACGCTCGATTGTGGCGGCTGCAGGAGCGCTGCTGACCCGCTCGCTCTATGCCAAGGAAAACGGTGGGAAGCAATTCCTGGTGGTAGACGCGGCGATGAACGATCTGATAAGGCCCTCACTCTACGGAGCGCATCATGAGATCGTTCCGGCAACCCAGCGCAAGAAATCTGGGGAAACCATGAGCGGCGTAATGGACGTTGTTGGGCCAGTGTGCGAGACGGGAGACTTTTTTGCCCGCGAACGCGAATTACCGCCGATCATTCCGGGCGATCTGCTGGCGATTCTGGATGCCGGCGCCTACGGAATGAGTCTGGCTTCCAATTACAACACCCGCGGGCGGGCAGCGGAAGTGCTGGTGGAGGGCAAAAAGGTGCGTCTGGTGCGCAGGCGCGAGAGCTTTGATGACCTGATCCAATGCGAAATCTAAGGTTCCATAAGCGAATCGCCGGATTGTGCTCTGGAGGACGATTGCATACTCTTACTCCACGATGTTATCTCACCCACATCTCCCGGACGAAGGAACACTGACGACCTGCACGTGGTGCGGCGGACAGCTTGGAAAAAACGTATTGCCACGCGGATGCGCAATCGTGTTCTGTTCACGTCACTGCGAGATCGAAGCAAACTACTGGCTCTACCAGGAGATGTGCGTGATCGAGGTCACGCATCCCGGCACGTCACCCGAAGCCGACTGCGACAGTCCTTAGAGAGACTTTGCCTGGATGGCCGAGGCATGGAACAGCCGCTCGTTCTAGCGTTGTCCCCATCGGAGTTTGCTGCGCAGAACATCAAAGAACGGCCGGTGCATGCGCAAGAGTTTCACGCGGTAATCAGCCTTGCAGCAAACAATCTGGTCGCCTTGGGCCACCGGCATTCCAACCTGTCCATCCACACTGAGAACTCCTGCAGCGCCGCTGTTCAGCCGAACGGTGATGAGCGCGTCGTCGCCCACCACTAAAGGACGGTGGGTGAGTGAGTGCGGACAGATCGGCGTGAGCAGAAGCGCCTCCACGCTGGGCACCAGCACGGGACCTCCGGCGGCCAGAGAGTACGCGGTGGATCCGGTGGGAGTGGCGACGATGACTCCGTCGGCCTGGTACTCAACGACGTGCTCGCCATTGACGCAAAGTTCAAAGCCAATGAGACGCGCCACGGTGCTCTTGATCACCGCATCATTGAGTGCGTGATAATGAGCGATCTCGTGGTCATCGCGGAGAAGCCTGCAATCGAGCACCGAGCGCGACTCAACCGGACACCGAGATTCGACAGCGGCGTTCAGCGTGGCATAGAGTTCGTCGAGTCTCACTTCAGTGAGGAAACCGAGCGAACCAAGGTTGACGGCGAGGAGAGGAATCTCGGCGTCACCAATGGCGCGAGCGGCCGAAAGCAAAGTGCCGTCTCCACCGAGAACCACCACAAACTCGGGCTCGTATTGTGCAAGCGCCTCACGAGCCACAACGAGGTTGTGCGCCGCGTAGGCGGAAGTCTGCTGATCGAGGTAAACGCGATATTCGTGCGCGGCAAGCCAGCGCAGAACCTCCGGCACGATCGCTGCCAACTCAGGTTTTGCAGGTTTGGAGACGATTGCAGCAATCTTCACAGTTTATTTGTACTCCACTTTGGCGCTGAGAGAGCACGGAAACGCGCGTGTAACAGGAATTCGCGGTTGCCTTCCGTGCCCAGGATCGGCGAGTCGATGATTTCCATTTCCTGGCCGCCAAGCGTTGCAATGGCGGCGCGGACCTTGTCAACGGCACCAAGTTGCGCCGGTTCGCTCCGCACAATTCCGCCCTTGCCGACAAGTTCCCGGCCTACTTCGAATTGCGGCTTGATGAGGAGCACAAGCTCTCGGCGAGGCTGCCCTTTATCGGCAAAGGCTGATTCGAGGACGGCGGGCAATACCTGCGTCGCGGAGATGAACGAGACATCCATCGAGATGAACTCGACGGGCTCGGGAACCTGCTGCGACTCCAGATAACGCGCGTTGGTCTTCTCCAGCAGACGCACCCGAGGGTCTGAGCGCAGGCGGGCGTCAATCTGGCCGTACCCTGTATCCACCGCCAGCACACTGGCCGCGCCGTGTTGCAGCATACAGTCTGTAAAACCGCCGGTGGAGGTTCCTACGTCCATACATATCGCGCCTTCGAGTGGAATGCTCCAGTGCTTGAGCGCGGCCTCCAGTTTCAGACCGCCTCGACTGACGTAACGCTGGTCACTGCCAAGCAGACGGACTTCGCAATCATGGGGAACCGCGTGTCCGGACTTCTCCACCTTCTGCTCGTTTACCATCACGCGCCCCGCCAGAATCATGGCCTGCGCCCGCTCTCGCGAGGGTGCCAGACCACGCTCCACCAGCAGAATGTCGATTCTCGTTTTCAAGATACTTCGTTCTCCGAAATTACCGCACCGGCAGATGTGCAAAGTGGAGGAGAGCCAATGAATGCAGTATCAAGGAAGACCACGCCGCCGCTTTTCCTATCCAATTTCCACACTTGTGTTGAAAACGAACAGCAGGTCACCTGTAAAGATTGTAATCGCTGCGCACTGTACCCAGTGCAGATTGGAGAAACCCTCATGGATATTGCCTCCGCTGCATGCGTAAGGGAGTTCCCCACCGGCATTTCCACACTTGTGTTGAAAAGAAAACGAAAAACCGTCACGACCCAAGCTCGCAGCCAGAGCTGCTTAGGATAGAATGACGAAACCAAACCACATGCCTACCACCAAGCCAGCAAAAGCTCCCGACGCCCAAGCACCCAGATGCTTCTCACTGGTTCCCGCGGTGGCGCAGCAGCAGATGTTCCGGACATTAACGGCACTGAAATTGCCGCCAGCGCAAGCTACGGGCGCCGAGATCGCGGAGATTGCCGTGAGCTTCGCCATTGGCGAAAACGATCCGGTACTTTTGGCCTGTGGGGGTGGCGGCGCGCGCGTGGTGAGGAAGGGATTGACCGCGGCTCGCGGCAAGGACGCAAACTCCGACGGCCGACTGACGGCGGCAACGGTCTGTGCTGTCACCTCGCTGCTTGGCGACGCCAAAGCGACGGTGCTGGTTTGCGGCGGCCGGCTAAGAGTGGATGAGGATTACCGGAGCGCCTTCGGCTTTGCGGCGCGCCACAAACTTCCCATCCTGTACCTGATTTCGAACTCCCTGACCCCAGGGAAACGGCAGGAACTGGATCTCCGCACGCTCTACGCGGAGTTTGGCATTCCAGTCTTCAGCATTGACGCTCATGACGCCATCGCAGCCTATCGCGTGGCGACCGAGGCCCTGCACAACGCGCGCCATGGCCGCGGTCCAGCCGTGATTGAGGCGCTGACCTTTGGCGATAAGGAAATCAGCAGAGAGCTTGCTCTTGATTTGCTTCGCGGCTATATGGCGCGGCATGACAACCGGCCCGTTCTTTAGCGCACGGCATTGGAATCTGTCGCCACTGAATATCACCTTCCGTAACAAGACAATTCCAGCATCCTGTTGTCTTATAGTCAGCATGATGCGGGCTCATTCAGTGCGATTTGTTCCTGCCGCCGTGCTGTTTCTTCTGCTTTGTGTCTCCGTGCTGTTTCTTGCAGCAGCCTCTACACTCATGCCGCTTTCAGGCAGAGAACTGCCCCAGTTGCGCGCAGAAATCCTGTCTACTCTGTTGCGATAGCTTTCCAGCAAACGAAAGCCGCACCCTGAGGTGCGGCGTAAAGACCTGAATCTTGCTAGTCGTAAATTGACACCTGGCCCGCAGGCGGTTTCAGACGGATCACGAACTCCTGCTGGGGCTGGTTTACGTCTACATCATCGCCATAGGTTTGCAAACTGTGCGCTAGTACCTGCAAGCGGTATTTACCGTAGGGGATGTCCTCCATGTGGGCTTTTCCGTCGGTATCCGTCTTGAGTTGAAAGCCGTCGGCGTTGTTCTGGCTGCCGTCCTTGCGGATCGAGTGGACTACTACGCTGGCGTTCTTGATCGGCTTGCCATCGGAATCCCTGAGAACTACAAAGCTGAGAGTGCTGAACAGCTCTGGCGGAGCATTCTTCTTGTTCCCCGCTGACAGGCACAGGGGTATGAGGAGCGACAGGGCGATGATCAGGACGAATGGAGGCTTCATGAGATCCCTCGAAATTCCGTGGACTTAGAGGCAGGACGCACTCCTGAGTGGTTTTAATTGTATGCGGAAGCGGGCCGGGTGGGAACCTTTGCTGCAAAGAGGTGAAGACCTAGGAGGATTTGGGCTTTTGGCCGAACATATCAGCTCTGGACATTATAAAATATGAGTTAATTACGCTCATGTGGTACTTGACATACTTTCGATGGACAGGATACATTAGCACTCGTATGGCGAGAGTGCTAACAACGTCCTCCACGGACGTTGCTCGCGTCAACGTTTGAGATGCGGCGTCCGCCGCACAGTTTCACTCAATCCCGAAAGGAGTTTCACGAATGGCTACAGCAACTACTACGAAGCTTACCCCGCTGCATGACCGTATTGTCGTGAGCCGCATTGCAGAGGCGGAAACGTCTCGTGGCGGCATCATCATCCCGGACACGGCGAAAGACAAGCCGCAGGAAGGCGAAGTAATCGCCGTCGGCAAGGGCAAGTCCAACGATGAAGGCAAGGTATTTCCCCTGGCCGTGAAGGCTGGCGACCGCATCCTGTTCGGCAAGTATGCCGGTACGGAGATCAAGATCGACGGCGAAGAGCTGCTGATCATGCGCGAAGAAGAAGTCCTCGGCATTCTGGGTAAGTGATAGCTGGCGGCTCATTGGCCGCCGTTTGAGTTTCCAGCCACCTGCGGGATGAGCCCGCGTGGAGCAGTTGAAGAATTTCGAAGGAGCTTTTAACAATGGCAAAGCAGATTGTTCACGGTGAGGAATCCCGTCAGGCGATTCTCCGCGGCGTAAATGTCTTGGCAGATGCAGTCAAGGTTACGCTCGGACCGAAGGGTCGCAACGTTGTTATCGAAAAGAAGTTTGGTTCGCCGCTGATTACCAAGGACGGCGTGACAGTGGCCAAGGAAATCGAGCTGAAGGACACGCTCGAGAACATGGGCGCACAGATGGTGAAGGAAGTCGCCAGCAAGACCAGCGACATCGCCGGCGACGGCACCACCACAGCGACCGTTCTGGCCCAGGCGATCTTCCGCGAGGGCGTGAAGACCGTGGCTGCGGGCGCGAATCCGATGGCGCTCAAGCGCGGCATCGAAAAGGCCATCCTCGCCGTCAACGGCTCGGTGGACAAAGAAGGCAACCGCATTCCGGGCGCGCTCGACAAACTGAGCAAGCCGGTGGATCGCGAAGAGCTGATTGCCCAGGTGGGCACGATCTCCGCCAACAACGATGAGACCATTGGCCACATCATTGCCGAAGCCATGAAGAAGGTCGGCAAGGACGGCGTGATCACCGTGGAAGAAGCCAAGACCATGGAGACGCAGTTGGAAGTGGTTGAGGGCATGCAGTTCGACCGCGGCTACCTTTCGCCTTACTTTGTGACCGATGCCGAGCGCATGGAAGCCGTGCTCGAAAACGCCGTCATCCTGATTCACGAAAAGAAGATCAGCAGCATGAAGGACCTTCTGCCGCTGCTCGAACAGGTTGCCAAGAGCGGACGCCCGCTGGTGATCATCGCCGAAGATATTGACGGCGAAGCATTGGCTACCCTGGTGGTCAACAAACTGCGGGGCACGCTGAACGTGGCCGCCGTCAAGGCTCCTGGCTTTGGTGATCGCCGCAAGGCAATGCTGCAGGACATCGCGATTCTGACCGGCGGCAAGGCCATTACCGAAGACCTCGGCCTGAAGCTGGAAAACATCACGCTGGCCGATCTCGGCAATGCCAAGAAGGTGACCATCGACAAGGACAACACGACCATCGTCGAAGGCGCGGGCAAGTCTGAGGACATCAGCGGACGCGTGAAGGAAATTCGTGCCCAGATCGACAAGACCACCAGCGACTACGATCGCGAGAAACTCCAGGAACGTCTGGCGAAGCTCGTGGGCGGCGTTGCGGTGATCAAGGTCGGCGCAGCTACCGAGACGGAGATGAAGGAAAAGAAAGCTCGCGTGGAAGACGCCATGCACGCAACTCGCGCGGCTGTTGAAGAAGGCATCGTCCCGGGCGGCGGCGTAGCGCTGATTCGCTGCATTCCCGCCGTGGAAGCCCTGAAACTGCACGGCGACGAGCAGATCGGCGCCAACATCGTGAAGCGCGCTCTGGAAGAGCCTTTGCGCCAGATCGTCGCCAACGCCGGCGAAGAGGGTGCTGTGGTTATCGGCAAGATCCGCGACAACAAGGACACCGCCTACGGCTACAACGCCCAGACCGGTGAGTTTGTTGACCTGGTGAAGGCCGGCGTCATCGATCCGACCAAGGTGACCCGCACGGCCCTGCAGAATGCAGGTTCGATTGCGGCCCTGATGCTTACCACCGAAGCGCTGGTGGCTGAGATTCCGGAACCGAAGTCCGAAGCTCCTATGCACGGCGGCGGCGGTGGCGGTATGGGCGGCATGTACTAAACTTCTGCAAACGCAGACAACAGGCTCTCCGCTAAGGCGGAGGGCCTGTTGCATTCTGGATACGGAATTCGGCAGACGTGATTTCTATCACACGTCTCAGTCGCAAGCGGGTGTATAAATGATTCATGCACTTGCGCAGGCTCATGTCGCTTGGACTACTCTTCACGGTGCTGCTGGCACCGGTGTTGAGCTTTGCGATCTGCGGGTCTGCGGCTACCGCGGCCAAGTCCGGATGCTCACATTGCGCCATGATGAAATCTGCACAGCTTGCGGGTACTGGCTCGTCGAAACACGGGCAGGCTCCAGCGGCTCCGTGTTGCGAGCGTAGCGCTCCTGTGCCCTTGGTGAGCGGGCTTTCCGCACAGATCGTGGTTCCGATGCAGGTCGCGCTCATGCCGACTGCATCCGTCGTTGCGTACCTGGTGGTTACTGCCGCGCCCCGCGTGGAAACTGTTGCTACTCCCCCGCAATTGAAGTCTCCTTTATCGCTCCTCTGCACTCTTCTTATCTGACATCTCTTCCCTGCTGCTGACTTTGCCCTGAGGCCATTGGTCCGTATGGGCGTGGCTTGGCAATCGCTTTGGAAGAGAGATGAACATGTTTCGACAATTGTGTTGTGTGTTTCTGATGGTGCCGCTGGCATTGGCGCAGCAGACTCAAAGTGCTCGCCCCACTGCGGAGAGCACGGCTCGGCCCTCCGTGGCAGATGAGCTCCGGTTGGAGGATGTTGAGCGCGAGGTTTTGTCGGCGAGTCCGGCGCTGGCGCGCGCGGCGACGCTGGTATCCGCACAACGAGCGCATATGCCGCAGGTGGGCGTACTGCCTGATCCCACGGTGACTGTCTCCTGGATGGGGAACCCGGTGCCATTCAAGGTGCAGGACAACGATCCCTCGAGCTACCGCGGACTGTCCGTCATGCAGATGATCCCGTTGGGCGGCAAGCGCGCATTGCAGCGCGATGTGGCACGAAAAGATGTCGCGGTAGAGGAAGTTTCCGAGAGCGCGGCCCGCCGGAACCTTCTTACCGAGGCACGGGCGGCATTCTTCGACTATTCCTACTATGATGTGGCGCTGACAATTACCGCACGCAACCATCAGCGACTGGTGCAACTCGCCGAGATTTCCGAGGCGCGCTATCGCGTAGGCAAGGCGATGCAGCAGGACGTACTGCGGGCGCGGCTTGAGATTTCAATGCTCTTGCAGCGCACGGCAGCACTGCAGCAGCAGCGCCTGACTTCGGCGGCGCGCTTGAATACGCTGATGGGTCGTCCGGCCGGTACGCCACTGCCAGCCGCCGCTGCGTTGCCATCTCCGACTGTCCTGCCGGCGATTGAAACGCTCTCATCAATTGCCGAAGCCAATGACCTTATGCTTGCCCGTGAGGTTCGCATGGGTGAGCGCGAAAGCGCCGCTCTTGCCTTGAGCCGCAAGAGCGGAGTTCCCGATCTCAGTGTGGGCTACATGTACGAGCAGCGAACCGGACTGCCTGACATGAATGGAATGCAGTTCACGGTGAACCTCCCGGCGTTTCACCGCGAGCGAATTCATCAGGAGATTGCAGAAGGTGAGTTGCGCGTGCGCGCCGCCCAGCAGGGGCAACAGGCGCGGCGTCTCGATCTGAGCTACGAGTTGCGACAGGCGTACGCCGCAGCTCAAACGGCGAAGCAGATGCTGGACCTCTACGATCAAGCGATACTGCCGCAGGCGGAGTTGGCACGCGACTCGGCACAGGCCTCCTACACGGTTGGCAACGTGGACTTCTTAACGGTGCTCACCAGCTACACCGCGATCTACTCCTACGAACTCGCCTATCACCGGCAGCGCGCCGACTACGAAATCGCCATTGCCCGCATTCGCGGGTTAACCGGCAACATGGATGCGCCGAGCGCACCGGAGGCACACTGATGAAGATCTTCATTCGAATCACTGCACTGGTGGCCGCTATCGCCCTGCTTGCACTCCTGCTATTTGGAAGACACTTCACTCTGCGCGGAGCTTCGCACACGGTACTGGCGGCTAGTCAACCCAAAGCTGCGAGCACGGAGCCGCAGAAACACATTCTCTATTGGTATGACCCGATGCATCCGGCGTACCACTCTGACAAAGCGGGTATTGCGCCAGACTGCGGCATGGCGCTGGTTCCGATGTATGAGTCGAAGACGCCGGCTGAGCAAGCAAGCGCGGAGACAGGGGCCATCCATATGCCCAAGAGCCAGCAGAGGGCTCTTGGAGTGCGCTTGACCATGGTGGAAGAGGAGAGCGTAAGCCGCACGCTGAGAACCTCTGGAGTTGTAACCGCGGATGAGACACGAATCGCTCATGTCCATGTGAAAACCGCAGGCTGGGTTGAAGAGGTCTACGCAAATTTTGTCGGGCAATTGGTACGCCGGGGGCAGGCACTGTTCACGGTGTACAGCCCTGACCTGGTAGCGACGCAGCAGGAATACCTGATTGCCCGCCGAGGGCAGCAACAACTTGGCAATTCGCAGTTTGAAGAAGTGGCAAAGAGTTCGCAGTCGCTGATGGAGTCCGCTCGGGAACGAATGAAGCTGTGGGATCTGACAGACAAGCAGATTGCAGACCTGGACCGCACGGGACAGGTGAGCAAAACCATCACCGTGTACTCGCCCGTCAGCGGCTTCATCATGGATCGCAAGGCGTTTCCGCATACCTCTACGGCGGGCGACATGGAGTTGTACATAATCGCCGATCTCTCGCGGGTGTGGGTGACGGCCGACGTCTTCGAGGCTGATCTTCCTTACGTCAAGGTTGGACAGAAGGCGGTGATTCATTTTCCCTATGCTCCCGGAAAGACGATTGTTGGCCGCGTTGGCTACAGCTACCCGGTGCTCGATGCGCAGACGCACACGGCGAAGATTCGGATTGAGGTTGCGAATGAGGGACTGGTACTGAAGCCGAACATGCTGGCAAATGTGGAACTCACAATCGACTATGGGCGTCATACGATTGTACCTGCCGAGGCCGTGCTGAACGGCGGCACCATGCAGACAGTTTTTCTGGCTCGCGATGACGCCACCTTCGAGCCGCGCCAAGTCACCATGGGTGCGACGGTGGACGGGAAAACCATCATCACTTCGGGCGTGAAGAAGGGCGAGACCATCGTGGAGAGCGGCAACTTCCTGCTCGACTCCGACACACGGCTGAATGCTCCCATGGACATGGGAGGGGCAAAGTGATCGGCGCGATCATTGAGTTCAGCGCGCGTCACCGGATGCTGGTGCTGATCCTGATTGGTGTGGCGGCGATCTTCGGCTATCGCGCGATGCGCAACACCAAACTTGATGCGATCCCGGACCTGAGCGACACGCAGGTAATCGTGTACGCCAAGTGGGATCGCAGCCCGGATATCATCGAAGATCAACTCACGTATCCCATCACCTCTGCGCTGCTTGGAATGCCGAAAGTGAAGGACATTCGCGGCTTCTCCGACTTCGGCTACTCGTATATCTACATCATCTTCGACGAGGGCACAGACATTTATTGGGCGCGCTCGCGCACGCTGGAATATCTCAACTCCATCACCACTCGCCTGCCCAAGGACGCAAGCGTCGAACTGGCCAAGGACGCCACTGCCGTGGGTTGGGTGTATCAGTATGCGCTGGTAGATGACAGCGGGCAATACAGCCTGGAGCAGATGCGCAGCTATCAGGATTGGTATCTGCGATATGCGTTGCAATCGTTGCCCGGGGTGGCGGAGGTCGCTCCGGTTGGCGGGTTTGTGCGTGAGTACCAGGTAAATCTTGATCCGATCAAGCTTCAGGCTTACAAACTGCCGGTGAGCGCCGTTGCAGATGCCATCAGCAAATCAAACAACGACGTTGGCGGACGCCTGGTGGAATTCAGCGGGCGCGAGTACATGGTGCGCGGACGCGGGTACATTCGTTCGCTCGATGACATTGGAAACATCGTACTGCTCACCAACGCGCAGAGTGGAACTCCCGTGCGCGTGCGCGATGTAGCTACGCTGGCCTATGGACCGGCGATGAGACGCGGCGTTACCGACCTGGACGGCAAAGGCGAGGCCGTCGGCGGCGTGCTCATCATGCGCGCAGGCGAAAATGCGGAAAAGGTGATCGAGGGCGTGAAGGCGCAACTTGCACAGGTGCAACCGTCTTTACCCAAGGGCTTGCGCGTTGTTCCGGTTTATGACCGCTCGGACCTGATCGACCGTGCCGTGAAGAATCTGCGGCACACTCTGATTGAAGAACTGCTTATCGTCAGCCTGGTGATACTGGTCTTCCTCTGGCATTTTCCGAGCGCGGCGATTCCCATCATCACGATTCCGGTCACGATCCTGATTGCATTTATTCCTCTGCAACTTTCGGGGATGACCGCCAACATCATGTCGCTCGGCGGAATTGCGGTTGCCATCGGCGCGATGGTGGACGCCGCCATCGTGGTAGTGGAGCAGACGCACAAGAAACTGGAGCACTGGGAAACTGGAGGGCGCAAGCAGGATTATCGCCGCGTGGTTATCGATGCAGTGAAAGAAGTCGGAGGGCCAAGTTTCTTCGCGCTCCTGGTGATTGCCGTGTCCTTTATGCCGGTGTTCTCCCTGGAGGCGCAGGAGGGCCGGCTATTCAAGCCGCTTGCACTTACCAAGACGCTGGCTATGGTGATTGCCGCGCTGCTGGCAATCACGCTTGATCCCGCAATGCGCCTGCTGCTGACGCGGGTGAAGAATTTTGAGTTCCGGCCAAAATGGCTGGCGCGTGTAGCGAGTGCGATTCTGGTGGGAAAGATTCGGAGCGAAGAAGAGCATCCGATCAGCAAGCCGCTGATGAAAATCTATCAGCCGGTTGTGGAATTCTCGCTCAATCACAAGTGGGTTCCGATCACGGTTGCGTTGTTGATGATGGCCGCGACGATTCCGGTTTACAACAAGCTTGGATCAGAGTTCATGCCTCCGCTAGATGAAGGCACCCTGCTCTATATGCCTACGACAACTCCGGGAATCTCCGTTGGCGAGGCGAGCAGGCTGCTGCGCGAACAGGATCGCATTCTGCAAAGCTTCCCGCAGGTGCAGTCAGTGTTTGGCAAGGCAGGACGCGTAGAAAGCGCGACCGATCCGGCGCCATTCTCCATGATGGAGACCGTTGTGGTTCTGAAGCCTCGCGAGGAGTGGCCGGAGCGCGAGCGCTGGTACACGCATCGCTTGCCGCAATGGACCCATGCTGCTCTGCGCCACATATGGACGGACAGGCAGACCAGCGCTGAACTTATTTACGGCATGGGAGGGTTGAACGAAGCTCTGACCATGCCGGGAGTGACCAACGCATGGACGATGCCGATCAAGGGACGCACTGACATGCTGACAACCGGTATCCGCACGCCACTTGGAGTGAAAGTGCTTGGTTCCAACCTTGAGGAAATCGAACGCATTGGGCACGAGGTGGAGCAGGCGCTGCATGGAGTTGCTGGAACGGCCAGTGTTTATGCGGAACGTACGACTGGCGGGTACTTCCTCGACTTCACATTGAAGCGCGATGCACTGGCTCGCTACGGTCTCACCGTTGACGACGCAGAGTCTGTGCTGATGACTGCGGTGGGCGGACAGACTGCGACTACTACGGTGGAGGGCCGGGAACGTTACGCGGTCAGCGTGCGTTACATGCGCGGATATCGGAGCGACCTGCAATCGCTGGAACGTGTGCTGGTGCAGATTCCTGGCGGGGCACAGGTGCCGCTCGGCGAGTTGGCAACGCTCTCCATGCGCTCCGGTCCGGGAATGATTCGCGACGAAAACGGAAGATTGAGCGGCTATGTTTTTGTTGATGTGGCTGGACGCGACTTGGGCAGTTATGTGGCCGACGCACAACGCGCGGTACAGGCCAAGGTAAACGTTCCTACCGGATACCAGCTTGTCTGGAGCGGGCAATACGAATCTATTCAGCGCGTGCGTGAGCGGATGAAGGTTGTGTTGCCCATCACGCTGTTCGCGGTGTTTCTGCTTCTCTACGCAAACACCGGATCGATCGCAAAAACATCGATCATTCTTCTGGCGGTTCCGTTCTCGGGAATCGGCGCGATCTGGCTGTTGTACTGGATGGGCTACAACATGAGCGTCGCAGTTTGGGTGGGATTGATTGCGTTGCTGGGCGTGGACGCTGAGACAGCGGTTTTCATGCTGCTCTATCTTGACCTATCGTGCGCCGATGCGGCCGCGCGCGGGTGCCTATCCACATGGAGTGAGCTACAAGAGGCAATTGAACACGGAGCAGTGAAGCGCCTGAGGCCGAAGGTCATGACCGTAGCCTGCATGCTGTTCGGCCTGTTGCCGATTCTGTGGTCAAACGGCGCTGGCGCGGACGTAATGAAGCGCATCGCCGTACCGCTGGTCGGCGGAATCATCACATCATTTCTGATGGAACTGGTGGTGTATCCGCCACTGTTCGCCATCTGGAAGTGGAACTTTGAACTTCGGCCGGCAATTCGCCGCGCTGCCGAGGTTTCCGCCGAAAGCTTGCCCGCTACATAGACGACAACGAACTTCCAATGAGGAGAATGCGGGTAAGAGGCCGCGCACGCTGCTAAAGAACGGTGCGCGCGGCTGGATGCTGGTAGCTACTCGCTAATATTGAGAGCGCGTTTGAATGAGCCACGCTCGTTCTTGATCTTCTCCTGAAGGAGAGTGATTGCGTAGATGAGTTGCTCGGGACGCGGCGGGCATCCGGGAACGTAAACATCGACCGGAATCCATTGATTGACGCCCTGCACGATGGCGTAGTTGTTGAAGACTCCGCCGGAGGTGGCGCATGCGCCCATGGAGATGACCCACTTGGGTTCGGGCATCTGCATATAGAGCTGACGAATAACCGGGGCCATCTTCTGTGAAACGCGTCCAGCGATGATCATGAGATCGGACTGGCGTGGCGAGGGACGGAAGACCTCGGCGCCGAAGCGGGCAATGTCAAAGCGCGACGCACCCATGGCCATCATTTCAATGGCGCAGCAGGCAAGACCAAAAGTCATGGGCCAGATGGAACTCTTGCGCACCCAGTTTACGGCCGAGTCGAGAGTCGTGAGGAGAACGCCTTCCTCTTCGTGGCTGCCGCCGTAGGTGACCTGCGCGATGCGGGCAGGGCTTTGAGGATCGCCGGCGAGCGCCTTGAAGCGCTCGGTTCCAGAAACATTCTTTTCCATAGTCCCCCACTGAACTGGATATTGTAACGCGAGGCGCGAGCAGATTCCACCCCAGATCGCGAATGCTGCATTAGACTCCCGCTTAAAGTTCGAAAGCGGATTGTGAAGAGCACTGGCTAGGAGGCGCGGCTCCTGCTACCTTTATGCATATGCACAGCCCCGGCGTTTGCGGAGTAGTTCTGGCGGCCGGCTCGCAGGTAGGAGCCGGGGAGTCGCGATGGAGCACCAAGGGCGACGCGGTGAAGGAATTGATTGAGGCCTTGAACGCCGATACCGAGATGGTGTTGGTGGCCGTGGGAGCAGACGCTGAGGCGCTGGCCCCGGTGGTGTGGGCCAAGGCGGCGTACATGGTGCAACTGCCGCCAAACACAGACGACGCCGAGGCTCTGCGGGCTACGCTGCAAGAGGTGTTGAACCGCGGGCGCGACGCTGCCCTGGTTACAGGACTCAACATCCACGGGCTGACGGCGGAGACCGTTCACCGGATGGTGGCGGAATATTGCGCCGCAGGCGACGAGATCTGGGCGGTGGTTCCCGAGACGGAGATGCTGCAAGGACACCCGGTGCTGATGGGGCGCAGAATGATTGAGCTGTTTCTGCGCGGACAGCAATGGAGCGCGGCAGATGAGATTCTTTCTGCTAACCGGGAGCACGTGCGGACGGTGAAGACCTCCGATCCGCTGGCTGCGGTGGTGACGGATACGACGTGGAAAGCGCCTTGGGACTGAGGTCAACAGCCAATTCTTTCATTACAGGAGCCAATTGTTTTGAGCCATAGCTCTCCAACGTTAAGTTCGGTTCAATTTGTTCAACAGGTGCTGGCCACGCATCCGGCGATTGCGGTGTTCGATTGCGATGGCACGTTGTGGTCAGGCGATGCTGGCGCTGAGTTCTTCTACTGGGAGCTGGAGCGGGGATTGGTTTCTCCGGAGATTGCCAACGCTATCCGGCATCGTTATGACGAGTATCTCGCTGGGCGGGTGGATGAACTGGCCATCTGCGGCGAGATGATCCAGATCAACAAGGGAGTGACAGACCGGCGACTGCGAGATTGCGCGAGCGAGTTCTTCGACGCGGTGGTGCGGCGACGGATTTTTCCTGAGATGCGGGAGCTGACGCGTCAACTGGCGGCGCAGGGTTGTGAGCTTTGGGCCGTCTCCAGCACGAATAACTGGGTGGTTGAAGCGGGCGCGGCGGCGTTTGGAATTCCTGCGGAACGTGTGCTGGCCGCGACCCTGGCAGTGGAGGATGGTCTGGTGACCGACCGGCTGCTGCGGGTTCCGACGGACGAGTTGAAGCAGACGGTGATCGAGGGGATCATTGGGCGGCCGGTGGACGCTGTATTTGGAAACTCGATGCACGACTTTGCGATGCTGGAGCGCGCAAAGAGCGCATACGCGGTGAATCCGAACGCGGACCTGGCGGCCATGGCGACCGAGTTGGGGTGGAGCGTATATTGGCCGGAGCAGAACGGGTAGGTGGAGCGTATTTTCAAATCGACGGAAACGATAGGCAGTGTCCGGATGATACCTGTGCTGGAGAGCAGATAAGGATTGAGAATCAATGGGCCGCACGAGGCGGTCTTTTTTCATATGCGAATAGTCTCATTACAACCAAGCAGCACGGTAACCCTGGCGGCTTTAGGCGCACTTCATGAGGTAGTTGCCTGCACTCGCTATTGCAAGGATATTTGCCCGGAGATTGCACAGGGCGAGCAGACGATCATCGAGGATTCATGGTCCACGAAGAGCGAAGAGATTCTGGCGGCGAAGCCGGAGCTGGTGATTACCTCGGTTCCGTACAGGATGGAGTCACTGGCGACGCTTCTCAAGGCAGGCGTTCGAGTGCTGGCCCTGGCACCCAAGGCACTGGCCGACGTGTACGGCGATATTCGTGTGCTCGCAAAGCTGGTCGATCAATACGTAGCGGGAGAAAAGCTGATTAGTGGGCTGCAGGACGAGATTGCGCAAACGCGCCAGGATACCGCGAATTTCATCAAGCAGCGCGTTTATTGCGAGGAGTGGGGCAAGCCGCTGATCTCATCACAGAAGTGGGTTGCCGAACTGGTAGAGGCGGCGGGCGGAATCTTTGTGGGCGAACCGGGAGCGCAGACCACGGCAGAGGCAGTGGCAGTGGCCGACCCGGAGATCATTTTGACGGCATGGTGCGGCGCGGGTGATCGCGTGCCGCTGCAACAGGTATGCAATCGCGAAGGCTGGGCGCAGACCACCGCAGTGAAGGAACGGCGAGTGTACTGCGTGGCCGATGAGTTGTTCAACACACCGGCGCACACGCTGGCGGGGGGACTTCGCGCAATACGCTGGGCACTGTATCCGCAGAGATTCTGGCGTCCGGAAGGGATTCGCGGGCTGGACGAAGTGGCGCACATAGAGGAAAAGATTGTCTGAGGGGCTAAGGCGAAAACTGGTGGTAGCCGCGGTGATTGTGCGCGATAGCCGTGTGCTGATCTGTCAGCGTACGGAAAAGCAGGCATTCGCGCTGCAGTGGGAATTTCCGGGCGGCAAGGTGGAAGCGGGCGAAGAGTTACGGGCTGCGTTGGCGCGCGAGCTGCGCGAAGAGCTTGGAATTGAAGCTGCGGTAGAGCAGGAGATTGCCAGCGTACTCCACGAGTATGCCGAAGGGCTGGCGGTGGAGTTGCACTTCTTCCTGGTACAGACGTTCGCTGGAGAGATAGAGAATAGAATCTTTCGCGAAGTACGCTGGGAAGAGCGGGCGACGCTGAATCCGGAGAGCTTTCTGGAAGCTGACCGGGGAGTGGTGAGGGGAATCAGGTGCGGCGACGTTTCTCTTTGTCGATTGACATAGGGGTTCTTCGCGTTGCTCAGGATGACACCTCAGAGCAAGTTCAAGAACAACTCAACTCAATTTAGCTGGCGTTCGTTCCGAACAGCATCATGACGGTGAGGACGATCATGATAATGGTGGTGAGCCATGCGACAAAGTTGAAGAAGCGCGAGTTGATATGGCGACCCATGAGTTCGCGCTTATTGATGAGCAAGAGCATGGCGACAAGGACGAAGGGCAGTACCGCGCCGTTCACCACCTGCGAAAGGATCGTGATTTTGACGAGCGGCAGGTTGGGCCACAGGATGACTCCGGCACCGGCGACGATGAGGCCGGTGTAAAGCCAGTAGAAGAAGGGCGCTTCGCTGAATCTTTTGTCGAGGCCGGACTCAAAGCCGAGGCCTTCGCAGACCGCATAGGCGGTTGAGATGGGCAGGATGGAAGCGGCAAAGAGCGAGGCGTTGAAGAGTCCGACGGAGAAGAGGATGTAGGCGTACTTCCCGGCAAGTGGCCGGAGCGAGGCGGCAGCTTCCGCGCCGTCTTTCAGGTCATGGTGGCCAGCGACGAAGAGCGTGGCGGCACAGGCGACGACGATGAACCAGGCGACAACGTCAGTAAAGATGCATCCTACGATGACATCAAGGCGCGAGGCCCCGTACTGCTTTTCGGTGATTCCCTTCTCTACGACTGAAGATTGCAGATAAAACTGCATCCACGGAGCGATGGTGGTACCGATGACTCCGATGACCATGTAGAGATAACTGGAACTGCGAAACAGATGTGGATTGGGTGGCATCACGGTGGCCATGCCCGCGGCCTTCCAGTCGGGATGGGCGAGGACTCCGGCGACGATGTAGGCGAGATAGATGAACGAAGCTACGAGGAAGACCTTCTCCACCGACTTGTAGCTGCCCTTGAC
>Ga0302319_10009103_pt1 | contig 19191 bp, 17 predicted proteins | sample Bog_T0_2_FD_203319 | JGI IMG/M metagenome (GOLD analysis project Ga0302319, IMG submission 203319) | Peat permafrost microbial communities from Stordalen Mire near Abisko, Sweden - Bog_T0_2 | ecosystem: Environmental > Terrestrial > Soil > Wetlands > Peat | place: Sweden: Abisko, Stordalen Mire... | reverse complement strand
TTGCAGGGCCTTTTCCTTTCGTAAACTTTGAGCGGTTCACGATCGGTAGACTCACAAACGCCTCCAGGAGCGCTCAAACTTCGGGAGTCCTCCGGCCCAGCCGGAGGATTTCCCAGGGATTAAAAATAAATATACGAATAAAAAACGGACGGTTTTTTAGCCATCGGCCGCCGTAAAAACTTCCCACTGTGGGCCATGAGGGACCCGTTCACAAAGGCTGTCCCGGCGGTGGCCGCGTCAGTGAGGTGATTTTTGCCATCGGCGGCGGGCATTTTCAGTTGGTAACAATTTGTTACCAACTGGCGGCCCTCTTTGGCCGGACGGCCTTTGAGCTTGTTCCCCTACTTTCTGGCGGTTCCTGACGGCGGTCTGGAATCCGCCGCCCCATTCCAATAGGCCTCATTTATTTCTGGAAAATGGGCTTCTCTTGTTGCAAGCTGTGCCCTTGTTGAATTTATGGATGTAAAACTTCCCAAACTGGGTGAGGGCGCTGATTCAGGTGTCGTGGTAAATGTCTTCGTCAAAGAAGGCGACACGGTGGCCAAGGATCAGCCCCTGCTGGAACTCGAAAACGAAAAAGCGGTGGCCTCCATCCCATCGACGGCGGCGGGTGTGGTCGGCGAGGTCCACGTGAAGGCCGGCGACCGCATCAGCGTCGGTCAGCGGCTGGTCACGCTGGACGGCGGCAACGAACCGGCGCCCGCTGCGGCCCCGGCCGCTGCGCCCGCACCGAAGCGTGCCCCCGCAGCCGCGCCCCGTCCGGCCGCCGCCCCGGCACCGGAACCTGAGGTCCTGGCCGAGGATGACACCGAGGACGTCACGCCGGGCATCGCCCCCGTGGCCTCCCCATCCATCCGCAAGATGGCCCGGGAACTGGGCATCAATCTGGCCAAGATCCGTGGCAGCGAATCCGGCGGCCGGATCGTGCTGAGCGATGTGCGCGGCTACATCCAGCGCCTGACCGCAGCAGCCGCAGCAGCCAAGGCACGGCCCGCTGAAGCAGCGGCAGCCGCGCCGGCCAAACCGGCGGCAGTGTCCATCGACTTCTCCCAGTGGGGACCGGTGCTCAAGAAATCCATCACGCCGTTGCGCCAGGTCATCGCGCGCCGGATGCTGGAGAATTGGAACACCATCCCGCATGTCACGCAGTTCGACGACATCGACTTCACGAAGCTGAATGAGCTGCGGAAGAAATATGCCGCCGACTACGAGGCGAAGGGCTCCAAGCTCACGCTCACCCCGCTGATCCTCAAGGGGCTGGTCGAGGCGCTCAAGAAACATCCCATCTTCAATTCCAGCCTGGATGAAGCGGCCAACGAGATCATCCTCAAGGAATATTTCCACATCGGCATCGCGGTGGACACGGAACAGGGCCTGATCGTTCCCGTGCTGCGCGACGTGGACAAGAAGAGCGTCTTGGAAATCGCCAAGGAACTCGAACAACTGGCCGCCAAGGCGCGCGAACGCAAGGTCACGGGCGACGAGCTCAAGGGCGGCACGTTCACGATCTCGAATCAGGGCGCCATCGGGGGCGCGCACTTCACACCCATCGTCAACAAGCCGGAAGTGGCGATCCTCGGCCTCGGCCGCGGCGCGCTGAAGCCGGTGGTCCGCGAGGGCAAGGTGGAGATCCGGCTGCTGACGCCGATCGGGCTGAGCTATGATCACCGGGTGATCGACGGCGGGACCGCCGCGCGGTTCACGGTGGACCTGATCGCGGCGTTGCAGAACTTCAACGAAGTGACGGTAAAAATTTAAGCGCATTTTGTTTTCATGGAACCAATCAATACTGAAATCGTGGTGGTGGGCGCAGGCCCCGGCGGATACGCGGCGGCCTTCTACGCGGCGGACCTCGGCAAAAAGGTCATCCTCATTGAACGGGAAAAACGGCTGGGCGGCGTGTGCCTGAACCGCGGTTGCATCCCCTCCAAGGCGCTGCTCTACGCGACGCACCAAATCGTCAATGCGCGCGAATCCGCGCACCGCGGCATCACCTTCACCGAACCCTCGGTGGATGTGTCCAAGCTCCAGGCGTGGAAGGAAACCATTTTGGAGAAGCTGGGCGGCGGCATCACCACGCTGGCCAAAATGCGCGGCGTCCAGGTGATCCACGGGCGCGCCTATTTTGAAGGCTCCCAGACCCTGCGCGTGGAAACGCCCCAGGGCCAGCAGTTCGTGACTTATGACAAGGCCATCCTGGCGGTCGGTTCCGTGGCGGCGATGCCCAAGGCGTTTGACCTGGGCAACCCGCGCGTGATGACCTCCACGGAGGCGCTTGAGGTCGAGGACATCCCGGAAAACCTGCTCATCGTGGGCGGCGGCTACATCGGCATGGAACTCGGCTTCGTCTATTCGGCGCTGGGCAGCAAAATCGTGCTGGTGGAGGCCATGGACAGCATTCTTGCCGGGGCCGATCCCGACCTGGCCCGGCCGGTCGTGACCAATGCCAAGAAGGCGTTCAAGGAAATCCGCCTCAAGGCGCGCGTCTCGAAAATGGCCACCGTCGGCAAGCAGATCAAGGTGGAGATGGAGTTCAACGGCCAGAAGCTGGAGGAAGTTTATGACCGCGTGCTCGTGGCCGTCGGCCGCGTGCCCAACAGCGCGGACCTCGGACTGGCCAACACCAAGGTGGAGCTGGATGAAAAAGGCTTCGTCAAGGTCAACCATCACCAGCAGACGACGGACCCGAACATTTACGCCATCGGCGACATAGCCGGCGGCATCCTGCTCGCCCACAAGGCGCACAAGGAGGCGCGCATCGCCATTGAAAACATCAACGGCGACGACGTAGTGTTTGAGAACATCATCATTCCCGCCGTGGTCTTCACCGATCCTGAGCTGGCCTGGTGCGGGCTCACCGAGGCTGAGGCCAAGGAAAAGGGCGTCAAATACGAGGTTGCCAAATTCCCGTGGTCAGCTTCCGGCCGGGCGTTGTCCTTTGACCGCACCGACGGGGTGACGAAGATGTTGATCAACCCGGAGACCGACCGGTTGCTGGGCGTGGGCATCGCCGGCGCAGGCGCGGGCGAATTGATTGCCGAAGCCGTGCTCGCCATGGAAATGGGCGCCACCGCCGAAGACATCGCTTTGACGGTGCATCCGCATCCGACCCTGTCGGAAACCTTGATGGAATGCGCCGAAGTATTCTACGGTCACGCGACTCATACGATTTCCAAGAAGAGACCAACGGAATGATGCCGTCGTCCGTCAACCAGCCCCTGGTGATCGCGGGGCGGATTTTCCGTTCCCGGCTGATCATGGGCACAGGCAAATTCTCCTCGCCCGAGGCGATGCGTGACGCCTTGGCCGCCAGCGGCGCGGAAATGGTGACGGTGGCATTGCGCCGGGCGGATCTCTCCGGCCAGCGTGATCCCTTCGCCAACATTCTGGAATTCATCGATCCGCAGCGATATCTGTTGCTGCCCAACACCAGCGGCGCCATGAACGCGGAGGAAGCGGTGCGATTGGCGCGCCTTGCGGCCGCCGCCGGCCTGCCCAAGTGGGTGAAGCTGGAGATCCATCCGGACCCGCGCTATCTGCTGCCGGACCCGGTGGAAACTTTCAAGGCCGCAGAAATTTTGGTGAAGGAAGGCTTCACGGTTCTGCCCTACATCAATGCGGACCCGGTGCTGGCGAAGCGATTGCAGGAGATCGGCTGCGCCACGGTCATGCCGCTGGGCTCGCCCATCGGTTCCAACCGGGGGGTGCAAACGCGCGACCAGTTGCGCATCATCATCGAGCAGGCCACCGTGCCCGTGGTAGTGGATGCGGGCCTGGGGGCGCCAAGCCACGCGGCCGAGGCCATGGAAATGGGCGCGGACGCGGTGCTGATCAACACGGCCATCGCCGTGGCGACCGACCCTAGCCGGATGGCCATCGCCTTCAAGATGGGCGTCGAGGCGGGCCGGGCGGCGTATGAATCGGGCCTGGCCGGCCAGTTTGAAACCGCCAGCCCCACCAGCCCGTTGACCGCGTTTTTGGATTAATCACGGCACCTTGTCATTCACATGAGCAAGCAACTCCTCTCACCCGCCCGGGCCCAGAAAATTTTATCCGCCGCGAAACAAACCCGGGTGCTGGTCGTGGGCGATGTGATGCTGGACCAGTTCATCTGGGGCGGGGTCTCGCGCATCTCCCCCGAGGCCCCCGTGCCGGTGGTGGATTTTCAACGGGAAAGTTTCATGCCCGGCGGCGCCGCGAATGTCTCCCGCAACCTGGCAGATCTGGAAGTGCCGACAGAGATCTTTGGCGCCATCGGCCAGGATGATGCGGGCAAGCAATTGCAGAGTTTGTTGAACGGGCAGAAGATCGGCTGTCAGGGGCTGGTCAAGAGTTCGACCCGGCATACCAGCGTGAAAACGCGCATCGTCGCGCACCAGCAACAGGTGGTGCGGGTGGATCGCGAAACGCGGGAGAGTCTCGCCGCGGATCTCACGCGCCAGTTACTCGCGGAATTAAAGCCGCGGCTGGCCAGCACGGATGCGATCATCATCGGCGATTACGGCAAAGGCGTCGTCACCCAGCCGCTGCTGGACGAGATCAAGACCCTCTGCCGGGCGCGCGGCATCTGGTTGAGCCTCGATCCCAAGCCCGTGCATCACCTGGATTTGAGCGGGCTCTCGATGATCACGCCCAACCGCAAGGAGGCGTTTGAACTGGCGGAACTGCCGGATGACACGCGGTCGGCGAATCCGCTGACGGACATGAATCTGCTGCTCGTGGTGGACAAGCTGCTGCATAAGCCCGGCCCGGCGATCCTGCTCATCACTCTGGGCGAACTCGGCATGCTGCTTTGTCAGCGCGGCCAAAAACCTTTTCACATCCCCACGATCGCGCAGGAAGTCTTCGATGTGTCCGGCGCGGGCGACACGGTCATCGCCTCTTTCACGCTGGCCATCACCGGCGGGGCGTCGCCTTTGGAGGCGGCCATCCTATCCAATCATGCCGCCGGCATCGTCGTGGGCAAGGTGGGCACGGCCACCACCACGCCGACGGAACTGATCCGCAGTTTTGGGCCGGGTTGAAACCCGGTCACGCAGCGAACACTGCATTGAACGGCCAGCCATCATGAGCCCAACAAAAATCACCTCCGGAGACATCCGCGCGATGAAACAGCGGGGCGAGAAGATCGCCGCGCTGACCGCCTACGATTATCCCCTGGCCAAGATGCTGGATGAAGCGGGCGTCCCGTTCTTGCTCGTGGGTGATTCGCTGGGCATGGTGGTGCTGGGGTATCCGGATACAACGCTCGTGACGATGGCGGACATGGAGCATCATGTGCGCGCCGTGGCCCGGGCGAAACCCCGGGCGCTGGTCGTCGCCGATCTGTCGTTTGGCAGCTATGATACCGTGGCCGATGCCGTGGCCAATTCGCAACGGCTGATCGCCGCCGGGGCGGAAGCGGTGAAGGCGGAGGGAGGACGCGCCATTCTGCCACAGGTCCGGGCCATCATCGCCGCCGGCATACCGTATTGCGGCCATCTGGGGATGCTGCCCCAGCATGTGCGCGAGGAGGGCGGTTACAAAATCAAGGGTCGCACCGAGACGGAACATGAGGCGCTGATCACGGACGCCAAGGCGTTGGCGGAAGCGGGGGCCTTTGCGGTCGTGCTGGAAATCATCACGCCGCCGGTGGCCAAGGAACTGACGGCGCTCATTGAAATTCCCACCATCGGCATTGGGTCGGGGCCGGACTGCGACGGGCAAATACTCGTGACCTTCGACCTCATCGGGCTGTTCCCGTGGTTCACACCGCGCTTTGTCAAACCCCGGGCGAATTGCGCGGCGGACATCAAATCCGCCGTGACCGCCTGGAAAGCGGCGCTGGCGGCACCGGCCGCCCAATGAAACCCCTGCCCGGCCGCAACTTTTCCGGCGGTGGCGGTGTTCACTGGTTGATGAAACTGGTGATTCTCATTCTGGTTTTGGCAGGGCTGGGCACGGGCTGCACCACCAAGTCGAAGGCGCGCATGGAGGCCCGGAACGCCTATCTGGCCGGCCAAAATGCGGCGTTGCAACGCCAGGTGGTCCAGCAATCCGGCGCGATCACCATCGTCGGCAACGTGCAAAATTCCACCGTGCCCTGGGTGGCGGGAATCACCCTCAGCCAAGCCATCGCCACCGCGACTTATTTGGGTACGGCGGACCCGGCGCAGATCATCCTCACCCGCCAGGGCGAGGACGGGGCCATCGATCCGAAGTACCTGGTGAACGGCGTGCAAATCCCGCTGGAACCTGGGGATGTGATCACGATCCAGGAGCCGTAAACCCGAAAAAACCGGCCCAAAAGTATTTTTTACCTTGGACAGCCAATGTCCAACCTCCCCTGTCAGACTGGTGTCGTAATTATTAAAAAATTATGACCACGAATGAACAACTCGAACTCGGTTTCAACGGACTCCAGCTCCGGGCGCCGGAACCCAAACAGGCGGATCGGATGGCCCGGGCGGCCTGGTGGTTCGCGCAAATGCGGCGGATGGTCGCGGAGGCCATGGAATGGCCGGCGGCGGGTCAGCAGAACGCCGGCCGGAACTGGCAGACCGACAACTTGGTCAAGTGACCTGATTGCTCAGGCGGGATAGCCGGCGCGGATGAAGTCGCGGATCACGGTAATCTCGGCCTCGCCAGCGATGGTGTGGGCTTTCACGAATTCGCGCCAGATCACATTCACGCCCGCCGCCTTGAGCAACGGGATTTGCGCCCGCGTCTTGGCGATGGGCAGCAACGGGTCGGCCGTGCCGTGCGTGAGCAGCAGGCGCTGCCGAAGCCCGGCGGGTGGCAGATCGCGGAGCAAGGTCTCCGGGTCCAGCACCCAGCCGCTGATGCTCACGATGCCCGCCAGCACGTGCGGATAACTCAGGCCCACTTCCGCCGACATGAGGCAGCCCTGCGAAAATCCGCCGAGGGTGATCTGGTCGGCCGGATAATTCCGGGCACGCAGATCGTCCAGCAGTTCAAACAGCAACTGCCGGCTGCGCCGCACGCCGGGCATGGGGTTATTCAGGTCGAACCACGAATACCCGCCGTAGTAATCATCGGGTGCGTTCACCAGCAGATAGTTCAGCCACGGCAGGCAGAGGGCCTCTGGCAGCCAGCGGAAGCCTTCCAGGCTGTCGCCGAGACCGTGCAGCATGACCATGAGCCGCCGGGAGCCGGGCGTGACGGCGGGTATCAATTCAGAATGTAACATAAATCATTTAGCGGTGCCGGCCGTGCGCATCTGGGCCGCCTGCGCATCCGCCCAGTCTATGATCGTCTGACGCTGTGCGGCAGTGAGCACGGCATCGCGATGGATCAACGTATACTTCTTGGGCGGCATGTTGCCCTCATCCACCTCATCGCTGATGTTGCCGAACTTCCGGCCCGCGCGGCCATGGTCGGTCACCGGCCAGGAGGAAAAATTCAGCCGTTCCCGGCCTTCCTTTACATCGTTGGCCACCAGCCAGGACATCGGCGCCACGTGGCTGTACCAGGGCCAGCGGGTCTCCGACGAATGGCAGTCCATGCAGGAGGTCCGCAACAGGGCCGCGACGGCCGGCGGCGGCGGGCTTACGGCGAACAGGTTTTTCGCCGGGTCCACCGGCGGATTCGTGCGGGATGGATTTGCGAATTGCACCAAGACAAACACCACCAGCACCACCACCACCCATTTCAGTATTGTTTTCATAATCGTTTATCGTCGCCCGGACCGGGCCAGTTTATTCAATATTCTATCTTGTCGGACTTTGTCTGCCATTCGGCGAACACCGTATGGGCCTCGGCCCGCAACAAAGGCTCCATGGGGATTTTCCTGCGGGACATCGGTTTTGCCAGCTCCTGATAGAGCCAGCGGTCCCGGAACCGGACAGCTGCCGCGTCCGCGCGGGTGTTGGCGTAATATACCTTCGTGAGGCCCGCCCAATAAATCGCCGCGAGGCACATGGGACAGGGCTCGCAGCTCGTGAAAATCTCGCATTCATCCAGTCGGAACGTCCGCAGTTTTTTGCCCGCCGCGCGGATCGCCACGATCTCCGCATGCGCCGTGGGATCGTTCGTGGAGGTCACGCAGTTGCCGCCGCGCCCCACGATTTTGCCCTGCCGGACGATGACCGCGCCAAAGGGGCCGCCCTGGTTTTTCCGCAGCCCAGCTCGCGACAGCCGGATGGCCGCGCGCATAAAGGTTTCCTTTTTTGAACGCTCCATGACCGGCGCCCCTCAGCCGACCGCAGCTTTCTTGCCGCCGCCCAGCAGGAGGCGCAGGCTGTTCATCACCACCACCACGGTGCTGCCTTCATGCCCCACGACGCCGACCGTGAGCGGGATTTTGCCGGCCAGCGCCAGGGTCACCAGCACGATGACCGTGCCCAAGGAAATCACCAGGTTCTGCCGGATCACGCGGCGCGCGCGTTGGCTCAGGTGGAAGGCCGCGAGAAAATTCTCCAGCCGGTCGTGCATCAGGACCACGTCCGCCTGCTCGAGCGCGGCATCCGAACCGCGCGCGCCCATGGCGACGCCAATGTGCGCGGCCGCCAGGCTGGGGGCGTCATTCACGCCATCGCCGATCATCGCCACCCGGCCGCCGGCCACGCTTAATTCCAGGATCGCGGCGACCTTTTGCTCCGGCTTCAATTCCGCGCGCACTTCATCCACATGGATCTGGCGGTTCAAGTGCACAGCCGTGGACTGGCGGTCGCCGGTCAGCACCACGATCCGTAGGCCGGCGTGCCGCAGGGCGGTCACCACGCCAGCCGCCTGGGGACGGATGTCGTCGCGCAGGATCACGCGGCCCAGCAAATCATTTTCCTCCAGCCAGACCTCGGAGAAACCGGCCTCAGTGGGACGAACGAGCGCCATGTGTTCCGCATGCCGGCCCTCGCCGGCCAGCCATTCGCGCCGGCCCAGGCGGCCCACGCCGCCCGCGCGCCATGCCCGCAGGCCCTGGCCGGTCACGGATTCAAATTTTTCAAACTCCAACGGCTCGAGCTGCTGCTGCTTCCCGTGCCGTGTGATGGCGCGCGCCAAGGGATGCGCCGAGAGCCGTTCCAGCGAATAGGCCAGTTGCGCCACGTCCGTCTCGCGGCCCGGCGGGAAGCTTTCCACCGTCTCCACCCGCAGTTCGCCGGTCGTCAGCGTGCCGGTCTTGTCCAGCGCAACGATGTTCACTTCCGCGAGCTTTTCCACGGCCGCGCCGCCCCGGAACAAAATCCCGTGCCGCGCGCCCCACGCGATCGCCGCCAGCACCGCTGACGGGATGGACAGCACCAGCGCGCAGGGCGAGGACACGACCAGCAAGGTCATGGTCCGATAAAATGCGCTCTGCACGCCGCCCACCGCATGGAAGGCCGACAGGTGAAAACCCAGCCACCAGACAAAAAACATCGCCAAGGACAACCCCAGCACGCCGTAGGTGTAAAACGTGCTGAACTTGTCGGCAAACTGCTGCGCCGGCGCCTTCTGTTGCTGCGCCTCCCGGATGAGCGTGATGATTTTTTGCAGCGCGCTCTCCGCGGCCGGACGCGTCACGGTCACCTCCACCGCACCCCATTGATTCAGCGTGCCCGCCAGCACGGCATCGCCGACGGCTTTTTCTACGGGGGTAGCTTCGCCGGTCAAATTCGCCTCGTCCGCGGCGGTCGTGCCCTTGGAAATCTCACCATCCACCGGGAATTGCGCGCCGGGCTTGATCAGCAACCGCGCGCCTTTGCGGATTTGTTCCACGGGCACCTCATGCTCGCGACCTTGTGCGTCCAGTGCCACCGCCGTCTTGGGCGCGTCCCGGAACAAGGAGCGAATCTCTTTCTGCGTGCGGCCCAAGGCGTAATGTTCCAGCGCGCCGGAGAAGGAAAACAGGAAGAGCAGCGTGGCGCCTTCGCCCCAGGCCCCGATGCTGGCGCTGCCCGCCGCAACGGCGAGCATCAGAAAATGGACGTCGAGCTTGCGCTGCTCCAGGCGTTCCCAGACTTCTTCCGCCGGGAAAAAGCCGCCGGCCAGATAACTCAGGCAATACACCGCCACGGACAGCCAGGGATGCAACCCGGAAAATCCGTGCGCGGTCAGCGCAAACACCCCGCACGCCGCCGCCAGGGCGAGCTGCGGTTTCCATTCATCAATCGCATGGTCGTCCTCGTGCAGCTCGATCTCCCGGGGGACGATCTTGGGGAACGGGATGTCGCGCCAGCGCCAGAATTTCGGGGCCGTCGGGCAGGTCACCCGGGCGATGGTCGTGCTGCCGCCGTCGCGCTGGATGGAGACCTTCTTCGACGTCACTTCCGCCAGCGGATGCTCGCAGCTCAGGCAATCGCCGCCGCCCTCGAGCAAGGTGCAGGCATGGGGCGCCGCCGGCTGACGCGCCGCCAGAAACTTGTCGTTCAACCGTTGGGAAAGCTTGTCCACATCGGCCTGGCCCAGGGTGGCCACGGAGATTTTTTTGTTCGCCGGATCAATCGTGACCGCCTCGAGGGTGGATTCCTCCGCCAGCGTGTCGACCACGGTACGCGCGACGCAGCCTTGGACAGACGCGTTGGGCTCCGCATTTTCTGGTCGGGCAGATTTTTCTGACGGCAAACTCACTTACTCTATTTAGCACCGAACCTTGCCCGCCGCGATGTTAAAATGGTGGTGGTTGAAGAATGTGATTTGAAATCATTGGACAGCGGCTATCTCCGGTAGCAATATTGCCTTGTCCCAAAAACACAGTCCAGATTATTATGAAACCGTCCTCCAAAGCCTTTTCGTTGGTTGAACTTCTGGTGATCATCGCCATTATCGCCATTCTGGCGGGCATGCTGCTCGCCGTCCTGGCCAAGGTAAAAATTTCCGCGCAAGTCAACCAGGCCAAATTGGAAATGAGCCAGCTTGGCCAGGCCATCATGACATATGATCAAACTTACGGCCACTTCCCGGTTTCGGCGGCGGCCCAACTGGCGGCCGGCACTGGCGATTTCACCTACGGCTCCATCCTACCGGCCCCAACCACTCTGACGCCCATTGGTACACAGGTCGGCGGCAATGTAGTGTCCAATGCGGAGGTCATCGCGATGCTGATGGACTTCACGAATTTTCCCGGCAACCCCGGGCTGGCGACATCCAACCCGAACCATGTCAAAAACCCGCAGCAACGGCCCTTCCTGAACGCAAAAATGGTGAGCGACCCAACGATGCCAGGCGTCGGTCCTGACCTGGTTTACCGTGACCCGTGGGGCACCCCCTACTTCATCACCATGGACCTGAATTTTGACGGCCAATGTAACGATGCGTTTTACGGTCAGCAGAATATGTCCCAGCAAAGCGGCGGCATGGGGTATTATGGCTTGTTCAACAACATTGATTCGAATGGCGCGGGCAACCATTTCCAATTCCACGGGTCCGTGATGGTCTGGTCCGCCGGGCCGGATAAGAAGATCAATAACGGCACCGGCACAGGTGCCCCGGCGAATCAGGGTGCGAACAAGGACAACGTTCTGAACTGGCAATAACAGCCAATCAACGTCCGTTGATTTGATCGGAGGTCTGCCAGCCGGAGCCGAGGGCTTTGATGAGGTTGATGGTGGCGACGTACCGGGTGCCGGTAAGTTGGGCGACGGTGTTCTCGTGGGTGAGGGTGTCGCTCTGCGCGGTGGCGACGTCGAGGTAGATTACCAGCCCGGCGTCATAGCGATGGTTGGCAATGGTGAGGGCCTGTTGCGAGGAGGCCAAGGCTTCATTCTCCGCAGTCCATTGTTCGGCGAGCAATTGCCGGGTGTAGAGGGCGTCCTGCACCTCGGTGAAGGCGTTCAGCACGGTCTGCCGGTAGTCGGCGACGGTCTCCTCATAGGCGGCGCGGGCGGCGGCGAGCTGGGCGCGGTTGCGGCCGCCGGTGAAGAGCGGGAGGTCCAGGGTCGGTCCCACGGCCCACAGGCGGCTCGCGCCGTTGAACAGGGTGCCGATATCCACGGATTGAAAGCCGGCGAGGCCGTTGATGCGGATGGCAGGGAAAAAGGCGCTTTTGGCGACGCCGACCGAGGCGTTGGCGGCGGCCATGCGGCGTTCGGCGGCGGCGATGTCCGGCCGGCGTTCGAGGAGTTCGCCGGGCAGGCTGGCAGGGACGTCCGGAAACGCGGCAGGGGCGAAGGTGTTGGTCGCGACGGCGAAGTCCATGGGCGGCCGGCCACACAGGAGGGCGAGGGCATCCTGAAGCTGCGCCCGCTGCAATTGGATGGCCGGGAGCTGGGCCTCGGCGGTATGGAGCTGGGTGGCGGCCTGGGCGACATCGAGATCAGTGACGACGCCGCCCTGCCGGCGGTTTTTGACGAGCGTCAGGGAGCGGCGATAGGTGGTGATGGTGTCCACCAGGATGGCTACCTGATTGTCCAGGGCGCGGAGGGTGAAATAGTCGGCGGCGGTTTCGGCGGCGAGGTCGAGGTGGGCGGCGGCGAGGTCAGCGGCGGCGGCCACAAAATTGGCGCGGGCAGCGGCGGATTCGTTGCGGATGCGGCCCCAGAGGTCAGGTTCCCAGCCGAGATAGAGCGGCGCGGTGAAGGTGTCATAAGTGTATGCCTGGCCGTTGGCGTGACCGGCCAGCGGGGCGTTCTGACTCGTGCGTAGCCTGGTAATGTCGCCGTTAGGGGTGCCACCGGCGGTGAGGGTGGGATAATAAGCGGCACGCGTGCTGGCGGCCAAGGCCCGGGCCTGATCAAAGCGCGCGGCGGCGGCGGCGAGGTTTTGATTATTGGTGCGCGCGAGGGATTCCAAGTTGTTCAGTTCTTCATCTTGAAACAAGCGCCACCATTCGCCACGGGAACGCTGGGCGGAAGGTTCGGCGATTTTCCATATCACCGCGTTCGTGTCCGCCGGAGTGGCGGCGGCGTAGGCGGCCGGCACAGGTTGGCTGGCGGTGACCGGAGGACGTTCGTAGGCGGGCCCGACGGCGCAACCGGCCGACGCGAGACCGAGCAGCACGATGGATAGGTAGGCACGGGTTTTCATTGGGCCGGCTGGTTGGGCGCGGGCGCGGCGACGGCGACGGTCTGGCCGTCGGTGATGGCATCCGGCGGATTGACGATGACGCGGTCGGCGGTGGTGACACCGGAGAGCACCTCGATGAAATCACCGAAGTCACGGCCCAGTTGGATGGTGCGGAGCTGCACGCGGTTGTCGGAGCCGACGACGGCCACCTGCACACCGTCGGTGCGGGTGATGAGGGTGTTGTCGGAGAGGCGCAGGACGGACGGGCCGGCGGTGTCGTTGAAACGAACCTGGGCGTAGCTGCCGGCGAAAATTTCGCCGTGCGGATTTTTCACCTGCAACTCGACCTCCAAGGTGCGGGAGTTGGCATCCACGGCACCGGCGGTGCGGACGACGACGGCGTCGAAAACGCGGCCGGGGAGTTCCTGAAACGTGAGCTCGGCGGTCTGGCCGGGGGCGACGGCATGCATGATGGTCTGCGGCACGCGCACGTAGACCCGGAGCGGATCGGTCTGGGCGAGCTGGAACAGCGGACGCCCGCCATCGGCGGTGACGAGCTGGCCGATATCGGTGTTGCGCAGGGTGATGGTGCCGTCGAAGGGCGCGGTGACGAGGTCGTAATTCTTCAGGTCGGCAAGACGTTTAAGATTGGCACGGGCGGCGTCGACCTGGGCTTTTTTGAGGGCAAGGTCGGCGGATTTTTCAGCGGCCTCCTGTTCGCTGACACTGGCGGTCTTGAGCAGACCGGTCCAGCGGTCGGCGGTGACCTGGGCGAGGTCGAGGGCGGCCTGGTTCATGGCGAGTTCGGCGCGGGCCTGATCGAGCTGTTCATCGAGTTCCGGGGTGATGATTTCGGCGAGGGCCTGGCCGTTGGTAACGTGGTCGCCAATGTCCACGAACCAGCTCTTGAGATAGCCGCTGGCGCGGGCGTAGATAGGTGCGTCGACATAGGCCTGCACATCGGCGGGCAACGGGGCGCCGAGATCGGCGGTGACGGGCGCGGGCGAGACGACATTGACGGTGACAACGCCGTCGGCCTGGGTGGCCTTGATCAAATCGGCGTGGGCGAGCCAGCGGGGAACAAACCCGATGGCGAAACCGACGCTGATCAGAAAGCCGATGACCCAAACAATGCGGCGCAGATGCACCACCGGAACGGGAGTTGTTGGAGGAGGAGTTGAATTCATGTTGTGATCGGAGGATGAGCCGGAGCGGGCGCGACCGGCGGGGTGCGACGATGCATAAAGCTAAAGATGACCGGGACAAAGAAGAGCGTGGCCACGGTGGCAAAGACCAGGCCGCCGATGACGGCGCGGCCGAGCGGCGCATTCTGCTCGCCACCTTCGCCAAGGCCCAGGCTGAGCGGCAACATACCGATGACCATGGCGAGCGCGGTCATTAAAATGGGGCGGATGCGCCCGGTCCCGGCCTCCAGTGCGGCCTGGATGGGCGGGAGCCCCTGCCGCAGGTTTTCCCGGGCAAAGGTGACGACGAGCACGGAATTAGCGGTGGCCACGCCCATGCTCATGATGGCGCCCATCAAGGCCGGGACGCTGAGAGTGGTCTGCGACAGCCACAGCCCCCACACCACGCCGGCCAGTGCGCCGGGGAGCGCGGTGATGATTATAAAGGGGTCCAGCCAGCTTTGAAAATTGACCACCAATAAAAAATAGATGAGGACAATCGCCCCGGCCAGCCCGATGCCGAGCCCGACATAACTGGAGTGCATGGTTTCCGCCTGGCCGCGCACGACGATGCTGCTGCCACGGGGCAGGTCCTTCTTGATGTTGTCCACGAGCGGTTGCAGGTCCGTTAATACACCTCCAAGATCGCGGCCATCGACGTTGCCAAATACATCGATGACGGGCTTGATATTATAGTGGGAGACCACGGGCGGGACGTTGACGCGGCTGATTTGGGCGAGGTTCTGCAAAATTTGGGCGTTCGCCTGGCCGGGCTGGTTGATGCTGATGGGCAGGGCCTCGAGCTGCTGCACGGAATCCATGGCGTATTGAGGGGCCTGAACGTCGATTGAATATTGAACGCCCACGGTTGGGTCCAGCCAGAAAGCCGGCTGCACCTGGCTGCTGCCGCTGAGGCTGAGCAACACCGCGTTGGCCACGCTCTGGTCGGTCAACCCCTGCCCCGCCGCCTTCGACCGATCCACGGTGATGTGGAGCTGCGGAAGATCGTTGGGCTGGTTGACACGGATGTCCGTGGCTCCAGGGATTTTTTTGATTTCCTTGGCCAGCCGCACGGCTAGGGCGCGATCGGTCACCTGATCGCGACCGATGAACTGGACATCGAACGGGGCGGGCAGGCCGAAGTTCAAGGTCTGGCTGACGATGTCGGCCGGGAGGAAATAAAAGAGCGTGCCGGGGAAATCATGGTTCAAGCGCGCGCGCAGGCGGCGGACGTAGCCGGCCGTGGGCGCATGGCCGGGCTTGAGCGAGACGAGGATGTCCGCATCGCCGGTGCCAATGACCCCGCTGGAATTGTAGCTGAGATTGATGGAGGAATTCGGAATGCCGATGTTGTCGAGGATGCCGTCGATCTCATCGGCGGGGATTTCACTGCGGATGACCTGGTTGACCTGGTCACTCAAGACTTCGGTCTGCTCAATACGCGTGCCGGTGCGGGCGCGGAGGTGCAGTAGAAAATGGCCGGTGTCCACCGCCGGGAAAAAGTTCCGGCCCAGATCGAGGGTGAGCAGCGCGGAACTGATGCAAAACAACAGGAAGAGCACCGCAAACATTTTGCGATGGGCGAAGCACGCGGCCAGCCAGGCCCGATAACCGGTGCGAAAGCGTTCAAACCCGCATTCAAAGGCGGTTTGGAAGGCGGAGAACGGGCGCAACCAGACCGGCCCGGCCACGGTGGGTTCGCCGTGAATCTGCGCATTGCGGTAAAACCACATCACCAACGTGGGCACAAGGGTTCGAGAGATGACGTAGCTGGCCAACATGGCGAACACCACGGCCTCGGCAAGCGGCACGAACAAGTAACGGGCCACGCCGGTCAGGAAAAACATAGGAACGAACACAATGCAGATACAGAGCGTGGAGACGAACGCGGGCATGGCGATCTCCGAGGCACCGATGAGGATGGCGTCCTCCAACGGTTTGCCAGAGGTCATTTGCCGGTGAATGTTTTCAATGGCCACGGTGGCGTCATCGACGAGAATGCCGACGGCCAGCGCGAGGCCGCCGAGGGTCATCAAATTAATGGTCTCGCCCAGGGCGCTCAGCACCGCGAGCGAACACAACACGGAGAGCGGAATGGAGAGCGCGATGATGAGCGTGCTGCGCCAGGAACCAAGAAACAGGAGAATCATCAGGGCCGTGAGGGCCGCGGCCATGACGCCTTCCCGCACCACGCCGCTGACGGCCGCGCGCACGAACAAGGATTGATCCGCAAATTCCTTCACGGACAGATCTGACGGCACGCCGGCCATCACCCCGCCGAGCGCCGCCTTGACGCCGGCGACGACATCCAGAGTGGAGGCGCTGCCGGCCTTCATGACCGTCAGCAACGCACCGCGCACGCCGTTGAGGCGGACGGCGTTTTGCTGGGGCAAATAACCATCGTGCACCTGGGCGACATCATTCAGGTAAATGGTGGCACCGTTGACGACCTTGATGGGCAGATGATTCAAATCGTCAATGACGCGGGCATTGGATTCCACGGATACGTCGTATTCAGTATGCCCGATCTTGGTGGTGCCACTGGGCAGGACGAGGTTCTGCGCGTTGATCGCGTTGACCACATCTTCAGCCAGGATGTTCTTGGCCTTGAGCGCGGGCAGATTGAGGTCCACGGAAACGACGCGGGTTTTGCCGCCATACGGCCAGGGGATCATGGCCCCGGGCACGGTCGTCAGGCCGACGCGGACCTGATTGGCCGTGACGTCAAACAACTGCTGTTCCGACATCTTCGGGCTGCTGAAACTATACTGGAGAATCGGCACGGTGGAGGCGTTGTACTGGATGATGAGCGGCGGGGTGATGCCCGGGGGCATCTGGCGCAACATCGTTTGCGCCACGGCGGTGATCTGCGCGACGGCGGCCGCCACGGAGGCGCCCTGCTGGAGATACACCTTGATCACCCCGATGCCGTTGTAGGAGGTGGATTCAATGTGCTCGATGTCGCCGACGGTAACGGTCAATCCGCGTTCATTGACGAAGACAATGCGCTGTTCCATCTGCTGAGCATCCAGGCCGTTGTAGTTCCAGATGATGCTGACCACCGGAATGTTGATGGCCGGGAAAATGTCCGTGGGGGTGCGCAGCAGAATGAACGGCGTGAGCAGCAACAACAGGAGGGACGCCACCACAAAGGTGTACGGCCGACGCAGCGCTAGTTGAACAATCCACATAGGTCAGCGGGACACGGTCATTGACCGGTCAGTCAAAAATAACATGGCGGGAGGATACACCCACCCGCGATTATGGCGATAAAGCATCATAAATATTAAACGTCCGGCGAGGTGGCACAGATGATATCCATGACCGCCGGCTCCAAGTCTTCCAGTTCGGAAAATTGATTGCGGATTTTGGCATGCAGCAAAATGCCTAACACCAACGAGTGAACTCGTTTAGCCACCACCCGGGGATTATCGATATCCACCAATCCCTGCTCCTTGGCCTCAGTCAGGGCGTTTTCCAAGTATTTGAGGGTGCGATCAACCAATTCACCGGTTTTGGCACGTATCTTTTCATCCTGGGTGGCTAGTTCCGCCCCGAGACTTGCATACGGACAGCCGCAGACGTGGCCATACTTTTCCGCCTTTTTTTTTTGACGCTCGAAAATGTCGTTGCACCATAGATGCAAACGGGTTATAGGCTGGATTTGCGGCGAAAAAATGCGATCCATTTCCGGCTGCTTTTCCTGCCAATGCTCCTCATAAGCAGCCACGGCCAGATCAGATTTGGAGGGGAAATAATGGTAAAAACTGCCCTTGTTGACCTCCGCCTGCTGACAGATATGGTCCACGCTCACCGCCCCGTAGCTTTGATTCCAGATCAAATCAAAAGCGACTTCCAACAACCGTTCTTTGGCATCACTAGTCCGGCCCATATAATCGTTTCAGTGGGAACAGAGTAACCCATGTTGACTGACCGGTCAATTACTTTTTTATAAACGCATTTATTAAAATTCCGTTCGTATTGGGCAGATTAGTTAAAAAATGAGGACTTGCCTGCCTTCCCTGGCCTAAGCGCTCTCCAAAATCTTTTTCTTGGTGCTGGCGTATTCGTCGTCGCTGATAAGGCGGTCGTCACGGAGTTTTGCAGGCGACACAGTTTTTCATCGAAGAGCAACTCCTGACCGCCCGGCTGGCCGTTGGGTTTGATGGCCGCTTCATCCATGGCGTCTTTGACGACCCCGCCGGTCATGCGGGACCATGGTTCGACGTCGCGCCGGGCTTCCTGAGGATCCAGCGTCACGCCGGAACTGGCCGATGCGAGGCATAGTACCAGCCGCAGACCGTAATCAACCGTTCCAACGACGGCGGAGGCCAAGCAGGGTCACCACACCGGAGCCCAGCATCGCCCAAGTCGAGGGTTCAGGGACCGCAGTGATATAACCTTGAGCCATATAGTTCACGTCCGCAGGATTCCACACGGTTTGAGCATAATTGCCCTGGTCAAAATAATTCATGGACCATCCATCGGCGCTCGTAGTACCGTTCGACAAATAAGTCGCATCCCAAGTAACGGTGCCGGGACCGGTGATGGTGAAGGCATACTCAGTATTGGGCGACAAATCGAGGGCGGAATTGGGGCTAAATGTGTAAAGCTTCCCGCTTATGGAAGGTGCGCTCCAAGAAGTGTACACCGGCGAGCCGCTGGGGACACCTTCCGGGGCCAGATACAACGCAGTGTCCAGAGTCTGATCCGAAGGACTCACATAGTCCAGCATCGCGGTGATGCTTTGCACGCCGAGGCCGTTATAACCGGTGGTAAAGACCATGGCCCCGGTGAGAGTATATTGCACCAACCCGCTCTGAAATTGACCGTCAATTTCATCACTGGTGTTGTCAAGCACGTCGACCAATTGAGCCCGGGCAACGAGAGACAGCATGGCAACGGAGACGACGATAAAAAGCAATTTTTTATTCATAAATTATTGGATACGTTTAGCTTAGGCGGCGCAAATTTCTTTTGTAAAATGTTTTAGCATGTTGGTTCGTGGGCTGGTTTTTAGGATTCCATGTTGAGGTAAATTTTTCCGGTTTCCCATTCGTCACTGGTCTCGGCCAGGATGGCGCTG
>Ga0302319_10009100_pt1 | contig 19196 bp, 6 predicted proteins | sample Bog_T0_2_FD_203319 | JGI IMG/M metagenome (GOLD analysis project Ga0302319, IMG submission 203319) | Peat permafrost microbial communities from Stordalen Mire near Abisko, Sweden - Bog_T0_2 | ecosystem: Environmental > Terrestrial > Soil > Wetlands > Peat | place: Sweden: Abisko, Stordalen Mire... | reverse complement strand
TTTGGGGGATGAGACCATTCCGAACATGCAGCCCATCAATGCCGCTTTGTTCAACCAGCCAAACCTCCAATTGCAGATCTGGTTCAATGACGGAGTTCAGGGGTTTGCGGCTTTGTCTCCCGCCCAGAATTTAACGCCCTTCCCTTATGCCGTTTTTGCTGGCAGCGCGAGCAACCTGCTGGGCAATCTGCCGGCGGCCCAAATAAGCGGCACCTTGCCGGTCGGTGCATTGCCCGCCAACCCGGATTTCTCCGGCGTGGTGACCGCCGGCAGTTTTTCCGGTAGCGGCACAAACCTGACCTCCCTGAACGCCGGCAATCTTTCCAGCGGCACGGTACCGTTGGCGCAGTTGAGCGGCATCACGAGCAATCAACTCGATGGGGTGACCTGGCAACTGGCGACGAATTTGAATGGCGGCAATGCCGCCTTGGCGAGCAACGTCGTCTCCGGCATCGTCATCACCGGCGCCTTCATCACCAATTCGGTTTTGGGCGGAAACGGCGGCGGCTTGACGGGCCTTAATGCGTCGCAACTGGTCAGCATTGGCAATACCAATCCGGGTCCATCCGGGAATTTTTTCGTCGGGCTCGCGGGGAATTCCACGATGAGCGGCTACAATAACACTGCCATCGGCGCGTATGCGCTGGCTGCCAATACCAATGGGATTGACAATACCGCCTGCGGCTTGAATACGCTCGCTTCGAATCTGGGGGGTAATGACAATACCGCCGACGGTACTTACGCCTTGCAGGCCAACGCCAGCGGCTCCGGCAACACCGCCTGCGGCTTCAACGCGCTTTATACAAACACGAGCGGCAGCTACAACACCGCCAATGGCATCTACGCGCTTTCCGCCAACACGAATGGCGCCAGCAACACCGCCCTGGGCGCCTATGCCTTGCAGGGCAATACCAGCGCCTCCGGCAATACGGCCGTCGGCTTTCATGCTCTCTCCGCCAATTCCATCGGATCCAACAACCTCGCCTTGGGATATCAGGCCGGACAGGCCATCACCACCGGAAGTTCAAACATCGAGATCGGTACCGCCGGCTTTGCGGGCGACGCCAACCTCATCCGCATCGGCGCGAGCCAGACCGCCACTTATTTGGCCGGCACCGTTTATGCCGGCGGCGTGGCCCTGACCAGCGACCGTAACGCCAAGGAGGATTTCGCTCCCATCCAGCCGCAGGCCGTCCTGGCCAGGGTGTCCGCCCTGCCGATTACCGAATGGCGATACAAGGCGGACCCCGACCGGATCAGGCACCTCGGACCGATGGCGCAGGATTTCCACCAGGCCTTCGGCTTGAATGGCGGTGATGACAAGCACATTGCCGTCGTGGACGAGGGGGGCGTGGCCTTGGCGGCCATCCAGGGTTTAAACCAAAAGTTGGAGGCGGAGAACGCCGGGTTGCAGCAACAAAATATCGCGTTGCAGAAACGCTTGCAACGGCTGGAACAGCGACTCGATCTAAACCAGGGAGATACGAGATAAGGTGGTTTTGCGCGCGGCCAGGCGTCCCAACTCTTCCGCCACGCACGCAATGACCGGTGGCCATTGGCCCCGTTGTTTTTGACGAAATAAACGCATGGTCGGATACCATGGCGTGGCTTCACGCGCCATTAGCCAGCGCCAGTCCGGCGCAAAGGGAAGCAGCGTCCAGACCGGCTTGGCCAATGCGCCGGCGAGGTGGGCGACCGCCGTATCCACGGCAATGACCAAATCCAGATCCGCCACCACCGTCGCCGTGGCCAGAAAATCTTCCAATCGCCCGCTTAAATCCAGCAATTGGGAATGGGATCGGAAATGGGTTTCATCTTGCAGGGGCACGGCTGCCTGCAGATTGTAAAAGGCGATCTCCGGCACCTGCAAAATCGGCCCCCATTCTGCCAGGCGAATGGACCGGGCGGCATCGTTATGATGCGAAGGATTACCCGCCCAGACCACCCCCACTTTTAATTGACCTTCGGGAGCTGGCTGCAGTTGGCTGGCGACGGGCACTTTCAGATACGGTGCGTGACTCGGAATGGTGGCGAGGTCCACCCCCAGAATGCCAGGCAGGCTGGGCAGGGATGAGAAAAAATCGAAGGGCGGAATGGGTTCTCCATGGGCAATGACCACGTCCGCGCAATTGCACTGGGTGAAAAGAGTTTTTAATTCCGGCCGGCATTCAAGAATGACCCGCCCCACGCGGGCGTGGACTTGCGGAAGAAAGCGGGCGAACTGAATTGCATCGCCGAACCCCTGCTCGGCATGTAGCAAAAGTGTTCCGCCCGGGGTCCGCTCCCCTTGCCAGCTGGGTTGGGAAAACTGGCGCGGCTTGAGTCCGTGGCTGCGCCATTGATTGTACCCGCGAAATCCCCCGACCAGATCACCGGACGCCAGCAGGGAAACCGCGCGGCCATATCCTGCCTGGCCAAAATGGGGATCGATTGCGAGCGCCTGTTCGTACGCCCGGATGGATTCTTCCAGGCGGTTGCACTCATTCAGGCACTTGCCCAGGTTGCTCCAGCTGGCCGTATCGCGCGGCTTGAGTTTCACTGCTTTTTGGAACAGTGAAGCCGCCTGTTCCACGTCGCCCAGCTGGTAACATGCGTTGCCCATGCTGCAGTATGTGTCCGCCACGTTCAAACCCAGGCTGATGGCCTGGACATAACATTCCAGGGCGCGCGCATGCTGTTGCAGGCTTTGATGAACGAACCCCAGACTGTTCAAAATGCGGGCGGACTTCGGCTGCAATTGTGCGGCCAGTTCCAGTTGTTTTAGCGCCTCCGGACCACGGTCCAGCTTTTGCAGTACCATGCCGAACAGGAGCCGCAACTGGCTGTCTTCTGGCTGGTACGGCAGCAAAAGCCGGCACAAGGCTTCGGCATCCTCCTGGCGACCTGACTGATGCAGGTCAAATGCCACCTTCAATGCCCTTTGAATTCCGTCCGGGTTTGGCGCCGGCGCGTGCGGATTCTCTGTCGGTTCCGTCATGCGGCAGTTTTACACCATTGATTGAAACGCTCCAGCCCGCTCGCCCCCAGTTGGTCAACGAATTCCGCGGTGCCGCAGAGTCTACGGCCCGATCAAAACGCGGTAATAGCGTTGCTGATTGGTGGCGTTTGAATCGGCCACAACATACTCATTGGTGCTCGCGTTGTTGGTCGTGAAAAGCGACGTCCAATTGCCGGACGCCAGATTGGTGACAAACTGCAGCGTATAATTTTGCCCGACCGCCCCGACGATCAGAAATTGAAACTGCGTGCCGGACAATCTCACCGCCGCGCTGAGCTGGGGTTTGGGATTGGTGACCAGGGTGAAACTATGCGTGGCCGTCAGTCCATTATGATCGGTCAGGCGCACACTGAAAATGTTGGTGCCGCTGGCCGCCGGCACGCCGGAAAGCAGGCCATTGGTGGTGAGGCTCAGAGCGGCCGGCGGTTGCAGCGAACCATTTGGGATGGTCCAAGTGTAGGGCGTGGCGCCGCCCGAACCCGCCAGTTGCATCGAATAGGGGACCCCGACCGTGGCATTGCTCAGCGAACTGGTCGTGATCCGCAAGGAAGCGGCCCCTATGGTGATGGAATAATTCGCCTGCACCTCGTTCCCATCGGCGTCAATCGCCCCCATGGTGAAAGGGTACGTGCCGGTGGTGGTCGGATTCCCGGAAATGACAAAATATTCGTTGGAACTGGTGATTGTCCCGTAGGTGAAGGCTAATCCCGGTGGCAGGTTGGGTGACGGGAAATAGGCGGTGTAGCCGTCCGGGGAACTCCCCAAATACAACGGATCGCCACCCGCCACCAGCACTTGTGCGCTGTAAGCCGTGCCCACCGTGCCACTCGGCAAAGCGTTGGTGGCAATGGTCAGGTAAGGGTAGACCGTCAGGGACAAAAATTGGCTCGCGGTGTTGCCCAGATTATCTGTCACGTCCACGAGGAAATAATTGGTGCCCAGATCATTGGTGTTAAGCGTGCCGGAAATGACCCCGTTCGTGAAAAGCAAGACCCCCGGCGGGAGCAGCAGCGAACCGGGATCCAAGGTCCAAACATAAGGCGCTTGGCCGCCGGAAGCGTTCAGTTGCTGACTGTAAACGGCGCCGACCAGGGCCCCGGGCAAAGCGGTCGTGGTGATCGCCAACGGCGTGGAGGAGCCGCCGGACTGCACGATGAAATTCAGTGCCGCCGTGTCCGAGTTGATATTGGTCACCTCATCACTGACGCAGGCGTATCCAAGCGTATTCAAACCGCTGCAGCTCACGCCCACATCCCAGGTGCCATTGCCGACGCTGAAGTGATAATAGCCATTGTTATCCGTGGTGGTTGAATAACTGGCGCCCAGGCCATTGCCGGCCGAAACGGTCACCCCAACCACGCCGCTGCCCAGGCTGTTCTGCACATACCCGGAAAGCGTGGGGAAGCCACCACCACTGGATTGGGCCGTGAAATTTAGATCCAGGCTGGCGCTCGCCAGCGTTACGTTCGTGCTGCTGAGGCACTGATAACCATCCGCATTCAACCCCCCGCAATCCACGTTCACATTGTAGTTCCCATACGGAATGGTGGTTGAATAATATCCATTCCCCGCCGTCGTGGTCGAATAACCCTGGCCGGTGCACTCATTCTGCAAATTAACCGTCACCCCGCTGATGCCGCCGCCCGAGCTATTGGTCAGGTAACCAAAAATCTGCCCGGAGCCGCTCGCCGGCACGACGATGTTATTCCCGGTGGAACTATTCCCGGCAATGGAGATGGTGGGGCCGCAGGGACATTCATAGCTGGCATTGCCGAGAATGCTTTGCAAACTGTTGTTGTTGCCCTGGCAATTGACGCTGACATACCAGGTGCCGTTGCCCACAATCAAGGTGAAATTGCCCCCGCTGTCGGTGGTTGCTTGAGCCAGAAAATTATTGGTGTCCTCCGTGTTGGCATAGACATTCAGGCCCGCCAGATTGGTGCCGTTAAATTTAACGTTGCCGGTGATCTGATTGGTGGCGGGGAGGGCCGTGAAATTCACCGGCAAAGCCTGTCCGACGATGATGTTGGTCCCGCCATTTTGATTGAATAGCGGTTGGGAAAAATTATCGTTCGGATAACTGCTCGAGTTGTCAATGTCCACCTGCCAGACGTCGCTGCTGCCCAGGCCGCCCACCACTCCGACCAGATAATTACCGCCGGCATCCGTGTAGCCGTCCACCTGGTACTGTCCGTTGCCACTGTTGTTTTGATCCGCGGCATAAACGTCAACCACGCCCGTCAACGGGTTCCCGTAAATGTCCTTCACCGTGCCATAAACCAACGCCGTGGCCTTCGGCAGGCTGATGGTCACTCCCGAGACGCTCCCGGTCGTGGTGTCAAAACTCGGCTTGTTTTGCGGCCCGACATAACCCAGCAAGGCAAGCCCGGCGCTGTCAGATTCAAATTGCCACGTGTTGGCGGTCACCCCGACGCTGAAATTGCCGTTGGTATCGGTTTCGTTGATCGCCAGCAGACCTTGCGATTTGTTTTGCGCCACCACCAGCAGTCCCGGCAATCCGAGGTTCGAATTGCTCGCATCCACCACCCGGCCGGTAATGGTGTTCGTGGCCGCAATCAGGCTCAGGTTGGTGCTCACCGTCGCCCCGCTGCCCAAAACCAGACTGCTCGTCAGCCCCGCCACGAAATTGCTTTTAAAGGCGATCAATCCGTAGGTCCCGACCGGGGCTGGTATCGTGTAAATGCCTGATCCATTAGCCACCGCGCCGCCCACGGGATTGCCTGGGCCATTGCCGCCCGAGGCTGGAAACAGCAGCACCCCGGCATAGGGCACGGCCACCCCGTTGCTGACCACTGTGCCGGTGAATTTCTGGGCATACGGGAAATTTGTGACCGCAAATGTATTTGTTACAAAACCGGATGGGCTGGACAGCTTGAACAAATAATTCCCCGTGATCAGCTGCGAAAAATCCATGGCCAGATTCAACTTGGCGGTGATCTGGCCGGTGACGCTGTCGGTGTCCCCGGGTACATTGAAATTCGTCACCCCACCGATGACCATGCCCGGTTGCCCGTCCGTCAACGAAAACTGTTGTACCGGGAAATCCCCGGCATCAATGTTCCCGTCGCCATTGGCGTCCAGATATTTCTGCACCACCACGGTTTCGCCGGCACTGGGCAGGCCCGTCACTTGCAGGGTGATCGTGCCGCTATAGGAATTGCTGATGGCCGCGGGCGTGAGGGTAAACGCGACGGTGGCGGACACTGGTTGACAAAGGGCCGCCAGACCGGCCAAAGCCTCTAAGAGGTAAAAAAATGGTTTACGGAGGGAGCCAGGCTGATTTTTCATTTTAGATGTGACTTCAGGATTCAGGATAACGCTGTTCTGCCTTCATTCATCCCATGACTTGCCCACGATTAAAACGTAATTATTTACGCTTAAACCCTGAAATATCAAGTAGAATGATGGTCAATGTGCCGCGTTGGTCGGCATCTCCCAACCGCCGCCCAACGCCCGGTAAAGCTGCACGACCGCCAGCAGTTGATTCAACTGGAATTGCACCAGCGAATTCTCCGCCGGGAAAAGCAGTTGCTGCTCCTGCAGTACTTCATAGTAATCCGCGTTGCCCATGCGATAGCGTTCCATCGCGATTTTCACGGCCACCTGATACGCGTTCACGGCCCGGGTCTGTTGCACCCGGGCGGCGGACATTTTTTCGCGGGCAATCAACGCGCCGGAAACTTCCTGCAGCGCGTTCAGCACGGCGGCCTGATATTGTAGCGCCGCCTGTTCGCGCACGGCGCACGCCTGCGCGTATTGCGCGCGCAACTGGCCGCCGTGAAACAGCGGCCCGGTCAGGCCCGCCGCTGCTTCCCACGCCGCGTCAGCCCCGCCCGAAGTGAACGCAGAAAGTTCCGGGCTGGCCCCGCCCAATAATCCCGTGAGATTGAGCTGGGGAAAAAAGGCCGCCTTGGCCACCCCGACCTGCGCGTTGGCCGAGCGCAATTGTTGCTCCGCTTCCCGGATGTCCGGTCGCCGTTCCAGCAGCGCCGACGGCAAACCCGCGGGCACCTCCGGCGGCAGCTGTTGTTCGAGCCCCGCGGTTCCGCGCGCCAAGGGCCCGGGATCCTGCCCGAGCAAAACGCTCAACTCATTTTCCTGCAACGCGATTTGTTCCTCCAGTCCGGGAATGCTCGCGGCCGCAGCGTCCATCAACGCCTCGGCAGAGGCGGTCTCCAGTTTGGACGCCACGCCACCCTGCAACCGCTGGTCGAAGATTTTCAGGCTGCCGGCATAGTCATTGGTGCTTTGCCGCGCAATCTCCAGCTGTTGGTCCAGCGCCAGCAATTGAAAATAATCCTGGGCCACTTCCCCGATGAGCGAAATGGTCACATCGCGCCGCGCTTCCTCGCTCGCCAGCCATTGCGCACGGGCCGATTCGTTGAGCCGCCGGATGCCACCCCACAAATCAATTTCCCAGGACGCGTTGACATCGCCGCCAAAAACCGTGCCACCCGTGCCGGTGGGCGAGGGCTCCCCCGCAGACACATTCCTGCCTCGGCCCGCCAGCACCGCGTAATTTACTTGCGGAAAATATTGCGCGCGCGCCTGGGCAGCCATTGCGCGCGCCTGCTCGACGCGCGTGACCGCAATCCGCAAATCGTAATTGTTGGTGAGCGCCTCCCGAACCAGGCCTTGCAGCGTGTCGTCGTGAAACACCTGCCACCACGGGAGGTCGGCGAGGGAATGCGTGGCCGACCCTCCGGTCGCCGGCGCCTCTCCGCGAAACGCCGCCGGCGCGTTGACCGGCGGGCGTTCGTAATTCGGACCGACCGCGCAACCGGCCAGCAGCCAAATCCCGGCCCCAATGCCACCAATGCCGGCCGGCCCCGCGAGCCGCGCGCACGCCCGGGCCAGACGGTGGCAGTTGAACCTGAAACTTTCCGCCATGGGTTTCATCCGTTCGGTTCCGGCGTTTTCGTGGCTAGCGCCGCGTGCGCTTCCCGGGTCTTCTTGCTGAAGCGGGCGATGGTTTTTTCGACGATGGAAAAGGTCACGGGCACAATGAAAATATCCACAAAGGTGGCCCCCAGCATGCCGCCGATCACCACCGTGCCCAGCGTCTGGCGCGAAGCCGCCCCCGAACCCGTCGCCAGCCAGAGCGGCAGGCAGCCCAAGATGAACGCAAAGGAAGTCATCAGGATCGGCCGCAGCCGGATGCGCGCCCCCGCCAGCGCCGCATCCGCAATGGACAGGCCTTTCTCATACTCCGTCTTGGCGAACGCAATGATGAGGATGGCGTTTTTGGCTGCCAGCCCGATCAGCATGATCAGGCCGATCTGTACGTACACGTTGTTTTGGAACGACCGCAGGGTCAGCGCGAGAAACGCGCCCAAAATCGCCGTGGGTGTGCCGAGCAACACGCTCAGGGGCAGGGACCAGCTCTCAAATTGCGCCGCCAGAATCAGGAACACGCACAGCACGGACAGCGAGAAAATCAGCACGGGCGATACCCCGGCCGCCGCCTGCTGCTCCTGAAACGACATGCCAAAATAATCATGGCCGATGCCCGCCGGCATGGTTTGCGCAAACACCTCCTCCAAGGCCTTGGTGGCCTGGCCCGAGCTGTAACCGGCCGTCGCCGTGCCGTTGATCTGGGCGCAGGGATATTCATTGTAATGCATCACGAACTCCGGGCCGGTGCGATATTGAATTTCCGTGAACGCCGAAAGCGGCACCGGCTGCCCCTGCTGGTTGCGCACATAAAATTGCAGGAGATTCTCGGCGCGGGTGCGATACTCGCTTTCGGCTTCCACATAAACCTGCCAGACCCGCCCGAAACGGTTGAAATAATTCACAAAATAGCCGCCCATGAAGGTTTGCAGCGTGCTGTAGACATCGCTGAGCGCCACGCCCAGCTTCAACACCTTTTCGCGGTCCACCTTCACGAACACCTGCGGTACGCTCGGCAAATAAGTCGTCAGAATGCCGGCGATCTCGGGACGTTTTCGCGCCGCCTCCATGAACTTGTCCAGATTCTGCGTCAGAAATGAATTGTCCTGCTTGCCGGAACGGTCTTCCAGCATGAACGTAAAACCGCCCGACGTGCCCACCCCGGGTATGGACGGCGGCGGAAATGCCGACGCCGTGGCTTCCGGCAGTTTGGATAACTCATGGTTGAGGTGCGCGCGGATGGCCAGGATTTGTTCGCTGGCTTTGGTGCGCTCGCTCCACGGCTTCAGCGTCACGAAAAAGAAAGCATTATAAGTGGCCTGCACCTGGCTCAGCAGGCTGAAGCCTTCGACCGTCGTGCAATATTTCACCCCCGGCGTATTTTTCACGATCTCCTCGACCTGTTTGCACACCGCGTCCGTCCGTTCCAGCGACGAGGCGTAGGGTAATTGCGCCACCACATAAACGTAACCTTGGTCTTCCTCCGGCAAAAAAGCCGTGGGCAGGCGCGCGCCGAGCATCAGCGCAATCGTCAGAATCGTCACCAGCAGAATCAGCGTGAAAAGACTTTTGCGGATAAGCAGGCCGGCCACCCGCATATACCCATCCCGCGTCCGGTCAAACACGCGGTTGAACCAGTCGTAAAATTTACCCAGCGGCCCCCGCGACTGGTTTTTTTCCTTTGGCTTCAGCAACATCGCCGCCAGTGCGGGACTCAGTGACAGCGCGTTGAACGCCGACAGGATGACCGAGATGACGATGGTCAGCGCAAATTGCTGGTAAAGTCGGCCGGTGATGCCGGCAATGAAAATAGTCGGGATAAAAACCGCCGCCAATATCAGCGCCAGGGAAACCACCGGCCCGGCCACTTCCTGCATCGCCTTCAGCGCCGCGTCCTTCGGTGCCATCCCCTCATCAATGTGCCGCTCGGTCGCTTCCACGACCACAATCGCATCGTCCACCACCAGCCCGATGGCCAGCACCAATCCCAGCAGCGATAGCGTGTTCAGCGTGAATCCGAAGATGGGAAAAAACGCGAAGGTGCCGACCAGGGCCACCGGAACGGCCAGCAGCGGAATGAGCGACGCGCGCCAGCCTTGCAGAAAAATGAACACCACGATGATGACCAGCACCAGCGCAATCACCAGGGTGCGCTGGATGTCGCTCATGCCTTCCGAGATCGCCAGCGTCGTGTCGAGCGACACGGTGTAATTCAGGTCCGCCGGAAATGCCGGCTTGAGTTTGGCCAGCAGCTTGAGGACTGCCTTTTCGTCATCCAGCGCGTTGGAGTCGGGCAATTGATAAATCGCCAGAATCGCCGAGGGCTGGCCGTTCAATTTGCCCACCAGGTTGTAGAGTTGCGCACCCAGCTCCACCCGCGCCACGTCTTTCAAGTGCACCATGGACCCGTCCGGATTCTCCCGGATGATGATCTCCCCGAATTCCTTCTCCGAAACCAGCCGGCCCTGCGCCGTGATCGCATAGGTGAATTCCTGCCCGTGCGGCGTGGGCGGTCCGCCCACCAGTCCGGAGGGATTGACCGTGTTTTGCGCGTTAATGGCGCTGAGAATGTCGTTGACGGTCAGGTTCAGACTCGCCAGTCGGTCCGGCTTGACCCAAAACCGCATGGCATACTGGCCCGCGCCGAAAACATTGACGTTCGAAATGCCCTTCAACTGCGTGATCTGATCCACCAGATTGATGTAGGCGTAATTTGCCAGAAACGTCGCGTCGTGCGTGCCGCCCGACGATGACAGGGCCACCAGCATCATCGGACTGGTCGGCGATTTCAAAAGCGTCACGCCATAATTTTGCACCGAGGGCGGCAGTTGCGACACCGCCTGGTTTTCGCGGAGTTGCGACAGCACCTGGTCAATGTTCGGGTCGGTCTTGACGTCGAAGTTCACCCCCATCCGCATCACGCCGTTGTTCGCGCTGACCGAATACATGTAGTTCATGTTGTCCACGCCGCTCATTTGCTCCTCGATCGGCGTCGCCACGGACTGCGCGAGCGTCTGCGCGTCGCCCCCCAGGAACGTGGTTTGAATGCGGATTTCCGGCGGAACGATGTTGGGAAATTGCGCCACCGGCAGGCTCACCATCGAAACCGCCCCAATGATCACCATCAAAATGGCAATCACCATGGCCACAATCGGGCGGTTGATGAAAAAGCGATACATGTAAATTTACTTGGGCCTCACTCGGGTATTGCACCCAGCCGGCCGGCCGTCGCTCGCATGGCGAAACCTCTTATGCCCGCACGTTCGGGCCATGACGTCCGTTTCATTTTTCCGGTGATCGGGTGATTGCGGTGTACGCCTGCGGAACGACCACCGTGCCGGCCTTCACCTTTTGCGTGCCTTCGGCCACCACCCGGTCGCCGGGTTTCAGCCCGCTTTCAATGATCCAGTTCGCGCCGTTTTGGTCGCCGACCTTGACCGGTTGCAGATGCACGGCATTGGTCTCGTCCACCACCGCCACTTGATAGGCCCCTTGCAGTTGCGACACCGCCCGCTGCGGCACCAGCAACGCGTCCGTCAGCTCATGCGTTTGCGCCCGGACCCGGCCGTATTGGCCCGGCCGCAAAATGGAATTCGGGTTGGGAAACAGACCCGCGATTTGCAGCGTGCCCGTGTTCGGATTGACCTGCCGGTCCGCGAAGTAAAACTTTCCGGTCTGCGGGTAAACCGAGCCGTCGGCAAAAATCAGCTGCAATTCAAGATTCGTTTCCGCGCCGCTACCCGCCGCATGATGCTGCCAGAAACTGAGGTACGATTGTTCGCTGATCTGAAAATAAACCTTGATCGGATCGATCTTCGACACCGTCGTCAGCACGGAGCTGGATTGACCCACCAAATCGCCGATCTGGGCCAGCGCCCTGCCCGCCAGCCCGTCCACCGGCGACGTGATTTTGGTGAAGCCGAGATTTAACCCGGCGGTTTCCACTGCCGCTTCGTCTGCCTTCACTTGTGCCTTCGCCGCCAGATTGGCTTGCACCGCGTTATCCAGTTCCTCCTGGCTGATGGCCTGCTCCTGCGCCAGCGGCGTATAGCGTTTCACGTCCAGTTCCGTCTTTCCCAACTGTGCCTGGTCTTGCTCGAGTTTGGCCTTCGCCTGATCCAACACCGCTTGAAAGGGGCGCGGATCGATTTGAAACAGCGCATCTCCCGTCCTGACTTCGCTGCCTTCGGCGTAGTTTTGAGCAAGCAGATAGCCGGTAACCTGGGCGTGGATCTGCGCATTCACATAGCCATCGAGGGTCCCAATCCATTCCTCGAAAACGGGAACATTCGTGGGTGTCACCGTGATGACCTCGACTTCCGGCGGCGGTGGCGGCGCCGACGGTGCCTTGCGGTGGCAGCCGGCCGCCAAAAGCATCAGCGCGCCTGCTCCCCAAAGCATTGTTCTGTTTATGGTTTTCAAAAATTTCTCCACGCCAACAAGTTCGTCAAGGTGGCAGAACGCCCATCTGAGTCAAGCCACCGCCGTTTATTAGGTGCGGTTTAGCGAAATTCATGCCAGCAATATGCGCTGCCCGGAACTCGTTGCAGGACATATTGCCCAGACTTTCAGCAGATCCAGCCATGAAAATCGTATTTGACTGCAAAGTAACTTTGCAGGCCAGCTAAATTGCTTGGCTTGAATTGCCTTGGGCTTATTGAGCCATCCTGGAGGGATGCCAGCAATTAAGCCGGGGGTTGAGCGTAGCGATACCCCCGGTGACCGGCGCGCCCAAATACGACCCCGGCAGGGGTCGCAGTCTTGGCTTTTGTTGGGGCTTTGGCGAAGGCGCAGATTTAGCCACGCCTGGGGCTAAGCCAAAATTCAAAAGTGTTAAGCAGCACCGGGGTAACCCCACATGGCATTATTCTCGGTCATGTGTTTGTCGCGCAGCTTCCGCGACTCCTCGTGCCCCCCCGTAACATGGAGCGATAATAACCCTCCGCATTAGCCACCAACCGCGCGTTCTGCTGCGCATAATTGAACCATCACGGTATTGCGCCACATCCAGGCAGGAAAACGGCGAAAATCTCCAAGGGCCGCAGGTGCGCTCGGCTCATGGGTGCGGCCAGTGACATGCCGATGCACCCGTAACATGTCCGGCCAGTCCGCCTCCAAGGCCAGGATACGGAAGCCTTTCTCCGCGATGAGGCGACGCGTCAGATCCGCTCGCGTGTCATAAAAATTGTGCGTGCCATGCGAAGCTTCGCCGATGAGCACGAACTGCGCCGCCCCGGCCAGTTCGATCAAGCGATCATAATCGCCGGTGGCGGATATGGGCTATACTGACTGCGCGACGATGCCTGCCTCATGAATCAGCGTGGGGTTGGTCATGGTCTTGGGGCACCCGAGCTCAACTGGCTGCCGACGCTTCGGCGGGAGGTCGAGATGCGATCCCGCAGACCACCGTACACCATTGAATTTATCAGGGGCCTGGCATAAAAATTATTAGGAAAGCCCAGCGTGATTGCGCTCGCTTCATTAAGAATTTTAAGATCATCGGCCGCCAATTGAACCCCGGTCGAAGCCACGTTGTCTTGGAGTTGAACCAGCGTTTTCGCCCCGATGATGGGTATCACGGGCACACTTGCATAGCGCAACCAAGCCAGTGCCACCTGCGCGGGCGAGGCGCCGATTTTTTTGCCGACGGCGATAACCGCGCGAGCGATGCGATCTTCTTCGGTTTTGTCCTGGCGCATCGAATCCATGCCTTCGATGGTCAGACGCCCCTTCCCATTTTTGGGCGCATCAACCAGATATTTGCCCGTGAGTACTCCCCCGGCCAACGGCGACCATGCCGTGATGGTGAGGCCAAACTCCTTGGCCATGGGAAGCAGCTCGCGCTCGGGCGTTCGCTCGATGAGATTATATTCGATTTGAAGGCCGGCAAAGGAAGTCCAGCCGCGCAAATCCGCGAGCGTGTTGGCTTTGGCTACCCACCAGGCCGGAGCGTCGGAAATGCCCAGGTAAAGCACTTTGCCGTGGCGCACCAGATCATCGAAAGCCCGCATGACCTCTTCGACCGGGGTCATTTGATCCCAAATGTGCATCCAGTACAGGTCGATGTAGTCGGTTTGGAGCCTTTTTAAACTGCCCTCCACCGCCTCCATCATGGACTTGCGTTGATTGCCTCCAGCGTTGGGATTCTTGCTCGCAGCGGTGTTGGTATATTTAGTCGCCAGCACCACTTCACTCCGATGTCCCGCCATGAATTCGCCAACAAATTTCTCGCTGGTGCCGTTCGTATAGATATTGGCTGTGTCGACGAAATTGCCGCCTTGTTCACGATAATAATCGTATATTTTGCGGGCTTCATCCTTGGTGGCGCCCCACCCCCACTCGTCGCCAAAGGTCATCGTTCCCAGACACAAGTTGGCAACGCGTAATCCGGTTTTCCCGAGGAGTTGATAATTGATCATAAATTCTTAATGGTTTCGTTTGAAACGGGTCTTAAACCCGGAATAAATTGATGATAGCGTTCTGAATGGTTAAGAACATGGGGTGTTTACCCCATAAAGCATTGCAATCCCTAATAAACGGCATTAAGAAAAGTGGACACAATGACTGATTTGTGTGCAGGTAACCTCGCGGTTATTTGATCGAACCTTGCATTTATTGCGAAAGTCCGCCTGTTCTTGCCATGGCATTGGACGTGCTGAAAAGCGGCTCATTGGATTTCCCGGTTGCGTTTGCTTTCAGAGGCGGCGCGTGCCATTTTACGCACTTTAAAACCAATCGCTCAGAGGCATTTTTATGGTTTTCAGCTTCATAGGGTTTCGGGTTTGCCGACGTTGGTTGGCCTGCCTGCTCATGTTATTGTTTGGCGCGAGCCGAGGGTCGGCGCAGATGGTTGATTTGAATGGGGATGGGATGAGTGACATCTGGGAATGGATCTACAGTCCCACCGGCAGTCTGCCACCCGCCGCCGACCCGGATGGGGATCATTTCACGAATTTGCAGGAGGCGATGGCCGGGACCAACCCTTACAATTCCAATTCCTACCCCAATATCGACCTGGTGACGATGGCGGGAACGAACATTACGATTACCGCCCCAGCCCAATTGGGTAAAAATTATATCCTCCAAAGCCGAATCCTGTTTGGGATTGGCGCGTCCACCAACTGGACCGCAGTAACCAATACGGTTTTGCGTTCGGGAACCAATGTCGCCTTTTACTTGTCCTCCACCAACACCAGCACTTATTACCGGATGGTAACGGCGGACGTCGACACGGATGGTGATGGGGTGAATGACTGGGAGGAATATCAGCTGGGGTTGGATCCGCTTAATGCATATAGCAATGGCCAGATGGATGCGAATGGTAACGCACTCACGGATTATCAATATGTGACCGGCCTGCTGGCCCGGCAGAATGTGTTTACCATCCAAGCGACCGATCCGGCGTCCACGCAGCCTGATCCGGGGCAGACCTCAACCGATCCCGGTGCGTATACCATTACGCGCGGCGGATTTCCGTTGAATGCCGTGACCCTCAATCTGGCCTTGGGCGGCCCGGGTGTGGGTTACGCCATCGAAAACGTGGATCACGCGGCCCTCCCGCGGAGCGTGGTTTTCCCGGCCGGTACGAACTCGGAAGTCATCAAGCTCATCCCCCTGGCGGACACCAACCTGCTTACGCCCGTGATCGCCAGTCTTGAATTAATCCCGGGAACGGGCTACACGATTGGCGCCAACAGCAATGCGAGTGTGGTGATTTATCCGTCGCCAACGGCCATCGGCACGGGTTTGATCGGACAATATTATACCAATTCCAGTCACACTTACTCGAGCTCCGCCAATTTCAATCCGACGAATCTGATCCTGACCCGCCTGGATCCAGCGATCAATTTTGTCTGGGGTCCCACCAGCGCGCCGCCCAATTTGAGCAACGGCCTATACTCAGTACGCTGGACCGGTCAAATCAAGCCGCAGTATTCGGAAACGTATGTTTTCGATGTGCTCAGCGATGATGGCGAAAATTTATGGGTGAATGACCAGTTGTTAATTAACGGGTGGGAGGGTGCCAGTGGGGGCGTTGAATTCACCGGTTCGATTGCTTTGCTCGCGGGCGTGCGCTACGACATCCGCCTGGATTACCTGCAATCGGCCGGCGCCGCCCAAGTGCATCTCAATTGGTACAGTCCCAGTCAGCCCAAGCAAGCGATTCCGGGCAATTTCCTTTATCCGACCAACTCGCTCGGTGGCAGCACGGCTCCGGCGGCGGTCACCAGCGCTTTGAGCACGGTGGGATTTCTCGGACAACCCTTCAGTTTTACCCTGACCGGAGCCAATTCGGCGACCGGTTTTACGGCTGCGGGATTGCCGCCGGGCCTTTCCCTCAACCCCCTCACCGGCCTGATCAGCGGCACCCCGGGTGTCCCGGGTGATTTCCAGGCGGCGGTCACGGCCAGCAACGCTATTGGAGTGGGGGCTTCCGTGCTCGATATCGTGATTTACAACACCGGCAGCGCGGTCACCCGCGAAGTGTGGACCAATGTTCCGGGCACGAATGTTTCTGATATTCCTGTGGGAAATCCCCCCAATAGCTCCGGTCCGTATGGCGCGCTGCAGGGAATAACCGGTTTTGGCACGAATTACGGCGAGCGCATCCAGGGATATATCACCATCCCGGCGACCGGTAATTATTATTTCTGGATTGCCGGCAGCGATTCCGCCCAATTATGGATTTCGGATGACAGTGATCCGGTGAACAAAGTGCTCCGGGCTTGGGTGACGCCGACCAACAGTGCCGCCATGCCCCAGATCAACGGCACGGCGCCGCTGCAGTGGAACGTCCAGGCCAAGCAGCAGTCCGGCTGGCTGAGCCTGGTCGGCGGTCAGAAATATTACTTCGAAGTATTGCACAAAGCCGGGATGGGCACGAATGACAATTGGGCCGTGGGCTGGCTGCCGGACCCGTCGGGCACCAATGCGACGCCGGCAGGGGTGGTTCCGTCCTACTTGTTGTCGCGCTATTTCAATCCGCTGCCCGCGAATGTCTCCGGCACCTTGTACTCGGCCAACCTGCTGGCGCTGCCTGGCGTTAACAGTACGGGGGTCGGCACAGCCACCTTGCAGGTAAGTGCCGACGGCACCATGGCGTTTCTCAACTTAAACGCCAATAATCTGGCGGGATTGATCACGGGCGAATCCATCAATTCGGATCCCTACTTGAACAATCCGAGCCAGCTGATTTTTGATATTTCCGGGGCCAGGCGGCAGGCCGATGGCAGTTACGCCTGGAAAATCCATGCGACCGGCACGCTTTCGGCGGCCGATATTGCCGAAATCATCGCGGAGGGTAAGACCTTCATTAACATTGAAACGGCAGCGTATCCCAACGGTGAAATCAACGGTCACTTGATTCCCACGGACGGTGTGCAAAACTTCGTTCCGCCGCCCCCGCCGCCGGCCTGGACGGATGATCATGCCAACGCGAACGCCGCCAGCCGTTTCCTCACGCAAGCCACCTACGGGCCATCCGCCAGTGATATCGCTTCCGTGCAAGCCCTGGGTTATGCCGGTTGGATCAGCAATCAATTTTCCCTGCCCATCACCTCGCACCTGGCCATCGTGCAATCCAATGGCATCCCCAATGTTTCCCAACCGTACTGGACTGCCCTGTGGTTCAGCGCATGGTGGCAGAACGCGATCACCGCCCCGGACCAACTCCGGCAAAGAGTGGCCTTCGCCTTGAGTGAAATCATGGTGGTCTCGCAAATTGAGACGGGTTTATCAGCTCGGAGCGACGAGTTGGCTTATTATTACGACACGTTGCTGACGAATGCGTTTGGCAATTTCCGCACCTTGCTCGAGGCGGTGACCCTTTCACCAGCCATGGGCGATTATTTGAATATGGCGCACAATGATATGGGCAGCCTGGTGACGGGCGTGCATGCCAATGAAAATTATGCCCGCGAGGTGGAGCAGTTATTTTCCGTCGGCCTGAACCGGCTGTGGCCCGATGGCACGCTGGTTTTGAACGCCCAGGGTAACTTGGTGCCGACTTATGATCAAAATGTCGTCATGGGCTTTGCCTCCGTGTTCACCGGCTGGACTGGCTACCAAACGAACCAGGCGAATGGCCGGTTGCCCTACAACTGGTATCCGAACGGAAGCTGCACCAATCCCATGGTTTTGGTGCCCACCCATCATGAACTCGGCGCCAAATTACTGCTCGACAATGTGATGTTGCCGCCCGCCCGGGGTAATCAGGCAAATCCGTCCTTCACCAACTTTGACAATTATTGCTCCCACGATCTGGACGCCGCCATGGATTCTCTGTTTAACCATGCCAATGTCGGCCCCTTTATCTGTCGCCAATTGATTCAGCGCCTCGTCACCAGCAACCCCAGCCGCGATTATCTCTACCGGGTGACGCAGGTTTTCAACAATAACGGGGCCGGGGTGCGGGGCGATATGAAGGCGGTTGTTCAGGCGGTTTTGCTGGATTATGAAGCCCGCAGCACCAACCTGATCGCCGAACCCACGTTTGGTAAACAACGCGAACCCGTCTTGCGGGTCACGGCGCCGGCCCGTGCGTTCCCGTCGCCCGCCCCATTGAGCGGCACCTATAACCAAAACGGCGGCCCAACGATTACCATCACCACGCCCGCTCCGCATGGTCATAACATCGACGATTCGGTGTGCCTGAGCTTTACGGATACCTCGGGGAATCCGGCCCCGGCCTCCCAGTCCTACCTAGTCTACGGGGCCACTCCGACCACGCTGACCGTCGCTGATCCGGTATACATAGGCGGCACCTATAGCCAGACCAACCAGGTGATTACAGTGTACTGCTACGGTCACGGTCTGCTGGTCGGCGAGCCGGTTTATCTCTGGTTCACCGACGGCACCTCCACCAACAGCGGTCTGTATACGGTCCTAAAAGTCCCGGATTTCGCCCATTTCACGGTCAGTACGACGGATTTGACGGCCCGTGCTGGCAACGTCCTTGTTCCGATGTTGCCGGCCGGCGGCTTCATCCGGAACGGTACGAATGTCACCATCAATCTGAATGTCGCGCACGGCCTGGTCGCCGGTGAAAGTGTTCTTGTAAATTTTTCAACCGGAACACCACCCAATGGCCAATATCAGGTGGCGACGGTGCTGGATCCGTTACACTTTACAATTCATGTGCCGACCAACGCCTCGCAGGTGGTGGTGGGCACCGCCCAGGTTTATCCGCTGGCCCCGTCCAATCTGGCTCGTTCGGGTAATGTAACCATAGGCAACAGCACCTGGAATATGGGGTGGACGGACCAGCTTGCGCTTTCCGACCAAA
>Ga0302319_10009099_pt1 | contig 19197 bp, 9 predicted proteins | sample Bog_T0_2_FD_203319 | JGI IMG/M metagenome (GOLD analysis project Ga0302319, IMG submission 203319) | Peat permafrost microbial communities from Stordalen Mire near Abisko, Sweden - Bog_T0_2 | ecosystem: Environmental > Terrestrial > Soil > Wetlands > Peat | place: Sweden: Abisko, Stordalen Mire... | reverse complement strand
ATGCACTCAATTACTTCACGCCGGTGGGAGAGAAGACCCCGTTGCGCTGGAATCAATACGGTGGCAGCGTGGGTGGCCCGATCAAGCGGGATAAGCTTTTCTTCTACTTTACCTACCAGCGCAATCCCTCGCATACGTCTTCGATTTCCACTACCACAGTCCCTACCGATGCCATGAAGAGTGGCGACTTCTCGGCCCTTTCCAACGCGATCTACGAACCCAGCTCAACCTCGTGCGGCTCCTACGACGGAACGCCGTGGTGCTATCGCGGAACGCAGTTCCCCGGCAACAAGATCACCACAGGTTTCGATCCGGTGGCGCTGGCCATGCAAAAGTACTTCCCGGAACCGAATTATGTTCCCAGCAGCAACACGAATGCGACCAGTCCGTCTGATCCGACCAACATTTTCAACAACTACAAGGTGGTTGTGACGACGCCCAACACAGCGACGTGGTACGCGGGCAAGATCGACTATAACCTGTCCCAAAACCACAAGCTTTCCGGTTCGATCATGGAATTTCCGTTATCAACGGTCTCCGGCGCTGACGGCTACTGTTCAGAGGGGCTGGATTGTGCCCAAGCGCCTCGCAACCTGAACCAGGACGCGCAGATCACAGAGACCTGGACCATCAGCCCGACGATGCTAAACGAAGCGCGCTTCGGTGCCGTTCGCGAGCTGGACAAATACTCACCTCCCACCTACGGGCAGGACTATCCAGCCAAGCTGGGGATTGAGCCGACATACGGAAGCAACGCTCCAGGTAACATCTTTCCCACGCTCAAAGTAGACAGCCTGGACGGAGCTGGTCAGATTGGCTTCGGGGGCGGCGTCCATGCGGTGCTGGCCGACGGAGCGTTTGTCGAGGGCGACATCCTGACCCTGATTCGCGGGCGCCACACCATCAAGCTTGGCGGAGAACTGGACAAGAGCTACCAGAATTACACCAACTGGGGAGATGTCAGCTCGGGTAACTTCGAATTCAATGGCTATGGAACCGCGCAATTCTGGTCCGGCGGCAACTATCCGAATACCTCCGGATGCACCACTCAACAGGGTTGCAACCCGGCAATCGCTCCCACGGGTTCGTCCTATGCCGACTTCCTGCTGGGCCAGGTTTACGGCTGGTATGTCTACGACTACGACGAGACCGGAGCGCGTATGTGGAACCTGGCCGGTTTCTTCCAGGATGACTTCAAGGTGCTGCCCAACCTGACGCTGAATCTCGGATTGCGCTATCAATATCAGTCCGGCTGGGGTGAGGTTCAGAATCGCTTTGGCAGCTTCGATCCCGGCCTGATCAACTCCGCTACCAACACCGCCGGCGCCATGATCTACGGCGGCCAGCAGGGAAGAAACTCCATCGAGAACGGAGTGAACGAGTGGGATCCGCGCGTAGGAGTGGCCTATTCTCCGGCGGCGAATTGGTCTATCCGCGCCAGTTATGGCATCTTCGACGCCTTCCGCTCCGCCGAATCGTACACCGACGGTGCTTTGGGTCTGGGTCTCAATCCGCAGGGTTCGAACGGATACTCATCCAACTTCACCACCGGCATCAGTTACTATCCCACGCCATGGACACTGCAAACGGGTCCGCCGGCGGGTTCGGTCATCTATCCGCAACAGTCGGCCTTCAGCAATTCAAAGTACAACGGTCAAGGCGTCTACTATTATCCGCAGCAAATGCCGGTTGAGTATTACCAGGAAGCGCTGCTGTCCGTTCAGCGGCAGCTCCCGCAGAATATTCTGCTCGATGCAAGCTACGTATTCACCAAGGGCACGCACCTGAACTTCAACCGCGATATCGACCAGGTTCCGGCGAGCGAACTGAGCCAGGGGGCTTCCGCCGAGCCATATCCGCAATACAAGTACATTTGGGGGGCCATCTTCGACGGCCACTCGAACTACAATGCGCTGCAGTTGCGGGCGCAGAAGCGGATGTCGCACGGAATTGCATTCATGCTGAACTACGCCTGGTCGAAGACTATGGACACGGGGACCAGCAACGGCCATTACGAGACCATCGACGTGTGGCAAAACGCGGCTGACCCCGCGGCCAACTACGGGCTTTCGCAACTCGACGTGCCGCAGAGCCTCAACGGGTACGCCACATGGGAGCTGCCCTTCGGCAAGGGTCGCCAGTTTGGGCTGCGCGGCGTTGCTGACGAGGCGTTTGGCGGCTGGCGGTTCACTGGGGTTTTCCAGGCGCATTCAGGGATCGCCTTCACGCCCGTGGTGGGCACCGCGGACCAGAGCAACTCGCAGGCCAGCCAATGCTATTGCGGCTTTGCATGGCTGCCCAACGTGGATCCGACAGTCAGCACGAAGGTCGCGAATCCCGGAATCAACGGCTGGTTCAACACGGCGGCCTTCACCGCGCCTGCCCAGAATACGTTCGGAAATGCGCGCCGAAACATGTTGCGCGGACCAGACTGGCGCGACGTGGATTTCAGCCTCGGCAAGACCTTCTGGATTCCTGAGCGCTATCACCTTGAAATCCGAGCAGACGCGTTTGACGGGCTGAACAACCCGAACTTCTCCCAGCCAAGCGCCGGGATCGGATCGGGCGGTGCAGGCACTATTACGAGTGCCAATACCAGCCGCCAGCTGCAGCTTGGGGCGAGACTTACCTTCTGACCAAGTGTTGGTGCGGTTTAAGAGACAACGAGCAGGCATTTGGGGTCCGGCGCGGGCACTTCAGTTTTCGCGCCGGGCTGGCCGTAGTTTGGGATTGTTCACGGCGAGAAGTAGACTCGTGCTGACAGCCAGACGACTGAGCTCCATGAGGCAATACTCGCAATGGACATCCGGATCATCCTTCGCATCCTTCTAGCCAGGCCAATAAATGTGCTTGTTGTGCTTGCCCTCGCAGCGCCGGCTCATCTCGTGATGTCCCAGGCAAGTGCAGGTGCGGTAAGCGACCACCTGCGAAGCGGTGAAGCAGCCCTGGCCGCGGGCCGGCTGGACGATGCCGCGCACGAATTCCGCGCCGCGATCGATCTGGACCCGCGGAATGTTGAAGCGCATGCGGATCTTGGGACTCTGGAATGGATGCGTGGCGATTGTGGCGCTGCCCGCACCGATCTGAGCCAGGCGCTGCACCAGGCCCCGCCCGCTTCGCTCAAGGTGGAGGGCCTGCTGGGCATTTGCGAGAAGCGACTGGGCGATCCTGCCGCTGCCTCTCATCTTGAAGCGGCGTTCGCGCGGCTCGCGGATATGAAGTTGCGCACCGAGGTTGGCGTCGAGCTGGGGGACCTCTACTATCAGCGCGGCGACATGGACGAAGCACTTCCAGTGGTGCGTGCGCTGGTTGAGCTTAATCCCGAGAACATCGACATCCTCTTCTTCGCTCAACATCTTTACCAGGAGATGGCCGACGAGACGATGAACAAGCTAGCGCTGCTTGCGCCTGCCTCCGCGCGCATGCAACAGATGATTGCCGAGCACCTAGTGAATGCCGGCGACCTGAAGGGGGCCGCGGAACACTACAGACAGGCGCTGCAGATTGACCCTAATCTACCCGGCGCACATTTCGAACTCGCCGAGGCGATTATCGAAGCCGCCCCGACGGACGCCGCTGGGCAAGTAGAGGGCCGCAAGGAACTGGAGACGGCGCTGCGCGTGGATGGCGAAAGTGCTCGTCTCGAGTGCGAACTGGGCCGCGTGGTGTACCTGCAGGGGCAGCTCGATCTTGCCGTTGCCCACTATGAACGCGCCTATGCGCTGAACCCGAAAGAGGTTGAGGCACAAATGGGCATTAGCCGCATCCTCATGGCCCAGGACAAGCCGCAACAGGCCGTACGGTTCTTGAGCGAGGCGGTCGAGCAGGATCCGCTGAATGCCGAAGCGCATTACCACTATGCCCGCGCGCTCAGGGCCCTGCATCGCGATGAGGAGGCCCAGCAAGAGATGAAGCTGTTTGAGACGGTTCGTCACGCGCAGGACCAGGTGAGGCAACTCTATACACAGATGAACAAGCGGGTGCAAGCCGGCGCCGACCACTTTCCGCCTGCGGAAGGGAGTGAACCATGAAAACGCTTTGCCATTCGCGGGTATCTTTGTGCGCCTTTGCGCTTTGGACAATTCTCGCGGTGAGTTTCACCGAGCCGATCCGGGCCCAGCAATATGCTGTGGGTGCGGATATCTCTTTCCTGGCCAGCGCGGAGCAGCAGGGCATTGTCTTCAAGGAGAATGGCGTGCCCAAACCAGTTCTGCAGATCCTGAAGGATCACGGCTACAACTGGGTCCGCCTGCGCATCTTCGTTCATCCGACGGACTTGCCCAACGATCTCGACTACACCCTCGCTCTGGCCAAGCGGGCCAGGCAAATGGGCTTTCGGATTCTGCTCGACTTTCACTACTCCGACACGTGGGCCGATCCTGGCAAACAGTTCACGCCTGAAGCGTGGAAGACACTCAAACACAAGCAGCTCACTGAGCAGATCTTCAACTACACGCGAGACACGATTGCCGCCTTTCGCGATGCCGGCGTGTTGCCCGACATGGTGCAAACGGGGAACGAGATCATCGGTGGCATGGATTGGCCGGACGGCAAGCTCCCGGACAACTGGGATCACTTTGCTGACCTGCTACAAGCCGCAATCCGCGGTGTGGATGCTGGACGGGGTAATGAGCACCGCATTGCAATCATGATTCATATTGAGCGCAGCGGCGATCCCAAAGCGGCCACCTGGTTTTTTGACAAGCTCAACAGCTACAATCTGCCCTACGACGTGATCGGCCTGTCCTATTATCCGCTCTGGCACGGGAGCATCACAGCCCTGCGCCAGACTTTGCACGATCTCGCGTTCCGCTACCAAAAACCAATCATTGTGGTCGAGACGGCCTACGACTGGACGCCGGGCGATTTCATTGGCAAGAAGGCTGACTTTCCGGAGAGTCCGGAGGGCCAGAAGGATTTTTTAGAAGCTGTGAACGCGGCTGTACGCGCCACCCCACGAGGGCTGGGCCGCGGCGTGTTCTGGTGGGAACCGGCTGTGCCCGGGGGACCGCTGGCCGAGCGAGCATTGTTTGACGACCAACATAACGCACTACCGGCCATGAATGTTTTTGAATTTGAAGGCCGACTGCCGGCACGGTGAGAGCGCTATACAGATATTGGCCCGCCCGATCGTCAGGACTCGAGAATCTCCATATCGACGGCCACTGTGAGCGCGTGCACTCCGCCGCCCAGAATCAAGCCTCGGAGAGGACTCACGTCGCCGTAGTCTCGTCCCCAGGCCAACGTCACGTGGCCATTTGAGGGGACAATATTGTTGGTGGGATCGACGTCAAGCCAGCCGCTCCCCGGACAGTAAGCGGACACCCAGGCATGAGATGCGTCCGCGCCCACGAGCCTGGGTTTACCGGGAGGTGGATAGGTTCGGAGGTATCCGCTGACATACCGAGCAGAAAGATTCAGGGAACGCAGGCAGGCAATTTGAAAGTGCGCAAAATCCTGACACACCCCCCTCCGCTTCCGAAAAACCTCCTCCGTCGTTGTCCGCACGGTGGTCACCCCTGAGTCGAAGCGGAAGTCTTTGTGGATTCGCTCCGTCAGATCCAGAAGACCCTCTCGCAGCGGACGCCCGCGAGTGAATGACTGGAGCGCGTAGGCTGCAAACTCTGGGCGCAGCCGGATGCGCGGCGACTCAAACTTAAACTGGTAGGCTTCAAGTCCCTCCGGGCTGTGATCTTTGGATAGTAATCGGGCCGCTTCTTCCCAAGGCGGCGAATGATGCGGCAAAGATGCAACATTCTCTTCCATGGATACTTCGCTTCGTGCTTCGACGACTAATTCCTTGTGTGGCTCTTGAACGGTGAAGAAGCAGAGGGTGTTTCCGAAGTAATCCGCTCTTTCGGTAATTGTTGCCGGGGTCGGTTGGATGTGCAGCTCGCACTTTGCCAACCGGTGGCGCAGCAGGGATCGCGGCGTGAGACAGGCAACATGGTTCCCGACCGAAACCGGATACTTGTACTTGTAAGTGGTTCGATGAACAATTTTGTAATTCATAGGCCCATGGTGACCGGCAACGTTCGAGCGTGGCTGAAGTACCTGCTCGATAAGTTATTTGACCAGGCAGGCAGCAATCTTTCCAACCCTCTCAGGAATTGCTCAAGCTGAGAAAGACCGTTCTTTCCATCTACCACGCGGGCAGCGCCCGGCAACGGGTACCTTATCTTGCGAAGATCGAAGCCGCGCAGCGATGCCAATGCATCCCGCATTGCCTGCAATTCATTCGGCAGATGCCGAGGCAGTCTTTGATAGAGATCCGCAAGGTGGGCCAGTTGAAAGTCCAAAGATCTTGGATTGGTCTCATCGGCCATGAGTACATCTAGGACCGCCAACGGCTGCAGAGTGGTGTAGTACCGGCTCCTGTAAGCCATGGAGCTATCGCCGATTTCAAGCAGGCACTCCAGGAGCGGCCAGTCCTGCTCAGCGAGGGGCCTGGTGATTTCGCGCAGTTGCCTGGTCAGATAGATTGCACGCTCAAAACGCCGCCCAATGCTCAGGAACAACCAGCCCACTCCCCGGTTGATGTTTTCGCGCTCCATGCCGGAAAATGCGGAGAGCAGCTCGAGCCACAGGGTCAGCATCGCCGGATACTCGAGGAACTTTGTCTCCCTCCCCACGTCGACTGTGTCCCGCAACTGCCCCATGAGAAATGTCATATCGGCCGACAACCGCTCTCGAACCGTACCACCGACACGAGATACCTCTGCCAATGTAGAAGCCAGGCTCTCACTCCGCTTGGGATCGGTCACGATCGAGACCAATTCCTGTTCGAATTCAACCGGGGTTGGCCGCCTGTTCTTGGTCTTGGGCAACTTGCTTTGCCGCGATTCCAGGCAGCTGTGCAATCTAATCAGGCAAGCGAATTCTGCCTCGTTGGCCTGGCGCGCACGGGAGGCCATACAACGCACAATGCGAGCGGTATTCTCAGCCCGCTCGACATATCGTCCCAACCAAAACACATTGTCGGCAACGCTGCTGGGCACACCTGGCAACTCGCGGCGCAACACCACCGGCTCATTGCGAGGACGCAGCAAACTGAATTTATCGACGGGACTGTCCCAAAGCACCCAGGCGTCCTTGCTGTGCCCGCCGCGCTGCATGGAGACAACCGATCCTTCTGTTTCGGCAACCCGCACCAGTCCCCCCGGAATCGCCGTCCAACCGTTTCCGGTGTTGAGCACGTAAGCTCGCAGTACAACGCTGCGCGAACGAAGGTGTCCATTGTCCCAAACAGGTGCGTTGGATAAGGCGACCTGCTCTTGTGCCACAAACTCATGAGGATGGGCCCGCAGCTTGTCAGCAAACTGACCCTTTTCCGCTTGATCTAGTTCGGCTCCGAATACCGGCTCTACACCGCGCGATGGAAACGCCGGTTTCACAACGACAGAATCCAGGTGGTTCAGTACCCAATCGAGCGCATACGGCTGCCCGCACCACCAAGTGGCCACGGATGGAAGTTTCAGCTGCTCTCCAAACAGGTGTTTCGCGAGACCGGGAAGGAAGGGCATAATCGCGGACGTCTCAATCAAGCCACTTCCCAACGCATTCGCCACTCTGACGTTGCCAGCTACGATCGCGTCGACCAGACCCGGCACACCGAGGAGTGAATCGCTCCGCAATTCGAGGGGATCGCAAAAGCTGTCGTCCACGCGGCGCAGGATTACATCCACTTGCTCCAACCCTTCAACCGTCTTGAGATACACGGACCTGTCACGCACTGTCAGATCCGCTCCCGAGACCAGGGTGAATCCAAGATATCGAGCTATATACGAGTGTTCGAAGTAGGTCTCGTTAAGTGGACCGGGGGTCAGCAGAACAATGCGCGGATTGTCGCGTTGCGAAAGGGAAGCGAGTGCGTCGCGCTGCGCACGGAAGAAAGGAGCGAGACGCAGAACATTCGATCTTCGGAAAATATCGGGTAGAACATCGGAGACAATGGTGCGGTTCTCCAGCGCGTAGCCGCTGCCTGAAGGAGCTTGCGTGCGGTCGGACAGCACCCACCACTGTCCGTCCGGTGAACGCGCAAGATCGACCGCCAGCATGTGAAGATAGCTGTGCGCTGGAACTTTAACACCCACCAGCGGTCGAAGAAATGCAGGATTAGCGAAAAGAAGTGCGGCGGGAAAGCGCCCACTTGCGAGGAGCTCCTGCGAGCCGTAAAGATCCTCAAGAACTCGACTGAGCAGCTGCGCCCGCTGAATGATACCCGCTTCGAGAAAACGCCACTCCTCGGCCGGAATCAGGAATGGAACGATGTCGATCTTCCACGGCCTGTTTGCGCCGAGCGGATCGCTATAGATGTTGTACGTGATGCCGTTCTCGCGAATGCGGCGCTCGGCCCCCTCCCAGCGTCGCCCTAACTCCTCGGGGCCGATCGCACGGAAGGACTTCATGATTCTTGCCCAGTGCGGCCGGGGGGTTACTCCGTCGGCCGATAACTCGTCATAGGCGGCCTCATAGCGGAGCGGGGGCTGATACAGATCCACAGTCATGACACTATCCCCGTCTTCTCGATTGGGGCTTGTTGTCCCCGCGGCGGTAACCGCAGATCGAGAGTCATGGGAAAGAGCGGATTGATCTCCTTGCCCTCTTCCTCCGGCGCAGTCATCGGCATAAGCGCGGAGCTGCCCACCTGAAAGCGCTCCCGGCGCCGGTCTTCAGCTTCCGCAGCGTTGACGGGACGAGCTGCGTAAAGGCGCCCGTCGGGTGGTCCAACATGGTAAGTGCATTCGCCGATCGACTGCTCTCTCAAACGGTCGATAAGGTGGAAGACAAGGGGCGCATGCACCGGAACCGTAGGGTGCAATGATGCCGACAACCGCCGCGCACGAAACCGCAATCCAGCCAGCGCAGTGCCGGGCTCGCCGGTGAGTTGCAGCGGAACCCGGCGCCCATTGCATGTAACGGCGTAACGCGACTCTGTTGTGAAGCCGGTTACCTTCACCTGCATCCGCTCCATCGAAGAGTCCACGCTGCGAACCGTCCGTCCGGAGAATGTCTCTTCCGCTAGCACGTTCCAGGGCTCCAGCGCCTGGCGCAGTTCGAGTTCGACTCCGTCTGCGGCGATCGATCCGATTTTCGGAAAGCGGAACTCCAGATGCGCATCAAACCACTCTTCGTCGAAGTTGTACCCGGACAGACGCAACTGAGCGAGTACCTCGTAAAGATCGCGCCTGATAAACTCCGGCAGCATAAAGCGGTCGTGCAGCGCTGTACCCCAGCGGACAAGGCTGCCTTCGAAAGGCGTTCTCCAAAACATGCTTACCAGGGCGCGTATCAGCAACATCTGCAGGAGATTCATCTGGACATGAGGCGCCATTTCGAAGGCCCGCAATTCGAGCAATCCAAGTTGCAGCCCGAGGCCCTCCGGCGGATAGAGTTTGTCGACGCAGAACTCGGCTCGATGCGAATTTCCTGTAGTGTCCACGAGCAGGTTGCGAAACAATCCATCAATAACGAACGGCGGACAGTCGCGGGCAGGCAGATTGCGAAAGGCGATTTCGAGTTCATACAAAGCATCCATGCGGGCTTCGTCCACACGCGGGTACTGACTCGTGGGCCCGACATACATGCCGGAGAACAGGTACGACAGCGACGGATGATTCTGCCAAAACGCCACCATGCTGCGCAGCAGGTCGGGGCGGCGAAGCAGTGGACTATCCAACAGGGTCGCTCCGCCGATCACGATGTGGTTGCCACCTCCCGTCGCGATGCGGCCGCCATCATAGTTGAATTTTTCAGCGGTCAATCGATTGCGGCGGCCTTCTGCGTCAAGCACAGTATTGATCTGTTCCAACTCGTCCCAGTTGCTTGCAGGCGGTAGATTGACTTCCAGAACGCCGGGGTCCGGCGTGACGCTGAACGATCGCAGGCGCGGATCGGACGCCGGGGCGTAGCCCTCCACCCAAACCGGGACCTGCAGATGCTGACACGTATCCTCAACCGCGCTGACCAGGTCGAGACAATCCGCAAGCTTGGGTGAATAGGGCAAGAACACATGCAGCCGGCCTTCCCGAGCCTGCACGCAGAGCGACGGCCGGATAAGCACCGGCACCGCATCGGATGCGCGCAGGACAGGAGGTAGCGGATCCGGTTCCGGGTCGATCTCGAACAGTTCCATGCGGTGCGCCGGGCGTGCAGGGAGCTTGACCCATTCGCCGAAAGGCGCGGCATCGAACTCATATTCAATCTCATCAGGCGCAACCCACGGCATGGACTCGGTGGGAATGCGGAAGCCTATGGGCGAGTCGCCAACCGACAGCAAAAGGCGTTCCGGTCGAGGGAACCACAATTGACTCGACCATCGTAATTGCCCCTCGGGTTGCCGGCGACGAAGAGGTAATACGTAGCCAACAGGGTCCGTGGCCTCGGCGTCCGGATTATAGGCTGGCAGCGAATTCTCGGAGCTTACCTGAAGCCGGCGCGTGAGGGCATTCATGAATCGGAGCGCATCGGCCGCTCCAAAACTGTACTCCGTGTCTTCGCGCGCGATCAGATGGACATTTTCCCAGATCGGAATGCCATCGGCACGCCAGTAGCAGCTCAGCGCCCAACGCGGCACGGCCTCGCCTGGGTACCATTTGCCTTGGCCATAGTGAAGCAGCCCGCCGGAGGCCATTTTCTCGCGGAGACTCTGAATCAAAGCCAGGCCGCGGCTTCGCTTCAATGACCCCCCGGCGTCGATATTCCATTGCGGGCTCTCGGGCTCGTCGATGCCGACAAACGTTGGCTCACCGCCCATTGTCAGGCGCACATCCTGGGCCTTCAGTTCCGCGTCCACGCTGTGCGCGACCTGTCTTATCCGCAGCCAGTCCTCGTCAGTAAAAGGCTTGGACGGCCGTCGTGGATCGTTCACGCGGCGAATCGAAATGGAGTGGCTGAATTCCACCTGGGCCGGCTCCGAAGTACCGCCGATTGGCGCGGCCTGCGAAGCGGTTGGCGTGCAGACCAGCGGGATGTGGCCCTCGCCGGCCAGCAGCCCCGAGGTTGGGTCCAATCCAATCCACCCGGCGCCCGGAAGAAACGCTTCAGCCCAGGCATGCAGATCGGCCGAATCGGCTGCCGGCCCGTTGTCCTCGCCTTCCAGCGCCCGATCCGCTGCCAGCTGGATCAGATACCCCGAGACAAACCGTGCCGCGATCCCCAGATTACGGAGACTCTGCACCAGCAGCCAGGCAGAGTCGCGGCACGACCCTGAGCGCTTCTCAAGCGTCTCCTCGCAGGTCTGGACGCCCGGCTCCAGCCGCGTCACATAGCCAATTTCGTCTCGCACCTTTCGATTCAAGTCGAGCAGAAGACTGATCGTTCCGCTGTTCCGTCCCACGAAGCTCTCAAGAAGCGTATGAAGCAGCGGCCCAAGCAGGTCAACGGATCGATACGGTTCAAGATCTTTGGCCAGGCCCGGCGCGTAGGCGAAAGGGTATTCCTCGACCCCCGGTTCCAGAAAAAATGCGAATGGATTGTATGGTGACAGGTCCGCGACGAGGTTTACTTCGACCCGGAATTCGTTCGTCTTCCCCGAAAAGAGAAGGCGTGCCAGGCGATTATTATGTGGGTCCAGTTGCCAGTTAAGAATATGTTCGGAGGGAGTGACGTCAAGGGAATAGCTGAGAATTGGGGTTCGACAGTGCAGTGCGGGACGCAACTGGATTACCTGGGGACCAAGAGAGATCGCCTTGTCGTACCGGTAGAGTGTCCGGTGATTCAGCGCAACTTGTATTCCCATCCGCCCCCTCGACGCCCACCCCTGGAATTAGAGCGGTTCCACAATTCACATGCCCCCAGTTGGCATCTTGCACGATGGCCTTTTCTCGATGAAAAAGCCGCTTGACGGTAGTGGTTCCGCAGCGCAGCAATTGTGAAACCGCTAAAGGGGCCCGCCGGCATTCGCCGCCACAGCCTGCGAAGCCGCCAATCGTCTCATGGAAGCCGGGGCGTAGAGATACGGTAACATATCGGCCACCGGAAAGACGTCCATTCCACTGATGAATAGCCCAACGCACGCGGGGAGAAAGGACTGGTCACACGCGCGCACCGAATCGGCTGCTTCCGGACCGAATCCGACGCGGTGCGCTCGACGATCTGCGTTCGTGATCTGGTATCGAAACCGGGGGAGACCGGCCTGAAATGCCTGGACCTTGGCCTTCAGGGGAGCCCCGGCCCGGCACTCCCTTTCGATTTTCAAGCGGACGCAGCCGACTGGCTGTTAGCCACGCTGGTCATCATCCCGACAAGGACGCATGCTGTCGCGCTGAACTGACTCGCTAACGCTACCGGCGCCGGGTTGATCGTGCAGGTCGCGTTCGCTTGGAGTCCGGAACAACAAGACCGATGCTTCCGCTGAACGTTGCCTATGCAGTGAGCATAGGCGTCCCCACAACCTGGCGATTCGTGATGGCTTTCTCACTCCCCAGCGCCGTTGAAGACTGCCGAGCAGGATGGCGCCTCCGGGAGACTTCCGGAGCTATCTAAACTTCAGCTTCTATTCAGCCACCTTATCGCCGATCCCTTTGCCTCCGGCCTCAGGATCGTCGTCCGGATCGGTGTCCGCCGTATCGGCCAGATCGATTGTTCCGAGCGAGTCATTTACAACCTCTTCGGCAAGTTCATCGTCGGCGAGTGCATCGGGTGGGACTGGCTTCGCTTCCTGGATCATCTGCGTCTCCTTTGGAGCGTAGGATGCCGAAGGCGTTGATGCCGTTGGAATGAGGCAAATTGAAGCCGCCCCAGTAAAGAACGATGCAAGATGCTTTATGCACCTATTGCTGCCTTCGGGCCGAACTCAAACACGACGAAGTCATCCACTACGCACGATGTGAATCGCTCTCGACGAAAACTATTTCGAATCGGGGACCGACTCGGATGCGGTGTCGGCCTCGGTGGTTACCGCCGCTTGTTGCAGAAGACTGTATCCATCTCGCGTGCGCAAGTGATACTTCTCGAGATTCTTGCCTACCAACTGCACTTTGATGGAGCGCCAGCCTCGATTGGGGTTGGACTGCGGATAGTAACTAAGCGTGTAGAGGTGAGCCAGGTCGTCCTTGATGGAGGAGAAGGCTTCCTTCTCGTCGCGCCAATTGGGGGCAAAATATGCTTTACCGCCGGTAGCCTTGCTCATGCGCTCAAAAGCAGCGGAAGAAACCGGCTCCGATTCAGCCTGGCGGGTGCTGACAATGTAAATGATGGTCCCCGTGGACTGGGCGAGTTCAGCAACGTCCTCGGGAGGTATGGAGCTGGCGTTGTCAGGCCCGTTGGAAAAAACCACAATCGCCTTTCGCCCACGGAGCGGTGCCGCATCCTTGACGGTCAATAAGAGCGAGTTGTAGAGCGCGGCCTCGTCTCCGGCCACGGTGCTGCGCACGCCGCTGACGACGCGGTAACGGTCCGCAGTGAGCGAGGAAGCGCGGGACAGATCCCGGCTATAAGAATAGAACGCGATCTTGCTCGCATCCGGCATGGTGCGTATGAAGTCAGTGATAGCGTCCTGGGCAAACACAAAACTCCGGTACATGTAGTTGCTGGTGTCGAAGAGAATAAAGACGTTGGCCCCGGACAGCCCTGGAATGGTGACGCCGGCCAGTGTATGGTCGGGATCCGGGTGGTCCGGTTCGGAAGCTTTCACCGGTTCTGGCAACCGGTTGTCCTCGCCGGACGGAGCTGGCTCACCCACTTTGCGGATGGTTTCGCTGCCCTCCTCAAAGGTTGCGATCTTCTCTTGAATGTTGTCCTCTTTAATGGCGAAGTCCTCCGGGCGAAGGCCCGGGATATAGTTTCCTTTGTTATCCGTCACGGCAACGCTCAGCTGCACCAGGACGACATTCATGCGGAAATGTGATGACTCGTCCTGGGCTGCTGGCTGCGGTCCTGCAGCCAGCAGGAGAAAGAGACACGAGCATACATCGAGCCAGGCGAAGGTTCTCATTGATCGAAACATCTCGATTTCAACTCCTATCTACTGCTTTCTTGCAGCATTTCTCCGATTGCCAAAACTGTTTCACGAGGTGGATGACTGTTTCATCTACCCCTCTGGAGGAAGATTCTCCCCCCATGGCAAAAACGCTTGCCGGGCCTCGAGTGTCATACAGACTCTCGGAGAACAAGTCAATCACCGGTCTCCAGCCCCGACGATTGGTAAACCACCGGCTTGGCCATCCATCGCAGTCGCCCCAGGTACGGGAATCCTGCCCTGACGGAACTGATCGCCTGTTTGTTCCATGGCGCGCAACAACGCCGGCCAGTCGTCCAGGTCCGTGGCAAAAATGTTTGCGACCATATGACGAGTCAAATCGGGAACCAGAATGTTGAGCATCACCGGAGAATAGCCCTTTTCATCCGCCAGGCGCGCCCAGTAAAGGTTGCTGGATTCCCAGGATTCGCCAAAGAGCCGGTCATCGAACGCTGAGGAGACCGGGAATATCCCCGTATTAAGCAGCGTGCAGGTGTTGCTCTGCGCCATCGCAGGGTGCGGTACGCCAAAGTCCTTTGAGAGACGCTCGAGACTGGCGTGGGAGGGATTCGCGTTGGCCAGGGCGTCCAAATCGCGACCGGCACTTCCCCAGAGGGGAGCTTCCCCTGGAAACTTGTGGCGAAATTCGGCAGCCAGAAAGAAGGTGTCTGCCGGCAGCATTCGAGGGACCAATGCCGTAGCGGTTTCTGGATGCTCAAGGGCCTGTTCCATCTCTTCAAGAGCTACCGGCGACAGGCGATTGGAGAGGATGCCCAACACCTTTTCTCTGAGTTGCGGGTTCTTCGCCGACGCGATCAAAAGCTCCTCGCCGACGCGCTGATAAAGCGCCGCGGCGTGCATCTCGTCCGGGCTGATATTCCACCATCGAGGCATTACGGAGACAACCAACAACTCGGGGACCACCTCTTTCCAGATCAAGGCCTGGACCTTCTCCGGAGCAATGAAATCCTCTTCCATGGCGGCCAGTGCGTAAGGCAGGTCGGAGAGCGATCCCAGCAGATAAGCGCCGCCGCCCGCAGTTACGCCGATTCCGACCAGCGTCGGAGAGTCCCAGATGTGTTCCACGCCCTGTACCGACGAGGCAGAGAAGTCGTGGGAGCGGACGAAGAGCGGGTTGTTGTGCAGAACCTGGGCGCCGGGGGGCTCATAGTAGGCGTAATTCAAACCGACCAGCGTGTCCCGGAGGAAAGGAGTAAGCCGGGCACGCGCCTCTTCGAGCTGGGCCGGTGAACCCGGTGTGCGAATGATCTTGGTCAGGTCGGTGCGCACCTGCAATTCCGCGTGGCGGCTGGTGTAGACGATCGGGGACCAGGACGCCTTTTCACCACCCGTGAAGATGGGGCGCGGCAACTCGAATTCGCGCAGGTCCGCAGCGAGCGGAAGCAAGTTGTCGCCAATGGCGGCTCCGTGCGCCATTTCGTCCAGGCCATCGTAGAGTCCGAAGAGGGTATCGAGGGAAACCAGACGCTGGTCATCGATCACGGCATGGATTCTTCGTGCAATTTGCTGGTGCACACGCCTGCCATCCTGACTGTCCTGGGAAGGGCCGGTGAGCAGATCCACGACCTGATTCTGGGAGAGGTGTGCGTTTCCAGTGGCTGCAAGCAAGATCGATTGCAGCGAGGTGCGGGCTGCGTCAAAAAGCTGGATCGACGAGGAGACTTTGGAAAAGGGCTGAACCGCACCCTGCCATGACCGATTCAGGACATGGACCGGAATCTGTCCCTGGCGGGCAAGTATCTGCCAGAGCCCGATGTCGGCCTGAAAAGCGCCCAGGGCATTGGAGCGCAAAGCAGGATTTGGGGTCTTGTCGATGCGTTCTGCCGCGTCGACAAAACGAGTGATCGATTCATCGTCCAAAGACGGGAACTCGGCGAAGATTGGATACCAGCTGTTGAATTCGGAAAACTTGCCGGCCAGCACTCGTACAGCTCCATCGGACAATCGGCTCTCCGCGGGCCTCCCGCCGTCGATTGCGCTCAGCACCAGATAAATCCGCAACGGCTCGGAACCGGAGTCTGCTGCGGAAGCGGCTACCAACACTTCGAGCAACTTATCCGGGCTATCGGAAGAACGGCCGCCAGTTGCCCATTCGCGGATGCCTTTTGGGTTGGATTTGCGGTTGAGAATCTCCTTCCAGATTTGAGGATTCCCGGGAATTTGAGGCTCTCCACCGGCTTGCCACTGCACCCGGGTGAAGAGTACCAGCAGCCCGGTGTTCCTTGGGAAGAGGCCTGCGGCCGCGCTGGCAACGCTAAAATCTCGTGGGGCGGTCCGATAGGCCATGTAAAGGCGCTTCAGGCGGCCATTTTCAGTAAAGTGAGCTTGTTGCGTCGGGTCCACACGCGACAGGGCATCAAAATATGCGGCCAGCCAACCGTGATCATCCGCAATCAGATGGGTAACAAAGTCTCCAGGCGACTTGGGACTGGCGCCCACCAGTTCCTGCCACGCTCGCTCGGCGCTCGGTCCGCCAGGAATCGTGACTTCGCCGGACCGAATGCAGATCCGGCTTCCGTAGAAGTCAAGCACAGGCCCATAGGGAAGCAGCTTTCTCAGTCCGGGAGAGTTGACCAGGGCAAGCCGTGTTTGCCGATCGGCTTTGGCCAGACCGGAATAGAGGCGGTCTACATCCCGGTCGCGCAGCAGGACGTCGATAAGGTCTTCCCGATCCTCCCCCTTTTTCTCCGCGAGCGTGATCCAGGTTTTCTCTGAGAACAGAACCGGAACCCGGGTAGCCGGAAACGCAAACGTGAAGAGCGTGCCTTTCTGCAGCGCTTCTTCAAGTGCCGTCACAGGGAAACCCGAATCGATCGTGAGGAAAGCGCGCCTCGGATTTTCGGTTATAAGGAATGCGCCACTCGGGCCGCATCCCTGTTGAAACCTGTATCCAAGAATCCGTATCAGGCTGGTTGCATCGCCACAACCTGATACGCGGATGATGCCATCATTGCCAGCCAGGGCTTGGAGCTCCCGGGCTAGCTGCACATACCGATCCACCAGCACCAGGTATTCCGTCGGTCTGCCATTTTCATAGCCCCGCAGAAAGACGTTGCGAGCCAGCATCGGCAGCACTTCGGCGGGGGAAACCTCCTGGCTGATGCCGGCCATGCGCAGGAAGGGTCGCAGCGGGCCCGGAACCACGACCGTTTCCTCCGACGTGGATGGCAAGGATGCGTCCGCGGCGGTGTCCTGTTGTGCGGGCAGAAGAGGAGAGGCCGCTCGTGGCGGCTTGCCATCACTCGCAGCGAAACAGGCCCCGAGGCACACAAGGCCTGCTGCAAACACGGCGAGAGAACGAAGAGGAGAGTTCATTGCGAATACCCCTTCCGACCTGCTGTTGTCCAACCCTAGTCCTGAAAGAGAAAGTCCCCCGTGTTACCGCACAGCCGACGGCGCAGTCCCCAAGGTCCGCACAGCGGCCTGGCTTGCGCATGCGCCGATTCCGCACGAGCCCTGATTTGCGACCAGGAGAATGCAGATGGACGCCAGGTCAGGTTCTCTCGAAGATTGATGAAGGGAAGCCATTGAGTCTCTGCTTCGCGAGCCTGACCGTGCCAATTACCCGGATGTCAAAGGAAACGTGAAGGAACCCACGCGCACCGGTGAGACATTATCACGACTACTTGAATGATCGCGCAAGTATATTTTTGATTAACGATTTTACTTGCCCAACAAGCGAGAGGGATGCATGAAATTCTTGAAAGGATGTCCAGGCCTCTATGCGCTAAAAATCAACCGAGGAAGCTCGTTCATGAGAAGTGGGGAGCCGGGCCGTTATATTTTCCTCGGAGTTTGATTCCACAGATTGGCTATCTACCTAAGAATCAGGTAGATGGAGGGCATGTCTATTCTTGACGCACGCCGCAGTCGCAAATCATTTGCAAATCAGGAGGGATTCGTTTTTCCGCCTGACTTATCGTCCGCGAAAAAAGCTTGATGAGGCGGTTTTCGGGGGCCACCGGTGGTCCGATTCCCTGGCCTAGGCGCCTCACTTACCGCTGGTGAGGCCGCGAATGATGTCGGCTTCGCGCTGGCGGTAAGGTGTGCCGTCGGGATGAAAGACGTCGTGCTGCCAGACCGCGGGCTGGTCGGTGACGTAAGGACGCTGCCACGAATCCCACGGAATCCAGGTCTGGCTTTTGCCGGCGACGAGACCCCAGTTGATGGCGCCGACACGGTATTGGTGAGCGATGGGAAGGATGATGTCAAATGTGCTGCCGATATTGCGGGCCATGTATTCGGTGCAGATCAGCGGACGGTGGAATTGCTGGAGGAGCTTGATACGCTGCTCGAAGTCTTCTGGCCAGCCGTAGTTGTGGAAGCTGATGATGTCAGACTGCTCGATCTGTATGCGGGCGAGCGGCGGCATGGTAGCGAGTGAGGTCCAGTCACCGTGCCACAGGCCGCTGGTTAGAGGCTGCGTGGGATGAGCTGCGCGAGCCCAGTCAAAGACCTGGGGTAACAGGCCAATGATGATTGCGTTCTTGTTTTTTGGATCGCCTTTGAGGTAGGAGTCGTCGTTTCCGTTGTCCGGCTCATTCCACAGGTCCCAGGCCAGGATGCGCGGATCGCTGGCGAAAGCGCCAACCACGCCTTTGACGTAGCTCTCGAGGCGCGGGTATTGCGCAGGATCGGCGAGGATCTCAGTGCCTGGGGCCTGGACCCAACCGGAGTTGTGGACGCCTGGGATGGGCGGATGTTGCGGACCAAGCCTGGGTTGAGGGTCCCAACAGGAGTCGAAAAGAACAAAAATAGGGCGAATATGATGGCGCGCGGCGATGGCCAGGAAAACATCGATGCGGTGATCAAATCCCTTGGGGTCCTGCTCCCACACCAGGTTGTGCAGGAAGACACGCATCGTGTTCATGCCGATGCCTTCAGCCCAACCCAGTTCGCGATCGTTGATGGCGGGGTCGAAGGATTCCGCCTGCCACATTTCCAACTCATTGATGGCATTGGAGGGCAGGAAGTCCGCGCCTACCGGCCAGGGTTGCTGGGCGTACCACGCATCGGCCTGGGCCTCAGTCCAACGCGCCTGAGTCGAGCGCTCCGAGACGGGCGAGGCCTGCTGGGCTCGAAGGACCGGAAGAAACGCGAGCAGCAGGGCCAGCGCGGAGAGAGAACGGAAAGATCTGCGGGATGGCTGACTCATTTGAGCTCCTCAACAATCGGGAAGCAGCATTTTAGTTCGCGGAGGCAAGGCTCGTCACGTT
>Ga0302319_10009098_pt1 | contig 19197 bp, 16 predicted proteins | sample Bog_T0_2_FD_203319 | JGI IMG/M metagenome (GOLD analysis project Ga0302319, IMG submission 203319) | Peat permafrost microbial communities from Stordalen Mire near Abisko, Sweden - Bog_T0_2 | ecosystem: Environmental > Terrestrial > Soil > Wetlands > Peat | place: Sweden: Abisko, Stordalen Mire... | reverse complement strand
CGTAAAAAAGCCGATTGGATGTCACTTTATCGAGCTAGACGTACAAACGGCAAGTTCCCGAAGGTCAATCAAGGTAACTGACTCGAACCGGCGTCGTCAAACCGACTATTGGCGCAAAAAGGGAACGGACAAATCGATGGTTCCATACCTTAGAGGACACTGAGGCATGATGGATTGCCGGCCTGCACGGAAGCCTTCGATGAAACGCCGGATTGGCGGCCCAGCTTCGGAGGCGCACGTAGAAATTGTGAATCGATGACCTGCGCTGATGCGCACGAAGAAACAGTGAATCAATGGTCCCTGCCCCGGAGGGGCAAGAGGATAGTAGCCCAGGACAAGCGCAGCGCAGTCCTGGGAAAACGCCCAGCAGGCCCCATAGCCCCGGAGGGGCGTCCGGGAATATCCGATGAAACCCTGGAAACGGCCATAAACACGAATGCCGCACCCGGAAAAGTGCGGCATTCGTGTTTCGTATTGATCGGGGCTTAATGCTTTTCGCTGGCCGATGCAATCTTGGCCTCGGCTTCTGAGATCACGCGCAGAGCGTCGTCGTAAGCCGTTTCGCTTTCGCCGGCTTCCTTCCACATCGTCTGGCCGTGCTCCAGTTGCCGTTCGGCACGGGGCACGGCACTCTGCCGCCTCCAGCGGAGATGCAGTCGATACGGAGCATAGGGCGCGAATCAGTTTTCCGTTGGTTTCGCGATGTGGTCGACGACAAGGTTGGGCACGGACTCGTGCACAGCTTCGAGCTTGAGCCCAAGCTGTTCCTGTATCGCGGTGAAGATCGAGGGCCAGCTTTCTGGACTCTGTGCGGACCAGTCGCGGCCAAACTGAAGCGTGTAATTGTAGGTGCCGGTGAGACCGGTCTTGTCAACGACGGGCGCTTCTACCATCGAACTAAGGGCGCCGGCTATGGCCCGCATTGAGGCATTCGATCCGACGAACTCGATGCCATGCTGAGATGCGTGAGCCTGGACGTCCGCGGATGGGTGCGTGGCGGGCGCTTCGCCGACAGGCGTCGTGGGAAAAACCTGCATTTTTACGCCGCCTTTGTCTACAACGAGGTGATAGATAGAGCTATTGCGAGTTTCAAAATGTGTCTTGAGGTCCAGGCGCTCGGCCAGCAGCACGCGAATAGCATTCCGCTTTTCCAGCCGGGCCTCGTTATCGGTGAGCTTGGCGAGCCTGGCGTCGGTCGCCTCGTCAGAGCGTGCCTGGATGTCGTAGAGCGTGCTCGTGGTCCAGTCAGGTGCGCCGGCAATCGGGGCATCGAAGCCGTAAGCAACCTGGAGAAGGGCCTTGATAGGAAGGTTCGTGGCTTCGAAACGGCTGGAGTGTGGCGGGCTGGAGAAGGATACGTGGACATTGGAGTCTGGCGGCGGTGCAAGGCGGATGGAGACAACGTCAAAGGTGAGCGTTGGCGTGTAGTTGGGTTCTTCCACGATGGGAGTCTGAGCGTGAAGGTACGAGACAGGCAGGAAGACGAGAAGGGCTGCAAGTAAACCGATATGTTGCTGGACAAAGCGGAACATGAGCATGGCACTCCTTGTGGAAGAATACGGCCGAGCGAACGGCTTGGTTCCCACATCAGGAGTTGTCATATCCCAGCCATGTCGCGTTAGTGCCAGGAATTGTACGTTTGCTTAGTGCTTTTCGCTGGCCGATGCAATCTTGGCCTCGGCTTCTGCAATCACGCGCAGGGCGTCGTCGTAAGCCGCTTCGCTTTCGCCGGCTTCCTTCCACATCTTCTCGCCGCGATCCAGTTGCTGTTCGGCGCGGGGCACGTCGATCTCCTCGGGCTTCAGCGCGTCTGAGGCCAGAACGGTTACCCGGTCTCCCAGCACTTCAACAAAACCCCAGCTTACGTTGTAGCGCTGGTCTGCGGTCGCGCCCTCTTCGCCCGTTGCTCCGCCATGCACAATCACGTCGCCCGCGCCCAACTCGGCCATCAGCGGCGCGTGCCCGTAGAGCACTTCAAAGTAGCCCGACTTCGAGGGCAAATCGACCGAGGTCGCCGTCGACTCGAAGAGCGTACGTTCGGGAGTGACAAGCCGCACGCGAAGTTGATTGGTTTCGTCTGCCATTTTTTCCCCTGGCCTTCAGCTTCTAGCCTCTAGCCTCTAGCTCATCCTGCGATCACTCAAATCATCGTGTTACATCGGCAGGAAAAGCTAGAAGCTAGAAGCTAGCAGCTAGAAGCTGTTCTTACGCCGTTGCCTTCAACTGCTCGGCCTTGGCCAGCACATCCTCGATGCCGCCCTGCATGTAGAAGGCCTGCTCGGGAATATCGTCGTACTTGCCGGAGATGATCTCCTTGAAGCTGCGCACCGTATCGGCAATCTTCACATACTTGCCGGGAATGCCGGTGAACGTTTCCGCCACGTGGAACGGCTGCGACAGGAACTTCTGCACCTTGCGGGCGCGGGCCACGGTCATCTTGTCTTCTTCAGAGAGTTCGTCGATGCCAAGGATGGCGATGATGTCCTGCAAGTCCTTGTAGCGCTGCAGAATCCTCTTCACGCCCTGGGCCACGTCGTAGTGATCCTGTCCAACCACGCGCGCGGTAAGAATGCGCGAGGTCGAAGCCAGCGGATCGACGGCCGGGTAGATGCCCAACTCCGACAGCGGACGGCTCAACACCGTGGTCGCGTCCAGGTGAGCGAAGGTCGTCGCCGGAGCCGGATCGGTCAAATCGTCGGCGGGCACGTATACGGCCTGCACTGACGTTACCGAGCCCTTGCTCGTCGAGGTAATGCGCTCCTGCAGTTCGCCCATCTCCGTGGCCAGGTTCGGCTGGTAGCCCACGGCCGAAGGCATACGGCCCAGCAGCGTTGAAACCTCGGAGCCGGCCTGCGTAAACCGGAAAATGTTGTCGATGAACAGCAGCGTATCCGAGCCTTCCACGTCGCGGAAGTATTCGGCCACGGTCAGCGCGCTCAGCGCCACGCGCAGGCGGGCTCCGGGCGGCTCGGTCATCTGCCCGTACACCAGCGCGCACTTCGAGTGAGCAAAGTCGCCCGGCTTAATCACGCCCGACTCGGTCATCTCGTTCCACAGATCGTTGCCTTCGCGCGTGCGTTCGCCCACGCCGGCAAACACTGAGAAGCCGCCATGGTTCTTGGCCACGTTGTTGATCAATTCCATGATCACCACGGTCTTGCCCACGCCGGCGCCGCCAAACAACCCGATTTTGCCGCCCTTCAAAAACGGCTGGATCAGGTCGATGACCTTGATGCCCGTCTCGAACATCTCCTCGCGCGTCGACTGCTCGTCGAACAGCGGTGCGGGGCGGTGAATGGGCATGCGCATCTTTTCGCCGATGGGCCCAAGCTTGTCCACCGGCTGGCCGATCACATTGAGTACCCGCCCCAGCGTCTCCTTGCCCACGGGCATGCTGATGGGCGCGCCCAGATCGATCGCCTTCATGCCGCGCACCATGCCGTCGGTGGCTTCCATGGCGACCGTGCGCACGCGGCCCTCGCCCAGGTGCTGCTGCACTTCAAGAATCACGTCGATCGGCTCGGGCGTCGTAAAGCCCTCGCTGGTCACCCGAAGCGCCTGGTAAATAGGCGGCATCTTCGCTTCTTCAAACTGCACATCTACGGCCGGGCCGGAGATCTGTATCACTTTGCCGATGTTCTCTGCCATTTTTCAAAGCTCCTAGCTTCTAGCTCCTAGCTTCTTTCCTTCCAGCTCCCGTCTCCTGTTCGCTTCCGGCAAATCATTCAGCACGGAAAGCCAGAGGCTAGAAGCTAGCAGCTAGAAGCTGTTCTTACAGCGCCGCAGCGCCGGAAACAATCTCGATAATCTCCTTGGTGATGGCCGCCTGGCGCACGCGGTTCATATGCAGCGTGAGCGAGTCGATCATATCCGAGGCGTTGTTGGTTGCCGAGTCCATCGCCGTCATGCGGGCCGCATGTTCGGCGGCTACCGATTCCGTCATGGCGTGGTACAGCACTGAAAACACAAACTGCGGCAGCAGACCGCTGAACAACTCTTCGGCGGGCTGCTCGTAGATGTAGTCCACGCTCGCCGTGCCAAACTTCTTCGCTTCCTCGTCGGCCTCGCTCGTGTCGGCCGGCTCCAGCTCAATGCCTGCGGAAAGAGCAGCCTCGGCGGCGCGCTCCTTTTCTTCCGAGCTGGGCTCGACCGAGCCGCTAATCTGCGGACTCGACAGGTCGATGATGGGCAAAACACGCTCAACCACAAGCCGCTGCTGGATCACCGACTTGAACTCGTTGTAGACGATGTAGACCGCGTCGATCTCCTCGCGCACATAGCGCGCGATGATGCTCTCGGCCAGGTCGCGCACCCGCGATTGCTCCAGCTTCAGCAGCATCCCCGGATGGTCGCCGGTAATCTCGACAGGCCCCTTGCTCTCGCGGACCTTGTGCTTCACGCCCTGTTCGTCGGTCTGCTCGGTGTAAACCGCTGCCGGGTAGCGCCGCCGCATCATGTCGCGGCCCTTGCGGCCCACCGGCTCCAGGTCAATCTGCTTGTCCGCGTTGCCTGCGATAAATTGGAAGGCCGTCTTCAGAATATTCGCGTTGAAGGCCCCGGCAAAGCCCTTGTCGCCGGAGATCACCACCAGCAGCACGCGCTTTTCTGGCCGCCCCACAAACAACGGATGCCGCAGGTTGCCGGTCGCCGGATCGAACAGCTCGATGCGCCCCTTCAGCGACTCCAGCACGCTCAGGATCATCCTGGCATAAGGCCGCGCGGCCAGCGCACGCTCCTGCGCGCGCCTGAGCTTCGCCGCCGAAACCATCTTCATGGCCTTGGTGATCTGCCGCGTGTTCTTCACGCTGCGAATCCGCCGTCTTAGATCGAGTACGTTTGCCATCTTTTAGCTGCTAGCTCCTAGCTTCTAGCTACTAGCCTTTCCTGTATCGCTTCCTGCATCCCGCCTCTAGCTAGCAGCTAGAAGCTAGGGGCTAGAAGCTGCCGTTACGCAGTGACAGCCGTCGCCCGTTCCGCCTTGAAGTTTTCCGTGTACTCCTTGAGCGCCGCGTGCAGCTTGGCGCGCACATCGTCGTCGATCTGCTTCTTCTCAGTCAGGTCGCTCAAAAGCGCACTCTGCGCCGAGGCAAAGTACTTGTGCAGACCGTCTTCGTAGGCGCGAATCTCGGGAACCTGCAACTCGTCCAGATAGCCCTGTGTGCCGGCAAACAGGACCGTTACCTGCTGCTGCCAGCTGAGCGGCTGGAACTGCGGCTGCTTCAACAGCTCCGTCAGCCGCTGGCCGCGGTTCAACTGCTTCTGCGTCAGGGGGTCAAGGTCCGAGCCGAACTGCGCAAAGGCCGCCAACTCGCGGTACTGCGCCAGATCCAGCTTCAGTGTCGAACCTACCTGCTTTACCGCCTTGATGGCCGCAGAGAAGCCCACGCGCGAAACCGAAAGGCCCACGTTCACCGCCGGACGGACGCCCGAGTTGAACAAGTCGGTCTCAAGAAAGATCTGTCCGTCGGTAATCGAAATCACGTTGGTCGGAATGTAGGCCGAAACGTCGCCGGCCTGCGTCTCGATCACCGGCAGCGCCGTCAGCGAACCGCCGCCGCGTTCCTTGCTCATCTTCGACGAGCGCTCCAGCAAACGGGAGTGCAGATAGAACACGTCGCCCGGATACGCTTCGCGGCCCGGCGGACGGCGAAGCAAGAGCGAGATCTCGCGGTAAGCCATGGCGTGTTTTGAAAGATCGTCGTACATCACCAGCGCATGCCGGCCGTTGTCGCGGAAGTACTCGCCCATCGAGGTAGCCGCGTACGGCGCAAGATAGAGCATCGGCGCGGGTTCCGATGCCGATGCGGCCACGATGATGGTGTGGCCCATTGCGCCGGCTTCGGTCAGCGTCTGCACTACCTGCGCGATCGACGAACGCTTCTGGCCGATGGCGCAGTAAATGCAAATCAGGTCGTTCTTGGCGTTGTTGATGATCGTGTCCAGCAGCACGGCCGTCTTGCCCGTCTGGCGGTCGCCGATAATCAGTTCGCGCTGGCCGCGGCCAATCGGAATCATCGAGTCGATAGCCTTCAGTCCGGTGGCCATCGGCTCGCGTACGCCCTGGCGGTCGATGATGCCCGGCGCCAGCCGTTCCACGGGAAGGGTAGTGGTCGAGGCTAGGGGGCCCTTGTCGTCAATCGGCATGCCCAGCGCGTTCACGACGCGGCCAATCAGGCCTTCGCCCACCGGCACTGAAAGAATCTTGCCCGTGCGCTTAACTTCGTTGCCTTCGCTCAGTTCGGTGTACTCGCCCAGAACCACGGCGCCCACCTGGTCTTCTTCGAGCGACAACGCCAGTCCGGCAATGCCATGCGGAAAGCTCAGCAGCTCGCCGGCCATCACCTTGTCCAGCCCGTGAATGCGGGCGATGCCGTCGCCCAGTGAAGTGATGGTTCCGACTTCGTCCACCTGGACCTTTGAGTCGTAGTTCGCGATCTGTTCGCGTAGAAGCTGCGTAATCTCGTCTGCTTTAATCTGAGCCATTGCGTCCTTTGGAGGGGGTCGGGGTTCTCCGATCAGGGGTTTGCTTGCTTCTCACCCGCTTATCGAGTTAACCAGCCGGCCTTCTCCTTCCTCCCGTTCCGAATCTCAATCGAAAAAACTGTTTGGGTCCTAAGGTATTTCTGATCCCTGTTCCCTAATCCCTGTTCCCTGATTCTCGTTCCCGGCTTCAGCCGGCAATCAATGCTTCCTTCAGCCGGTCAAGCCGACCACGTACCGAACCGTCATATACCGTCGAGCCAATCCGCACCACTGTGCCGCCCAGGATCGATGCGTCCAGCGCAAAGGTTGCCTCAATCCGGGTTCCGGCCAGCTTGGCCACCTCGGCCACCAGCGCTTCTTGTTCCTTTTTGTCCAGTGCGCGCGCGGTCGTAATCTCTGCCGGGCTAATGCCCATCTGCTGCTGCAGCAGGCTGCGGTAGGCCTCGGCCACTTCACTCACGTGCGCAATGCGATCGTGCGAAATCAGCACCGCGATCAGGTTGCGCAGCTCTTTCTGCATGCCCAGCCGGGCGTTCAGCTTGTCCAGGAAGGCGACCTTGTCGGCGGTCGCAACGGCCGGGTTTTCAAAGTAGTTGCGCAGCTCTGCGCTGCCTTTCCATGTTGAAAGAAAATCGGTCAGCTTCAGGTCGATCGCCGCGGCGTCCAGCTTGGCATCTCGAACCACATCGGCAAAGGCGCCGGCATAACGGGAAACGAAGGCGGCCATTTAGTTCTGCCCTCCCTTCGCGCCGGTGGCGGCAACACCGCCGATAAAGTCGGCGATCAGGGCGCGATCGGTCTCAGGCGTAAGCACCAGTTGTTTGGCGGCCTGCTCCACGGCCAGCTCGGCGGCAAAGAGGCGCAGGCTGCGCCGCGCCTGTGCGGCGGCCACGTCAAGCTCCTGCTCGGCAGCCTCCACAATGCGCGCGCTCTCTTCGGCCAGCGACGCCTTGATGCGCTTTTCGTCGTCCAGGCTCTCCTGCTCAACCTGTGTGCGGAACTTCTTGATCTCGTCGTCCAGGCCGGCCAGCTTGGCTTCCACCGCGCTTAGCCGGGCCTTGGCGTCGGCTGTAGCCGCGCGGGCTTCTTTCAGGCTCTGGCTCAGCGTCTCGGTGCGCTTGTGGAAGACCTTGGGCAGCACCTTCACAACGGGAATGCCCACCAGCAGCACGATGATTCCAAAGTTGATGAACTGGAATATGTTCGACGCGGTTTCCTGGCTCAGGCTAAAGGTGCGGGCAGCCCACTTCACCATCGGCCCTTCCAGAAGGAAGGCTTTGTTCTGTTCTTCCTGCGATTTTTTGGCTTCAGGCGCGGCAGCGGTTTGCGCGGCAGGCGCTTGCGCGGCGGGGGCCGAGGCCTCTTGCGCGGCGAGAGTGCGCGGTGCGGCTGCCAGCCCGGCCGTGAGAACAACGGCCATCAAAAAAGCGGAGATGCCTGAAAAAGTGCGAGACGGCGAAGTCGAGACTGAAACCTTCAAGCTGAAAAAAGAATTGTTCAACGGGTACCCCCGGCGCCCACCGGCAGCACGGCGCGCACCACCTGGCCGGCCAGTTCGCTGGCCGAGCTCTGGATCGAGATCCGAGCGGTTTCGGCTTCGGCTTCAATGGCGGCCTTGGCTTTGCCCGCCTTCTCATGCGCGGCTTTGCGGGCAGCGTCCAAAGTTGCGTCGCGTTCCGCATTCCACTGCTGCACGCGCTGCTCGCGAACCTTGTACGCCTCGGCGCGGGCCTGGCGCAGTTTGCTGGCGTAGTCGGCCGCGCGCGCCTCGGCTTCCGCAATCGCCTTCTGCGCGTCTTCCACGGCGCCTTCGGTCAGCGCCCGGCGCTGCTTCAGCACGTCGCTCAGCGGCCCCTGCACCAGAAAATGGTAGGCCACCACAAGCAACACAAAAAGCAGCGTCGTCGGAATCGAGCCGACGAACATATCTCCGAGTTCTTTCAGAATTAATTGCATGATTTACCGGTTGCTCCGGCAGTCAGAATAAGGCTTTCCTGAGAGCGATTTATCTGGATGAATCACACCTTTTTTATCAGGGCAGGCTGCTCAAGTCAACGCTCAGCGGGCTGAATCGAGAGGTCCTGTGACAGCAGTCACCGAAACGGGCGTTGGTGCAAAAATAGAACTTGCTTTCGGTTGAAACAAGCCTAAACTAAACATATCACCTAGACCCGGTCCAGGGTCCAGCGGGCAGCCGGTTTCGGGAATCTTCCACTCCTCATTCCGGTGTGCCCGCCTACTTGTTTAATAGCAGCTTCTAGCTTCTAGCCCGTCTTCGATTCAGCTTGGATGGTTGCCTAAGCGATCCGATGTGTTGGGACCAATCTTCAGGACTGTCCTCGATGTTCCGCAACTCAAACTGCAGTTTTCAGGCAAGCGCCATGAAGCACAGGTGTTTTTCACGCACAAAATAGCTAGAAGCTAGCAGCTAGAAGCTGCTCTTCCCCGTCAACAGCCCTTGCGCGCGCAGCCAATTCTCCAAGAGTGCCGGCCACTGGTCCAGTGCGGGATCGCCTCCGCCCAAGCCCGTCCCATGCGGCCCCTTGGCAAACACGTGCATCTCCGACACCACCCCGGCCTTGATCAACGCCTCGTAAAAGCGCATCGACTGCTCAATCGGAACCGTCTCGTCGGTAAACGTGTGATAAATGAACGTGGGCGGCGTGTCTTTGGTGACGAACAGCGCCGGCGTGTAGGCTGCCTCGAGCGCCGGGCATTTGTCCATCAGGTTAAACAGCTTGCAGTAGCTCAGGTGCGCGGTGTCGCTGGTTACCGCGCCCAGCCACGGGTAGCCCAGCACCAGGTAGTCGGGCCGGCTTGGCACACGGTCAATCGGGTCCTCCGCATCGGGATTGCCCGGCACAGGCTGCGTTGCCGCCAGCGCCGCCAGGTGTCCCCCGGCCGAGAAGCCGATGATGACAATGCGGTTGGGGTCCAAGTGGTAGTCACGCGCCCGCGCCCTTACCAGTTGCACCGCCCGCCGCGCATCCAGCAGCGGCACTGGCAGCACATACCCATGCGAGGTCAGCCGGTAGCTCAAAACAAAGGCGCGAAAGCCGCGCGCCGTAAACCAGTCGGCCACTTCGCGGCCCTCGAGATCGGCTGCCAGGCCAAGGTAAGCTCCGCCCGGCAGCACAATCACCGCCGACCCGTTCGTCTTCCCCGCCCGCGGCGCAAGAATCGTGAGCGTAGGAATGTCGTCGCAGCTCTTGCCCTTGGCCTCTGGCGCGTCGTTCGCCCACAGCCGGATCGTCTGGATGTTCAGAAATGCGTTGTCGTTGCCGGCCGTGGCGCAGTTGGCCCCCTGCGCGTTCAGCGCCGCGCAGCCCAATATCCCGGTTGCGATCAGTGCGAGAATCGCCCTCATTCGTTTGCCTCCCTAGCTTCGGGACAAATTATAAGGGCTAAATGCAGCTGTCAGCTCTCAGCCGTCAGCTTTCAGCTTTTGGCGAGTCGGCAAGTCAACGAGTTAGCAAGTCGGCAAGTTAGCAGGTTAGCCCGCGCTGGCGCGCGGTTAGCGAGTTAGCGGTGGTGGCGGAGTCAGCGAACTGGCAGGTTGGTGTAGGGGGAGGGTATTTTATCTCTCCGTGGAACGGCGAGGCCGGCGGATGGCTGAAAGCTGACGGCTGAAAGCTGAAAGCTAGGAGCTAGCAGCTAGAAGCTGCCTTACCCCATTCGCAAAGCCGCATGTCCTGCGCACGTGTCTTCCGCCTGCCTGGTCAGTGTCTCTGCCAGCGCCGCGCCATACCGCGCAAAGTAGTAGGCCGCCCCATGCACACGCTCCTGCAAATGCCCATCCGGATAGAGCGCATTCATCAGCGATTCCGCGTGGCGCGTGTAGCTGGTCTCGCGTTGCAGTTGAAAGTTTGCAGCCAGCGTGCGCAGCCGGTTCATCTGGTAGCGGATCTTGCCCGCCGCTGTCTCTGCCGATTGTCCCATCCCCTTGTCCTCGGCCTGCATCCAGCCCACCAGCGCGTCCAGTTCCTGCTCAAGCGCGTCGCTGGCCGCCGCCAGCTTCTGCTTGGTCTCCGCCGGCATCGATTGCTCCGCCAGCCTCTGCGCCAGAGTGGCCGGAGTCTCCGTAAATAGCTGATCGAGCGAAAGCCCATGGCGATCAAGCAGTTTGGCAATCCCCGGCTCAATCAGCGTGGCAAACAGCCTTGGCTGGGCTGGTGTCTGTCGTCCAAGAATCCGTTCGTACAGCACGCCAGACTGCGCAAAGTAGGCAATCTCCGCCGGTCCGCCAATCACCAGCGACGTCGACAGCAAAGAGTCCTGGAACACCGGGCGCAGCAGGGCCGAGGGCGAAATCCGCTCCGGCGCGCTCTCCAGAATCCCCACCAAATCCGCCGTCGAGTAGCTCCGTGCGCCCGCCTGCCACAAGCCTCCGGGCTCAGCCGCCGTCGGCACGGTGCGCTTCAGCGCAACCCGCGCTCCTGTAACTTCGTCCAGCAAAAACAGCAGGCTGTTCTGCTCGCCCACGGCCACCTGCGCGTGGTAGCCTGCCGCCTCCAGCTCGCCATTGCGCTCCAGCAGTGCGCTGTGCAGCTCGTCGGCTTGTTCCAGCGCCGCCCGCAGCACCGGCGCGCCCAGCCGGTGAAACCCCCGTCCGCTCGCATCCAGCGTCAGCAGCCCTTCTGCTGCAAACATCGTTCTGTAGAAATCGGCGAAGGCCTGCGCAAACGTTCGTCCCGGCTTGTAGGCTGCCGCCAGCGCATCGCTCGCTTCTCCGGGGCCCAGCAGCTCCTGCGCCCGCTCCACCAGCGCCGTAATCTCCTCGCCCAGAACCAGTCCGCCCACCGGCCGTCCCGCCGCCGCTTCGGGGTGAGCGTAGCGCAGCGTCTCAAGCGCACGCCCCGCCGGCAGCATCACGTGATCGATCTCCGCAAAGTCGTGGTCCTCGGTGGCCAGCCAGAAGATGGCCGCATGAGGCCGTCCCGCCGCCGTGGCCTGCCGCGCCCGCGCCAAAGCGGTTGCGGCTTTTAGCGCCGTCAACAGTGGCCCGCCCAGCAATCCCACCTGCTGGCCCGTCACCACCGTCCCCGCGCCCTCGGTCAGAGCTGCGAGCGCCGCGTGAGCGGCCTCCCCGTTCTGTTCGCCGAGCAGTTTCACCAGCTCCGGCCAATGCGCGGGAAGTTGGGGTCGCGTCTGCCAATCCGCCCCGGCGCCGGCGCCAAAAAATCTCTGCGCCTCTTGCTTGCCGGCGCAAAGGTCCATAAACAGCCGGCTCATTCCCGGCATTGCACTTATCGGATAACAATCTGCGTTCGGCAACTCGGTCACTTTCGCTACAGGATTTTTCGCTGCGGTTCATCGTCTCGCACAAAGCAAAATCGACGCGCGCGGAGTTTCGTTGTCGGCTCACATAAGGATGCCACGCCGGGTTCATTCGATGCACAACTCCGCGGCCTTGCTGAACCACGGCCTGCCCGGCACCGTATACTCAACTTGAATTCGTGCCCGTTCAGTGCAGTGCTTTAGCGCGCGTCCACACCGCGCTTTCAGACCGCCTTTCAACAAAACCAAGAAACGCATTCGGACAAGAGGATTAGATGGCCAAAATCGAGAAGAAGAAATCGAAAGCCGCAGCCGGCGCACCCCCGAAACCCAAAACCGCGGCAAAGCGTAAGCCTGCCAAGGCCGCCAAAGCCAAAAAGTCCGCAGCCGCATCTCCCGCCGAGGGGCGCGCGGAGAAGGAGCAGCTGCTCAGCTCTGAAGTGGTGTTTCAGGGCCCCCTCTTCCGCATCTGCCACGACAAGCTCGTCGAGCCCGGCGGATATACCTCCGAGCGCGATGTCATCCGCCACAACGGCAGCGTCGTCATCCTCGCCATCGACAAGTCCGGCAGCAAAAAAGATCCCTGGATCGTCATCGAGCGCCAGTACCGCCATGCCGCCCAGCAGTACCTGTGGGAGCTGCCCGCCGGCAAGCTCGAGCCCGGTGAAGACCCCGTCGAAGGCGCCAAGCGCGAGCTCGCCGAAGAGACCGGCTATAGCGCAAAAAAGTGGAAGCCGTTCGTCGAGTACTACCCCAGCCCCGGTTTCCTGGGCGAATCCATGAAGGTCTTTCTCGCCGAAGGGCTCATCGCCGGAGAAGCCCGCCCTGAAGAGGACGAAAAGATCGACTTCCGCCTCGTCCGCCTCTCCGATCTGCTCAAGATGATCGACAAGGGCGCAATCTACGACGGCAAAACCCTAAGCGCCGTCCTGCTCTACGCCCGCCAAACCGCCCGCCGCGCCAAAAAGTAGCAATGCCCGTCAGAAACCCGGCATAAGCCAATGAACCAGGTGCCCCATCCATCGCGCAGCTTTATCGCGCGATGGGTGGGATAGCACGAATCTCACCCCCGCCTCCATCACAGGTGCCCCGTCCTTTCACAGCTTTATCGTGAAAGGTTTGGGAGACCACGCTCGGACCATAACCCCATATTCTCCAACAGTTTCCCTTCCGCGCGACTCCAAACCAGCCTCCCACACCTCACTCTGTGAAAATCTTTCCTCAAATCCCAATCAACCTTTTTTTCACATTTGTCGTCTTAGGATTTATCGGCCTGAGATTCCCCTGATGATCGGCCGAATTTCCAAGCAGGACAAAAGGAAGGCAGGAGCCTGTGGCTCAGTACAAAGGTAAGGTCAAGTGGTTTAACAACGCGAAGGGCTATGGTTTCATCGGACGCGAGGACGGGCCGGATGTATTCGTCCATTATTCTGCGATTCAGTTGGACGGATACAAAACGCTCAAGGAAGGCGATGAGGTCGAATTCGACATCGTCGAGGGCCAGAAAGGCCCGCAGGCGGATGCCGTACTTCGCTTCAGAGATGTCGCGAACAGCGCCAACAGCGCAGCCTAGCTCAGGCGTTTGGTCGGGCGGTAGATAGCTCCCCCTTGCGGCGGTGACAGTAGAGCCTCGTCTGCACCCGGCCTGTCCGTCACATCCCGGTTTTACTTACAGTCAAACGCTTTAGGGTCAACCCTTCACAAGTCTAATGAACTAGTTGGGGCAGCACAGCCGCCGACCCCGGGTCCCAACTATTCACAGAAAATGCGTGCCCCATCCTTTCACAGTTTCATCGTGAAACGATGGGATAGCACAGCTGCCGGGTGCCCCATGTCTGGACTTTCAGACATGGGAAAGTATGAACCCAAACGCGGTTAGCTATCCTTCAAAAGCCGATGAACTGGATGTCCATCCAGTCGCCAAGCCCCTGACAACGAGTCCCCGTTCGTGGATACTGTTTCCTGAGGTCCCGCAATGGACAACGCCACCATGGCGCGCCTGCTTGAGGAAACCGCCGATCTGCTCGAGATCGATGGCGGCGACAGCTTCCGCATTCGCAGCTACCGCCGCGCCGCCGAAGCCGCTTCCCAAACTACTGCCGATCTAAGCGCCGAGGCCGCAGACACCGCGCGCCTGCTTCAGATTCCCGGCATCGGTAAAGGCATGGCCGCCAATTTGCAGGCCATCGCCGCCACCGGCTCTCTGCCCCTGCGCGATGAGCTGCTTGCCCGCTACGGCGCTGGTTTGCTCGAGCTGCTCAAGCTACCCGGCATGGGGCCTAAGACCGTAGCCATGCTCTGGGACGCGTGCAAAATCTCCTCGATCGACGCCCTCGCCGAAGCCATTGACGCAGGCCGGCTCGCCGGCCTGCCGCGCATGGGGCCCAAGCAGATTGAAAAGCTGCGCAAGGGCATCGACGACTACCGCCGCTCCGCCGGCCGCTTCCGCATCGACGTGGCGCAGGCCGAGGCTGAGCGCATCGCCGCGTATCTAGGTTCATTTCTGGGCATCGAGAAAGTCACGCCCGCCGGTTCGCTCCGCCGCGGCCGCGAGACCGTCGGCGATCTTGACCTGCTGGCCACCGGCCCCGCCTGCGTCCCCGGCCACACCGCCGCAGCCGTCGAGCACGTGGCTGCTTATCCCGGCATCGCGGACATCATCGCCAAGGGCGACAACAAGGTCAGCTTCCACGTGGCCCAGGGCCTGCAGGTGGACGTGCGCCTGCTGCCCGCCGCCAGCTACGGCGCCGCGCTGCAATACTTCACTGGCTCCAAGGCCCACAACGTCTCCCTGCGCCAGCGCGCGCTCAAAATGGGCTACACCCTCAGCGAGTGGGCGCTGGCCCGCCTCAGCGACGAATCGGTCGTTGCCGCCGCCACTGAGCAGGAGATCTACGCTGCACTGGGCATGGATTGGATTCCCCCGGAGATGCGCGAAAATCTCGGTGAAATTGAAGCCGCAGCCCGCCATCAGCTTCCCCGGCTTATTGAATTCGCCGATGTCCAGGGCGATCTGCACATGCACACCACCGCCAGCGACGGCCACAAGTCCATCTCCGAGATGGCCGAGGCAGCCATCGCCTGCGGTTATCGCTACATCGCCATCACCGATCACTCCAAGAACCTGGCCATGACCGGCGGCCTCGACGAGAAGCGCGCCCTCGAACATATTCAGAACATCCGCGCCGTCGATCGCCAGATGGAGGGCCGCATTCGCGTCTTTTCCGGCATCGAGGTCGACATCCTCGCCGATGGCGCGCTCGACCTCGACGACGAAGTCCTCGCCCAGATGGACGTGGTCATTGCCAGCGTGCACACGCGTTTTGAGCAGAACAGGGAAGAGATGACGGCGCGCGTGCTCCGGGCCATTGAAAATCCGCACGTGCGCATCCTTGGCCATCCCACCGGCCGCCTGCTCCTGCGCCGCGAGCCCTTCGCCCTCGACATGGGCTCAGTCCTGCGCCGCTGCGCAGAACTGGGCGTGGCCGTCGAGCATAACGCCGCCCCGGAGCGGCTCGACCTGAACGACCGCGATCTGCGCCTGGCCAAGGAACTCGGCTGCAAGATCGTCGTCAACTCCGACTCCCACGACGCCCGCAACCTGGGCAAAATGGACTTCGGCATCCGCCAGTTGCGCCGCGCCTGGCTCGGTCCGGAGGACGTGCTCAATACCCTCGCCCCAGACGATTTACTCGCCGCACTCCGCCCAAAGCCGTAGGCTCCGAGGAAAATTGCAGCCAATGGAGTGCAGACTGTGGCACAATTCTTCGATATCTATCCTTGAATCCATCGCCGGTTCCAGACGGTTCCGGTTAAGATAAGGTCGTTATGAGCCTGCTCCACCAAGACGGACGAGACGAACTCGACGACGCAGCGCGAGGCGATGAACTCACCAAGGGTTCCAGCCACGTGATCTGGGCCACTGTCGCCGCCGCTTTCCTGGTCACCATTGCCATCGCCATTTATTTCATCGCGGGCCAAAAGCCCCCGGCCGTCACCGGAGATGTGGTTGCCGTCTGGGTCCATCCCCAGCACAGCGAAACACCTTCGGTCGACGCCAACGGCGTCGCCATGGCGCAAGAAAGTTTTGATCAGGTTCTGGTATTTGCTGAGGTGCGCCTGCACAACCAGAGCAAGATTCCGCTCTACCTGCTTGAAGTGCTCACCAACGCCACCATGTCCGATGGCATTCACTCCAGCTATGCGGCCTCGCCGTCTGACTACGACCGCATCTTCCTCGCCTATCCTGGCTTGCCGGTGCCCCACGGTCAGGCTCTGCCGCTCAATCTCGCCCTCGATCCCGGCCAATCGGTCGATGGCACCTTTGTTTCGTCATTCCGCATGACAAAGCAGGAGTGGGACGCGCGCAAGAACCTGACCTTCAGCTTCAACTTCCGCTATCAGCCAAGCCTGGTGCTCACGCCCCACGCCCCGGTTATTGAACAGTAGGCGGAGCCGGCGCGCCCTTCGGCGTCGTCAGGTAGCCTGAGATCTGGTTCTTGTTGTTGATGCTGTTCACTACCACCTCAAACAGCATTGGATCTTTTCCGCTGAAGAACTGCAGAGGCTCGTTCACGTTGCGGTCTTTCTTCTCGTAGGTCTTGTCGTCGGCGTACACGTTCAGCGTGAACTTGCTCTTCTTCTGGTCGGTCTTCTTCAGCTCCAGGCTCACCGTTCCTACCGGTTTCTTCTGGCCCTTGGTCAGCGTGAACTCGTAGTAGTTGCGGTCGCCCTTGTGCTCCAGCAGAACCAGTTCGTCGTGGTTGCGGGCAATCACGCTGTTGGTGTTGCTCAGGTCGCCGCGGATTGACTGCAGTTGCGTCACCGCCGTTGCCAGGTCGCTCTGGGTCTTGGCCACATCGGTCTTCACCCCGCCCACGTCCGTCTTCACGCTGGTAACGTCGCTGGCCACGGCCGATACATGCTGTTCGGTCTGCTTCTGCTGGCCTTCTAGCCGCTTGGCGTCGTCCTGCTCCCGGGCGATAATCTCCGCCGCGCGCGAGTCCAGTTGTTTCTGCGTCAGGCCCAGTGACTTGCTCAACTCGTCGGTCGCCACTTGCAGCCGCGCGTCGGTCTCCCGCAGCTCCGCGGCCAGTTTCACGTTCTCCTGCTGGGCGTCGGCCAATTGGGTCTGCTCGTTGGCAATCTTGCCGCTCAGCGTGTAGCTCCAGATCAGGCCTCCGATCGCCGCCACAAGCGCCACGGCAAGAACCGCAAGCAATGCGCCTGAATACGTTCTGGGTGTTTCGTTTGTTTCGCTCATCGTATAGCCTTTCTCGTTTTTTGGGGTGGCGTATGGCGCTGCTGGGCCGCCCAGGATTAAAGGTCATCGACCTCTGAGAACGATGACCTTGGGAAAAATCTCTCTCCTCTGCCTTTTTTTGAGGAGCGTTCACTGCAATCGGGAGTATAGAGCTTTCAACAACAAACTTGTGTGGATTCTATCTGCGCGATTGCTCGGCGACTACAGAATATCGGAGAAATTTGCTTCCCGGCGCAGAAAAACCCTCCTGGTGACGCCCGTTTTGCCTGTCGCCGTCCCCATCGGACGCTCCCTTTTTCGCACTTCCCGTCCCACCCACCGTGACAACCGTCAATTCGTTCCGTTATAAACATCTTTACCGCTCTTTTTCTAGCCGGGTCCGAGTCCCAGGCCGCAGTTCCCAGTTTCGTTCGCTGGGTTCGTCACGAAGGGTCTCAAAAGCCGGTCTCCAGTGCGGGAGCGCCAGCCGTGTACTGGCGGCGTGGCAAATTTTGCGGTCTTCGGGTTGGCGTGTCGGCTGGCCTTCGCATCAAAGTGTTAGCGTTATTCACCTTCGGCCTCGTCGCCGGGATGTCTGCCGGCAAACTGTAAGGCTCGTTGTCTGCGTCGCGGTTTTTTTGAAAACATCACGCAAGGGAGAATCGAAAGCTATGTCGACTGCTGCTGTTGCTGGAAAGGGATTGGAAGGTATTGTCGCCGCGAACTCGGGAATCTGCTGGATCGATGGCGAAGCGGGCGTCCTCTCTTACCGTGGAATCGATATCCACGAGCTGGCCGAGCATTCGACATTCGAGGAAACCACCTTTCTGCTCTGGAATGGCTTTTTGCCCAACGAGCTTGCGCTTCGCGAGTTCACTACGCAACTGGCCTTCGCTCGCTCCCTTGACCAGCGCATCGTCGAAATGATGCGTACCTTCCCCACCGACGCCACGCCCATGGAGGTGCTCCGCACCGCCGTTTCCGCGCTCAGTTTTTACGACGTCGACGAGTCGGACAACTCCCACGACGCCAACGTCCGCAAAGCCTACAAGCTCACCGCGCAGATCGCCATGATCGTCGCCATCTACGACCGCCTGCGCAAGGGCAAGGAAATCATCCCCCCCGATCGTTCGCTCTCCCACGCCGGCAACTTCCTTTGGATGCTCAACGGCGTCAAGCCTTCTGAGACCGCCACGCGTACTTTGGACATCGCCCTGGTCCTCCACGCCGACCACGAGCTGAACGCCTCCACCTTCGCCGCCCGCGTCATCGCCGCCACACTCTCTGACATTCATTCCGCCATCACCGGCGCAATCGGCGCGCTCAAAGGCCCCCTCCACGGCGGCGCAAACGAGGGCGTCATGCGCCTGCTGCACAAAATCGACAAGGAAGGCGCGGATCCGGTCGAGTACGTCAAAAACATGCTCGCCGCCAAGCAGAAGATCTCCGGCTTCGGCCATCGCGTCTACAAGACCGAGGACCCCCGCGCTACGCACCTGCGCAAAATGAGCGAGCAGCTCGGCCACGACTCCGGCGATCCCAAGTGGTACAACATGTCGCGGGCCATCGAGCTGTTCATCAACCAGGACAAGCGCCTCAACGCCAACGTCGACTTCTACTCCGCCTCAACCTACGCCACCCTCGGCATCGACATCGATCTCTACACCCCCATCTTTGCCCTCAGCCGCATCTCCGGCTGGGCCGCGCACGTCATCGAGCAGCTCGACGACAACCGCCTCATCCGCCCCCGCGCCGACTACATAGGCCCGGCATACCCCTCGCCCTACATCCCCCTGGACCAACGGCCATAAAACAGCGCTGACTGGCTCCTCTATCAGGCACAGAAAGTGGGTGCCCCCTGTCTGGATTTTCAGACAGGGGATAGCACGAAATCCATCCAGCAACAGCCCCGTCATCCCGAGCAAAGCGAGGGATGACGGGGCTGTTCCTCGTGACGCATGTCACAAACCCCTAATACTTCAAGCCAATTACCAACTAATAATCACAGATAGTTACCTCACAACTCCGTAGATTTTTACAATTATCCCGTTGACTTATGCCACAGCTTGCTTCATAGTTAATGCCGGATTCGACCAAGCACCACTGGGCCCCTCCTGCGCCAAGGTTCCGCGAAGGACATATTCGTAGAGTCAGGAGACACTCGAAATGAAGTTACTGGAAAAGTGCGCCAACAT
>Ga0302319_10009097_pt1 | contig 19197 bp, 16 predicted proteins | sample Bog_T0_2_FD_203319 | JGI IMG/M metagenome (GOLD analysis project Ga0302319, IMG submission 203319) | Peat permafrost microbial communities from Stordalen Mire near Abisko, Sweden - Bog_T0_2 | ecosystem: Environmental > Terrestrial > Soil > Wetlands > Peat | place: Sweden: Abisko, Stordalen Mire... | reverse complement strand
ACCGGACGCGAGTGCGATGTTGATGAGACCTTCTCCCGGGGTTTGACCGCTGGGCGCGGGAAGGTCGACCGCGAGATACGTCGAGCTCTGGACGGGCGTCGATGAAGTAATTACGCCGCCATTGGTGATCACGCACTCCTGGCGAACCAGGGAGTACGTCATGCTCGACCCGGTCCCCGACGTCTGCTCCACGTACGAGACCATGTCCTGCAAGTTGTGGGGTGAGGCAGTACTCGGGTTCCACTCAAGTCCGAGCAATTGGGTACCTGAGCCGCATTGGCTCGTGGTTCCCTGCTGATCGGTAATGGACTCCGCTGCCTGGACGTCGCTCGAGAAATCCGCTGACACCACCTGGGCGTCGCTCGTGTCGGCGAGTCGATTCGAAACACTCGATTGAAGCTTTAATGTTGTCAATAGACCATAGGAGAGCGCGCCGACAACTAAGGGAAGAATCGTCACCACGATAAGCAACTCGACGAGCGTGAATCCCTTTTGGTCCGCATCAAACTCTGGATTCGTGCGTCGTCGATCGCGCCAAGCGACGCGTCGCTTGGTCGTGTGCGAGACCGGCCCAGTAAAACGACGGTTCCTCACGCAACCTTGACCTGATTGTAAATGCCGTACATGGCTGATATGAGGGCAACGGCAACGAAACCCACGATGACACCCATCACCACAATGATCGCCGGCTCGAAGAGTGCGGTCGCCCGATCCAACTTTGTCTCAAGCTCGCGGTTGTAGTAGTCAGCCGCGACCGCGAGTTGCTGATCGAGGGTTCCCGTCTCTTCGCCCACTCGGAACATCTGACGTGCCGCGCCAGGGAAAAGCCCCGTGCGGGCAATGGGCCCAGCGAGTCCTTGACCCTGCATCATCGCGTCTCGGACCTCGTTGAGGGCCTTATGAAACACGGCGTTGTTCGCAGAATCCGCGGTCACCGCCATGGAACGTGGAAGGTCCACGCCCGCTCGCAGCATCGACGAAAGGATTCGACAGGTCCGCTCAAGTACGGCTGTCTGGGTGAGCTCACCAATGACGGGGAGTTTCAGCATGATCGCGTCCAATTGGGCCCGCCCCTTGGTACTTCTTCGCATGGCGATGAAGCCACCGACAATGAGAAGTACGAACAGTGCTTCCGCGTACCACCAATGTCCGATGAAGTTGGCGATTGCGATGAGCATTCGCGTCACGAGAGGGAGTTTGGCGTGCAGCGACGCGAAAAATACCTTAAATCGTGGCATCACGAAAACGGCGAGCACGAGGACCGTGACAACCGACATCGCCGCCACCACCGACGGATAGATCAACGCGGAGGTGATTTTGGTCCTCGCCGCCTGGTCGCGGTCGATGTAGTCCGCCAACTGATTAAGGACTTGATCGAGGTTCCCGGTCAACTCCGCGGATTCAAGGATCCCTACGTAGAAGTTGGGAAACGCCTCGGGATGCGCTGCACAAGCGGTCGCGAACGTGTCGCCCGCACGCAGGCTGTCGATGAGGTCGAAGATGACTCGTCGCAACAGTTTGTTTTGCGTCTCTTCGACGATGACTTCAAGCGCCTCCATGATCGAGACACCCGCCTTCATGAAGACCGCCAATTGGCGGGTGAAGTTCATTACCTCACTGCGCGGCACCAATTTCTTCGTGATCTCAAAGGCGAGAATATTTTTCTTCTCTTTGAGTTCGACTGGCTGGAGTCCGCGCTGTATGAGTGCGAGGTGTGCGGCACCGAGCGACGTCGCCGATTCGGTACCGGTGAACTTCTTGCCTGACTCATCGAGTGCGCTATAGCGGAACTGGATGAGCGCCTTGTCTGGCTTGTTCCTTGAAAGTACGGACGGAAGATTCATAGGGTGTACACGCTCCGAATTACTTCAGACACCGTCGTGATGCCTTGGGCCACGAGACTGACGGCTTCTTGACGTAGGGTCCTCATACCTTGCTTCTCTGCCAAGTTGTGCAACTCCTCTTGGGTAGCCCATCCAACGATGAGTCGTTTGATCTCCGGCGTCATAACCAGCAACTCATAGACGCCGATTCGTTCTTTGTAGCCCGTGTCGTTACAGAAATTGCAACCGGTGCCGTGATAGAAGACCTCTTGGGGCATGCCGCCACTCTCTTCGTAGAATTCACGCTCGTCGTCAGTCATGACGTACTCCGTGCGACAAGAGGGACAGATCCGTCGCAAGAGACGTTGCGCGACAATCGCCAAGACCGATGATGCGACCAGGAACGACTCGATGCCCATGTCGAGAAATCGGTGAAGTGCCGACACCGAGTCGGTGGCGTGCATTGACGAAATAACGAAGTGGCCCGTGAGCGCGGACTGAACTGCCACGCGTGTCGTCTCGACGTCGCGGATCTCGCCCACGAGAATAACGTCTGGGTCTTGGCGAAGGATTGACTTAAGTCCGGTCTCGAACGTCAAGCCGGCTTGCTCATTGGTTTGAATCTGGTTGATGGTTGGGAAGATGTATTCGACCGGGTCTTCGATAGTCATGATGTTGAGCGTCGGGTTGTTCACCTCGCTCAACGTCGCGTAGAGGGTCGTCGTTTTTCCACTACCTGTTGGTCCGCAACACAACACCATGCCAAAAGGCGAACGCGCGAGTTTTGAATATGTGGCGTGAGTGTCGACGGGCATGCCGAGGTCACCTAGCCGAAAGACTGATCGAGTTTTGTCAAGTATTCGCATGACACAGTTCTCACCCATGATCGTCGACACGGTTGCCACGCGCACGTCGACCTCGACGCCGTCGACGGTAATCGTGAGCTGACCGTCTTGAGGTCTGCGTCGCTCCACGATGTTCATGTTCGCCATGATCTTCACGCGACTTACGAGTCCCGGACCCATCGCGACTGGAAGCTGGAGCACCTCTTTGAGCGCGCCGTCGATACGGAATCGAATCCGGACGTATTCTTCGGTTGGTTCGATGTGCACGTCAGAGGCACGGTCGCGCATTGCTTGCGTCAAGATGCGATCGACCACCTGGACGACGGGCGCGTCGTCAATCAGTAACTCGCTCTCGGAATCGTTGTTCTGTCGGCGCCTCGATTCTTCAACTGCCTCAAATGCTTCGACCAGACTTCCCACGTTGCTAATCGCGCGGTAGTTGCTGTCAATTGCCCAAATTATGTCACTCGGCGGCGCAATCATGAGAAAGACCTTGTGACCCGTCATCGTCTGAAGTTGATCGCGAAGTTTGTCAGACGGCTGCGCTACGGCGACGTACAAGTTGTCCCCTTCGAGACGAACTGGAATAACTGAGCTCGCACGAGCAAAATCTTCCGGGACTAGTTCGATGACCTTCGGATCAACATTGTCTCGGCGTAGGTTGACCACGGTGAGTCCGAAGAAACTCGCGAGTTCATTGGCGAGTGCTTGATTATCGATGACGCCCATCTCAACGAGCACTTCGCCGAGACGACCCCCCGTTTCGGATTGTTCTATCAACGCCTTATCAAGCTCGTCTTGAGTAACTAACTTTTTTTCCAGCAAAAGTTCGCCGAGTCGACCTTTGTAGGGTGGTACGGAGGCGATTGCTTCGGTCGCTACACGTTCGCCGACTATCGACGTAGATTTTTTTTCTTTTCCGTTCGAAGAACCCGAACCAAAACGTCCGTTGCCGTTTGCGGAATCGGTCTCATGGACGCGCCTCCCATCGGTCTTGAGGGCGCCATCCTCTCCTGGTTCGGGTGGTCGAACCTTGTCGGTTCTCTTCTTAAGCGCCACACTTACCTCACTGATGGATTATCGACAACTGTTATTTGGAATAAATTCACCGGACGTGTCTACTTCGGAGCCCGACATACAAAGGATTCACCTGAGAAACGCCTTACGAACAACAAGCCTAATGCTCAGTGATTACGTCTTTTGTATGGAAGTTACGACTTTTAACGTCCGAATTTTCGTTGCGTTACGATCACGTAAAGGCCGCTGATTTGGCTAAAACTTCGTCTCCTTCGAGACCGGGAACTTCTCTAGAGTCGTTTCATGAAATTGAGTACGGTGATCCTGCCACTTGAGGGTTGGTCCACTTCGAAAGAAAAATGGCGTCGCGCTGAGGAACTCGGATTCCACGCGGCTTATACCTACGACCATCTTTCGTGGCAACGACTAGAGAATCGCCCTTGGTTCGGTGCAATTCCCACACTAATTGCGGCCTCACTTGAAACTTTAAAGTTGAAGGTTGGAACTCTTGTCACGTCCCCCAACTTTCGTCACCCTGTTCCCTTGGCCAAAGATCTACTTTCACTTGACGATGTCTCGAACGGGCGACTCATCATTGGTATTGGCTCTGGCGGAACTGGAAATGACGCCACGGTTCTTGGTACCGAAACTTGGTCGAGGCGCGAAAGGACCGATCGTTACGAGGAGTTCGTGAGTCTGTTAGATGAACTACTGCGCCAACCAATCACGACGAAGCAAGGGGTCTTTTACAGTTCGTCGCTCGCGCGGATGTTGCCTGGCCCGGTGCAACAACCACGACCTCCGTTTTATATCGCTGCGACAGGCGCTCGTGGCTTTGAACTCGCGTCGCGATTCGCACAGGGATGGGTGACAACTGGCCAGACTCAAAATAAAGAACAGACATGCAACGAAATTGTTACCGAACAACTCGAGCGTCTTCGAAAAGCTTTCGAACATAAAGGGCGCGGAGTGAATGACATAGAAAAAGTTCTCTTAGACGGGCTCAACGACGAGAAGCCACTCGCGTCTCTTGACGCCTTCGTCGATTGGGCGGGTAGATATCGTGCGCTCGGCGTGACGGAGTTAGTCATCCACTGGCCCGAGCCTGATTCCATTTTTGACAACCGCATGAGTACCTTTGAGTCAATCGCGCTCGAGGGTCTTGGCCAACTGGGCGTTTAATTGTGGTTGACTCGGACGCTTTTCTCGTCGTAACCGCGGGGGTTGACTTCGCATCACAAGTCGTGCACACCGCCGCGTGTTGCATCACGTGGCAGACGGACATCGCGAAAGTCACGACAATCAATGAGGCATGTGACGATGACTATCTCCTCGAACTCTCTTCTCGCGTTGCAAAGTTTGGTATCGATGTACCGCTCGGCTGGCCGTCGCCTTTCGTTGACGCCGTCGCGATGCACGCGAACAATGGCTCGTGGCCGGCGCACTACGAGCATTCAACGAACGCGCGTGATTATCGACTGCGCCAGACCGATATGTACGTGGCAGATAGAAATCTTCCGCTGCCGCTTTCTGTCGCCGCCGACCGTATCGCAATTCCCACGATGCGAGCGGCGGCGCTCTTCTCAAAAATCAGGCCAAGAGTTTCGTTCGATGGAACGGGGCTCGTGTGTGAGGTGTATCCCGCAGCGGCGCTCGCTCGCTGGGGTTTTACACATCGCGGCTACAAGGGTGCGTCAAATCTCGATACGCGAACGACGCTTGTTAATGAGTTCGCACGCAGAACCTCGAGTTGGCTCCAGATTGATCAAGAGTTCCTTGATCGCTGCGTGAGCAACGACAATTTATTTGATGCACTTATTGCTGCGCTTGTAAGCCGCGCCGCGCTCGTCGGACTCGTTGAACCTATTCCTGTCGACTTGCGAGAAGCCGCACTTAAGGAAGGTTGGATAGTTATTCCACTAGAAGGATCACTTTCTCAACTAAGACTCAATTCGTTGACGCCACAAAGAGTCGAAAAGTAGGGGTCTTGACGACCGAAGATGTCCTCCCGTTTGTGCTTGGCACCCGCGACCATGTATTAGACCGTTAGACATGGATTCGCCGCCACACCGTCCGAAGTCACCGGTTGGTCGCATCATCGCAGTACTCATTGCTGGACTGACCCTCTACGTCGTGCTGCCCGCACTGCTTCGAGTAATTTCCTCTTGGCCCCGCCTCTCTTCATTGTCGCTGTGGTGGTTCGCCCTCGCTCTCATCGCCGAAGTTCTCAGTTTTGTCTGTACGATGGCGCTTCTCCGCTTAGTCCTTCGTACCAATGATTGGTTCGCCGTCGTCACCGCCGGTCTCGCGGGCAACGCTGTTACGAATACGTTGCCCGGCGGCGACGCCGTTGGTGCGAGCGTGCAGTATCGAATGCTCGAAGCGTCGGGTATCGATTCAGTGCAAGCAGGAAGTGGACTGGCTGTGTCTTCGATAATCGGTATTGCGGGACTCTTCTCCTTGCCCATCTTCGCGCTACCCGTCTTGTTCAGTGGTTCCGTAAGCTCAGGTCTCGTGCACGCCGCAATTCTCGGCGTCATTGGATTCATTTTGATAGTCACGCTCGGTGTGGTTCTGCTAACGACCGACCGACCACTTCGTCTACTTGGGCGTGGTCTGCATTGGCTCATGCACAAGATCCCTCGCCTTCGACATTCGGGCAACGACTTGCCCGACCGACTCGTGAGGGAACGTGATTTAGTACGCACTGATCTGGGTAAGAACTGGTGGAAAGCAATTCTGCTCGTTGCTGGTCGCATTGGTCTTGACTACATGAGTCTGCTCGCGGCGCTGCACGCGACTGGCGCGCGACCGAATCCGTCGCTTGTTCTGCTCGCCTACGCCGCGACCGCGGTAATTGCGCTCGTGCCCATTACTCCGGGGGGCATTGGCATCGTCGAAGCGAGTCTCAGTGGCCTACTGGTGCTCGCGAACGTACCCAGCTCGAGCGCGGTGCTCGCGACCCTCGTGTTTCGCCTCGGTTCCTACTGGCTACCGATTATTGCCGGCGGTATCTCGTACGTGCTCTTTCGCCGGCGCTACGGCCCAATGCGCCACGCGGACTCGACCAGTTAGTCGATCACGTGAAGTTTCGAACGTGTCACGTCATGAAAATCGAAAAGCGGCGGAGTAGCCTTTGACGCGAGTACGGGCGAGGAGAACATAGAAGCGTGCCGAATAAGACCCCCGAAGAGCCACCACAGGGCGAAACTCGTCGCGAACGCATAATTCTTCGCGCCAAATTGAACGACGTGCCGCTCTTGACCATCATCACCACGATCATGCTCGTCGTACTCGTCTATTTCGCGGGCAAACTGCTCTATCGCCTGCGCGACATTTTGCTTCTCATGGTCGTTGGTGGCTTCATTGCCTTGCTACTTAACCCCATCGTCGACTGGCTTGAGCACCACCGAATCTCGCGCCGGGGTTACGCCGTCACAATCGTCGCTCTCGGCTCCGTCGTGATCTTCTTGGCGTTGGCGTTCGCATTCGGCGACCCCTTAGTCAACGGCCTCACGCATCTCGCTCACACCCTTCCGGCGTACGTCAGAAAGGCGCAACACGGTAAAGGATGGCTTGGAAAGATTCTGCGCCGCTACCACGTCGAGAACTGGATTCACAAGAACTCGGCAAAACTCGTCACGCTCGCGAGGAACTTGAGCAAACCGGCGCTCGCGCTCGGAAAGGGTGCGGTCACCGCACTCTTCGCCCTCGTCACAATGTTCGCTTTCACGATGATCCTCCTGCTCGAGGCGACCAAAATGCGCGAAGCAATCATTGCGATGATGGCGCCTGCGCACGAAGAGAGGATTCGACGGGTGAGTTCGGCCATCAGTAAGGCAGCTCTTGGTTACATGCTCGCCAATCTCGTACTTTCGACGTTCGCCGCCGTTGTTATCTTTGTCACCTATCTGGTGCTCGGGGTACCCTTCGCGCTGCTCTTTGCACTGTGGGTCCTTCTGGTTGATTTTTTGCCCCAAATTGGCGGAGCGGTAGCGGGAGTTCCGACCGTGCTTTTCGCGTTCGTGCACTCTGTCCCTGACGGCATCATCACCGCAGTCGTCTTCCTCGTTTTTACCCTTGTTCAGAACCACGTGCTCTATCCAGTCGTCATGAGCCGCACGACGAGACTCAATCCTCTCGTCGTCTTCATTGCAATATTGGTAGGCGCAGAGATGGGAGCCTGGATTGCTGGCGTCTTTGGGGGTCTCGTCGGGGTGTTACTCGCCGTTCCCCTCGCTGCGACTATTCAAGTCATTGTGAAAGAGTTTTGGACTTCGTCGGCCAACCCACCGATGAAGCCGGACGCGAAACCCGCAAAGAAAACCCCCAAAACGACCTGACGAGCGCGATCGTGAGTGAAAGCGGCTCGCGCAAACCCCGACCATATACTTCGAGTTATGGCCATCGCATTCTGGTTGGTGATTCTCGTGGTCTGCGTTGTCGCAGAAGTGCATACGAACGCCTTCATTGCCTTGTTTATAGGGTTTGGCGCCGCCATCGCGCTCGTTCTCGCTTTTTCGGGTGTTGCTTTCGCACTTCAAGCAATCTTGTGGTTGATTATCTCGGGAGTGAGCCTGGCAGCGTTGCGGCCTTTTGCCGTAAGGAACTTCCATCGACATCTGGGTACGGACCTCTCGCGGCCCGCCAAAAGCGCACTTACCAACTTAAAGGGAATGGTGGAGGTGACGGTGGGTGATGAAAACCACCCCGGACGCGTGAAAATACAGGGCGAATCGTGGAAGGCAGTGACCGACTGGATGGAGCCAATACCAGTTGGGGCGGCGATCGTGGTGCGAAAATCCTACGGCACGACCTTGTGGGTCGAACCGAACTAGTCCGCCGCGAGCCATATATATATGGCGTGATTGTGCAACGCCCTCGTGGGACCGCGATAATCGAATTTTCTCAGTCGTCGCCTCATAAATCGACCTTCGACCACCACGCTCGACGCATCGTGGCTGCACAAACAAGAATTCCCTTGTCCGCGGTTGTTCACGCACCGCATGCGTCTTAAATTTTTGTGACAAACACGCGAACACCTTGGTTTATTCACACCTCCCCATCGCTCAAACCTTCACATCGTTCCTCGAATAGAAAACTTGCCTCGTCGTAAAGCGACCCGCGGATTTTCCCCGCCAATATCCGGACACGGGCATCGCTGTAACGCATTTCGGTGACGTCGCGCGGTCAAAGGCACGTCGCGGTTCGGCACGCTCGAAATAATTCGACGAATTCATAATTCCAAATCGATGATTCATAATTGCGGCTTCTAAGAATTTAAGAGTGTCCTAAAAGTGAGGACCATTGTCGCCGCTTTCGAATGATGAGAAACGCATCCGTACTACAATGGATTTCAAATCACGTTTACATCTTCTTGACGATAGTTGCGGAGATATTCGTGAACGGCGAATGAGCAACCTGCGCAGTTTCGTAGGAGCGACGGCGTCCTTAGGGGAAACGAAGAATGAACGGCTTACTCAGGTTGGGGCACGTCACGAAATCAATGACTTATTGGCGCGCGTTCATGGCACTCGTACTCGCGATGACATTTGCCAGCTTCGCCACCGCCGGCGTCGCGAGCGCTGACACCACGACATCGTCGACGTTCTATCTCGCGATAGGAGGGTCGGAATCCGTCGGCGTACAACCAACGGCGGTCGATCCACGCGGTCAACGCACTGACAACGGCTACACGGATGACGTCGTCATAGCGGAAGCTTCGTTAGGGGTTGCTTTGGATTTGCACGCGATCGGCTGTCCCGGTGAGACCACGCAGAGCATGTTGATTGGCGGTGACACTTGTTACTCCCCTCCCGACAGCCAACTGAACGAGGCGCTCGCGTTTCTTCAGTCACATCAGAGCGAGCGCGGGATCGTCACTATTGACTTGGGATTCAATGACGTGCGGACTTGCCTCAACGATCTTGGTACTTTCACGTCCTGTGTCAACCAAAAGTTGTCCATCGTCCATACGCAATTGACGTCAATAATCTCCTCGCTGATCGCGGCGGCGGGTCCCAACGTGGACTTCGTGGGTCTCAATCACGACGATCCGTATGTTGCCGAAGCCCGTAACCCCGGCGATGGTTCCCGGGTCGCGCGCGACAGCCTCGCAATGGTTGAAGAGCTCAACAAGACGCTGCACGACGTGTACTCCTCCTTTAATATCCCCGTCGCTGATGTGGCGTCCGAATTCTCCGTGGGCGGCGCACATTCGGCGAAGTTGCGTAAGGCTGGCAGCATAAATCAGGGATCGCTGGTCGCGTGCGAACTTACGTGGATGTGCGCACCCGCGCCCTACGGACCGAACGTTCATCCGAACAACGCGGGCTACCTCGCCATCGCCGAAGCAATCGAAGACGTACTTCCACCACTTTCTTAATCAGACGACAATGACCACCCGAGTTTGTAACGAGAATCTCGCCGATACTGTTATCGAATGGATTCGCAAGTGACGCAGTTCGCTCACTGGACAGTTGTGCGCCACGGCGAAAGTACGTGGAACCTAGAAGGGATCGTGCAGGGTCAAAATGACACCTCACGCCTCACCGAACGCGGGATAGAACAGGCGCAGGAACTTGGCCTTCAGTTACGCGAAGAGAATTACGTCGCCGTATTCTCAAGTGACTTAACAAGAACGCGTGAAACGGCACGTCATATCGTTGACGTAATCGGCGGAGTGGTCGAGACGACGCCTCTCTTGCGAGAACGTTCGTTCGGCGTCGCCGAGACGGGACCCTCAAAAGCGCTAACGCCAGAACTGACCGGTATCGCGGGAACACGAGTGATCGACGAAAATACTCGCCCGCCGGGCGGCGAGTCACTGCATGATTTTTACCTTCGCGCAGGTCGCTTCGTCGACGAGACAACTACGCAGTATGGCGATGCAAGGCTGCTGCTCGTCACCCACGGAGGAACGATCCGCGCACTACTCGCCTACGTGGCCCAAGTTCCGATAACTGACCTGCCGTGGGAAGCTGTCGCCAATTGCAGCCGCTGGGAGCTCGCGGTTCCAGTTTTGTCGCGTTAAGCGTCGATCGCTACTCGTACACAACTTCGAGCGGCCCATCACCCGTGTCGCCTCGGCGTTCATTTGACGGTTCATGCCGTCGAGGCAAGAACGAGTCCCAGGTGGCGCGACTACGACCAGTCAAGGCCAGCGCGAGTGGCGTTCGAGCAACGATTGCCGTGAACAAGTACCCAAGGAAATATACGAGAATGAGTGCCAGAGGTACCGCGACGCCCCACGCGAGGTGCAAGTGAAAATGGTTGCGAACCCGTAACAGGAAGGGAATCCACAACATTTGTGAAAGATACACGCCGTAGGAATTGTCCGAACCAGAGCGCACCGCAGCACGCGTCCGTTCGCTTCGTTTCGGCGAGACCAAATGAACCCCCAACAAGTAGACGCAAAATATCGCGCCTATGTTGAATGGCACAATGGTCGGTGAGTAGACGTAGGTGCCGGTTCGTAGGTAGTAGGGCAGCCACGCATACCGGTCGAGATAGCTAAGGACCTCAGCCACGACACCAAAAGAAATGGTGAGGGTCACGATCAAGCGAGCGTGCGAAACGATCCAGTCGTGAATCTCGTCCAAATGCAAGGCAACGATGACACCGCCCACTAGGTAAATCGGATACGACGTTATAAGCCGGGTCTGTTGTACTCCCGAGAGATGAATAAAGAAGTGATTCGAATCCAATAAAGCACCGTACGCAATCTGCCAAGCGAGCGCCACCAGCACGATGACCCAATGCCACGAGGAAAACCTTCGTACAAACGTGAGGAACAATGGGAAGAGTACATAGAACTCCATGATGACGATCAAGTAATAGAGGTGGTAATAGCCAGTGAGGAAAAGGTGATCAAAATAGTGCCAGCCAGCCAGGCTAAAAATTTTGGAGTGGGTGACTGAGTAAAACGGAAAATGCTTCACAGGGATTAACGACGTATAGAAGAAGTAAATGATGGTCCACGCGATATAGGGAACTCCCACGGACATGAATCGTCGCTTGAAATAATGACCGAGTCGAAACGTCTCGGTGTCTTTGTAGCTGTACGTGAGCATGCAGGCTGACACAAAAAGGAACGCGTCGCGCGAAAATCGCGTGAGCATGATGAGACCTACGACCGCCGAACTCGTTGCAAGCGGAGCAAAAAACACCAAGGTGTGGGTCGAAATGACCGCCGCCTGTTTGACCGGTCGCATTGCGTCAATGTGCGCAAGTCGTTTGCGCGTTCCCGGCTTCGGCTGCGTTCCTGTACTCATTGGGTCTCATGCTCTTCAGGCGGATTCACGCAGTCAAAAATTGAACCACCTGCGCCATTGGTTCTCATGAAACGAGTTGTTGATAGAGCACAATCACTTGGTCAGAAGTGAGCTTTCCCTTTTGGACCTTGCCGGTTGCGTGCGCAGGCATCGATTCAACGACCTTGATGACAACCGGTCGTCGCGTACGCGAAAAGGAGCTGACCAAGACATCATTGAGATCCTTGGTGAGGATTGCCACAAACTCAGTGGGCGTCGCTGGTGTGACGTCGCGAAGTTGGACGAAGAGTTCAGGCACCTCCCCGTAGACGTCGTGTTTGCGAGCCACGACGACCGCACTAAGGACGCCATCCACCGCCATCGCCACTTCTTCTAGTTCACGAGGCATAATCTTTTCACCGCCCCGATTTATGACATCGTCGATTCGCCCCACTAGAAAGACGTAGCCGTCGCTGTCGATATACCCAACATCACCGGTTCGAAGCCATCTTTCGTCGTCGAACCGGTCTTCGTAACCTGGAGAATCGTAGTGATCAATCACCGAGGAACCTCTAATTTCGATCTGACCAACCACATTTTCCTCGAACTCAACACTCGAGTTCACACGATCGAGGCCCACCACCCGTACTTCGACGCCGACCGGAATGCCGACCGACCCGACTTTTCGTGGCCCTCGCAGCGGATTCGCGCAGATTTGACTCGCCGCCTCAGTCATGCCATATGACTCGATGACCGCAACACCCGTCACGGCTTCGAAACGTTCGAGCTGTGCACTTGCGAGGGGAGCCGACGCTGATCGAATGAAACGAAGACCTTTCGGCACGATCTCATCTTCGTCTAAGACGGACAGGCGCGCGATGATTGCGGGGACTGCGTTGATCCACGTGGCGTGACTGCGCGCCAAGGTCGCCCAGAAATCCGTGCGATGGAATCGAGAATCGAGAACCAACGAAGCGCCGCTCACCAATGTCGCCAAGAGTCCCACCACAATTGCGTTGACGTGCCACAGTGGCAAAGGATTGAAGCCTCGGTCGCTCGTCATCAGCTCATTATGACGCGCGATGTTTTGCGCTGCCTCGAGAAGTTGTCGCGTTGGGAGTTCCATCACCTTGGGTGTGCCAGTAGTCCCGGACGAAGAGAGGATGATGCCCCCTCCGACCGCGGAGACCGCTCGCCCGCTGAACTCCTCGGTAGTCCATGACTCGCGAGCGTAAATCGACCGCCACGAAATGTCGGTATTGAAGGGAAGAACGCGATCGCCGAGAATTGCGCGTAGCCCGAGTGAAAGCCCCCGCTCATCGACTTGTGACGCGCTTGAGTAAGCAATGGTGGGATCAAGCGGAGCGACCCACAAGCCCATTGAGATCATGGCGAGTAGGGTCTGCGACGACAATATTGGGTCGGCGATCACGAGCCCAATCCGATCGCCCGGCCTAATGCCCCAGTCCTGAAGCGCGTCAATCGTTACCGAATTCGACTCCTCGAGCTCCTCGTAGGTCAGGATTCGATCACCATTCGCCGACAGCAGAAAGGGATTCTCCGCACTCGACTTCGATCGGTCGGCAATCACCGATCGCAGCGCGTTTACTAAGACCTCATCGTTGTGTTCCAGCACGAACGAGGCGCCTAATACATCATCCGTGGGTCCGTATAGTGCTTGAACTCAAGAAGATTCGATGAGGGATCGCACACGACGAACGTTCGGTGAACTTCGACCAATCCGTCGAATCGCGTCGAAACGTCGGAGTAAAACGGTAACTTGCGCTGCACGCAGAGTTGATAGAGGGCGTCAAAATCTTGGCTTTCACGAAACGTGACGCCAAAGTGTCGCGGGTACATTGGGATTTCGTCGATGGGTACTTCTTTCTCCGGTGCCGGCGAGAGATGACACACGAGTTGGTCACCGAAGAAGTCAAAGGTAACGCGATCGTCGTAGCGTCGGGCCAACTTGCAACCCAGTCCACTCACGTAGAAGTCGACCGTTGCGTCAAGGTCGTACGAAGGGACCGCTAAGTGAAATACGTCGCGAATCTCCCTCATGCACGCGACGCAAAACTAGGCGTACCGACGGGTTCGAAATCTTGCAGCGTCTCGCTTCGAAGGCCAAGTCGGATCGTCTCAAGACCCACGACATCGGTCGCGGCGATATTAGCGAGATTGACGTTCGGTCCCACACGGCGAACAAAGAAACTCTGAAGCTCCATCGATGGAGCTTCGAACAAAAGTGAATCCGTGTCGATTCCACTCGTCAATATTTCTTCCACGAGGCCGTACCTGAGTTCCCCGTTCGGTCGGCACATGCCACCGTGTCCACTTTCACGCGTCTCGAGGGTTACGAGTGAGGCGCCCGCAGTGATGTCATCGTTTATGTAGTCGATCCACTTGTTCGGCGCCATGTTTTCGGACTTCATCTGATTCTTTGATCCCACTTCTGAGATGACGATGAAGTCGTTGCTCAACTCGGTGACGTACTTGGATTTCTCGTCATCTGCGAGATCGATGGTGCCGTTAGACACCTCGACATGGCTGCACCCGAATTCTCGGCACATCGATCGAAATTGATCGAAACGATCTTGGAGGATGTACTTCTCAAAGAGAGTTCCACCGAAGTAAAACGACACATCGTGGTTACGCAAGAATGCAATTTTCTCGTTCAAGTTGTTGGAAACGACCGAAGTGCCCCACCCAAACTTTACAAAGTCGACGTACTGCGCATTGCTTCCAATGACGTCAGTGAAGTAATTCGTGCCCATTCCCGTGTCGATGATCATCGTTACGCCGGTAGTCCGAGGCTTGGCGTTCCTGTCGGGTAGTTGGAGTTCCGTCGGTCGTAGTGTCATTTGTCGCCACCATTCAACGAAGCGCAACAATGCTGGTTTTCAGCGGAGGCAACGTCAGTTACTTCAACCTACGAGTGTCGTCTTGGAATCTGCCCAGATGCGACTTAGAAGGTCTTGTGAATTTGGCGACGGCGGCGTTAACTTCCTAATGCGACTAATTCAATCAGCAATGTAGTTCTCTACTCGCGATGTCGTGTGCGCGGTGTGTTGATGCCTAAAACTTACGACGAGGCGAGCTCGCGTCAGAGTTTCGCCGGAAGCGTGCTAGCAATCGTCTGCGCGATGACCTTGTAGCCCGCATTATTGGGATGATCGTCGGGCCCGTAGGGATAACCAGTGCAGAACCAGGTATACGCGCACGCCTCGGCGACGTTCGTCGGCACCGTACCGACTCCAGGCAGCGAAATCGGCGTCGTATTGAAACTCTTATACGCACCGGGCACGTTCGCGATCGCAATGCCAGCATTTGCATAGGCCTTGGCGAGAACCATGTTCAATTGCGTCATGATTTCTAATGACTGGCTTGCAGCCAGCTCACTGTGCGCGTCATTCACGTCGTAGCCCAGAAAGGGATCGCCGTACTCGAGCCCGACGAAGTGGACGCTCGCACCGGCGGCAGCCTTGAGGGCCGTCAGCACGGGAGGCATGTCTCCGCTGACGAGTTGGATGCCACGCGCGGCGCACGCTTCGTCGATCGGCACTGAAGCGAGGCACGCGCGAACGTTATTGAAACCGAGGTCGATCGTCACGACACCAGTCTCGTTAGTGTTCTCGGACAAAAAAGAGGTGGCTCGAAGGAGTTGACGCTCCGGCAACTTGTAGCACGCGTCACCCTCGCCCAGCATTGACTCCGCCGTCTCGCCGGGGCAACCGAATTGGAACAACTGAAGCGATACTCCCTTAGACGCTTCAATCGCAACGAGGTCATTGGCGTAGCCCGTGTTAGTGCGGTGCCCGTTGTGTTTGGGTATGCCCGTTGGTTGGAATCCAAGCGATGCCGATGCTCCGAGGTCCATATAAAAGCCGTCGTACGAGGTTGCGCTGGAGCTCGAATGAAATGAGCTCGTCACGCCAACGATTCCCGAGAGCACCCCAGCGGCGATGGCAACGCAAAGTATGGCGATTGTTCGCTTTCGCATCAATTCTCCCGCGCGATTGAGTCGCTCGAACAACGACAAACTCTCGAATACTCTAGCGAAGTCGTCGCGACCCGACGTTTGAAACTACCTCGTCGAACCACGCCGAATTCGCCTGCTCGACCTGCCTGAATATCTCGCAGACTCTAAGTCGTTGGAGTTACGCTCGGTACTTCGTTCAAGACGCCGCGTATTGCTTGTACCGCGCCGAGCAGCGCGGCGCTTTCGGCGGGAATAATCAACTTCGTGTTGTCACTCTCGGCAAACTTCGCCAAGGTGTCGAGTTGAAGAATTGCCACAAGTGTGGGATCGGGTGCTGCCGCTTTTATCGCGGCGTACACCGACGCAATTGCCTGAGACCGACCTTCGGCTTCGAGGATCTGGGCTTGTCGATTACCCTCGGCGCGCAGAATCGCGGATTGTTGAGCACCTTCCGCCTCTTTAATCGCGGCTTGACGTTGACCGTCCGCAACGTTCACCGCAGACTGTTGTTGCCCTTCGGACTCGAGGATTCGCGCTCGCTTTTCCTGGTCGGCTTGCTTTTGCAGAGCCATTGCTTGGAGAATCTGATCGGGTGGGGTAATTTCAAGGACTTCGACGCGATTGATGCGCACGCCCCATTTGTCGGTCGCTTCTTCCATTTGGGTTTGCAGCATCGTGCCAATGCGCTCGCGCTGAGAGAAAGCTTCGTCAAGCGTGATACTGCCGAAGACCGCCCTCACGGACGTCCTGGCAAGATTATCGGTGCTCACCAAGTAGTCCGAGTTCGTAAAAAGCGCGAGGCGAACGTCCACCACTTGGCTAAAAATTGTGGCATTCACGATGACCGCGACGTTGTCACGCGTAATGACTTGTTGGCGATCGCCCGTTCGCGGGGTCTCTCGAACGTCAACAACTTTGAGAACTTCAATGAAGGGCACGATGAAACAAAGTCCCGGATTCTTGATGTCCTTGAACTCGCCAAATCGGGTGACGACACCGACAAAACCCTGTTGAATGATGCGTACGGCCTTCGTAATGGCGTAAATAACGAGCAACACCACCACGCCTGCGATCACGGCAAGAGCGATTCCCACATCCAGTCCCTTCAACGGCCGTCCGACTTCCAGCAACGGACCGAAATCACCCGCTGTTCGGAGTGTAGCCACCTCGCGCCCCTCGAAAAAGCGGTAACTGCGGCGCTTCGGTCGACGCGACGTGGCCCAGCGGCCACTATGGCACAGCGCACGGCATACCCTTCGCGCCTCAGCGTCGGACCGATATTGAGAGTTACTCAGTGCACTGCGGACGCTCTGACGTCACTTCGTGTAAAACGGCAGTGGGAAAAGGCTGCAAAACTTACAAGTACCGATAATCAGGAGGTATCCGTGGACGTCGCAACTTTCGTCGCTTCTATATTCGATGGGCAATTGCCCTTTCGCGTCGAGGCTTTTGACGGCAGCAGCGCAGCTCCCAATGTCGAATCGTCGGCGAACAACATCACGCTCAAGATTCTGAATCGCGACGCGCTGGTTCGCTTCATCACGCGGCCGGGGGAACTTGGTCTGGCGCGCGCCTACGTCGCGGGCGACATTGACGTCGAGGGCGATCTTGACGCCCTCTTCTCACTCCAAGTGCCACCCCTTCGACAAATGCTGACGCTCGATACCGTGCGAGGCCTCGCCTCCGAAGTCGGAACGGCAGCATTTAAGCGATTAGCACCTCCGTCGATCGAGGCACGTCAACGGGGTGCTTTGCACAGTCGTTCACGCGACAAAGACGCTATTTCGCACCACTACGACGTCTCCAATCATTTCTACGAAATGGTGCTCGGACCATCGATGACATATTCATGTGCCGCGTTCCGCTCCCCTGACGACACGCTCGAAGTCGCGCAGCGGCGAAAGGTCGATCTCGTTGCGCGAAAGCTTGAACTCCAACCTGGCATGCGTCTGCTCGACGTCGGCAGCGGTTGGGGCGCCATGGCTATCCACGCCGCGAAGGAATATGGCGCAAGTGCCGTGGGCGTCACGCTCTCAGGCCCTCAACAAAGTTACGCCACCGAACAGGCCAAACTCGCCGGCGTGTCAGACCTGGTTGAGTTCCGATTACAGGACTACCGAGACGTGAAAGATGGACCCTTTGACGCCATCAGTTCGATCGGCATGTCCGAACACGTGGGTCGTCGATCACTTCCTGCGTACACGCAGAATCTCTTTGACCTGCTCAAGCCCGGCGGCAGATTCCTTAACCACGCGATTGGTCGGCCAGTGTCCTTTGAACAGGACCCGCAACCCACGACGTGGTCGGAACTGAATCGTCAGATGCAGATCGCCTTGGGAATGCGCGGACCATCAAAGACGGGAAGCCCCTTCATCGAACGCTACGTCTTTCCCGACGGCGAACTCCATGAGGTCGGCACCATGGTCTCGATGTTCCAGGCGCATGGCTTTGAGGTACGCCACCTCGAGAGTCTGCGCGAACATTACGCGCTCACCCTTCGTCACTGGGTTGAGAATCTCATGAAACGCTGGGACGAGGCCGTCGACGAAGTCGGTGAGCAACGTGCGCGAGTGTGGCGACTCTACATGTCCGGTTCGGCGGTCGGCTTTGAGCGTCACCATCTTGAAATCCACCAGATTCTCTCGGTAAAGCCAGTGGATGGGAAGAGCGGCCTCGCGCTACGCCCTGACTTTGAGCCGACGTTCTAGACACACGCGTGGATTCCTCTCCGATCGACGGCGCGCGTACGTCGGTGCTGCGGTTGCGACCCTACAAATTGGACGACGAACAATCTGCACGTAGGGGCCACGAGGAGATGAAGAAAGATAATTTCACGTTCTTGCTCGGTTGGGATGACGATAGCGAGTGGCCGATCTGGCTCCACGAAATTTCGCAACATCGTCGAGGTCTGAGCCTGTCCCCCGGAATCGTGCCGGCAGCGCAACTCTGCGCGGACGTCAACGGTCAGATCGTTGGTCGGATCTCCGTCCGTTTTCAGCTCAACAAAGAATTAGCGCTCTTCGGCGGGCACATTGGTTTTGGTGTCTTACCCGATCATCGTCAGCGAGGTTACGCGACGGAGATTCTCCGCCAGGGTCTCGTGATCGCGCGTGGCGAAGGTTTGACGCGTGTGCTAATTATCTGCAACGACGACAATCTCGGCTCCGCACGAACGATCGAGATGTGCGGCGGCGAGCTCGAAGGTGTCGCGACCGCCGAAGATGGCGCGACGAAGATTCGCCGCTACTGGATTAATTGAAGCGCTTCGAAAAGCATTTAGC
>Ga0302319_10009094_pt1 | contig 19199 bp, 17 predicted proteins | sample Bog_T0_2_FD_203319 | JGI IMG/M metagenome (GOLD analysis project Ga0302319, IMG submission 203319) | Peat permafrost microbial communities from Stordalen Mire near Abisko, Sweden - Bog_T0_2 | ecosystem: Environmental > Terrestrial > Soil > Wetlands > Peat | place: Sweden: Abisko, Stordalen Mire... | reverse complement strand
TCTTCCTGTTCGGCGTGGCGCTGTTCGAGCGCGGCGTCGGCCTGCTCGATATCGCCTTCGATTTTGCCGCTGGTCCAGATGGGGACTTTGAGGGAGCCTGTGACGGTGAAGGTTCCGTGGGATTGCGAAGGATTGATCCCGACGACCCCATAATCGGCCGAAACGGCGAGGGAGGGAAGACGTTCGCTCTTTGCGGCGGCTTTGGATTTCTCGGCGGCTTTGATCTGCGCGTCGGCGGATTTAAGGTCGGCGCGGTCCGCGAGTGCCTGTTTGAGGGCTTCGTCGATTGAGATCGAAGGGCCTTCGCTGAAGGGCACGTTGTCGGTGACTTCGAAAGTGTCGACTGGCGGAAGGCCCGTCAGGCGGGCGAGGTTGATCTTTTGTTTTGCGAGGTCGTTGGAAAGCGTGTCGAGGCGCTGCTCCTGGGTTTCGCTTTGTACCAGCGCGCGGTTGACGTCGATCTGGGCGAGGAGTCCAGCCTGACGGCGTTCGAGGGTTTGCTGGTAGAGGGCCTTCGCGGTTTCAAGCTGTGCTTTGGCGGAATCGACGCGGCCCTGAGCCGCGATCACCTGGAGATACGAGCCTCCCACGGCAAGGACGACAAGATCGCGGGCATCTCGCGCCGCGAACTCATTGGCGCGCTGAACCTGTTGACTGGTGCGGTAATTGTTCAGTGCGGTCATGTCGCCGAGGGTTTGGGTGAGGGTGGCGCGGAGGTCGAAGTAGTTAAAAGGTCCCACGATGGTGGGGAATCTGAAGCCGGGTATCGGCGCGTTGATGCGAAGCCCCATCGCCTTGAGGTTTTCCTGCTCGACTGTCTCGCGGAGAGAACTGCTTACGTTCGGCAGCAGCGCGCTTCGGGCTACGCGGGCCTGTCCGGCGGACTGGCGGACTGCGTAGTTGAGGCCGGCGGCGCCCAGGTTATAGGCGAGCCCTCGCTCGATGGCCTCGCGCAGGCTGAGTTTGCCGGTGAAGGGTTGCGAGGCGCCGGAGCGGCTGCCGGCATAAGGGCCCTGGATCTGGACGGTGGTGTTGAGCGCATTGACGCTTGAGGTGGTGCCGGGTATGGGAGTTTCGGCGGCGTTGACCGAGCCTCCCTGGCCGCGCGACGAGAGAGGAAGTTGAGCGGCCTGGGTGGATCCGCCGGAACCTGGCGGCGGGCCGAATTGCGCGACCGCGGTGCCAACGAATAAGAACAATACAATTCCGAATCTAAGCATGATCGATATTCCTTGAGTGTTATCCCAGTTGTTTTCGAAAGCGCGCCACGCTGAGGCTGAGCAGTACGAGCGTGAAGAGTACCAGCGCAAGAAGATTAGGCCAGAGTTCGTCAAAGCCGCTGCCCTTTACCAGCACTCCTCGCGCGATGACGCCGAAGTGGCGGATCGGGTTCACGATGGTGAGCGGCTGGATCCATTTCGGCATGGCTTCAATAGGCGTGAGCGATCCGGAAAGCGAGGCCAGCGGCGGGTTGACGAAGAAGGCCATGAGCTGGGCCTGTTGAGCCGATCTGGTAAAGGTCGCAATGAACGTTCCTATGCCTATGCCGGACAGGACGCAGAGCGCGGAACCGGTCCAGAGCAGGAGCAGATTGCCGCGAATCGGGACGTTAAAGACGAAGCGGATCATGCCGGTCGCGAGCAGCACCATGATGAGCAGCAGCAGGAAAAGGGGTACGATCTTGGCTACGATGATTTCGCTGGTAGCGGCAGGGGTCATGAGCAATTGCTCTACGGTGCCGGCTTCGCGTTCCTTGATCATGGCGGCGGAAGAGATCAGAGAACTGTTAAGCATCAGCAGTGTTCCGAAGGTTCCGGTAACGATGAACCAGGCGCTGACCAGGCCGGGGTTGAACAGGAACGCAGGGATGAGTTGAACGCCGCCTTTGCGCGTGAGATCCACGCCTGCGATTCGACGTACCTGCGAATGGACGCCTCCGAGGGCCATGGTCTGCCGGTTGTAATTGGCCAGGACGCCATCGGCATAGCCTTCGGCGATGGCGGCGGTATTGGCGTTGGTGGCATTGATGAGGATCTGGATGGTGGTGGGGCGTCCGCGCTCGAGGTCCTTGCTGAAGTCGTAAGGGATGACTACGCCGGCGTCGATTTTACCCAGGGAGAGTGCTCGTCCCAATTGGTCGGCGGTGGTGTAGGCGCCGGCCATGCGGAAGCTCTTGCTTTCGGTGAACGTGGCGCTGAGTTCGCGGCTTTCCGGAGTGTGGGCGTCGTCGACGACGCCGAGTCTCAGGTTGGAGATGGTGGAGTCGAGAGCGAAACCGAAGAGCAGAAGCTGCAGAGTCGGCGGGACAATGAGCGAGATGGCGAGCCGGCGGTCGCGGCGAATCTGGCTGAATTCCTTCTTGATGAGGGCTCGGAGCCTGCGGAACGGGCTGGTGTTTTGCGACATATCGGGGCCTTAGTAACTCAGCTGCATCCGACGCATCCGGCGCCAGGCTAACCCGTAGAAGAGGGATCCGATGCAGCCGATGACGACGACGTTGAACCACATGGAGGCCCATCCTCCTCCCTGCAGAAGCGCGTCGCGGACCACGACTATGTAATAGCGGCCCCAGACGATGTTAGAGATCCAGCGGAGACCGGCGGGGATGTTTTCCACGGGGAAGATGAGGCCGCTGAGGAGGAAGACGAGGAGGAACCCTCCCAGGGCGACCGCTTGTATGGCGGCAGCCTGATTGGGAATGGCCGCGCCGACCATGGTTCCGAACGTGGTGACGGTAAACGAATAGAGAATGGTGGCCACAAGAAGGGGCGTTGGGTCTCCCGCGAAGAAAAGGCCGAAGTAAGTGTTGAGCACGACCATGCCGAGGCCGGCCTCCACCATTGCGATCAGCATGAATGCGAAGATCTTGCCGAGCAGGAGTTCATGCGCCGAGATGTTCGATACATAGACCTGGAGGATGGTCTTTTGCTCGCCTTCGCGCGACATTGCGAGGGCTGCCAGCAATGGGGGAAACATCGAGATACCCAGGACGAAGATACCGGGGCCGTAGAACTTTTTCGAGACGCGTCCGGGGTTGTACCAGAGGCGGATATCGGCGCCGACGGGCTCGGGGCGAACGGCTCCTCCGGCGTTCTGCGCGTAGGCGCGAGTGATCTCACCGGCATAGCCCTGAACGAGCTTGGCGGTGTTGGCGTCAGTGGCGTCGATCAGCAACTGAACCTGAGCGTTGGCGCCGCGCGCGAGGTCGCGGCCGAAGTGCGCCGGGATTATGAGAGCGGCTCTGGCTTTGTTTTCGAGGAACGCCTGTTCCGGCTGGCGATCGGTAACCCACGGTACGACGAAGAAGGTGACCGATGCTCGAAAGGCGTCGGTGTAGTTGCGGGAAGCAGGAGAGTTATCGAAGTCCTGAACGATTATGGGCAGGTCCGTTACCGTGAGCGCGATGGCTGAGCCTAACAGGAAAAGCAGGATCAGAGGCAGAGCGAAGGCGAGGGCCAGCGCCAGCCGATCGCGCGCGATCTGCGTGAGCTCTTTGCGGGTCTGAGCGAAGATACGTTTCATGCGTCTGTTCCTTTAGTCCTCGGCGGCAACCTTGCCTTGTTGGCGGGCCTTCTCGACCACGACGATAAAGACATCTTCGAGCGAGTACTTTTCTTCGTGGGCTTCGAGTACTTTGACTCCGATGGCGGCCAGCATTTGTTTCGTCTCGTCGATGCCGGTTTGGGTATTGGAATCGGTGATCACGTGCAGGCGGTCGCCAAAAAGCGAGACGCGCCAGCGGTCGAGTTCGGTCTTGAGATGGTCGAGAGCGCGCTGCGGCTGGTCGACGGTGAGCTCCAGAAGGTGGCCGCCCTGCGCGGCCTTAACTTCGCTGGGCGAGCCTTCGGCGACGAGTTCGCCCGCGACCATCATGCCGAGACGGTTGCACTGCTCGGCCTCTTCGAGGTAATGAGTGGTGACGAGAATCGCCGTGCCCGCGTCGGCGAGCTGGTTGATCATGCGCCAGAAGGCGCGGCGAGCGAGCGGGTCGACGCCGGACGTGGGTTCGTCGAGGAAGAGAACGCCGGGTTCGTGCATTATGGCGCTGCCGAAAGCGACGCGCTGCTTCCAGCCGCCGGGGAGGCTGCCGGTGAGGCGGTCCTGCATACCCGTGAGTCCTGAAAATTCCATGACCCAGCGTTTCTTTTCCTCGCGCTCGGATTCGGGGACGCCGTAGATGCCGGCGAAAAAATCGAGGTTTTCGTCGATGGTGAGGTCGTCGTAGAGCGAGAATTTCTGAGACATGTAACCGATGCGTTCGCGCACGGCGGAGGACCGCAGGCTGCCGCTTTCACCGACGAGTTCCATTCTTCCGGCGGAGGCTTCGAGCAGGCCGCAAAGCATCTTGATGGTGGTGGTTTTGCCCGCGCCGTTAGCGCCGAGGAGACCATAGATCTCGCCATAACGGATCTGCAGGGTCACGTTGCTTACGGCTGTGAATGAGCCGAAGCGCTTCGTCAAATTAGTAGCTCCGATGGCCACCTGGCCTTTGAGATCGCGGTGGGAATGTTTGCCGGGGTAGGGCGGGGTTTTGATTTCATCGCCCATGGCGTGCAGCAATGCGACGAAGGTGTTTTCGAGCGTGGGCATGCCGACGCGGATTTCGTCGACATGCAGCCCGGCGGCTTCGAGAGTATGAGTGACGGCTTGACGGCCAAGTTCGGCGTTGGGCGTGAGGACATCGAGACGGTCGCCAAATCGCTGGACATCGGTGATCTCGCCATGCTCGTCGGAAGCGGCGCTGAGCTTTTCTTCGGCAATGCGGAGATCGCCGGTCCAGACTTCGAGGCGTTTGGCGTTGAGGCTTTCGCGAAGTTCGCGGGGCGTGCCGGTTTGGCGGATCAGACCGAGGTGCATCAGCGCCACCCGATGGCAGCGCTCGGCTTCATCGAGATAGGGCGTGGCGACGAGGATGGTGAGGCCGTCGGCCGAGAGATGCGCGAGCGTGTCCCAGAATTCGCGGCGTGAAACGGGATCGACTCCGGTGGTGGGTTCATCGAGCAGGAGCACGCTGGGCTGAGCGACGAGCGCACAGGCGAGGGCGAGCTTTTGTTTCATGCCTCCGCTCAGGCGACCGGCGAGTCGCTCGGTGAAGCGGTCCATGTCGAACATGCGCAGGTAGCGGCCTCCGCGCTCGCGAATGTCGTTGCGGGAGACGCGGCGGAGGTCGCCCAGGTAGCGGATGTTCTCGGCTACTGTGAGGTCGGGGTAGAGGCTGAAGGCCTGCGTGAGGTAGCCGGTTTGGGCGCGGGCTTCACGGGCGGGGCGATTAAAGATTTCAGCGGATCCGGCGGTCGCTTCCATCACGCCCGCGAGGATCTGGAAGGTGGAGGTTTTGCCCGCGCCATCGGGGCCGATGAGGCCGAAGATCTCGCCGCGGTGTATGTCGAGATCGATACCGCGCACGGCTTCGGTGCGGGCATAGTTCTTCATGAGGCCCTGCACGCGAATGGCTGCGGTCTCGACTGGCGTTGCGGTCATTTTTTGTCGGGCCAGGCGTCGCCGGAAACCAGGATCTCGCCGTCGGCGGGCATGCCGGGTTTTGCGTAGCCGACCGCGCCTTTGATCTGGAGTTTGACGCCGACCACCTGTTTGACGCGGTCGTCGCGGAAGTAAGTGTTTTCGGGAGTAAAGGTGGCGGCGGGATCGATGCGCGAGACGTAGGCTTCGACGGGCTGTTTGGTGTTGGAATCGAGGTAGATCCGGCCGGCCTGGCCGACCTTGACCTTGCCGATCTGGCCTTCGGGAATGAAGCCGCGCAGATAGACCTTACTCATGTCGAGCATGGTTACGATGGCGGTGCCTGCCTGCACGACCTCGCCCGGTTCAGCGGTGCGGGTGGCGATCATGCCGTCGAATGGCGCGCGGACGAGAAGATCCTCGCGGTTGGCTTCGGCTTCGGCGAGGCTGGCGCGGGCGCGCTGGGCGTCTGCGGCGGCGCTGGCGATTTCACTTTGCTGCTGGGCCATCTGGGCGCGAATTGCGGCGGATTGCGCGGTGCGGATTTCAGGATTGGTCAGATTGGCTTTGGCAACGTTGACCGAGCTGCGTGCCGCTTCCACTCGGCGTTGCGAGGCCTTTACAGCCGCTTCCTGCGCTTCGGCTTTCGATACCGCCTCGCGCGCCTGGCGATCGGAAACGGCGCCGGTCTTTGCGAGGCGGGTGTAGGCATCGCGATCGAAACTGGCGAGTTGAAGCGAAGCCTGCTGCTGGGCGAGGTCCGCTTCGGCGGCGGAGAGCTCGGCCTCCGCCTGATTGACGCGGCCGTCGGCGTCGACCTTCGACTGGCCGGTCTGCAGCTCGGTTTGTTTGAGTTGATCCTGATAAACGGCAATGGCCTGTTGAGCGCCGCGGAGGCGGGCTTCAGCCTGAGTGACAGCGTCCTGCGCCTGTCGCTCACGGTCTCGAAGCTGCTGGTCGTCTAAGACCGCGATGATGTCGCCCGCTTTGACGCTGTCGCCCTCGCGGTAATGAATTTCGAGGATGCGGCCCGTGGTTTTGGGGGAAACAGCGGAATCGTCGCCTTCGATGCGGCCGCTGAGGGCGACTACGTTGGCGGGCACTTCCGGTTTGTTGAAGAAGATTTTCCAGGCGCCAAACCCAAGTGCGGCGAGGATGACGAGAATGATGAGCGGCCTGGGCGGACCGCGTCGTTTTGCGGGGACAGGGGCTTCGGGCTTTGTCGGTGCGGTTTCGGTGGGCATGGATCAGCGTGCCTTCCTGGCGAGTTTTTTCACTGAGTTTAAGGAGAATTCGTAGATGTGTTCGGCGAGCATGTCGATGTTTTCCGGCGTCATCTCCAGTTCCGGCCAGACCTTTGAGATGACGGGGCGGCTTGCGACGTAATGGATGATCTGCGCGATGATGCTGTGGGCGCACATGCGGGTGGTTTTGTGATCGGGCGGCAGATGGAGGATCGCCGCGAGGGTGGTGCGCAGGCGCTGGTAATTGGGGCTGATGATTTCTTCGACTACAGTGTCGAGCGCCGGTGTGGGCCGGGACATCTCGTGGGCCATAAGGCGGAGCGCCCACGAAGGACGTTCACTGGCCATCATGCGGCGGCACATCCCGAAGACGATTCCCCTCAGGACTGTTTCCGGCGGTCCGCCCTTCGCGGCGGCGTCGGCGATTTCGGCGTGAGCTTTGCCTGTGGCCTGGCGGAAGACCTCTAGATAGAGGCCGGCTTTATCTCGGAAGTAGTAATTGACGGAGGCTACATTGGCACCCGCGCGGGCGCAGATTTCGCGGACGGTGGCGTTTTGAAAACCTTCACTGGCGAAGATTTCGCCGGCGGCGTCGATGATTTTACGGCGGGTGGGATCGGTGGATTCGGGAAGCGGCAGATGTTGCGTTGCGGCCATGAAACATTAGTTTCAAACATGTGTTTGATTTTGTCAAGCAGGGATTCTTCAGTCCGGGGGCGATGCTCCATGGGTGAACGTGCCATACTCACAATATGAGTAAGCGGCTTCAGGTCCTGCTCCCCGACCAGGAAATGACAGAGATCCAGCGCCTCGCCAAACGCGAGCGCGTGCCGGTGGGGGAATGGGTACGGAGGGTGCTTCGGGAAGCGCGCGCTGCTCGTCCGGAGGTCGATCCGGAAACTAAATTACGGGCAGTCCGGCGGGCTGTGGAATACAATTTCCCAACAGCCGACATTTCGGAGATGCTGAAGGAAATTCAGCGCGGGTACGAGAGTTGATATTTGTGGATTCGAATGTCCCGATGTACCTGATCGGGGCCGCCCATCCGCATAAGACCGACGCCCGGATGATCCTGGAGCGCCTGATCGCGGCTGGCGAAAGGTTAGTCACCGATGCCGAGGTGCTGCAGGAAATTCTTCACCGGTACACTGGCATCGATAAGCGGGAGGCGATCGGGCCGGCGCTGCAGGTTACGTTGAGTATTGTCGACGAAGTTATGCCCATCGACAGGGCAGGAGTTTTGCGTGCCGCAGAGATCGCCCAAAACCGTGCTTTGCTGTCAGCTCGCGATGCGATCCATATCGCGGTTATGGAACGCTATGGGATCCGCTCGATTTTCAGCTTCGACGGAGACTTCGATCGCTGGCCCGGGCTGCAAAGAATCCATCGAGTTTGAAGTACAGCCGGCTTTGACAGCCGGTGTTTACTTTTCAGGCTCGATTCCTCCGCCGGAGAGCAGCGACATGCCGCCTCCGCTGGTGGGGCCGAGCAGGCCGGTCTTCATATAGATCAGAAGTTTGTCGCGGGTGTCGGTGATGTCGAGGTGGCGCATGGTGAGTTGGCCGATGCGATCCTGCGGGGAGAAGGTCGATTCGCCTTTTTCCATGGTGAGGCGCTCGGGTTTGTAGGTGAGGTTCGGGCTTGTGGTGTCGAGGATGGAATAGTCGTTGCCTCGGCGGAGTTCGACGGTTACTTCACCGGTGACGGCTCGTGCGATCCAGCGCTGGGCGGTTTCGCGGAGCATCATGGATTGGGGATCGAACCAGCGGCCCTGATAGAGCAGGCGGCCGAGGCGCAGGCCGTTGATCCGATATTGCTCGATGGTGTCTTCGTTGTGGATGCCGGTGACCAGGCGCTCGTAGGCGATGAAGAGCAGGGCGAGGCCTGGCGCTTCGTAGATGCCGCGGCTCTTGGCTTCGATGATGCGGTTTTCGATCTGGTCCGACATGCCGAGGCCGTGCCGGCCGCCGATGGCGTTGGCTTCGTAGACCAGCGCTACAGGGTCGTCATAGCTGACGCCGTTGAGGGCTACCGGTTGGCCTTCTTCAAATCGAATCGTGACGATTTCGGGCTTGACTGCGGTCTCTTCACGCCAGAAAGGCACACCCATGATCGGTTCAACGATTTTGACGCCTTTATCCAGGTGCTCAAGATCCTTGGCTTCGTGAGTGGCGCCCCAGATATTGGAATCTGTCGAGTAGGCTTTCTCCACGCTCATCTTGTAAGTCAGACCGTGGCTCAGCATGTACTCGGACATTTCTTTGCGGCCCCCTAGTTCATCGATGAAGGTCTGGTCGAGCCATGGCTTATAGATACGCAGCGCGGGGTTGGCCAGGAGGCCGTAGCGGTAGAAACGCTCGATGTCGTTGCCTTTGAAAGTGCTGCCATCGCCCCAGATGTGGACGTCGTCCTCTTTCATGGCGACGACGAGCATGGTCCCGGTGACGGCGCGGCCGATGGGCGTGGTGTTGAAGTAATGAACGCCCGCGGTCGAGATATGAAAAGCGCCGGCCTGCAGGGCAGCGATGCCTTCGGCGACGAGTTGCTTGCGGCAATCGATGAGGCGGGCCTTTTCGGCGCCGTACTGAAGGGCGCGGCGCGGGATTTCATCGTAATCGGGCTCGTCGGGCTGGCCGAGGTTGGCGGTGAAGGAATAGGGGATTGCGCCCTTGGCGCGCATCCAGTGGATGGCGGCGCTGGTATCGAGGCCGCCGGAGAAAGCCAGGCCGACTTTTTCGCCCGCAGGCAGGGATTGAAGGATGTTACCCATTTGAAATATTCGTTATGCGATTTCGGGCGGCGCGCAGCCGGCCAACGCTCAGAATAGCGTGAGGCGACGCTTAGCTGCCGTCGGCGCCTTTCAGACTCACCGAGGGGAAGTAGGTTCCCTTGAATTCGCGTTTCCACCAGTTGCCCGTGCGCCACAGTTCATCGAAGGTTGTGAATCGGTATTCGTATACGACTGCGCGAATGTGCTTCGGCGGCACGCCTCCGAAAGGGTCTCGCTCCATGAGGGCCAGGACAGGCCGCGAACCTTCGAGAAGCTTCAGCAGGAAGCGGACGAACCAGGGGTTGTCGCGATAGCTGCCGAGGGCCGCGAACCACATCTGCCAGTCGAGGCGCGGCTGGAAGGGTTCGACCCAGCCGGGGGCGCGATTCAGCGGTCCGGGTTTATAGCGGAAGACGTAGGGCTGCCAGTTGCGTTCGTCGTTGGAACCCTGGATTTCGATCTCGGGGCGGGTGGTGGTCATGTTGGCGAAGAGGCCGTAGCCGTTGACGAGTCCGAATGAGCCTTGTGCCTGGACGATGGCGTCGTACTCGGGCGCGATGGGCTGGAAGAGAGAGGCGAGCTCGATGCACGAGACTGTCATCACGAAGAGGAACAGGAAAGCCGATACAAAGCGGTTGGAGGTCTCGGCCGGCGACGGGGTGAATTTGCGGCGGCGGGCGAAGAAGCGGTCGTCGAAGAGGAAGAGGCAGAGGGCGATCGCCAGCAGATTGAAGAAGGTGTAATTACCGGTGAGCAGGATCAGGATCTGGAACCCGACGGTTCCGAAACCGGCGATGTGTTTGAGGCGGCGGGGCGCGAACATGAGCAGGGGAAGGCCAAGTTCGACGACGAAGACCATGAACGTGGAGGCTTGCTGGATTGCCAGGGGCAGGTGTGCGGCGAACCATCCGATCACCGTGGGCAGCGGCTGGGTTTCGTAGTGGACCGACAGGGCGGTGAGGTTGCGCCATGTGACGTCGTGGCTCGTTAGTTTCACCAGGCCCGATTCGAACATGAGCCGGAAGAGCAGCCACTGGACGAGCCAGACGCGGGGCAGGGAGGGCCGGAGGAAGATGGCGAGGAAGCCGGCTTCGAGAAGCAGAAGGTCCCATTGATAGCCCATGAAGGTCTGGCCGGCACTGACGATCGACAGGTAGTAGACGAAGAGGATGGCGAAAATGACGCGCTGCCATTTGCTGTGAGGCCGGGCGAGGATGGCGACAGCGGCCAGGGCGACCCCGCCCCAGGCGATCGAGAGCATTTCGAAATCGGTTTTCATCCACCGGAATACTGAGGGCACCTTCCATAAGGCCGATGTCCCGAGTTCCGATTGCGCGATTCGGAACCAGGTGTTGGCCGGGAGAATTCCATCCGCTCCGATGAGGCCGCGGACCTGCATGCCGAACGATGCGAAGGCGATCAGGTAGATGAAGGCCAGGGCGCGGGGGAAGATCGATGCCGCGGCGCGGTAGGTGGGAGTTTCGATGCGCTCGCCCCACAGGAGTTTTGTGATTTGCAGAGCGAGGGCCGTGTGACTGGCGATGAACCGATAGATAAGTTCGGCGAATGGTTTAAAGCCTGGGACTCGGCGATAGAGCCTGAACATCCATTCGTAGCCCGGGGCCTGCGCCAACAGCTGGAAGATGGCTTCGGCTCCCTTGCAGATGGTTTGCTCGTTTCGGAATTCCGCCGATTTGTTGAGTTGGGCGATGTACTCTACTCGGTCTTCGGTTAGGGATTTCCAGAATTCGACCCACGGTTTACAGAGGGCCGAGTTGGAGTCATAAAAGAAAGTCATGCAAATCAGGGCAGGCGATAGCGCCTGCCTCACACGGCCTGGGCGGCAGAAACCGTAGTTGTCGGGTTGACCGCCTCGGGCGTCTGATCGAGGCGGACGACAAGCAGCGTCTGATCGTCGTGCGGGAGTTCCTTGCCGAGGAACAGCCGTACGGCTTCGAGCACTGCGGCGCAGATTTCGGCGGGCGCACCGTTCCAGTGTTTCTCAACTACCGCCACGATTCCTTCTTCGCCGAACTCGGCCTCCTGGGCGTCGGTAGCTTCGAGGATGCCGTCGGAGAACACAACGAGTAGATCGCCTGGGAGGACGGGTTCGAGGGCTTGTTGATAGGTTGCTCCGGGAAGGAGACCAAGGACGGGTCCGCCGCGATCGAGCCGGACGATGCGGTGTGATCCTCCGTTCTCATAACGAACCAAAAGAGGCGGAAGATGCCCGGCGTTGATGTAGCGCAGCACGGAAGCGCGGCGGTCGAAGAAGCACCAGAAAAGGCTCACGAAGCGTTCGCGGGCGGTCTTCATGCAGAGCAGATGGTTGAGACGCTCGGCGGCCTGTTCGTGATTCGCAGCCGCGCCGGTGCCGCAACTGGCGCGAACGGCTCCCTGGACCACGCCCATAAGCAGAGCGGCGGGCAGGCCTTTGCCTGAGACGTCGCCGAGCACGAGGGCAACCTCGCCATCGTCGGTTTCAAAGACGTCGTAGAGGTCACCGCCAACCTGGTGGGCGGGAACGCAGCGGGCCGCGAAGGGAAGCGCTACGGAGGAGGCGTCTTCGGAAGGAAACAGATCGAGCTGAACCCGGCGAGCGAGTGACAGATCCTGTTCCACGCGCCGTCCGCGCATGTAGTGAGGGAAACGAAGGCCGAGGACGATGACCGCGCCCAGGAGGGCAAAGCCGGCCGTGGTGCCGATGATCAGATTCTGCCGCAGCAAGCCGAAGTGGACGGAGACGCCGTCGAGATAGATCGCGGTTTCGAGGAACTCAGGAGGGGCCCGTTGTTCGCGCGGGGGCGGGGGAATGGAGGTGGAGGGATCGCCGGGAGGTCTGCGCATGGGCGGGGGTCCGAAGCGCAGGGGCATAACAACCACGACAACACGGCCGGCTTCGGTGGAGATGGAGCCTGGCGGCTCGTCGCGGCCCCCGAGAATAGAGCGCAGCTGCGGCACACTGTAAGAAGAAGGCTGGGTGACCGCCTCCACCTTTTCGCTTTCCGCGATAACCCTGCCGTCGACGGCGATGATGCGCATCCACGCGATCACCTGTGGGGACTCGTGCACCATTTCGTGAAGCACGGGGTTGAGGGTGGCTGACTCCCGGGAATTGGTTAATCGGGCTGCGCGGCCGATCGACTGCACACGGCGTTCCGCCTCGCGCTGAGCTTCCTGGCGGACCAGGGTGTGCCGCACGTAGAGGTAAGTCCAGGTGGTCTCGACGATCAGCAGAATTGCGAGCAGGATGCCAAGCGAGATCGAAAGGCGGAACCAGAGGAATTTGGGCTTCACTCGTTTTGCTCAATCATAATCCACTACCCCGCGATGGCCTGGAGATGCCGGCTCCGCCGGTGTGATCCCGGTCAGGAGATTCAGGAGCGTAGAGTGGTTTTATGATTGACGACGACCTATTGCCGGAAGACTATGAGGTAACCCCTCGGCTCAGGATTCCCCGGCGACCGGATGAGCCGGATCTGGAAAATCTGCCCAAAGAATGGGCTGAAGAGGAACTCGAATCGGAACGCCGGAAGCCGGATCTCGGCGAACTGGACGACGACCCTTCGGAGCGCGGCGAGCAGTAGTCAGCGCTCTCCCCATTTGAGTTTCTGGCGCAGGACGTCGAAGAAGCTCTTGTCGGGCGGGCGCACCAGCATCACGTCGAAATCGGATACGACGCAGTCAACCGCGTCGCCTGCTTCCAGAGGACTGCCGATCTGTCCGTCAACGGTGAGAAACGCTTCTTCGCCCGCCGCTTTGTTGACTACGCGCACACCCATTTCGGAAGGGATGATAATGGGCCTGTTAGTCAGCGTGTGGGGACAGATCGGGGTGATGCAGATCGCCGCGACGGTGGGGTAAATGATCGGTCCGCCGGCGGCGAGCGAATAGGCTGTCGAACCCGTGGGAGTGCTGATGATGAGTCCGTCGGCTTTGTAGGCGCAGAGGAAAGTGCCGTCGGTCCAGGTTTCCAGATCTACGATGCGGGCGATGGACGACTTGGCGATCACTACGTCGTTGAGCGCCTGATACTCCGCGACGGTTGAACCTTCGCGGACGATCGAGACGCGGAGCATTTTGCGCCGGGTGATGCGCGGGGAGCCATGGATCACGCGCTCGAGCTCGGGGAAGAGGTCGGTGGTTGAGATGGAGGTGAGGAAGCCGAGTCCGCCGAGGTTTACAGCAAGAATCGGGATCGATCGGTTCCCCACGGCGCGGGCTGCCGAGAGCAGGGTTCCGTCGCCTCCCAGTACGATTGCGAGATCGCAGCCCTCCGGTACGTGTTGTCGATCGAGCCCGACAACCATGCCCGCGTAGTGCGCGGTCTCATTGTCAAAGCGTGCCTCGATATCGCGACTGGCGAGCCAGCGCAGCAGCTCCGGGACCAGCTTCACCGCGGACGGGGCGTTGGGCTTGGCGAAAATGCCTACGGTTTTAATGGATCCCATAAAGGAGAAACTCGCGGTTCCCTTCGGCGCCTGTGATCGGGCTCTCCATGATATCGGTTCTGAAGTCTGCATCTTCGATAAATTTTCTGACCTTCTCGCAACTCTCTTCGTGGAGGGCGGTATCGCGTACGATGCCGCCTTTTCCGACGAGGCCTTTGCCCACTTCAAACTGCGGTTTAACTAAGACTATAAGGCGTCCGGATTGGGGCTTCAGGACGCGCAGCATGGCCGGGAGAATGAGAGTGGCTGAGATGAAGCTGACGTCGCAGACGGCGAGGTCGACCGGTTGGCCCAGGTCGGCGAGTTCCAGATAGCGGGCATTCACACCTTCGAGGACGTTGACGCGCGGATCGTTGCGAAGTTTCCAGTCGAGTTGCCCCGCGCCTACATCGATCGCGAAGACTCGGGTTGCTCCGTTCTGAAGAAGGCAATCGGTGAAGCCTCCGGTGGAGGCTCCGAAGTCCGCACAGATGAAGTGAGTCACATCGAGACCGAAGTGGGCCAGTGCTCCCTCGAGTTTCAGGCCGCCTCGGCCTACGTAGCGGGGCCGGGAGAGCACTTCGACGGTGGCATCCGGCGCGACGGGCTGCCCGGCTTTGGTGGCCTTGTGGCCGTCCACCAGAACTTCACCAGCCATGATGAGAGCCTGGGCTTTTTCGCGAGAGTCTGCCACGCTGTGCTCGACCATCCAGCGGTCAAGACGCTGTTTTTCCATTGGTCTCAGGATTTCCGCCGGACGATGAGATCGGCGATCTCATGCAGCCTCTGAGCGTTCTCGCCGAACGGCGCGAGGGCGGCGTGGGCACCATCGCAGTGCTCAGAGGCCATCGCGCGCGATGTCTCGAGCCCGTAAACCGCCGGGAACGTGATCTTTCCCTGGGCGACATCTTTGCCCGCCGTCTTGCCGAGCGCTTCGGAGGATTCCTCGATATCGAGGATGTCATCGACAATCTGGAACGCGAGACCAACATGTTCACCATAGGCCGAAAGGGCCTCGACTGCCGGCTCGTCGGCGCCTGCGCAGATGCCACCCATGCGCACGCTGGCGCGCAGCAGAGCGCCAGTCTTGGCGCGGTGGATGCGGTTGAGCAGTTCGGCTGTGGGTGTTTGGCGCTCGCCTTCGATGTCGGTGACCTGGCCGCCAATCATGCCTTCCACTGTGCCCGAGGCGAAGGAGAGTTCGGTCACCAGACGCAACTGGCGGGCCGGCTCTATGCCCATTATTTTCGCGAGCGTCTGGATCGCGAGGGTGAAGAGCGCATCGCCGGCAAGGATGGCCATGGCTTCGCCGTAAACTTTGTGGCAGGTGAGTTTGCCGCGGCGATAGTCGTCGTTGTCGAGCGCCGGCAGATCGTCGTGGATCAGCGAATAGGTGTGGATCATTTCGAGCGAACAGGCGGCTTCCATGACTCCGGGAAGGCTGGCAGCGTCGAGGCCCGTGACAGCTGACGCGGCTTCGAGACACAGGAGAGGTCGAATGCGTTTTCCCCCCGCGAACAGGCTGTACCGAATGGCTTTGTGAATGGTCTCAGGGAGCGCGGACTCAGGCGGAGCGAGGCGATCGAGCGCGGTGTCGACGAGGTGTTGACGCGCGACGAGGAAATCGGCCAGAGTGAGAGCGGGTGCCAGGGTCATTTCTCGGAAACGAACGGCTCGGGCTGATAGGCGCCATCCTTGCGAATGAGCACTTCGACGCGAGTTTCGGCCTCTTCGAGTTGTTTGCGGCAGGTCTCGCTGAGTTGTATGCCGCGCGAGAAGAGGTCCAGGGATCGATCGAGCGGAAGATCCCCGGATTCGAGCTCCTTCACAACTTTTTCTAATTCGTCCAGACCGGTTTCAAAACTGGCAACCGTCTGGTCGGCTTGTTGACCGTCGGCCATTTGGTTATTCTAACGTGCGGCCAGCCGGGTCAGATTCAAACGGCTAACCGAAGAGGTCTTCGAGCGTTGGGGCGTCAAGCAGACGAAGGGCCAGCGCTTCGAGTTCGGGGACGGAGAGCGATTCGAGACGCGGGCGGACCCAGTCAGGCACGGAACCGAAGCGTTTGCCGATTTGCCGGGTAATCAGCGTTCGCTCACCTTTGGCTTCACCTCTGGCTTCACCTCTAGCTTCACCTCTAGCTTCACCGATTGCCTCACCTCTGGCTTCACCGAGGGCCTGGGCGGCCCGAATCTTTGGGCCCAGGATTTTATGGTCCATGATGTCGTTGAGGATCGGCATTCGTTCAATCTCCTTTTCGAGAACTGTTTCCAGACTACGCAAACCCGCCAGGATCGTCAATTCCGCCATCGCTACGGCCCGGTTGGCAGGATCGCCCGCTGCAATCCTTGTAAGAATTGTACGCACCGCCCGTTGCCTATCGGACAGCCGCGCCAGAACCGCTATTACATTGTCTTCCAGACTGGCGCTCGAGAGCAACGGCTCGCCGTCGAGTTCGCGAATATCGACGATTGCGCACTCGAACGAAAGTCTCGAACCTGCACTTTCAAGCCTGCGTTCCATGCGCAGCGGCGCTTCGCCGACATAAAGTACCATTTGGTTCGGGAATTGGCCGAAGCTGCTCTCGATCGCGATGGCGTAGTCCAGCATCCGATAAACCATGCGAGGATCGTTCGAACTCTGAAGCTCGACATGTATCAGAGTCCCTTCCCACGTCTCGCCCAGCAGATCGGCGCGCCGGCTGCGGACGCCGGAGAGCTCCGAATTGTGCCATTGCGCCACCTTGCAGCCCATCAGGCGCGCGAGCAGGCCGGCGCCGGGGCGGGTGAGGATGTTCTTCAGCGCGATGTCGTATTCGTGCATTTGTGCTTAAAGTTAGTGGGCTCTCCGGGAGGAATTCTCATCCTCAATGCTAGATTCACAGTGTGTCGGAAAAAGTCCTGCTTGCCGCTTTGATCTGTGCTTCCCTTGGCGGTTTTCTGTACAGGTTTCAGATCGTAGCGCGGGTCGTTGCGGCGGCTAAGCCCGATGCCGATTTCAGGTTCGGTTCCCTTGCTCCGCGCCTGCGGGATTTTGCGTGGGAAGTATTGCTGCAGGGTAAGGTGATTCGCCAGCGGCCTCTGGCGGGCACCGCCCACGCCTTCGTTTTCTGGGGATTCCTGGCGTTCGCCCTGGTCACCATCAACCACTTTGCCTCGAGATTCGGTTTTCATCCCATCTCAAGAGACAGCGTGTTCGGCCGGCTCTACTTTGGCCTTGCAGCGCTGTTCGCGATCGCGGTTGCGGTGTCCATTACCTACCTGGCGTTTCGGCGGTTTATCGAAAGGCCCATTTGGTTCGGCAAGGTGGCGCCGGAATCGGGCATTATCGCGAGCCTGATTTTTACCCTGATGATCACTTACCTCGCCGGGCTTGCGGTTCCCGAGACAGGCGTCGCCGGGATTACGCTCTGGTGGGCGCACACGCTCGCGCTCCTGATCTTTCTCCCGCTGATTCCCCATACGAAGCACCTGCATCTGGTGCTAAGCCCCTTGACGGTGTTTCTGAAACGCGAACGCTTCAGCGACATTCCTAAGCTCACGGGCGACGAGGACTTCGGTCTGGTAAATGGCAAAGACATTACGAAGATCGACGCGCTACAGGCGTTCTCGTGTGTGGAATGCGGGCGCTGTTCGGAGCACTGCCCGGCGTTCAATACCGGCAAGGAACTCAATCCGAAGTCGATAATTCTCGGGCTGAGAGCTTATCTGAAAGAAGATGGTACGGCGTCGGAAAATCCGCTGTTGGGGCCTCACATTTCCGAGGAAGCGATCTTTCAATGCACCACCTGCGGAGCATGCGAGTTCCAGTGTCCGGTGGGGATTCAGCATCTGCCTCAGATTGTCGGCATGCGCCGCGGGGCTGTAAACACAGGCGCCTGGGAAAATTCGTTCGGTACGAAGCTCTTTCTCGCCATGGAGCGCAACGGCAATTCGCTCGGCATGGCTTCGGGCGAACGCATGAAGTTCATCGAGAAGAACGGCTTGCCCATTTACGACGGCACGCAGGAGTACTGCCTGTGGCTGGGCTGCATGGGAGCTTACGATCCGGCGGGCCGCGAGACCATTCTCGCGCTGGTAAAAGTGCTGCGCTATCTCGAAATCTCGTTTGGCGTTTTGAAAAAGGAGAAGTGCAATGGCGACCCGGCGCGGCGGTTGGGCAACGATCTGCTCTTCACGACGCTTGCCGAAGAGAATCTGGAGAACATCGGATCGAACCAGGTGAAGAAGATGCTGAGTATCTGCCCGCACTGCGTCCGTACCATGAGTACCGACTGGCGCGAGGCGGGGCAGACGGTGGAGATCGAACATCATTCCGAACTCCTGGCCCGGCATCGCATGCGTCTGCCGATTGCGGTCGGAGGCCCGCGGGAAAAGGTCGTCTATCACGATCCCTGTTACCTCGGCCGATATCGGGGCATTTACGACGAGCCGCGGGATGTACTAAAGCGATCGGTCGTACTGCTCGAAGCGCCACGCAACCGCGAACGCTCGTTCTGCTGCGGCGCGGGCGGAGGACAGATGTTTCTGGGAGAAGAGAAGGGAAAGCGTGTCAACCTGGCCCGAGCCGAGGAGCTAGTAGCAACCGGAGCCGAAACGGTAGCGGCGGCTTGCCCGTTTTGCGCCTCAATGTTTCGCGATGCGTTGAAGTCCGTTGCTGACGCGCCCCCGAAGCTGCTAGACATCGCTCAAATCGCGGCGCGGGCCATCGAAAGTGCCACCGCGGATTTACCACGTAAAGCTCTTTGAGCGAAGTATTCGTGCGCCGAGCTTGAATAAAACTTCAAAATCAAGTGAAATAGGAAGCCACGGTGAAATAACTTTTGTCTGTTGCCGCAGGGTCGGAAATCGATTCACTCCTCGAAGTATCGGCTCGCCTGGGCGCCGATCCGCTGCTGATCCAGGCCGCTACCGGCAACACGTCGCTGAAGCTGGACGGTGTACTGTGGATCAAAGCCTCCGGGAAGTGGCTGGCACATGCCGATCGCGAAGAGATTCTGATTCCCGTGGATCTGGCCGAGACGCGTGCGCGAATCGAAAGCAATATCGATCCCGCAGGCCAGTCGGCGATAGTAAACGGCAAGACGCTCGGAACATCGGTGGAAACGGCCATGCACGCGGTGCTGCCGCAGCGAGTGGTGCTGCACGTTCATTCCGTGAACAGCATTGCGTGGGCGGTGCGGCGGGATGGCTGCGCGGAACTGGCCGATCGGCTGGCGGGTTTTCACTGGCAATGGATCTCGTATGTGCCCTCAGGCCTGGCGCTGGCTCGTTCCATTCGAGAAGCTCTGGCCCG
>Ga0302319_10009092_pt1 | contig 19200 bp, 21 predicted proteins | sample Bog_T0_2_FD_203319 | JGI IMG/M metagenome (GOLD analysis project Ga0302319, IMG submission 203319) | Peat permafrost microbial communities from Stordalen Mire near Abisko, Sweden - Bog_T0_2 | ecosystem: Environmental > Terrestrial > Soil > Wetlands > Peat | place: Sweden: Abisko, Stordalen Mire... | reverse complement strand
AGCATTTCCATTCTCTTTATCCGGCTTTCAAAGACGCCCGGGAAAATCTCAGCCTCCCCTTGCGGGCCAGGCTGCTTTCCTTCCGACCACCACAACCTCGATCGCAGCGGAGGATCAGTTTACTATGCCCATGGGTGAGCGCAAGAACTTTATTCAATTTTGAGTCTGGCTAGAATGAGCCTGCGGACCAGGCCCGGGATCGACCGGGACGGATACCGCGCTGGAGGTTGGCAAGGCATGGAAATAGATGTGATCGGAGCGGGACTCGCCGGGGCCGAGGCGGCGTGGCAATTGGCCGAACGGGGGCACCGGGTGCGTCTGAGGGAAATGCGGCCGGGCCGCATGACCCCCGCCCACCAGACCGACCAGGCGGCGGAGATGGTCTGCTCCAACTCCTTCAAGAGTGACGACCCCAACAGCGCCACCGGGATCCTGAAGGCTGAACTGCAGGTGATGGGCTCGCTCATCATGCGCTGCGCCGAAGCGACCCGGGTGCCCGCCGGCAATTCCCTGGCGGTGGACCGCGAAGCCTTCGCCCAGAGGGTCAGCGCGGAATTGCGCGGGCACCCGGGCATCGAGTGGGTGGAGCAGGTGGTCACCCAGATTGAGCCCGGCACGCCCACCCTGGTGGCCACCGGACCGCTCACCGCCGAGCCTCTGGCTGAATGGCTTGCCGCCGCCTGTGGAACCGGACGGCTCTTCTTCTATGACGCCATCGCCCCCATCGTGGAACGGGAATCCATCGACACCACGGTGGCGTTCCGGGCCTCCCGCTACGACAAAGGTGAACCGGATTTCCTCAACTGCCCCTTGGACCAGCCGGCCTATGACCGTTTCCTGGATGCCCTGCTGGCAGCGCCGAAGGCGGAACTCCATGACTTCGATACCCCCTTTTTCGAAGCCTGCCTTCCCATCGAGGTCATGGCGGACCGGGGCCGGGAGACCCTGCGCCACGGCCCCATGAAGCCGGTCGGGCTGGATGACCCCCGCACCGGCAGATATCCCCACGCCGTGGTGCAGTTGCGCCAGGACAACCTGGCCGGGGACCATTTCAACATGGTCGGCTTCCAGACCCGGCTCGCCTGGGGTGCGCAAAAGGAAGTGTTCCGGCTCATTCCCGGGCTGGAGCAGGCCGAGTTCGTCCGGCTGGGCAGCATCCACCGGAACACCTACGTGAAGGCCCCCCTGGTGCTGGATGCGACCCTGGCGGCCAAGCGGGTTCCGGGATTGTGGATCGCCGGCCAGCTGAGCGGCGTGGAGGGCTACCTGGAATCGGCGGCCAGCGGGCTGGCGGCGGCCCTGGCCATGCACCGGTCCGCCCAGGGCCGGGCCAAGGCAGCTTTTCCCATGGAAACCATGCTGGGCGCACTGCTGCATTATCTGGCCCACGCCTCGGTCAAGGATTTCTGCCCGACCAATGCGATGATCGGCCTGCTGCCACCCATCGCCGACGGCGTTCTGGATCACCGGGCACTGAAACGGGCTGGCGGTTTGAGGGGCCTCAAGGCGGCCAAGGGCGCGGTGCACCGGGCACGGGCCCTGGCGGCTCTGGAGGGCTTCCTGCGGGAAGCGGACCGGCCATGAAGGGCCTGATCATCACCGGGGGAATCGTCGTGGTGCTGGCGGGAAGCGGACTCTGGTGGGGCCTGCGCCGGGCGCCGGCCGATGCGTCCCTGCTGGCCGGGCCGGGCCTGGGCGATCCGGGCGGCGTCTTTACCGCGCAACCGTCGGGGCCGGGCACGCTCATCAAGCTCACCGATACCCAGGTGCCCCTGCGCTCCTTCCAGTGGCTGCCGCCGCTTGCGGGCGGCTACCTGGCCGCCCAGGTGCTGAACCAGAATGACCGCCAGCGGGTGGCCCTGTTCCATGACGGCGCGCTGACGGATACGCTGCTGATCCTGAAGCCGGCGGGGGTCAATGACGCGTTCTGGCATTTCGCCACCCTCAAGGGCGCGGCCCTGGTTCCGGACGGAAGGGTGGTCCTGCTCTACCAGGCCGGCGACCCCGCCAGCACCGAACTGCCCCTGGTGCTGTCGGTGGACGTTGCTAGCCAGCAGGTGCTCTGGTCCTACCGGGGCGCCGGGGAACGGCTGGCGACCACCGAAGGGCCCCAGCCGGCGGTCTATCTCTATGGCGGCAAGGCCCCCATCCAGCGCCTGCCCCTGGGCCCCGCCGCCGCAGCCGGGCCCCAGCATCCGGCCCCCAAGACCATCGAGTTGCCCGCCGAGGTGGCGGCCGTGGAAGACCTTCTGCCCACCGGTTCCTGGAGCTTCCTGGCCAGCCATGGCAATGGGCTTTCCGCCTACCAGGCCAGCACCGGCTGGAAGCACTTTCCCGAACCGGAGGATCGCGGGGTGGCTTGCGGGGATTGGCGGTCGTCCCTGGTCCGGGCGGGCAAAAATGTCTGGTGGCAAGCCGTTCCGGGCCATCTGATCAAGGTCAGGCCGGACGGGCGCCCCATCGCCCAATGGCAAGCCCAGCTCCCACCCGAGGACCCGTTCGCCCGGGATGCCCAGCTCTGGCGCCTGCTGGGGGCGGATCCGGCCGGATCGCTCTGGTTCGCCCTGGCCAGTCCCACCCCCCTGCCCCAGGCCGCCATGGCCGCGCCACCGGATCCGGCGGTGCCGCCCACGGACGGGCAGGCGGCGCTCCCGCCCGCCACGGGGTCGCCCGAAGTCCCTGAGGACTGGGGTCCGTACGTCGCCCAGGGGCTGGACCGGGTCTACCGGTGGAACCCGGTCCGGAAGACCATGGAGCGGGCAGCCCTGCGGTCGGTCTGGGCGGCCCTCAACCCGCCTTCCAGCGTCCAGGCCCCCGGCGGACAAGGATTGGTCCCGGCGGCGGGCGCGTTGCTTGCCGAAGGCGCCGGCTGCGCCTGGTGGCTGCCCCTGGCGGCCCTTCCCCTGCAACCGGCTCCGGTCCAGGCGGACGTTCAGGCGATGTAATCGAACAGGTTTTTCTGGTTGTTCTTGGCCATGGTGCCCAGGGCGGCCTGCTGGCTCATGGTTTCCTGGTTCAACTGGGTCATGGTGGCCGGGTAGTCGGCCGAGGCGATGGAGCTCTGGAGGGTCTTCAGGTTGAGGTTGTAGGCGTCCAGCCCGTTCTGGACCGCGGTGATCCCGTTCATCCGGCCGCCCAGATCCGCCACCGAAATGTTGAGCCGGTCGCTGATGGCCTGGAGGTTCTTGTACGCGGTCTGGATGGCGCCGGGATCGTTGGCCATCAAGGCTGTGGACAACGCCTTGGTCTGGGCCAGGAGGTCCGCGTTGGGGTCGGTGGCGGTGCCCTGGACTGTGGCCGGAGCACCGAAGAACAGGGTGTCCCCGGGAATGTTGGTGGCGATGGGGGTGCCGGTTCCCACCTCGAGCCGGACGACCCCCTGGTTGCCGTGGTACACCCCGTCCGGGGTGAACGGCACTTTCTTGGTATGGGTGCCGCTGAAGATGTATCGCCCCTGCTCCTGGGTGTTGCCCAGGGCGATCAGGTCGCTTCGGAGCGAATCCACTTCCACCGCGATCGGCTGCTGGCTGCCGGGGGTGGCGGAACTGGCCATCCCTTCCTGGCCCAGTTCCAGGATGCGGTTGATTTCGCCGCCCATGGTGGTCAGGGCGGTGGAAGCGCTCTGCAAGCGGGAGTTCGCCGTGTTCGCCTGGCTGATGTGCTTGTCGTTGACGTCCAGGGAGGACTGGTAATTCATCACTTTTGCGTTGCCGGCGGGATCATCGCCGACATTCACCATGGCTTTGCCTGAGCTCAATTGATGAGTCGACTGGGAGTACTGTTGCTTGATGCGCTGGAGATCCTGCAGCGACTGGGCATTGTTCATGAGGCTGGCGATACGGGTGCTCATGGTTCACCTCCTGATTGCTGGGTTCCGGTCATCACCGACTGGCCATGGTCGTCATGAGCGTATTGGTAAGCTGGCTGATGGTGGTGATGAACTGGGCGCAGGCCTGGTAGCCCTGCTGGTAGGCCAGCAGTTGGGCGGCCTCCTGGTCCAGGTCCACGCCGGAGGCGCTGCTCTTCTGGGTCTGCAGGGCGGTGGTGAGATTTTCCTGGTTGGTGGCCGAGGTGTTGAAGGTCTGGGCCTGGGTGCCCACCGAGTTGACCAGGCTGCTCACCGCAGTGCTGAACGGCCCGGTATCGAAGGTCCCGGACCCGGTGCTGTCCACGGTGCCGTTGGCGGTCTGCAGGGCGGCCATTTTCAGCAGGTTCTGGTTGTCGCCGGCGACCCCGGCGGTTCCGGAAGCGGCGAGCAGGTCGAGGTTGCCGGTCAGGCCGGGATTGACGGTGAGCGTATTGATGATCCCTTTGTAGCCCGGTTGGCCGCCGATGGCGGCGACCTGGCCGGTGGCCGGGTCGAGGCCAGGACCCCCACCCGGGACGCCGGTACTGGTGAACAGGAGGGTCCCCTTGACGCTGTTGCCCTTGGAATCGGGAAGGCCGTAGCCGTCGGCGCAGACCTTGTTGACCTGGCCTGCCAGGCTGCCGGCGATCCGGTCCAAAGTGTTTTCGTAGCCGGGGAGGATGTCATCCCGCAAGGCCAGGTTGCCACCCAGGGTTCCCCCGGTGATCTTGCCGGTGACATCGACCGGGACGCTGTGATCGCTGGCCAGGGTCACTTGCAGGTTGTTGCCCAGATCCGGGGACGGGCTGGCTTTCAGCTTATAGGCCGTGGTTCCGCTCACCAGGGTGGCGGCGCCGCTGTCCACGGTGATCTGGAACTGGTTGTCGCTGTTGCTGGAGACCTGGATCCCGACCAGCCCGGCCAGCTGGTCGGTCAGCTTCTGCCGCTGGTCGATGGCGTCGTTGTCCGAGGACGGGTCGAGCTGCTGACCGATCTGGGTGTTGAGGGTGGCGATCTGGGCGGTGATGGTGTTGATCTGCGGAATCAAGGCTCCAACCTGCTGGTTGGCGCTGGCCACCTGGCTGGAAAGCTCATGGTAGGTGCTCTTGAACTCGTTGAGCATGCTTGTGCTCATGCCCACAACGTTCTGGCGCAGGGAGGTGTCTTCGGGGTTGGCGGCCAGGCTGGAGAGGCTATCGAAGAACTGCTTCATCTGGGTATTGAGCCCAGTGGTGCCATCGTCCTGGAACGCCGAGGAGACCGCCTGGACTCCGGTGTAGCGGGCCTGGGCGCCGCTCTGGCTGGCCAGGGAATGGGTCAGCTGCAGGTTCAGGAACTGGTCCCGCAGTGCCGTCACGCCCTTCACGTCCACGCCGGTGCCGAACTTGAAATTGCCGAAAGTCTCGGCCGGATTCTCGGTCAGGACCACTGCCTGACGGCTGTAGTCGGGGGTATTGACGTTGGCGATGTTGTGGCCGATGACGCCCATGGCGTCCTGGCTGGCTTGCAGGCCTGAAAGCCCCAGACCCAGGCTCGAAGTCAAATTGGCCATGACGGTCTCCTAGACACTGCTGCCGAACCGCAGGGAGATGGTGGAAGGCAGGTTGGCACCGCCTTTGGAGGCGTAGGTGGGCCCCTGGTCCATCCTCATGAGGGTGGCCCGCAGGGGCGCCTGGAGCCCGTTGATGAGGAATTTGAGACTGTCCAGCTTGCGCTTGAGCCTGGAGGCCTCTTCGGCGGTCTTGGGCCAGTCGAACACTTCGGGCCAGCGGATGCTGGCCAGCAGAGGCAGGGGATCCTCGGCCGCCATGATCTTGGACTCCAGCTCATTGAGCAGAGCGGGCAGCGAGTGCAGCATGGAACACCTCCAGAGTGTTCCTGCGCAAGGGTCATACCAAACTGCTCAGGCCAGGAAATCCACGTGGTTGTCGGCAGTAATTGCCGATGCCGGGGTCTCCTCGGCCTCACCTCCGCCGTCGCGCGCTTCCCCGGGCGAGCCTTCCCGGCCCCGGCCCTGGCGGCCGCGCTGACGTTCTTCGGTCTTCATGCCGTCGGTCCTGGGGATTTCCGGGACCGACCCCTGGGCCTCGGCGATCCGGTCCGCCATGGCCTGCCGCTGTCCCACTTCCCGCTGGAGCTGACCGCTCACTTCCTGAGCGGCCTTGAACGCCTCGGCGTTTGCGGTCTGGAACATCTGGCGCTGACCCAAGGGCGAGACCATGACGTCACGTCAGGTCAGGGCCGGACTGGGGGGGCATGTGCTCCCGCACCAAGCCGTCGGCGACCGCTTCACTGTCGGGATAGTAGTCGTCCGAATCCATCTTGGCCTTGATGGCATCAACCTTGTCGGTGCGGATGTCCGGGATCTTCTTGATTTCCGCGCTGACCACGGCGATGATCTGGGCGCTGCTGGAAACGCTGAGGGCATCCCCCTGGACGGTGGGGCCTGCGGCAACCCCAGAGGGTTGCACCGGAGAGGGCTTGCTCCCCGTGACCCCTGGGGTGGATCCGACCCCGCTCGTGTTGCCCGAAACCTTCATGACCTCACCTCATCATGAAAGGTATCGGCACCGGGTCAGGTCAAGTCAAGTCCTGTTCATCGACCTCCGTTATTTGGGTGCCCGGGCATTCCAGGCTGCTTCCATCCGCTGGCTCAAGCCCCACCCCTTGCCGGCGTCCATGGCGTTGGTGGACACGGCTTGATCAAGCAAATATTCATAAGTGCTCCGGGCGGAGCCTTCGGTACCGAACAAACCCGAGGGCTGCACGGTCTGGCGCATGGTCTGGAACAGGTAGGCCATCAACATGCCTTCGAACTGCTTGGCGGCGGCGGCGTTGCCGGCCTGGTTCCGGGCCGGACCGGGCAGGGCCTGGGCCACCATGTCCTGGGGGGCCAGCTGGGCCGCGGAGGGAAGGACCGGGTCGCTCACAGGATCCTCAACTCGGCATTCAGGGCACCGGCGTCCTTGATGGCCTGGAGGATGGCGATCATGTCCCTGGGCGAGGTACCCAGGTTGTTGAGCATTTCAGCCAGCCGGCCCACGGAGATCCCGGGTTCGAGGCTGAGGGATTTCACCTTTTCCTCCTCCACCTTCACGTCCTTCTGCTCCGTGGTGACGGTCTTGCCATTGCTGCGCGGGGCGGGCTGGCTCACCTGGGAGCTGGCGGTGACCTGGATCGACAGGCCGCCCTGGACGATGCTCACCGCCCCGATCCGCACTTCCGCGCCCATGACCACGGTACCGGTCTTCTCGTTCACCACCACCCTTGCCTTGTTCTGCAGTTGGATGGGCAGGTTCTCCAGCCGGGCCACCAGTTCCACCAGCCGGCCCTGGAATTCGGGGGGAATGCCCACCTCCACGGTGCGGGAATCCAGAGCCTTGGCGGCCGGCTCCCCGAGTTCTTCGTTGATGGCGTGGACCACCCGTACCGCGGTGGTGAAATCCTCCTCCTGGAGGCTGTAGCGGAGCACCTTGTGGTCATTGAAATTGCCGGGCACCTGCCGTTCCACCAGGGCGCCGTCGGGAATCCGGCCGGCGGTGGGATGGTTCTTCACCGCCGAGGAGCCGCCGCTGGATACAGAGAACCCGCCCACCAGGACCGAGCCCTGGGCCACGGCGTAGACCTGGGTATCGGGCCCCTGGAGCGGCGCCATGAGCAGGGTGCCTCCCGCCAGGGAACCGGCGTCGCCGGTGGAACTCACGGTCACGTCGATCCGCTGGCCGGGACGGGAAAAGGCCGGAAGATCCGCGGTGACCATCACCGAGGCGACGTTCTTGACCGCGGCGGAGGCGGCGGGGACGTTGATCCCCTGCCGGGTCAGCATGTTGGCCAGGGTCTGGGCGGTGAACTTGGCGCTGTCGCCGGTGCCCTTCAGCCCCACCACCAGGCCGTAGCCCATCAGCTGGTTGCTGCGGACCCCCTGGATGTCGGCGATCTCGCGCAGCCGCACTTCCAGCCGGGTCTCCTTGGGATCGAGGTTGGCGCCTCCGAACAGGCTGATGGCGGACAGGAACAGGATCGCGAACCGCATGGTGTTCACCTTAAAAGGGCCGGAAACAAGTCAGGGGACGGCGGAGGCAGTCGGGCTTGAAGCGGATCAGGTTCATGGGTGTGGGCAAATTATACCGCATCACACGCCTCCTCCCTGTCCATGGAGCAGGGGCCGTGCCAGTTAGGGCGGACCAAGCTCTAACACAAGGCCATCAGGATCCGGTCATGGCCGGCCAGGTCCTGGTGCACCGCGACCCGACGCCAGCCCGCGGCCCGGGCCCGGGCCTGGAGGGCATCCCCCTGCCCCGCCCCGATCTCCAGGACGCAGCCCGGGGCCGACCTGCGGTGGGCCTGCTGCAGCAGCCGGGTGGACAGGGCCAGTCCGCCATCCTCGGCAAAGAGCGCACCCCTGGGCTCGAAGGCCAGTTCCCGCTGGAGACCCGGTTCATCGGCGGGGTCCACATAGGGGGGGTTGGAGACCACCAGGCCCACCGGATCGGCAACCGCATCCAGCAGGTCCCCCTGGCGGAACCGGACCCGGGCCCCCAGGTCGGCGGCATTGCCCTGGGCCACGGCCAGGGCGCCCGCACTGACATCGGTGGCGACCACCGCCCAGTCGGTCTCCAGGGCCATGGAGATGGCCAGGATCCCGGATCCGGTGCCGATGTCGCAGGCGTGGAGGACCTTCAGCCGCCGGCCCAGATCCAGGGCCGCCTCCAGGACCAGTTCCGTCTCGGGCCTGGGAATCAGGGTGGCGGGGGTCACCCGGAAGCGCCGGCCCCGGAATGGGGCCCAACCGAGGATGTAGGACCAGGGTTCGCCCAGGCGCCGCCGTTCCAGCCACCCCTCCACCTGCAGGGCCTGCCCGGGGGGAACCGGATCATCGCCGTGGGCCGCGAGCCAGGCCCGGGAAAGACCGAGGCCCTCCTCCAGCCAGCACCGGCTCTCGGCTCCGGCCTCTTCGGGCTCCAGGAACTGGGCCAGACGATGGGCGAGGTGGCGGCCGAAGTGGTCGTAGCTGAGTGGTTGCATGGGAATAGAGTAGCGGCAGGCGGCAGCCTGGGGCCTATTTCTGGGCCATCAACGCCTTGGCCCGATCCTGGCTGGCGCTGGCCACCTCTTCGTGCAGGCTGCCGCCATGGCTGTCCATGGTGACCACCAGCGGAAAATCCTCCACCTCGATGATCCAGAACGCCTCGGGACTGCCGAACTCCTCCAGCATCTTCACGTCGACCACCCGCTTGACCCGCTCGGCCAGAAGGGCCCCGGCCCCTCCGGTGGCGTGGAAATAGCAGGCGCCCACCTTGCCCAGGGCGTCGGAGGTCTTCCGGCCCATGCCGCCCTTGCCGATGACGCCTCGGACGTTGTAGGTCTCCAGCACATCCGCCTGGTACGGCTCCTCGCGGATGCTGGTGGTGGGCCCGGCGGCGACGAAGGACCAATGACCGTCCGGGTGCTGGGCCACCACCGGGCCGCAGTGGTAGATCACCGCTTCCGCCAGCAGCGGCTTCAGCCATTCGGGCTTGTGCTCCACCATGTATTTGTGGCCGATATCCCGGGACAGGACCACCCGGCCGGTGAGGAGGACCTCGTCACCGACCTTCAGGTCGCGGATGACGGCTTCGGAAATGGGCGTGGTGATGCGTTTCATGGCGTTCTCCGGGTCGGTGGCGGGGATGGGGACGGCTCAACGGAAGGAGGGCCGGCCCCCCGCGTCCAATCGCAGTTCCATCCGCCGGGAGGACCAGCACATGTAGCTGATGCTCACGAAGAAGCTGGCCGGATGGCGGAACATCTCGGTCACCAGGACCCCCAGCGCGGTGGTGTGGCCACCGTAGCCCATGGGGCCGATGCCCAGGGAGTTGACATCTTCCATGAGCCGGCGCTCGAAGGCATCCAGCTTGGGATCCGGGTTGGCGGTGCCCAGCTTGCGCAGGATCACCTCCTTGCTCTTTTCGTAGCCGGTGACCCGGTCGCCGCCGATGGCCACCCCCAGGATCCCCGGGGAGCAGCCCTGCCCTTGGGCCTTGGCGACGGCGTCGATGACACACTTGCGCACCCCGCCCAGGTCCCGGCCGGCGCCCAGGGCGGCGTCCGGAAGCCGGTACTGGGCGCCGACATTCTCGCAGCCGCCACCCTTGAGCATGACCGCCACGGCAATCCCGGGTTGCGCCCATTCCTCGAAATGGATCACCGGATGGCCTTCGCCGAAGGGATCCATATTGTTGCCCGGGTTCTTGCCGCTGAGGGCTTCGACGCAGTTGGGCCTCAGCCAGGACCGGCTGGTGCATTCCCGGACCGCGGACCGGATCTGTTCCTTGATCCGCAGCTGGGAAAACCCGAACGGATGGCGCACCCAGAAGATCACGGTGCCGGTGTCCTGGCACAGGGGCGCCACATGGTCGTCGGCCAGGGTGATGTTCTCAAGCATGGTGTCCAGCGTGTTGGCGGCCCGGGAGCCTTCGGCTTCGCCGTTCCGGCTGGCCACCAGGGCCTCGATGATGTCCTGGGGCATCCGGCTGGTGGCCCGGCGGATCAGTTCGGTCACGGCCAGGGTGAGGTCGAGGGTCTCCGGTTGGCCCAGGTCGGCAAACCAATCCTTGGGCAGGACCGACTTGGCTTCCACCGTGGCCATGGGGGTGAGGGTGGGCATCGGGCAGGAAGTCATGGGTCCCCCGTGAGTTGACCCCAAGCTTCCATCCGAACCCAAAGAATGTCTAGCTACCGTTGCGGAGCGATGAGGATTGGGCTAGCTGCCCCATGCCCGGCAGAGGGCGGTGGTGAGGTTGACCAGGGGGGTGGGGCTGCGGGAGATGGCTTGGCCCTTGAGGTCCAGGTCGGTCTGGTTCACCAGGCTGAGCAGCCGGAGGGCGCCCTCGGCGCCGATCCGGCCCAGGACCCGGGTGCAGTTATCCAAGAGGAAGTCCTGGCGCGGGTTGAGCCCCAGGGCGGCCATCAGCTCGGACTTGCCTTTCAGCCCCAACCGCTGTGCCTCGGCCAGCCGGCAAAGGCGCTCCACCTCGCGCCGGGCCTGACCCAGGAGCATCAGCGGCCCGCCGCTGGAGGGATCGTCCTCCAGGGCCTGGCGCAGGGTCTGCAGGGCCGGGGCGATGGAGCCGCCCTGCCAGGCCTTGGACCAGGCGAACACGTTCTGTTCCCCCAGGCGGAAGGTGGCCTTGTCCACATGGTCGAGGCTCACGTTGCGCCCCTCGCAAAGCAGTTCCAGCACTTCCAGGGTCCGGCGCAGGATCCCGGGATTGCCGCCCATCCGGGCGGCGATCCGGCTGGCAACGCCCGAATCCAGGCGCATGCCCAGCTCCGCCGCGGTGCGTTCAATCCAGCCCGCGGCGTCCTTCCCCTCCAGGGCGCCGACCTTGAGTACCCGGCCCTGCTGGTTCCATTCACTGAAGGGCTTGGAACCCAGGATCTTGCCTGGACCAGCGGACAGGGTGCCCCGGGCCACCAGCAGGAGCCGGGTGCCGTCCAGGGGGGCCTGGAGGAATTGCCGGACCGCCGGGGGTAATTCCTTGGCTTTTTCCAACAGGTTGTCCGCCTGGGGTACCAGCACGACCCGGTCCGCTCCCAGGGGGGCCGATTCCCGCAAGGCGTTGAGCACCTCCGGCCAAAGGCAGCCTTCGGCGCAGACCGTGAAGGAGAACACCTCCCATTCGGGGTCCACATGGACGGCCTTCCAGGCTTCCACGGCGGCCCCCCGGCCGTCGCTGTCCTCGCCATGCAGAAGGGCGAACTTGGCATCCAGCCAGAGTCGGGGTTGAGCCACTCAATCGCTCCCTTCCAAGAGCTGGGTGAGAAAGCTCTCGGCGAAATCGTCGGCCAGGGTGTCCAGGACGCGCAATTCCTGGTTGTCGAAGCTGGCGAAGTTCAAATCCACCCGGTACTGGTTGGAAAAGGTCAAACTGGGCCTGGCGATGATCACGTCCCCGGTCACCCCGTCCAGAAGCTTCACCGAGGCGACCACCACCACCTCCAGCCGGGTGGCGCTGCCGGCGGAGCCCGGGTTGCCGAGGGTGCCCAGGGAAAGTCCCAGGGGCCTCACCTCGTAGTGTTCCAGGGTTGCCTGGAGCACCCAGCGGGAACGGGCGGTGGGGGGCACCAGCTTCCAGGGGGAGGCGGCTACGATGCGGTTTTCCAAGGCCTTCCGGAAGACTTCCTCCGCCCCCAGTTTGGGCGTGTGGTTTTCAAAGCTGCCGATGCGGACCGTTTCACCTTTCACCAACCAAGCCGACAACCGCGGGTTCCGGTCCAGCCGGTGATAGGCGCAGCCGGTGGACAGCAAGGCCAGGGCCAGCAAAGGAGCGAGGAACCGATTCATGGCAGGTCTTTCAGGCGGGGTTGTAGATACCGACATAGGGGAGGTTGCGGTAGATGCCTTCCAGGTCGAGGCCATAACCCACCACGAAATGGTCCTCGATGGGGAATCCGACGTAATCCACCGGAACGCTCACCCGCCGGCGGCCGGGCTTGTCCAGCAGGGTGACGATCTTGAGGCTGGCGGGCTCCCGGTCCAGCAGGAGGTTGCGGACCTTGAACAGGGTCAGCCCGGTGTCCACGATGTCCTCGATCACCAGGGCGTGCCGGCCCCGGATGGACTTGTCCACATCAAACAGGATCTTGACCTCGCCGGTGCTCTCCAGGCCGCCGCCGTAGCTGGCCACCCGCATGAAGTTGACGTCCAGGTCCAGGTCGATGGCCCGGGTGAGGTCGGCGAAGAAGGGATAGACCCCGTTCAGCAGGCCGATCACCACCAGATCCTTGCCGGCGTAGTCCTCGGTGATCTGCGCGCCCAGTTCCTGGACCCGCTGCCGGATCTGGGCCTCCGTGAACAGGGGGTAGATGCGGCTGCGCGACTTGGCCATGCTTTGCTCCATTTCTCTTCCATCATTCAACCCTAGGGAAGGCCTCCGGGTCTACCTTGCAGGAGTCAGAGCACGCTTTCCCTTGTCTTTTTCCTGCGAGCCCACGATGATAGCCCTTTCCATTGCCCAATATGACGAGAAGTTGATGGAACCGACGGTCAGTGATTCGCCCTACCACGGGCCCGAAGTGGAAGCCTGGGTGATTTCCGCCCAGGCCGGGGACCAGGCAGCCTTCGGCTTGCTGGTGGAGCGGTTCCAGCGCGACGTCTACGGCAAGGCTTTTTCCATCCTCAAGAACCACCTGGACGCCGACGACGTGGTCCAGGAAACCTTCCTGAGGGTATTCCGGGCGCTGCCGGGATTCCGGTTCGAATCGTCCTTCCGCACCTGGCTCATCACCATCACCACCCGCCAGGCCCTGAATTTCCTCAGCCGCAAGCGCAGCGGCCATGAAAGCCTGGATGCTACCGAGGACGGGCCGGAACACCTGGCCCTCCGGGTGGAAGGCAACCAGTTGGCCGCGCTGCTGGACCAGGAGTCCCGGCGGCTGCTCCGGGAGGCCCTGCCCCGCCTGCCCCAGCGCCAGAAACAGGCCCTCATGCTGAAACTGAAGAACGATTGGAAATACGAAGAAATAGCCCGGGAAATGGACATTTCGGTGGGAAGCGTCAAGGCTCATATCTTCCACGCGATTCAGAACCTTTCCCAGTTGATCAAAGGAGTGCGGCCATGAAAGGACAGTTTTCCCCCCTTGCCGAAACCTGTCGCCAGGCCCTGGCCGAGATCGAAGTGGACCCCCTGGAACTGACCCCTGTCACCGCCGCCCACGTGCGGACCTGCCATGCCTGCGCCGAAACCAGGGTCGCCTGGCTGGCCCAGGAGGAAACCCAGGCCCAGGCCCCAGCCGGGTATTTTGAACGGCTGCCGGACCGGATTCTGAGCAAGCTGCCGGTCAGGACCCGCAGCCGCCGGCCCCACTTCGCCCTCTGGGCCATGGCCGCGGCGGTGTTGCTGGCGGTAGGCGTCGGCGGATTCTGGGCCGGGCGCGCCAACCGGGCGCCCATGGTGGAGGCCACCCTGGCTCCAGCCACGGTGGAAACCCATGACACCCTTCCGGACACTCCCTTCCTGGAAGGGGAAGAGGACTATGTTCAGCTTCCCAATCTAAGCCCGGAAGAGGCCCATGCGCTCATCGAGCGGGTCCGCAGCCAGGATTCCCGTCCCTGATCCCAGGACCATCGGAGTTGTTCATGTTCAAGCCCATCCTGATGCTCGCCGTTTCCGCCGCCCTGGTGGCCCAGCAGGAGCCGCCCCAGGGGCCCCCTCCCGGCCGGGCCGTCCAGGAAGGCCATTTCATGGCCCAGTTCTATCAGATGCGGGTCGCCCGGATCCAGCAGTCCCTCGGCCTGTCCGAGGACCGGGCCAAGGCCCTGGCCGAACGGTGGGGGCGTTGGGATCGGGATTTCATCGACCGGGGCCGGCAGATGCTTCAGCTGAGGGCCCAGTTCAACCAGATCCTCATCGGCCCTGGCACTGAGGACGAGAAGGGGGCCAAGCTCAAGCCTCTGGTGGACCAGTTCCTGGCGCTCCGCCAGCAGCAGGACAAGGCCAAGCGTCAGTTCGAGGAGGATATCCTGCAGACCCTCTCACCGGCCCAACAGGCCCGGATGATCATGCTGGTGGAGGACATCCAGAACCGGATCCGGGACACGCTGAGGGAGGCCCGCCGGAGCGGCGGCCGGCTCTAGTTCCGCTGGGACGTTCGGGTCCCGGCCCGGCTTTGCCTGCCGGCGGCTCCTTTGGCGCGGCATGTCCCTGGTGGTCTTGCGCCGGCCCACGCCGTCTCCGGAGCGGACGCGCCGACCCAAAAGTACCTCGCGGCGGAACACCGCCGCTCGGTTTGCCGTAGGAGGGCGCCGCTGGAATTAGGTTTCGTCACCTTCGCGGCGTCACGGGAACGATGGACCTCCGGACCAAAGAACACCCAAGGCAACGTTTCCCCACCATCGAGGGTTTCTACGGCAAACCGAGCGGCGGTGTTCCGCCGCGAGGTACTTTTGGGTCGGCGCATCCGCACCGAAGACGGCGTGGGTCGGCGCAAAACCACCCGGGACGGACCACGCCCCGGAGGCCGCCGGCAGGCACAGCCAGACCGGGACTCGAACCTCCCCGTGGAGCGAGGCGCCGGGAGTGCGCTCCCCCCTTGGGGAAAGAAAGCATGACTTCTCTGGGATTTCATGCGATGCTGGTGGTTTGGGCGAGATCCGGCAGGCGCAGTTCAGCTCCGTAGTATCCGGTGGCGCCCCGGGAGACATCTTGACCTTTGATACCTTCGCAGCCCTTGGCTGCTCCGAACCGTTTCTTTCGGCCCTGGCCAAGCGCGGGTTCACCGCCCCCACCCTGGTCCAGGCCGAGTCTTTCCAGCCGGGCCTGGAAGGCAAGGATCTGCTGGTGCAGAGCCGCACCGGATCCGGCAAGACCCTGGCCTTCGGCCTGCCGCTCATGCACCGGCTCAGCGAAGACAAGCGGCCCCAGGCGATCGTCCTGACCCCCACCCGCGAGCTGGCCCAGCAGGTGGGCGAAGAGCTTCAGAGCGTCATGCCGAGGTTGGAAATCGCCTTGCTGGTGGGCGGCCTGGGTTATGCCCCCCAGCTCAAGGCACTCAAATACGGCGCCCGGGTCGTGGTGGGCACCCCCGGACGGGTGCAGGATCACCTGGACCGCGGCACCCTGGACCTCTCCGGTGTTTCCATGGTGGTCCTGGATGAATGCGACGAGATGCTGAACATGGGCTTCCTGGAGGATGTGGAGAAGATCCTGTCCGGGGTGCCGCCGGGGCCCCAGACCTTCCTGTTCTCCGCCACCCTCCCCGCCCCCATCGCCAGTCTGGCCAAGCGGTTCCTGAACAATCCCCATCGGATCAACCACAGCCAGACCGAAGGCACCTCCCAGCACGCCGACATCGAGCACACCCCCTGCCTGGTGGCCGACCATCTGCACACCAAGGCCCTGGTGAACTTCCTGCTGGCGGACGAGCCTTCCTCGGCCCTCATCTTCACCAAGATGAAGGTGACTACCGAAACCGTGGCCCAGCAGCTGCGGGACGCAGGCCTCTCCGCCGACTGCCTGCACGGCGACCTGAGCCAGCAGACCCGCAACCGGATCCTCAATCTGTTCAAGGACGGCAAGCTGCGCTACCTGGTGGCCACCGATGTGGCGGCCCGGGGCATCGACGTGGAGGCGATGCCGCTGGTGGTGCACATGGGCATCCCCACCCAGATGGAGAGCTACATTCACCGTTCCGGCCGCACCGGCCGGGCCGGCGCCAAGGGTGCCTCCCTGGCGCTGGTGAATTTCAAGGAATCCCGCATCCTGCTGGCCTGGAGCCGCCGGGGTGGGCTGAAGCTGGACTGGCGTGCCCTGCCCACCCAGGCCGAGATCCGCGAGACCCGCACCCGCAAGCTGGCCGAGCGCATCGCCGGAGTGGAGGCCCCCCAGCACCTGGAAGCCGCCCAGCGCATGCTGGCGGAACGGGATGCGCCCGCCCTGGTGGCGGCGCTGCTGTCCCTGGTGGTGGGTGAAGCGAAGGATGGCTACGACATTCCCGATTCCCCCAAGCAGGAATATTCCACCGAGAAGCGCCCCTACAAGCCTAGGCCGGGGGAGAAGGCTGGTTGGACCCCTGGCACGAAACCACCGTTCCGCCGGGACGACCGGCCCGCCAAGCCCTGGACCGACAAGGCCGCCGGGCCCAAGAAGCCCTTCGACCCAACCAAGAAGCGCTGGGAAAGCGGCACCTCCGCCGCCCCGAAAAAACGCGGCCAGGACTGAGCCAGGTGACGACGGCCACCGGCTGAAGGCGAGACACCTTCAGCCCGCCGGTACAAGGCCAGGGCCCCCATCCGGGGGCCCTGGCCTTGTACCGAACCTATTTCCCGCTGGAGAGCACCGAGCGCACCGCGACTGCGATGGCCTTGAACACGCCGGGGATCTGCTCCTCGGTCAGGCAGGAAAAGGCCACCCGCAGGTTCGCGTCGCCCAGGGCGATGGTGCCGACCCCATGCTCGTCCAGCAGCTTCAGCCGGACCGTGTCGGCATCGGCGCCCTTGAGCCGCAGGCACATGAAATAGCCACTGTTGAAGGGATACACGTCCCAACAGTCGGCATACTCCGGCTTGCGGCATTCCGCTCCGGTCACCACGGCCCGCCGGCGCAGGACCTCCACCTTCTCGGCCTGCTGCCCGCGGAAGGCGGGATCCTGCAGGGCCTTCAGGACGATGGTCTGACCGGGGTGGGTGATGCTGGAGACCACGGCGCGGATCAGGCCGGCGGTCTTGTCCTCCAGGGCCTTGTAGACGGCGGCGGTGCCGTTCTTGACCCCGAAGGTGATGAAACCCACCCGCACGCCCCAGACGAACTCCTCCTTGGTGGCTCCGTCCACCTTGACCGCCAGCAGGTTCGGATGGGCCTGGCACAGCCGCCCGAACAGGGATTCCCGTTCGCAATCGCCATCGTAGAACATGCCGTAGTAGGCATCATCGCACACCACCACCAGCCTGGTCCCGGCCTGGGCGGCCGCGGTCAGCCGTTGCACGATCCCCAGGGCCTCGGCCCTCGTGGGGGTGTAGCCCGAAGGGTTATTGGGGAAGTTCAGGGAGACCACGAGCTTCTGGCCGACCCGCTGGTCCAGGGCCTGGGCGAACCCATCCAGATTGAAGCCGCTGAGGGTCGGGGTGAAGAACGGGTAGCAGCTGATGTGGGCTTCGAGCCGGGTTTCCCAGGAAAGGTTGTAGTTCTCCCACATCAGGTCGCTGGAGAGGGCCTCGTCGCCGGGATCCAGGAACAGCTCACCCACCAGGGACAGGCCGTGGGTCAGGGCATTGGTGACCACCGGGTTGGACACCAGCTGGCCGCCCATGGACGGGGTCTCCTCCCGCTGCTTTCCGGCCCAGGCCTGGCGCAGGTCGGGCATGCCATAGCTGGGGGCGTAGTCGTAGACTTCGGAAGGGGTCAGGCCGCTGAAATAACGGTGCACGCTCTCCAGGTGCATGGGCGCGCCGTTCTCAGTGGCGATGCCGATGGTGGCATTGGCGACCTTGGCCTTGTGCTTGGCCTGGGCGCCCTGGGCCAGGATGCCCATGGTGGGGAAGAAGAAACGTCTACCACGCTCGCTCAGCAGCTCGTAAACCGCCGGACAGTCCTTGCGGATGGCCGCGTTGGCCTCCTCCGCCAAGGGATTGAGGACGGCTTCCTGGATTGCGCTCATGGGATCTCCTTCGGTGGGATTGGCTTGCGTCTTTTCATTATCCACACGGGAGGAGCCGGGTGGCCGGATCCATGGCGGCTACAGATTCGGATCCTCGGCTGCCCGGGAATCCTTGGCCTGGCCATTGGCCGGCGGCGGCGGCGGGGCACCGGCGCCCCAGGCCAGGTTCTGCATCGGCTGGGTGTGGGCGCGATCCCTGGCTTCCCGAACGGCGGTGATGCTCTCGGCGGTGCTGGGGGTCTTGGGCCCGGTGCCGGGCTTGAAGGCCAGCCGGATCAGATCCGTGGGCTGGGTGGCGCTGGTGGCCACCAGGCCGGTGTAGCGGTCCACTTCGGCCCACTCCATGCCGTCGGGAACCGGGAACTCCTCCTTGGGCGTGCCGGCCAGGGCGACCTTCATGAAGTCCACCCAGATGGGCAGCGCCACCTTGGCGCCGTCGGCCCCCTTGTAGATGGTCTTCTTGGCGTCCAGGCCGACCCAGACCCCGCAGGCGATGCGGGTGGAAAAGCCCACGAACCAGCAGTCGGTATGGTCGTCAGTGGTGCCGGTCTTGCCGGCCAGGGGCCAGCCCAGCTCATTGGAGCGGGCGCCGGTGCCCCGCTGGGCCACCCCCTGCAGGCACTGGATGAGCTGATAGTTACTCATCGGTTCCACCACCTGGTCACCGGGGATCCCGTCGTGGGTCTCGAGCACCTTGCCTTGGCGATCCACGATCTTCTTGATGAGGAAAGGCGGCGGCGCCTGGCGCCCGCCGTTGGCGAAGGTTCCGTAGCCCCGCACCATGTCCTTCAACGTGAGGTCGGACGCGCCCAGGGCAAGGCTGGGATAGGGGATCATCCGCCCGCCCACCCCGGTGGCCCTGGCGAAGGCGATGACGTTGTCGATGCCAGCCGCCTCCAGGGTGCGGACCGCGGGAACGTTGCGGGAATCCCGGATGGCCTCCCAGATGGGGATGGGCCCCCAGAAGTCCCGCTCGTAGTTCTTGGGCTCGTAGATCGTGGTGTCGAAGGTGAACTTGGTGGGCACGTCCTCCACCATGGTGGCGGGGGTCTTGCCCTCGGTGAAGGCGGCGCCGTAGACGAAGGCCTTCATGGTGGAACCCACTTGCCGTTCAGCCTGGAACGAGCGGTTGAACTTGGAGCGCTTGAAATCGTAGCCGCCGACCATGGCCCGGATCTCCACGGTCTGGGGCTCCACCGACAGCAAGGCCCCTTCCA
>Ga0302319_10009088_pt1 | contig 19205 bp, 19 predicted proteins | sample Bog_T0_2_FD_203319 | JGI IMG/M metagenome (GOLD analysis project Ga0302319, IMG submission 203319) | Peat permafrost microbial communities from Stordalen Mire near Abisko, Sweden - Bog_T0_2 | ecosystem: Environmental > Terrestrial > Soil > Wetlands > Peat | place: Sweden: Abisko, Stordalen Mire... | reverse complement strand
CGTTGCGGCCCCGGCGATGACGCGCCAATACTTCCGTCCAGGTCTGGCTGCCCGTCCGTTCCGCATCCGCGGAAAGTGGTGGGGGCCTTGGATGAAGGCCGGCCCGCCGGCGACACTAGGAGGACTATATGCGCAAGCTCTTGCTGGCCAGTGCGGCCGCGATCGGAGCGACGACCGGGATGCTCGGCGTAGCGTCGGCCCAGGCGCCCCAGGCGCCGCTCGCCGCGCCGCAGGCCCAGACGGTTCTGGCAACGCCGCCGCTGCAGACGCTGGTGGTGCCGAACAATGGCAACGCCGCGAACAGCAACAACAACTATCAGACGGCGCTGCTCCCCGGCGCGGTGGCGAACCCGGTCCCCGGCAGCTTCGTGATCCGCCTGAACGGCGCGATCTGGACGGAATTCGACTTCACCGGGTCGAACGCGAACAACACCCTCGCGGGCAAGATCAACACCCAGAGCCTGGTGACCTATCTCCGCCTGTATCCGGGCTTCGATGCGGTGGCAGCAAATGGCCTGCGCTACGGTGGCCAGGCTGAAATCCGCGAAAACTTCGTGGGCAATGCGACCACCACAGGCAGCAACGGCGCGTCGGGCGTGACCTCCGGGCAGACCCTGTATATCCGCCGTGCGTTCCTCTACCTGGCAGCCGATCAGGCTGGCCTGCTGCGCGTCGGCCAGACCGACAGCATCAGCGGCATCTTCGATAACGGTGTGACCACCTTCCAGAACTTCGACACCGGCGGCTGGAACGGCGACCCCAACGCGCTCCCCGCGAACGTTCAGGTCTCCTTCCCGTTCTTCTCGCAGCAGGGTGCCGATTACGGCTACTCGAAGTTCGTCTACCTGTCGCCGCAGTTCGCCGGCTTCGATGTCGGCCTGCAATATGCGCCGAACACAGGCAACGGGGCGTATAGCTGCGCCTACGCTGGTGTCGCGACCCCGAGCACCTGCCCCGCGCTGTCGTCTTCGGTCACGGTTGGCGATGGCGCCCGGCCCACGAACCAGTATGCGGCGGGCGCCCGCTACCAGGGCACCTTCGGACCGGTTGGCCTGTACGTCTGGGGCACCTATACCGGCAGCGGCACCGTCAACTACACTGGACCGGCAGCCTTGCCGGAGCTCGGCGGCCCCAAGGGCAATGTGTATAACGGCAAGTTCGACAACCAGAGCGTCGGCTTCGGCGGCGCCGCTCTGACCATTGCCGGTGTGACCTTCGGCGGCGCGTACCAGGGCGGCAACTATAACGGCCTCGGCGCAGCGAAGCCGGAGCTTGGCGCCAAGGGCCGCGCCTGGATTGCCGGTGTGCAATATGCCGCCGGTCCGCTCGTCGTCGGCACCTCCTTCTACAACTATCAGAGCCAGGGTGCCGTTACGCTGACCGGCATCTCGCAGCGCGCTGAGAACGGGCTCGACGTCGGCGGCACGTACAACATCGCGCCTGGCCTGTGGGGCTTCGCCCAGTACCTGTGGGGCACCCGCCATCAGGGCGATTACAACTTCGTCCTCGCCGAGAACGGCGCTGCGAACAACACCATCACCGCGCAGCAGTTCATCCTCGGCACGAAGGTTCGCTGGTAAGCGATCCCTTCAACCGAACAGCCAAAACGGCGGGGGTCGTTCCCCGCCGTTTCTCTGTACGGCGAGCGGCCCTTGGCGACCGTTCCGTGGCGGGCTAGAGAACGCACCGCGACTCCGCCCCCACACAGGCTCATCATGATCGGTCGACTGACCTACCTACCCTTGCTCCTGGGCATAGCACTGCTCGCCGCCTGCTCCAGCGAGAAGCCCAACCCGACCCCTCCCAACTACATGGGGTCGCAAGGCCCCACCGGCCCCGGCCAGAACCAGAGCATGCTCGGCGGCGAGGGGCTTGTCTTCGGCAACGCCAAGTCACGCCCCGGCGACAACGCGGATACCGGCGGCGGCGGGTCCATGGGCGTGAACGCCTATCTGTGGCGGGGCGCCCTCGACACGCTCAGCTTCATGCCGCTCGCCTCCGCCGATCCGTTCGGCGGGGTGATCATCACCGATTGGTACACGCCCCCCAATTCGACCGATGAGCGGTTCAAGGCGACCGCCTATATCCTCAGCCGCCAGCTTCGCAGCGACGGCGTCAAGGTGACCATCTTCCGCCAGGTGCTGGAGAAGGGGCAGTGGGTGGACGCAACCGTCAGCCCGGTGACCGTGGGGGAAATCGAGGACAAGGTGTTGGTGCGGGCCCGGCAGCTGCGGGAAGAGTCCAAGGGCACGAGCTAGCAAGCACCCTGCGTGACTGGAGGAATCGAGCGGTCTGCTTGCATCAGTTGTCTTGCGCCGCGGCGCTCGGCGCACGATACAAGGCGGCATGAACGAGGCTGTTGCTCAGGCGGCTGATGCGCCGCGCTACGACTTCAACCAGGCTGAGCCGCGCTGGCAGCGCGCCTGGGCCGAGCGCGGCTGTTTCCACGTCGATGACGTGCCCGTCGGAGGCAAGCCGAAATACTACGTGCTGGAGATGTTCCCCTATCCCAGCGGCAAGATCCACATGGGGCACGTCCGCAACTACACGCTTGGCGACGTCGTGGCCCGCTATAAGCGGGCGCGTGGCTACGCCGTCCTGCACCCGATGGGCTGGGACGCCTTCGGCCTGCCGGCGGAAAATGCGGCCCGTGAGCGCCACATCCACCCGGCCAAATGGACCTGGGACAACATCGCCGCCATGCGCACGGAGTTGCAGCGCATGGGCCTGTCGCTCGACTGGTCGCGCGAGCTGGCCACCTGCGACCCGGCCTATTACGGCCATCAGCAGAAGCTGTTCCTGGCCTTCCTCGGCGCCGGCCTGGTGGAGCGCAAGGAAAGCTGGGTCAACTGGGACCCGGTGGACGGCACCGTGCTCGCCAACGAGCAGGTAATCGACGGCCGGGGCTGGCGGTCCGGCGCGCTGGTGGAAAAGAAGCGTCTCTCGCAGTGGTTTCTGCGCATCACCCAGTACGCGCCGGAACTGCTGGCGGCGCTCGACACGCTGGACCGCTGGCCGGAACGCGTGCGGCTGATGCAGGCCAACTGGATCGGCCGCAGCGACGGCGCCCGGCTGCGCTTCGCCCTGGCGGAACCCGTGGACGCGATTGCCGACATTGAAGTGTTCACGACCCGCCCGGACACGCTGTACGGCATGTCGTTCCTCGCCCTGGCGCCGGAGCACCCGCTCGCGGCGGCGGTGGCGGCGCGCGATCCGTCGGCCGCTGCCTTCGTCGCCGAATGCCGGCGCATGGGCACCAGCGAGGCGGTCATCGAGACCGCCGAAAAGCACGGCTACGACACCGGCCTGCGCGTGCGCCACCCGTTCATCGAGGGCGCCACCTTCCCGGTGTGGATCGCCAACTTCGTGCTGATGGAATACGGCACCGGCGCCATCTTCGGCTGTCCGGCGCACGACCAGCGCGACCTCGATTTCGCCCGCAAATACGGACTGTCGGTCACGCCCGTCGTGCTGCCGCCCGGCGCCGACCCGGCGCGCTTCACCATCGGCACCGAGGCGTATGTCGGGCCCGGGACGATCTTCAACTCCGGCTTCATGGACGGGCTGGAGGTGGAGGCGTCGAAGCGCGCGGCGATCGAGGCGCTGGAGCAGCGCTGCATCGGCCAGGGCGTGGTGAACTGGCGGCTGCGCGACTGGGGCGTCAGTCGCCAGCGCTATTGGGGCTGCCCGATCCCGGTGATCCACTGCGAGTCCTGTGGCGTGGTGCCGGTGCCGGACGATCAGTTGCCGTTGAAACTACCGGAGGACGTGACGTTCGACCGGCCAGGCAATCCGCTCGACCACCACCCCACCTGGAAGCATGTGGACTGCCCGCGCTGCGGCAAGCCGGCGCGGCGCGAGACCGACACGTTCGATACCTTCGTCGATAGCTCCTGGTATTTCGCTCGCTATTGCAGCCCGCACGCCGACGTGCCGGTGACGCATGCGGCGGTCGATCACTGGATGCCGGTGGACCAGTATATCGGCGGCATCGAGCACGCGATCCTGCACCTGCTGTACTCGCGATTCTTCACCCGCGCGATGAAAGCCTGCGGCTACCTGAACGCGGAGGAGCCGTTCGCCGGCCTGTTCACCCAGGGCATGGTGACGCACGAAAGCTATCGCGGCGCCGACACGCGCTGGCTGTATCCCGACGAAGTGGAGAAGCGCGCTGACGGGGGCGCGGTGCATCGCGACACCGGCGAGCCGGTGACGGTCGGCCGCGTCGAGGCGATGAGCAAGTCCAAGCGCAACACGGTGGACCCCGGTGCGATCATCGCGCGCTACGGCGCCGACACGGCCCGCTGGTTCATCCTGTCGGACAACCCGCCCGAGCGCGACATGGAGTGGACCGAGTCCGGTGTCGCCGGCGCGTTCCGCTTCACCCAGCGCGTGTTCCGTCTGGCGGAGGCCGCCGCCGACCTGCCCGTTGAAGAAAAGCCGGAGTCGTTCGGTGACGCCGCGCGCGCACTGCGGCGGGCCACGCACCGGACCATTGCCGCGCTGACCGAGGCGCTGGAAAGCTTCGCCTTCAACGTTGCGGTGGCACGCCTGTACGAATTCGCCAACGCGATCGCCGATGCCGAACGGGCAGCGGCCGAGCCCGGGCTGGTCTGGGCGCGGCGAGAGGCTCTGGACCTGCTCGCACAACTGGCCGGGCCCATGATGCCGCACCTCGCCGAGGAGGTTCACGCACGGCTGCATCCCGGGACGGCGACGCTGGTGGCCGACCTGCCCTGGCCGTCGGCCGATCCCGCGCTGCTGGTCGCCGAGACCGTCACGATCGCGGTGCAGGTGATGGGCAAGCTGCGCGGCTCTATCGATGTCCCGCCGGACGCGCCGGCCGACGCGGTGATCGCCGCCGCCGAGGCCGAGCCGAACGTGGCGCGCGCGCTGGCCGGCAAGCGCATCGTCAAGCGCATCCACGTGCCGAACCGGATCGTCAACTTCGTGGTGGCCGGATGAGGGGGCCGATATGACCCGGATGCCCCGGCGGGGGCTGTTGGCATTGGGCACCGGTGCGGCGGTCGCCGGGTGCGGGTTCAGGCCGATCTACATGCCGACCGCCTCGGGCAAGGCCGGGCCGGCCCAGCGGGACCTGGCCGCGGTGACGGTTGACCTGATTCCGGAGCGGCCCGGCCAATTGTTGCGCCAGGCGCTGCAGGAGCGGCTGGCCGCCGGCGGCAGTGGCGTCGAGCACCGTTACAACCTGGCGGTCTCGTTCTGGATCGCCGGCGAGGCGCTCGGCATTCAGCAGGACACCACCGCCACGTATGTTCGGCTGATCGGCCGGGCCAACTGGACGCTGCTCGCGCAGGACCCCGCGCGCACCAACCTGACCAGGGGCAGCACCCGCGTGGCGGACGACTTCAACATCCTGGACCAGCAGTATTTAGCCTCTGATCTGGAAAACGAGGCGGCCCAGCGCCGCATCGCCGATACGACGGCGGAACAGATCGCGCTCCAGCTCGCGGCCTTCTTCCGCAAACGCGCCGACACCACGGGATGATGCCGGCGCCACCTGGGCCGCCGCCGCCCCGCATCCGCGGATGACGCTGCGCGTATCCGCCGTCCCCGTTTTGCGGGGCTTGGCGATGCGTGCGGGCGCTTCCGCATGAAGCTCGCACCCGCAGGCGTGGCCGGATTTCTGCGCAATCCGGGCGCGTGCCGGGTCGTCCTGCTGTTCGGCGAGGACGTTGGGCTGATGCGCGACCGGGCGGAAGCGCTGGTTCGCGCGGTTGCCGGCTCGCTCGACGACCCGTTCCGGGTCGTCGAACTGGCGCGCGACGAGATCGGCCGGCTGCCGGACGAGGCTGCCTCGCTCTCGCTGACCGGCGGCCGGCGGGTGGTTCGGGTGCGCGACGCCACCGATTCGGCGACCCCCGCCGTCGCCTCGGTCCTGAAGGGTCCGGGCGCGGCACTGGTGGTGCTGGAAGCCCCCGGCCTCGCCACCCGGTCGCGGCTGCGAACGCTGCTGGAGGCGGCGCCGGACGGGGCTGCGATCGGTTGCTATCCGGAGGAAGGGCGGACGCTGGAGGCGACGATCCGCGGCGTGCTCACCGAAGCCGGGGTCGGGCTGGACGGCGACGCGCTGACTTGGCTGTCCGGTCAGCTCGGTGCGGACCGGGCATCGACGCGGGCCGAGATCGAAAAGCTGGCGTTGTATGCCGGGCCCAGCGGGCGAGTGGACCTGGACGCGGCCATGGCCTGTGTGGGCGACCTGGCCGGCTTGTCGCTCGACGACGCGCTGTTCGCGGCGACGGAGGGCGACGTTGCCACCGCCGACCGGGCGCTGGAACTGGCGATCGCCGAGGGCGCGACGCCGGTGGGGGTGTTGCGCGCCGGGATGATGCACCTGCAACGGCTGCACCGGGTGCGGCTGGCGATGGACGCGCACCGACTGGGCGCGTCGGAGGCCGCCAAGGCCGCGCGGCCGCCGGTGTTCTTCCGCCGCCTCGGGGCCTTTACCAAGGCGCTAACGCTGTGGCCCTCGGCGGCGATCAGCGCCGCGCTGGCCGGGCTTGCCGAGGCGGAACGCGGGTGCAAGCGAACCGGCGCCCCCGACCAGGTGCTGTGCCGGAACGCGGTGCTGGCGCTGGCCCGGCGCGCGGCGGTAGCAGGTCGAACACGTGGCTGACGGTGCATCGAAGTCCCTGCGCGGCAATCTCGTAGGCGGTTGCCGGAATCCAAAGAAGGCGGATGGCGCAAGGGCTTGTTCGCCCCACGCCCTTCGGGGTCATCAGCCCCCGCTACGCCGCAACGACACGATCGGGTCTTGGTGCCGGTGAACCGACGGGTGCGACCGAACCGGCCGCGCCAACGAGCTGCCCGACATCGCTGATCGGGCTGGGCCGGCCAAACAGGTAGCCCTGCAGTTCGTCGCAACCCAGGTTCTGCAGTTGCTCGACCTGCTGCCAGCTCTCGACCCCCTCGGCGAGGGAACGAATCCCCAGATTACCGGCAAGGCCAGTCACGGCCCGGACAATGGCGTCCGCTTCGCGCCTGCCGAGATTGGCGGTGAAACTCCGGTCGATCTTGACCTTGTCGAACGGAAAGATGCTCAGGTACGACAGCGACGAATACCCGGTCCCGAAATCGTCCATGGCGATCCGGATGCCCAGCGCGCGCAGCTCATGCAGCACCGCGATCGTCGTGGCGGTCTCCTGCAGCAGCACCGATTCCGTCACCTCAAGCTCCAGCCGGGATGCCGGCAGCCCCGCCGCGGCCAGGGCCGCGCCCACCGTCCGGACCAGATCCGGCTGCCGGAACTGCACCGGGGACACGTTCACCGCGATCGTCAGATCGGATGGCCAGTGCGCGGCGTCGGCACAGGCGCGCCGCAGCACCCAGGCGCCGATCGCGGTGATCAGGCCCATCTCCTCGGCGAGCGGGATGAACTCGCCGGGCAGCACCAGGCCGCGGTTGGGATGCGACCAGCGGATCAGCGCCTCGAACCCGGTCACCTCGCCCGACCGCGCGTCCACCAGCGGCTGGTAGAACAGGACGAATTCGTCCGCCTCCAGCGCCTTGCGCAGATCCGACTGCAGCTCCTGGCGCAGCCGCATGCGCTGCTGCATGCCTTCTTCGAAGAATCGGGCTGTGCCACGCTCGTCCGACTTGGCGAAGTGGAGGGCGAGGTCCGCCTGGACCAACAAGCTGTCGGCATCCGCCGTGGAGCCTGCCACCGCGATCCCGACACTCGCGCCGATGATCACCTGGCGCCCATCGAGGCTATACGGATCGCTCAGCGAGCCGATAATCCGGTTCGCTGCGGTGGCGATCATCGCCGGCGAGTCCGGGGAGACCAGCGCGACGGCAAACTTGTCGCCGCCGATCCGTGCGACGGCGTCCTGGTCGCGCACGCTGTTCAGCAGGCGCTTGCCGACGGCGCCGAGCACCGCGTCGCCCATGCCGTGGCCCAACGTTTCGTTGACCCGCGTGAAGTGGTCGAGATCGATGGCCAGGATCGCCAGGCGACGCCCCTTGGCCAACAGTTCGTCCGCGGTCTTGAGGAGCCGCCGGCGATTGGGCAGGCCGGTCGTGGTGTCGTGGCTGGAGAGGAAAGCGACGCGCTCCCGAGTCTGGTGCCGTTCGGTCACGTCCTCGTAGGTGGCAATCCAGCCGCCGTCGGGGACCGGCTGCTGGTGGGTCTGGATCAGCCTGCCGTCGCGCAGTCGGTCGGTCCAGGCGACCGGCTCGTGCCTGAAGGCATCAGCCAGGCGCCCCTCGGACACGTCGTCGAAGCTCCGCCCATCCAATCGGCCCGCGTTCCACATCAGCCGGAGCAGGTCCCGGTAGCTCATGCCCGGGCGGGCCGAACCCGGCAGCAGGCCGAAGATTTCGCTGAAGCGCTCGTTCACCAGGGTGAGTTCGCAAGACGCATCGAACAGGCAGAGCCCGCTGGCCATGTTGTCCAGGGCGGTCTCCAGGTGACGGTTTGTCTGCTGCGATCGCTGCTTTCCTAGCGTGCGCCGCCGCCGCCGGATCGCAAGCCAGGCGCCGACCGGCACGGCCAGCATGGCGGCCAAACCCAGCAGGCGGCGCGGGGCATCGAGTCGGGTCAGGGGAGCGTGTCCCAGCCTGCCGGCAGCCGCGTCGCCCAGGCCCGATGCGGCAACAAAGGTCGCGAGTCCGGCCAACGCGATGCTGGCCAGCCCAAGATGGGCCAGTCTGCTGACTCGGCTGGCTGTCCACATCGGTTGCATCGGAAAGGTCCGACCGCCGGCCGTCCTGGCCGATGCTGCGTCTCCCGCGGACGCCACGGCCACCTTGCTGGCGGGACCTTGCCAATAGATTAATGACCTGATGCGGCCGGGACGCGGGGAGGCTCCTCCGCGCGGCCGCTATGGGCGGGGACGAACGGGGAGCGCGACATGCGGACGGACGGCGTCCTGGCGGAGACCATCGCGGCGGCGGACCAAATCCTCGGGTCCGATCTGGACCGGATCACCGTCGAACGCGCGGTGGTCGGCCTGTTCTTCACTGGCGTGGCGCTCAGCTGCGGGACCACCGGCGCCTGCGTGACGCCACAGAAGTCCACGCTGGAGCCAAGCTGCTGCCCAAGCTCGCCTGCCATGGTGGCGTTTCCCGATCCGCTGCGCGGCCGACCCGCGCGAGAACTGCTCGCGGAAGCGGCGTCACCGCATCCGCTCCGCCGCGCGGTCGGCGTCGCGGTGCTGAACGCGCTGGCCGAGTCGTGCTGGCAGCGACGCCCGCACCCGGGGGTCGAACTGCTCGGCGGGATCGATGCGTTCGATGCAGCGGCGATCGCGCCTGGCGAACACGTCGTGCTGGTGGGCGCCTTCATCCCGTTCCTGCGCGCGCTGAAGCGCCTCGGGCAGGACTACACCCTCCTGGAACGCGACTCTGCCATGCTAAAGCCGGAGGAGCTGCCGCATTTTCGCCCTGCCGCGGAGGCCATCGCCGTCGTTCCGCGCGGCGATGTGGTGCTGATTACCGGCAGCACGCTGCTCAACGACACCCTGGACGAGCTGTTGTCCCTGTGCCGTCCGGACGCGCGCGTGGTGGTGGTGGGGCCGACCGTCGGGCTGCTCCCCGATGCGTTTCTCCGGCGCGGCGTCGCGATCCTGGGCGGCGTGCGGGTGACGGACGCTGGCCGGTTCCTCGACACGCTCGCGGAAGGCGGCTCCGGCCACCACTTCTTCGGCCAGTCGGCGGAACGGGTGGTGCTGCTCCGGCGCGCGGCCGCAAACCCGGCAATCCGGGCGGCCTGACGCGATGTCGCTGGAAGATCAGCTTCGCGACAAGCTGCGCAAGATCGAAGCGCTGTTCGCCGGCGCCGGCACGCCGGGGGAGCGGCTGGCGGCCGAGGCCGCGCTGGCGCGCCTGCGCGGCCGCCTTGCGGAGATCGAGCGCCGCGACCCGGCAACCGAGATGCAGTTCTCCATGCCCGACCAATGGTCGCGCAAGCTGTTCGTCGCTTTATGCCGTCGCTACGGGCTGAACCCCTACCGCTATCGCCGCCAGCGCTACACCACCGTGCTGGTGCGCGCGCCCCGCTCGTTCATCGACCAGGTGCTGTGGCCAGAGTTCGGCGAGCTGAACCAAGCCCTGCGCGTCTACCTTAACGAGGTCACCGAACGCATCATCCGCGACGAGGTGTTCGCGGATACCAGCGAAGCACCGGAGGTCGCACAGCCGCCGCGGATCGTCGGGTGACGCGCGGCGGGCCGAAGCGGGCGTGGCTGATCGACGGCGGGGCTTGTATCAAAGCCGACATTGGGGCCAGGGTCCGATCCCCGTTGCAGACGCCGTCTCCCGCAAATTAGAGGAGAACCCGATGCGCGCCGCCGACATCATGACGCAGGACGTGGTCTCGATCGCGCCCTCCGCCTCGATCGCCGAGGCCGTGCGGCTGATGCTGGAGCAACACGTCAGCGCCTTGCCGGTGCTGGAGAACAGCGGACTGGTCGGCATCATCAGCGAAGGCGACCTGCTGCGCCGTGACGAGATCGGCACCGAGCGCCGCAAGCCGCGCTTCCTGGAGCTGCTGACCACCACCGGCAGCGCTCGGGCCGCGGATTACGTGAAGACCCACGGTCGCCGGGTCGACGAAGTCATGTCGCGCGCCGTGATCACGGTGGACGCCGACACCACGCTGCCGGAGATCGCCCGCATCATGGAAAAGCGCCGGGTCAGGCGCGTGCCGGTGTTGCGCGACGGGCGGTTGGTGGGGATTGTCAGCCGGGCCAACCTGCTGCAGGCGCTGGCAAGCCGGCTGGCGGCCGAGGCGCCGCCGGAACGGATCGACGACCGCCGGATTCGTGAGGCGCTCCTGGCCGAGATCGCCCGCCAAAGTTGGGCTACGCCGGGGGAAGCGAGCGTCATCGTGGTGGACGGGGTGGTGAATTTCTGGGGCTTGGTGGGCTCCGAGGCGAAGCGAAAGGCCATGATGGTCGCCGCCGAGAACGTCCCCGGCGTGGTGGGGGTCGAGGACCACATGGAGTACTGGCGCGAGATCGACCCGCTGAACCGGCCGAACTGGCAGGGTCCGTCACACGCGTGAACGGTCGCCGCCCCAGGGTCGCGCCAGATCAGTGCTGGGTCGCGACCCGCCAGATCGTGCCGTTGGCGTCCTCGCTGACCAGCAGCGCCCCGTCCTGCGCCACGGTGACGCCGACCGGCCGCCCCCAGACCGTCCGGTCGGAGACCACGAAGCCGGTCAGGAAATCCTCGTACTCTCCGGTCGGCCGGCCGTTGGCGAAGCGCAGCCGGATGACCTTGTAGCCGGTCCGTAGCGCTCGGTTCCAGGAGCCGTGCAGGGTCACGAACGCGTCGCCACGATACTCCGGCGGGAACATCGGCCCGTCGTAGAACGCGATCCCGAGCGGCGCGGAATGCGGCTGGATCAGCACCTCGGGCACGGTCACCTTGTCCTGGAGGTCGGGCCGCGCGTTCGCCAGCCGCGGATCGGGGTGCGCGCCGATATAGTACCAGGGCCAGCCGTAGAAGGCGCCCTGGCGCAGTTCGGTCGCATAATCCGGCGGCAGGTCGTCGCCGAGCCCGTCGCGCTCGTTCACCGCGCACCACGGCGCGCCGGTGGCCGGCTGGATCGCCAGGGCGGCGCAGTTGCGCAGGCCGGCGGCGTACAGCCGCTCGTCACCACCGTTCGGATCGAACACCCGCACCTGGGCGCGGCCGGCCTCGTCGCCCCAGGGCGCGCCGAGTCCGTGCGCCGCATCCCAGGTGGCGTTGGCGGCGGCGTCCCGGCCGCGCAGCGAGGTGGCGATGTTGCCGTCCGAGCCGATCGCGACGAACATCCGCCGCCCGTCGGGCGAGAACACCACGTCGCGGGTCCAGTGGCCGCCGGTCGGCAGATCGGGCACCACCGTCTCCGGCAGGCCGCGCGCGGCCAGGTCGCCGCTGTGGTAGGGGAAGCGCACCACCTTGTCGGTCGCCGCCACATAGACGAAGCGCGGGTCCGGGCCAGGCGGCCAGAACGCGATGCCGAACGGCGAGCGCAGCCCGCCGGCGAACACCGTGGACTGGACAGGCTGGGCCGCCCCATCGGGATGTGGACGGTCACCGCCGCGGAGCACACGGACCCGGCCGGCGCCCGCTTCCGCCACGAACACGTCGCCATTGGGCGCCACCCGCAGCGTGCGCGGCCGATCGAGGCCCGAGGCGAACAGCGTCACCCGGAAGCCAGCCGGCACCCGCAGCGCCGCATCCTCGGGGTGCTCGACCACCGCGGGAAACCGGGACGCAGACGAACTGGCGTAGGGCGGCGGCAGCGCGTCCGGCGTGATATGCCGGACGACGCCCGGCGCGTCACCGCGCCAATCACCATACGCCGCGTCGCAGCTTCTGGGCGCCTCGGCCAGGGCCGGGACGCTGAGCAGCAGGGCGAGCCCCGCGATCGTTTGTCGGATCATTCCCGCGACATGGGACGCGACGCTTGGCACACCAGTCAGTACGCCGTGACGCCGAATTCCCTTCCTCCCGGTCGCGGCCGGCTTGGTGCCGGCTGGGGACGTCAGGCCCCCACGGAGGTCGGCCTGGCTAGGCCGGTGTGAGCGCAACCATGGCGACGCCCTGGCGGAGCATGCCTAGCGAGCGGGCGGCCCCGAGCGACAAGTCTATGATTCTACGGCGCGAATACAGCCGGTCGGTGACCGTGACGATCACGGAGCGGCCGGTTTCCTGCAGCGTGACCCTGATCTTGCTGCCGAAGGGCAGCCACGGATGCGCCGCGGTCAGCTCGTTCTGCTCGAAGGTTGTGCCGGATGCCGTGCGCTTTCCCTGGTGCGCGCGGCCGTAATATGACGCCGCGCCGGCCTCGATGAGCGAGGGCCGGGAGCCCTCCGTGCGCTCCCCGGCGGCGGTCTGCGCATGGCCTGGCGTGCATGCCAGGAGCATCGCCGCGGCGACGCCCGGCAGATGCCAGCGCGCAACAATACGATCCAGTAGACGGGTTTTCGTGCTCATGCCGCTCCCTGCCTGAATATTGCCACAATCACGTATGGGACGGCGCCGAGGCTCGGAGTAGAGCCCGACCAGCAGCGTGGGAATGCTGCCCCTGGGGTAATGGACGTCCATCAATCGGATGAACTTGCGGCCTTTTTCGTCACCGCGGGTGTTCAGTTCCCGGTCCATGAACTCTATTGAGCTTATTTCGCCGCGTGTGGCAAGCCCTGTGTTCACCGTTCCGCAATCAGCGCTTTGCCGGTCGCTGGATGGACAGCATCGTATGTCCTGAAAGCCCGCTTGTTGCTGGCGCTGCTGCGGTCATGTCGGGGCCGGTGTGGGCTGCGCCTGGATGCGGGGTGGCTGCTCTGGCACTGGTCTCGCCGGACTGCTGCCTTTGCGGGGTCGTGTCGCGGGCGAGGCTGTTCCGCCCCGGTCTCCGGCGGCTGAACCCGCTTCCGCTGCCGCCCGCACCGCTCTGACGGGCCAGGCGGGCGCTACCGGTCGGCGGCGCGCAGTGGGCCGGTGGGGCGTATGCCGCTCGGACCGTGCGGGTGGGGGTTTGTGCGCATCGTGGACGCAGGCTTGGTGCCCGTCCCATGGCGGTGGCCGGCTTCAGCGAAAGCAGATGCCACGACGGCGGCTCGCCTCACGCTGGGTAAGCGCGCGCAACAACCAGTGTGCCGTGGACCGACCAAACGGGACCGGCATCGGCAGTGGACGGTCACGGGCGACCCGTCCATTCGTTCCGCGCACGCCGCTATTTGGCCGGAACGCACGAAGGCCGGGGAGGCACTGGCGCTCCCCGGCCTTCGTCAGGCGTTGCGAGGGCGGCTAGAAGGCCGTCCAGGCGTAGAGGAAGATCGTGTTGTTGCCGGACGCATTGCGGCCGTAGCCATCGTAGTTGCTGGAGCCACCGTTGAACTGGGTCCAGAGCGTGTATTGCAGGCCAATCTTCAGGTTGGCCCAGGGCCGCAGCCAGGAGTCTTCCTTGCCGAACGGCACCCAATCCGCTTCGAAGACAAATGCGTTGCTGTTCGGCTTGCCGTTGGCGCTGCCCGTAACCGCTTCTCCATTTTGGTACAGAACCGGACTGTACGAGCCCCACCATTTCTCCCAGTTGAACGTCAGGCCGTACGTGTTCTGGTACCAGTATGAGGCCGTCACGTTGGACTTGGTCAGGTTCGTGTTCGGGCCGTAGGCGGTGCCGTTCGTCGCGTTGTAGCTGGCGGTGGTTCCTTCGAGGTTCTGTTGTTCGTAGGTGATGATGCCCATCAGATTGAGGCGGTGTGCCCCACTGCCGATGTACTGGTAACCGAGGTCGAAGGCGTAGTCCCGGTAGTGGTCGCGGCCAAAAGCACCCGAGCTACTGAATTCGTCGGTCGTTGGATTGACGTTCGACTGGAAATACATCCCGCCGATGTAGGCAGCCTGGTCGTTCCAATCCCACTCATAAGCGACGCGCAGGTAGGGGGCCGTGCCCTGGGTGCTGCCCGGGCCGAGCGGATCACCGGTCCGCGCGAGGTTCCAGGTGCTCCTGGTTGAGTATCCGCCAGCCTCAACATACAGGCTACGGTCGTACCATGCGTAGCCCGTTACGCCGACGGAATTGCCGAGAAAGCCATAGATGGACGGGTCGGCTGTGGGCCGCGGCGCGAGGCTCGACAGGAAATACGGGTATTCCCATGCGTATGTGGTGTTGTACGGGTCCTGCACGGTCGGCCCGCTGTTGACCGTCGTGCCCACGCGCAGTTCGTGGTCGCCGATGTCGATCTCGGTCGTGTATGGCCGCAGATCGGTGTTATCCCAGAACGCGTTGTTGCCGATGTCGGACCATGTGAGCTGGATGAAGCCGCCGGTATGTTCCGTCACGCGACCAGCAATGAAGATGCTGATCTGATCCAAGGCAAAATTGTTGTTGGTGTTGTAGTGCTGCGGCTGCTGGCCCTGCGGCCAGCCGGTCTGGGTGGTCGTCAGCGAGCCCTGTAGGAACGCCGATACCCGCATGTACTGCTCCCACCCAGTGCCGCCATCCTGGGTGTAGCCGCCGATCTTGAACGCCCGGCCGAACGGTGTGAGCTGAGGCCCGAAGCCGCCGACGTGACACATGACGCAGGGCTGGCCGGTCTGCATCGCGAAGTTCGGCACGGCCTGGCTGGGCGAGGCATATAGCAGGAGAACCGCGAACGCGGTGGCCAGCAGGCTGGTACACCGCCATTGGAAATAACGCACGACATTAACCCCCCGTTGAAATTACGTGCAGTTTCGGTGGCGAAACCCATCCGGCGCTTTGATCTAGATCAAGGAATCTCGGAAAAGGCACGGGCTAGATACCAATGGGTAGGAAACAACCGGGCAGGCACGTGGCGGATGGCCATCAGGGCAAACTGCATTCACGGGAGGTGTGGCGATTCGGAAGCGTTTGTCGCGATGCGGAATGCTGCTCGACAGAGGCTGAAACGAGTCTCGACGGCGTTGAATCAGGGGCGCACCGCCGGTCGGAAAGCGGTCGGGCACCCCCAAGGGGAGCCTGAGCTTGTCGCTCCATCGCCGCAGCGGACATCGGCGGCCTTCCCATTGCTGCAGCGCGGTGGTCGCAAGTGCAACAACGTTGCGATTCAGTGACCAATGATCCGCGCGGTGATTTCCGTGGAAACATGACGGAGTGGCTATCATAGCCTGGGATGGCCAGCGTATAGACGGCTCGCGGCGCTGCGCCACCCGGTGCAGCGACGGGCTGGGAAGAAACGGACAAGGCCTCGGGGAGCGAGGCAAAAGGGGTGAACGGAATGGACCGAAGGACGACGTTTATCGCTGCATCGGTATTTCTCGGTGCGGTTGCAACTATCGCCATGCCGGCACGCGCGGCGGACCAGCCGCAACAGCGGCCGATCCCGCAATCGGAAGCATTCGAGCATGACGAGGTCATCGGCAAGCTCACCCGGCTGACCGCGAAGCCGGCCCCGGTTGGCCCGGCCGCGCAAAAAGCGCTCGATTTGATCCAGCCGCACCTCGCGCACGATAGGGAAGTTTCGCTTCCTCCGCTCACGCTGCTGCCGCTGCTCGCCGAGGGCAAAGTCAGCCCGGACATGAAGTGGGCGCTGCCGCTGATCGACCAGATCAAGGCCGAGCAGGATCAGAACACCAAGGAGCATCAGGCGATGACCGCCGCGCTGACGGCGCTGTTCAATGCCGGAGAGGATGCGAACGATCCCGAGGCCTCCGGCATTGCCCGCGAGTGCACGGGCGACCTGCTGAACGACGACGAGGTGGGCGAACCGACGGCGATCCTGATCGGTGAGTATCTGCGCACCAAGCTGGGAACCAACCAATAATGTTCAGGGAGGATTCGTCCATGTCCGACGTCCGTTCCGGTGCGCGACGCTGGCTGCCAGTCGCCGTCGTGGCCGCATTGCTGTCCATGCCGTTCACCGCCGCCTGGGCGGGCGGCGACCCGGACGCCGGAAAGCAGGTGTTTAAGCAGAACTGCAGCATCTGCCACTCGCCGTTGCCGGGTAAGGTCATCGTCGGTCCGCCGTTGTTCGGTGTGGTCGGCCGTCCGACCACGTCCGTTCCGGGGTATAACTATTCGCCGGCCAATGCCGCGGCGCACCTGATCTGGACTCCGGCACAGCTCGACAAATACATCGAGAATCCGCAGAAGATCGTGCCCGGCACGAAGATGACGTTTCCTGGGCTGCCGGATTCCGTTCCCGGCAATGCCGAGAAGCGAGCCAATCTGATCGCCTTCCTCTCGACACTGAAGTAGGCGCTGTCAGGGCGCCGAGCCGTGTCCGACGGTTCGGCGTCAAGAGGGCTTCGTTGCCCGCATGATCTCGGACGCAGAACGACCATTGATCGTATAACAGGGGGTTACGTACGTGAAACAGGACGACAAGCCGCAAGCCTCTCGCCGTAAGGTTCTCCAGGCAGGCCTGGGCGTGGTTGCCGCCGGGGCCGCGGGGGTTGCCCTTTCGCGCCGCGCCGCAGCGCAGGAGAAGATCAAGAAGGAACTGGTGCAGTACCAGGAGAAGCCCAACGCAAACGGCCAGCATTGTAGCCTGTGCGCCAACTTCGTGGCGCCGGACTCGTGCAACGTCGTCGAGGGCAAGATCAACCCCAACGGCTGGTGCGGCGCCTTCGCGCCCAAGGCCTAACCAAGTCTCGACGCGGCGCAGCCCCAACCGGCTGCGCCGCGACTCGCGCTATCGGCCGGCCACCAACGCGTGTCCAATTTGGCGATCGCTCTCTCACCCGGTATAATCCCATAGGCGCCGCACGCCGATCGATGCCCCGACGGTGGGGCAGGGGGAGACTAGGTGACCGACATCATCCTCTTCGCACACCCGACGTTCGGGGTGCTGGGCATTCTCAGCGCGCTGTGGGTGTTCGTGGAGGCGCTCAACGCCAGCGACTCCAACCGGACGCGCATTCGCCGCATGGCGCTGCTGGTCCCGCTGTTCATGGTGCTCGCCTGGCTGCTCGGGGGATATTGGTACGTCACCCATTACGGCGTCGACAAGGCGGTTATTCTGAACGGCCCCTGGCCCTTCGCCCATGACGTATTCATGGAGACCAAGGAGCACCTGTTCTTCGTACCGGCAATCCTCGCGCTTTACCTGCCGATTGTCGCCGCGGCGAACCTCGCGGTGAACCGGGGCGCCCGGACCATGGTGCTGGTGGTCACGGCCTTGATCGTGGTGAATGGGCTGGTCATCGAGGGCGCCGGCGCCGTGATCAATCACGGTGCGAAGCTCGCCCTGATCCAGGGGAGGTCGAAATGAGCCGCATCACCGGCGGCGGCACAATCGTCCATGAGGGTGCGATTCGGGAGCACACCCTGCTGAGCCCGGCGGCGACCGCGTTCGGCCTGTCGGCCGCCGTGACCATTCTGTTCAACACGATGCTCGCCTGCATCAAGGACTCCTACCCGCCGGTGTTCCGCGCCATGGCGTCGCTGACCGGGCATCACTGGATCACCCAAAGCCTCGCCAACCTGATCGTCTTCGTCGTGCTCGGCGTGGCGCTGTTGATCACCGGCCTGCGGCTCGACGGCAACCGGTTGGCAGCGTTTGTGGCGGTGGCCGCGGTGGTCGGTGGTGGCGGCCTCGCCCTGTGGACTGTGCTGTTTTAACGCCGCGTTCGTTTCGGTCCTCCGCCGGCCCAGTCTCCAGCGGGGAACGCCGCGACCACGCAGCGACAATGCCTCAACAACCAATGGGAGTGAACGTCATGCGACCCGGAATGGCCAGCATCGCCGCGACGGCGCTTATCCTGGCCGTCGCGACAACCGGGCTACGCGGACCCGCGTCCGCACAGCCAGCCCAGCGAGCCAGAGACATCCCGCAATCCCTGATGGTGGAACATCAGGAGACGCTGGAGCGGCTGGAAACGCTCGCCAAGCGCCCCCCGCCGGTGGGTCCCCAGGCACGCAAAGTGCTGGAACTCTACAAGGAGCATAGCGCGCGCGAGCAAGAATTCATCTTGCCGCCGCTGACGCTGCTGCTGCCGATGTCCGAGGGCAAGGTCACGCCGGATATGCGGTGGGCGATTCCGATGACGGACCGGGTGCGGGCGGAGCAGGAAAAGATCTACGTCGAGCATGCGACGATGATCGACGAGCTGAACCTGCTGTTGGAAGCCGCGCGCACCGCGAACGACGCGGATGGCATCGACTTCGCGCAGACCGCGGCGGCCGATTCGCTCAATGACATGGAGCTGCTGGTGCCGATGGTGCTGGTGATCGGCGACTATCTGCACGCCAAGCTGCCCCCTGCGCAATAAGCCGAACGGGAATACGAACGATGAAGCACCACCGTTTTCGTGCCCTGGCGCGGCTGCTCGCCGTCGCAGTCGGCGTTGCCACACCTGCAATTGGGGGCGCCTGGGCCGCCGACCCGGCCGCCGGCCAGGCCGTTTACAAGGCGCAATGCAGCATCTGCCATGCGGTCGCGCCGGGCAGAAACTCGATCGGACCAACCCTGTTCGGCGTCGTTGGCCGCAAGACCGGGAGCGTGCCCGGGTTCCACTACTCGCCGGCGAATCTGGGCGCCAACATCACCTGGGACGCCGGTACGCTCGACAAATACCTCGAGTCGCCGCGCGCCGTCGTTCCCGGCACGATCATGACGTATTCGGGGGTGAAGGATGCCGCGAAGCGCACCGACCTGATCGCCTATCTGGAGACGTTGAAGTAAGGCGCCGTTGCCGATAGTGCGTTGGGGTGGACGGTAGGGTGGATAAGCGAAGCCCCATCCACCTTGCCGCCGGCGGCTCCG
>Ga0302319_10009086_pt1 | contig 19207 bp, 18 predicted proteins | sample Bog_T0_2_FD_203319 | JGI IMG/M metagenome (GOLD analysis project Ga0302319, IMG submission 203319) | Peat permafrost microbial communities from Stordalen Mire near Abisko, Sweden - Bog_T0_2 | ecosystem: Environmental > Terrestrial > Soil > Wetlands > Peat | place: Sweden: Abisko, Stordalen Mire... | reverse complement strand
GCGAAGCCGCCTCGGCGTTCAGGTCGGCAAAGCCGGCTCGCCCGGTCAGCTCGCGCAGCCGTCCTTCGCGCTCGGCCTCGTTTACATGCGCATCAGCCAGCGCCTTCTCCAGCACCTGGCGAATGGTCAGCCTTGGGGCGAAACGCGAGTCCTGCGGCACATAGGCCGCGCGCGCCCGCTTGCGCACTGCCACCTCGCCCGAGTCTGGCTCGACCTGCCCGGCCAGCACCGCCAGCAGCGTCGACTTGCCCGCGCCATTGGGCCCGATCAGTCCGATCCGGTCGCCGTCTTCGACGGTAAGAGAGATGTTTTTGAACAGCGGCACTGCGCCGAACTGCTTGGTCACCGATTGCGCATTGAGAATAGGAGGCATCTCTCTCAAGGATACTGTGCCGGGCCTTGTGCCACGCGCCGCGGCTGAGACGGTGCGCCTCGTCTCTTCCGGCCCGCCAAGGCTCTACACTGATTCCATGCTCGACTTCGAAATCTCGCCCGCCGCAGCCGCAACCCTTCTGGCCGAAGGCAACGCCCGCCTCATCGACGTCCGCGAACCGTGGGAGTTCGCCACCGCCAGCATCGCCGGCAGCGTCCCGATGCCCATGGGCGACGTGCCCGCCCGCGCCCACCAGGAGCTCGACCCTGAGGAGCGCCTGGTCGTCCTCTGCCACCACGGCATGCGTTCCATGAACGTGACCGTCTGGCTGCGCAACCAGGGCTTTGAGCAGGCGCAATCGATCGCCGGCGGCATCGACGCATGGTCGGCCGAGGTCGATCCCGCTGTGCCGCGCTATTGAGCCGCAATCTCCCGCCCTCTGTGCGGCAAACCGGCTGGGCGTCCTATACTTTGTTGGTTGATTTCGTCGAAAGGAAATTCGTCCATGTCTTCGTCCGCCATCGATTATGCCCGCCAAAATTACCCCCGTTTTCTCGATGAACTGAAAGCCCTGCTGCGGATCCCGTCGGTCTCGACCGATCCCGATCACAAAGCGGATTGCCGCCGCGCAGCCGAGACCCTGGCCGCCGACCTCAAGAAGATCGGCATGCACAACGTGCGCCTCATCGAGACCGGAGAAGACCGCGGCGGCGGCCATCCGCTCATCTACGCCGACTGGCTCCACGCCGACGGTAAACCCACAGTCCTCGTTTACGGCCACTACGACGTGCAGCCGCCCGACCCGCTCGACGAGTGGCTCTCGCCGCCGTTTGAGCCCACCGAGCGCAATGGCAACCTCTACGCTCGCGGCGCCGTCGACGACAAGGGCCAGGTGGTGATGCAGTTGAAGGCGCTTGAAAGCCTGCTGGCGGCGACCGGCTCATTGCCCATCAACGTGCGCGTGCTACTCGAAGGCGAAGAAGAAGTGGGAGGGGAGGGAATCGCAGCCTATGTCGCCTCCAGGCCGGCCGATCTTGAGGCCGACTTCGCGCTCATCTCCGATACCGAGCTGTTTGCGCCCGGCCTGCCCACCCTCTGCGTGGGCCTGCGCGGCATGATCTACACCGAGCTTGAGGTTCGCGGCGCAAAGACCGATCTGCACTCCGGCATGTACGGCGGCGCCGCCCCCAATGCCTTTGTGGCGCTGGCGCAGATTCTGGCGCAGCTCAAAGACGAACACGGCCGCATCATGATCCCGGATTTCTACGACGACATTATTCCCCCCAGCGCCGAAGAGCTGGCCGCCTGGGAGAGCCTGCCCTTCGACGAGGAGCAGTATCGCATTCACGAGGTGGGAGCGCGCGAACTGGTGGGCGAGGTTGGCTACAGCGTGATGGAGCGCACCTGGGCCCGTCCCACACTCGACGTGCATGGCATCCCCGGCGGCTTTACCGGCGCCGGCGCCAAGACCGTGATTCCGGCCAAGGCCATGGCCAAGGTCTCGATGCGGCTGGTTCCGGGCATGAAGCCGGCCAAGTCCTTCGCGCTCTACAAGGCCTACGTGGAGAAGATTGCCCCCCCCGGCGTGGATGTGGAGGTGCGGCTGATCCACTCCGGCGACCCGTGCCTGATTCCGGTCGACAATCCGTACATCCAGGCGGCCACGCGCGCGCTCTTTTTGGTGTGGGGCATGGACACGGTCTTCATCCGCTCCGGCGGCTCCATTCCGATTGTGGGCGACCTGGCCCGCCATCTGGGATTGCCCAGCGTCATGATGGGCTTCGGCCTGCCCGACGACGGACTGCACGCCCCCAACGAAAAGTTCAACCTGCAGAACTTCGCCCTGGGCATCGAGTCGGTGATCCGGTTTCTGGAGGAAGTCGGCGCTTGAGCAGTGAGCTCCTCGCTCCGATCCATTCGGATGCAGCCGGCTTCGTCCTCGCCGGTGGCCAGTCCACCCGCATGGGCCGCGACAAGGCGCTCGTCCCCTTCGCCGGCCGGCCGCTGATCGAGCACACCCTCGCCACTTTGCGCGAAGCCGGCCTGCCCGCATCCATCGCCGGCGGCCAGCCCGCCCTCGCCGCCTGCGCCCCACTCATCCCCGACGCCCACCCCGCCCTTGGCCCGCTCTCCGGCATCTGTGCCGCACTGGCCTCGACCTCAGCCCCGCTGGCCGTGTTTGTGCCCGTCGATCTGCCCCTGCTCCCCGCCTCGCTGCTCCAATACCTGCTGCGCCACGCCCAACTTAGCGGTGATCCCATCACACTCGCCTCGGTCAACGGATTCGCACAGACCTTCCCGGTCGTCCTCGATTGCTCGATCACCCCGCTGCTCGAAAACCAGCTCCACACCAGCCAGCGCGGCTGTTTCGCCGCCTTCCAGGCTGCTGCGGAAGCCCTCAACCAGTCAATCGGCATCGTGCCGGTCGAGCACCTCGTCCAGGCCGGCCAGGTCGTCCATCCCCGCGGCCTGCCCGCCTGCCGCTGGTTCCTCAACCTCAATCGCGAAGCCGATCTGCGACTCGCCGAACCGCACGCCCGGCCGCTCATCGCGTAAGCTGGTTGCACGGCCATGCCCGACTCCGCTCCCCAACCCGAGCTCCCCACGCCCGAGCTGCCCAGTCCGGAGGTTCCAGCTCTCGAGCTCTCCGAGACGCTCATTCCCGAGCTCGGCCACCTGCCCGATCAGACGCTCGAAAGCAATCGTCCCTACAATGGCCACCCAGCCGACGGCTCCGACTGGCCCCTCATCTCCTTCCTCCACGTCTCCATGTCCTTCGGAGACCGCAAGGTGCTGGACAACGTGAGCTTCACCGTCAACCGCGGCGAGACGCTGTGCATCCTGGGCCGCAGCGGCGTGGGCAAATCCGTGGCCCTGCGCATCCTCATGGGCTTTCTCAAGCCGCAGGTCGGCTCCATCCGCGTGGCCGGCGAGGAGATCAATGGCTTCAGCGAAGAGGACATGCGGGCCGTCCGCAAGAAGGTCACCATGGTCTTCCAGAATGGCGCGCTCTTCGACTCGATGAGCGTCCGCGAAAACGTGGCCTTCCCACTGCGCGAGCATGGCGGCCTGCTGGAAGACCAGATCGTCGAGATCGTGGAGCGGCTGATCAAGATGGTCGGCGCCGAAGACGTCTCCGACGCGTTTCCCGCCAGCCTTTCCACCGGCCGCAAGCGTGCCGTAGCGATTGCCCGTTCGCTGGCAGCTCAGCCCGAGGTGGTGCTCTACGACGAGCCCACCACCATGGTCGACCCCATCATCGCCCGCCGCCTCGGCGACCTGATCCAGCGCCTCAAGCGCCAGCTCGGCTTCACCTCCATCGTGGTCACCCACGATATGCGCTTCGCCGAGCGGCTGGCCGACAAGGTGCTTTTCCTCGATCAGGGCCGCGCCAGCTACTTCGGGCCGTTGCAGGGATTCATCGAATCCAGCGATCCCAATATCAAGCTGTTTCTCGCCCTTGACGAATATGTATTACCCTCGTAATTAGCTATTGATCACTTAGTGACCTGCACAACTGTCGATTTTTCTTGTATTTCCCTACCGCTCTGGCGCTATGCTTGAACTTTCAGCTCCCCTTTCGGTGGGGTGGGTGACAGGCAGGGCACCGGGCCCCAAGAAGGGGTTCCGAATCGATTTTCAGTTTTGTATCATTGTTTTATGATGATCGGCTTTTGATTCCGGCAGGCGGACTCCCGAGCCCGGAATGGTGTCTACTTTTCCTGCAGTTGACCTGGGCGCGCACATGCACACGACTTCCTGGGCAGAATCCGGTTTCCGGGTTGATGGAGGCCAGAGGGTCAGACGTCGGATTAGAAAAGCAGAAAAAGGGCCACCCGCAAACTGGCCGGAGGGGCTCACGGGAAGGCGGCGGGCGGGTTGCATGAGTTCGGATAGGCAACCCAAGGTTGCGATGGCGATAGTGCAGGGCACACGATAACTGGACAAGGACCTTTGGTTCTTCCATGGCAAGCTCATGGAAGGGCTTCTCGATCTCACCTTGAGTTTTTGAACCCCGAAGGTCTACGCGACACCTATGGCGACGCCTGAATTCCGTGAAAGAATCCCTTCTTCTGCATCCTTCCTGCCCACCGGGCTGAAAGGGTCGGCGGACAGGTCTGCGCGCGATGCCTCGGCAAGGGAGCGCTTCTGGATTGTTCTCGACCTGGCGACCATTCTGGGCGCGGCGATTCTGGCCACTCTCTACAAGGCGCAAACCGGGCCGGTGGCCGGGGTCAAGGGCTTCTGGCACGGCCCCCACATCCTTGGCCGTCCCACGGGCATTCTGCTGGCGCTGCTCTCCGGATTCGCGGTTGCCCTGGTGATGACCAGCCGCCGCATGCACCTCTATACCCCCAAGCGGCTGAGGGGCCTGCTGCACGAGCAAAGACTCAGCGTGCAGGCCTGCATCGTCTCCGCGCTGCTGCTCACCGGCACGCTTTACCTGATCAAAGCCGAAGACATTCCGCGCAGCATCGTGCTCATCACCATCGGCCTGGTGACGGTTTCGCTGAGCCTGCGCCGCCTGGTCTATCGCATCCTGATCTATCGCCAGTTCCAGCGCGGCGTGGGCACGCGCAACGTGCTCATCGTGGGCACTGGCCCTGAAGCGCATGCCCTGCGCCATCACTTGGAGAGCCTGCGCCACCTAGGCTACACCTTCAAAGGCTTCATCGACTTTCCCGGCTCCGGCTCGCGCTTTGCAGCCACTTCCAGTGATGTGGTGGGCTCGCTCGACACCATGTTTCAGAGCGCCCGCAAGCTGTTTGTGGACGAAATCTTCTTTACCACCGCCTGCGAGCGCGCCATTGTGCAGGACGTGCTGGACCAGGCCCGCGCCCATGGCGTGGATCTGCGCGTGGTCCCCGACATGTACGACGGCGTGTCCTGGAACAGCCCCATCGAATACATTGGCCAGTTTCCCACCATTCCCCTGCACAGCGGCCACGTGCCGGTGCTCGGATTGCTGCTCAAGCGGGTGATGGACATGATCATCGCTACGCTCACGCTAGTCTTTCTGGCTCCGCTGCTGCTCATCGTCACGGTGGCCATCAAGCTGGATTCACCCGGCCCGGTACTCTATCTCTCCGACCGCATCGGCAAGAAGGGCCGCGTCTTCCGCTGCATCAAGTTCCGCACCATGGTGCAGGACGCGGACAAGCGCCGCGCCGACATCCTGCACATGAACGAGCGCGACGGGGTGCTGTTCAAGATCAGCAATGACCCGCGCATCACCCGCTTGGGCGGCTTTCTGCGCAAGTTTTCACTCGACGAGCTGCCCCAGTTCCTCAACGTGCTGCGCGGCGAGATGAGCATCGTGGGGCCGCGTCCGCCGCTGGCAAGCGAAGTGCGCGAGTACAAGCTCAACCACCTGCGCCGCCTCGACGTGATGCCCGGCATCACGGGCCTTTGGCAGGTGCAGGCTCGCCAGGACCCCTCGTTTGACAACTACATCTCGCTCGACGTGACCTACGTCGATAACTGGAGCATCTGGCTCGACCTCAAGATCCTGGCCCGCACCATCGTCGTCGTCTTCGCCGGCACCGGCACGTAACTGCGCTTGGTCCTCCGCCAATCCGCGCCGTGCAGGGCGCTAAACACCTACCGGCACTTCATCCATGCGCCGCAGCCCGGCCAGCCGTGTCGTCTCCAATTCGCCGCGATAGAACATATTGAATGTATCGAACGGGATCAATCGCTTTCCATCAGGATGCGCAATGTGAATGCAGCTCTTCTTCACGCTGCGCACGTCGAACGCTTCAGCGTCGATGAACTGCACAATCAGCACGCGAAACAGGTTCTTGTATCCCAGGTCTTTGGGGATGAGAACCTTGGGCAGGCAGCACAGTAACTCCTTCAGCGTCGAGGCTTGCGAGCTGGGCGAGTGGTTGGTTGCGAACAGCTTGAACAGGTGGTCGCGCAGGCCCGGTTCCTGCTCATAGACGATCGTGTTCTTCGCGCCATTGATCAACACATCGGGCGGAATCATGCCGGTGAGCGGAACCGTTTTGCTGCCCATCTTCAACGCATAGGCCATTGCCAGCGCATCCGGATGGCAGGGAACCGGGATCAGGTCCTCCGGCCTGAACACATCCGTCTGCTCAAGGATGCGCCGCCTCACTTCAGTCAGGGTGAGCCGGTGCTGCTTGCTTTCAAACCCCAACATGCGCCCCGCTTGCTGCACCGGCTGGAAGGTGACGCCGCGCACCGCCGGCTGCGTGAGCGCAAAGTCCACAATCGCGCCCAGCTCACCGTCGTTGACGCCGCGCTCCACCGTCACCACCAGCGTGGTTGAAATGCCCAGCTTGTTCAGCCGCTCCAGCGCCTTCTCGCGGATCGAGCGCAAATCCGCGCCGCGCAACTGCATCAGCGGCTCGCGTTGGAGCGAGTCGAACTGCAGATAGAGCTCAAACTGCGGCATGAAGCCGGCGAGACGTTTGGCAAACTCCTCGTCCTGCGCAATCCTAATCCCGTTGGTATTCACCATCAGGTGGCGGATGGGCCGCTCCTTGCACATCTCCAGCACGCGGAAGAAATCCGGATGGAGCGTGGGCTCGCCTCCGGAGATCTGCACCACATCGGGCTCCTTCTCGTTGCGCACCACGCAATCGAGCATCGCCGCAATCTGTTCCAGGGAGCGAAGTTCGGTGCGGTGCTGCCCGCTGCCCGCGTAGCAGATGGGACAGGTCAGGTTGCAAGCATCGCAGATCTCCACCAGCGTCAGACAGCTATGCTGCTCGTGGTCCGGGCATAGTCCGCAGTCGTACGGGCAGCCGTATTTGACGGGTGTGTTGTAATGCATCGGCTGCTCCGGCGTCTTGATAAACACCTCGCGCGCGCGCCGGTAGTAGTCCACATCGTCGGCCACCAGCACCCGCTCGTGCCCATGCTGCGGACAGCGCTTCAGCATCCAAACCTTCTCGTCTTCGAAGACGACCTTCGCATCGACGCGCCGGTAACAGGTGGAGCAGATGGAGATGGCCACGTCGTAAAACAGGTACGGGCGAAGTTTTTCAGTCATTTCGACTCCTGAAAACTAATTTGAAGGTTCGGGAACGAGAAGCTTACTACCGGCCGTGAATGCCAAGGCATACGCTGCCTCCTGCCGGAACGGGTCTGAATTCCAGGTGACTGGCAGTGACATGGCTCGTAGCGAAAGTCCGAACGTGGAGCGTTGCTCCCGCTCGCTTTGTAAAATTCTGCCGTCGGCGGCCTTGACCGTGAAAGAAATTCCCATGTCAATCGTGCAGAACTGCTTACGTTCTCTTTGAGGGCTGCATGAGACCGACTTGCGAATTACGGATATTCTCAGAGTCCCATCGCTGAGTCCACTGGGGCCAAAGGAATCGGCGTGGAGTGGAAACCCGCTCCAGAGCCGATTGAAATTACTCGCGGTGGCTCTGCTCATCACGACAGGATCGAACAGATTGTCTCCCGTATTGTCTTCGACCTGAATGGCGATTCTATGAAGCGAAGCCAGAGCCGGTGGAAGCCGTGGCTTCGGTTCCGGCAACGGCGGCAGAAAGCACGCCCCGCAAGCCAATATCCCAGCCGCGCAGGCCAGCGTCAAAAGCTTCTTCTCCAGCATCGATGTCCCGCTCCCACTTTGCCCGCAAGTCAGTCCGGATTCTCCCTGTCATCAAGGTTTGTATCATCCTCCTTGTCGAAGAGCTTTTGGGGTTGTGACACTTTCGCTTGAAAGCTGCCAATCACGGCAAGTGTCACCCACGCCACGAGCGTCAACAGCAGGCCAAGCGCTGATAGAGCCATGGCAATCAGCTCCAGCATGCCCAGGCCCATCAAGAACCCCGCGCCATCGGCCCCATTGGAAACCACGAGGGTCAGCCCGCACAGCCCCAGCGAGACGCCAAACACAATCGCCAGCACCGTCACAATCCTTGTAAAGGGAATCCGATCAATCAGCGGTTTGCTCATCGTGCGCTTTTCCTCCACGACTGAAATCCAGAGCCAACAACAAGAGTCCCGCCACGCAGCACCACTGGATCAAATTCATCCCCGCAACGAGCGGCTGTGGCTTGAGAAAATCAATCGCTACCCGCCACGCAAGGTAGCTGCCCAGAAAAATCCGGAAGCGCGCTCCCTCCGGCAGCTTCACCTTGCTGCTGACAACGGCTCCCACCACCATCAGGAAGAGAATCTCGTAAACCTGCACCGGATGGCGGCCAATGCCGTCGCCAAGGTTGACCGCCCAGGGCAGAGAAGTGGGCTTGCCGTAGGTGTCGTCGGCCAGCCCGGCCAGCAGGCAGCCCACGCGGCCCACCGCGATCCCCACGCAGAGCGGCAGGGCAAACAGGTCGCCCGTGCGCTGCTTGATCCCGCTCAGCCGCTTGGCGATCTCCACGCCCAGCCAGCCGCCCAGCAGCCCGCCGACGATTGTCTTGCCTCCGGGCGCGAACAGCAACGCGGCCAGTTTTCTCGTGCGCCACGCTTCAAGCACTGTCGGCCACTGCTCGGCTATGCCCAGCAGCCGGCTGCCCACCAGCGCGCCCACCGCCGCGGCCGCCAGTACTGTCCAGCGCTGCGGCTCGCTCACCACGTCGCCCTGCCGCCCCTGCTGCCAGCGGAACACCGCATACCCGGCCGCATAGGCCAGCGTCTCCATCACCGGATGAAGCGCCGGGTGAGTCCCGATTGGAATCATGCAGGCAAGTATAGCGGCACGATGCTGCCCATTGACCCGGGGAGCATACGAAGAACCCCCTGCGAGCGCAGAGCGAGTGTCTGCCGCACCGCAGGTGCCTGCCCCACCGCAGGTGGTTAAACTGGAAGAGTGAAGATTGCACTGGCCCAGATCAATCCCACCGTCGGAGATTTCACCGGCAACCTGGAAAAAATCATTGCCGCCAGCCGCCGCGCCGCTGAGCGGGGCGCGCGCCTGACAGTCTTTTCCGAACTCTGCCTCTGCGGATATCCTCCGGCCGACTTTCTGGAGAAGCCCAGCTTCCTCACCCGCTGCCGCACGGCGGTCGAGGAGCTGGCCGCAGCCACGGCCGATCTGCCCACCGCACTCCTGGCAGGCGTCGCTCTCGCTGCCGAGCCCGGCGTGGGCAAGCCGGCTGTCAACGCAGCGGTTCTGCTCGACAAGGGCCGACTGTTGCTGGAGCAGCACAAGCGCCTGCTGCCGTTCTACGATGTCTTCGACGAGCAGCGCTACTTCGCCGCCTCGCGCCAGCAGCAGATCGTGGAACTCGATGGCCTGCGCCTGGCCATCACCATCTGCGAGGACGCGTGGAACGACAAGAACTTCTGGCCGCGGCGGCTTTACGCCATTGACCCGATGGAAGAGCTGATGCGCCAGAACCCGGCGCTGCACATCAACCTGTCCTCTTCGCCCTTCTGGCATGGCAAGCGGGCCATCCGCCGCCAGATGCTCTCAGCAATTGCCCGCCGCGACGGCATTCCGGTGCTGATGTGCAACCAGGTGGGCGGCGACGACTCGCTCATCTTCGACGGGTCCTCTCTGGTCCTGAATGCGCGAGGCGAGCTGATTGCCCAGGCTGCCTCCTTTGCCCAAGACCTGGTGCTGGTGGATCCCTTCGCCGACAACCTAGCCATTGCATCCGATGAAGAAGATGAGACCGCCGCCGCCTACCACGCGCTGGTGCTGGGTACGCGCGACTACGTGCGCAAGTGCGGCTTCAAGAAAGCGCTCGTCGGCCTGAGCGGCGGCATCGACTCGGCGCTGGTCGCGGCCATCGCCAAAGATGCGCTGGGCGCTGAAAATGTGCTCGGCATCGGCATGCCCAGCCCTTACTCCTCACCCGGCTCGATCGACGACAGCCGCCGGCTGGCCTCGAACCTCGGCATCCGCTTTGAGCTGATCTCGATCAGCGGCCTCTTCGAGGCCTACACCGGTGCGCTCGATCCGCTTTTCGCCGGTCTCAAGCCCGACACCACCGAGGAGAACATCCAGTCGCGGATTCGCGGCGCGCTGCTCATGGCTCTCTCCAATAAGTTCTCCGCGCTGGTGCTCACGACCGGCAACAAATCCGAGATGGCGGTGGGCTATTGCACCCTCTATGGGGACATGGTGGGCGCGCTCGCGGTGATTGGCGACCTGGTGAAGACGCGCGTCTACGCCGTCTGCCGCTGGCTCAACCGCGACGGCGAAGTGATTCCCCACGCCATCCTGGAGAAGCCGCCCTCGGCCGAGCTTCGCCCCGACCAGAAGGACACCGACTCGCTGCCGCCCTACGAGGTGCTCGACCCTATCCTCGAAGCCTACGTCGAGCGCTATGAGACTCCGGAGCAGATCGCGCGCGAGCACTGTTTTCCTCTGGAGCTCGTCCAACAGGTGGTGCGGCTTGTGGAACGCTCCGAGTACAAGCGCCAACAGGCCGCCCCGGTGCTCAAGGTCACCTCCAAGTCTTTTGGCATGGGCCGCAGATTTCCCATCGCCGTCAAAGTCCAGGCCTAAGCCGTTACTGCCCACTCTTAAAGGAGGGGCAATTTGAAGGGTAGGGGCATCCAGGGCAAACGCATCCAAATTTCTATTTCTTGGGTGACAAGCGAAAGCCGGAATTCTTGCGAGGGTTTCCGTTTCTGGAGGGAGCAGGGGCATTTATGCCCCTGACGAGCGTGGCGGAGAGATTGGCCTTCAGGCCCGGAGCTTGTCTTGATTGGCAGTAAGAGCCTGGGGCTGAAGCCCTCTTGATTCAGACATTGGTTCTAGGGGCATGAATGCCCCTGCTCCCTCCAAAATGCGGATTAGCGCAACTGCATTGCCTTACTTTACCAAGGATTTGCGGGAGAATTTAGGTGCGTTTGCCCTGAACGGGCTTCAGCCCGTACAGCAATCAGCCAAAGCCCGGGTGTAATCTGGAACGTGGGGTTTATCCCGCTATATGATCTATCCCGCACTATAAGGAGAATCCGCTTGATCCGTATGTCCCTTCGTCTTGCCAGCGTGGCCGTGCTGGCTGCTCTTTCCTTGTCCGCCATGGTGGCGTCTGCTCAACAGGATGTGCCTGCCGCGCCTGCCGCCGAGACGCCCGCTCCGGCCGCAGTCGCGCCCGTGTTTCCCAAGCCTGACCCGGCCAACTTCACTGCCACATCGCCCACCAAGGAGACCGTCGATGCCTTCCTGCACAACAGCTGGGGATACGACGACAGCCGCACTTGGCAGGTGGCGGCCATTCTGAAGACGCCTGTGGACGGCGTCAGCAAGGTCGTCGTCTATCTGGGCGACAAGTCCGGCAAGCAGAAGCCATCTGCCATTCAGTTCTTCGCTCTCCCCGACGGCAAGCACATTATTGCCGGCGATGAGATCATCACCTTCGGTGAGCACCCCTATGCCGAATATCGGGCAACCGTCCAGCAAAAGGCCGACGGCCCCTACCGCGGCAATGCCGCCAAGGACCTTGAGATCGTTGAGTTTGCCGACTTCCAATGCCCCCATTGCAAAGAGGCGCAGGCCAACATGGAGAAGCTGGGCGTCGATTTCCCCAAGGCGCGCATCGTCTACCAGAACTATCCGCTGCCCCAGCACCCGGAGGCAGCGCACGCGGCCGCTTACGGCGTGTGCGTAGCCAAGCTGGGCGGGAGCACCGCCTTCTTCACCTTTGCGTCGGCCGTGTTCGACGGCCAGGACGGACTGGCGACCCCGGATGGCGCCACGCTGACTTTGAACAGCGCTGTGACCAAGGCCGGCCAGGATCCGGCGAAGGTTGCCGACTGCGCCAAGCTGCCCGCCACCACCGCCAGCGTCGATGCCTCCGTCAAGCTGGCCAAGGACCTGAGCATCAGCCAGACGCCCACGCTGCTGATCAATGGCAGACAGCTGCCCGCCAACGCACCCTATGACACCATCAAGCAAATCATCACGTACCAGGAGAAGCTGGACGGGATCGCGCAGTAACCAGGCCGCCGCAGATATCTTTATTGAAGTACCGCAAATCTCTCAGTAAAACAAAGCCCCCAGTTTGATCGCCCCTTCCATCAAGGGAAGGATGATCAGCTTGGGGGCTTTGAAATTTGCGGCCGTCAACCACAGCACCAGGTCGGGCCAGCTTCCGAGCCACCTCCATAAGGCTGATTGAAGAAAACTTGACGCCTTGCCGATAGGCTCTGCGGGAAGTCGAGCGCAGATTCCGGTGCACTCGGAAGGTGGAACATTGATATGCCAAGCCTGGAACATATTATCTATGCAAGTGTTGCAACTCAGAGCTTCGGAGCACAGCAGTTGGCCGAACTTCTGCAAAAAGCACGAGCATCAAATGAACTTCACGGCCTGACCGGGATGCTCTTGCACTCCGACGCCGATGGTAGTTTCCTTCAGGTCCTTGAGGGCGAATCGGCGGCAATCGATCAGCTCTATCGGAAACTACTCCTGGACAAGCGCCATTCACATCTGACCTTGATTATCAGGGAACCGATCCCGGAGAGGCATTTTGCGGAATGGACCATGGGTTTCTCCAGCGTTTCGGCAGACAAGCTGAGCAAGGTACCCGGGCTCAACGACTTCTTCCAAAAGGGCTCAAGCTTCACTGATCTTGATGCCGGCCGCGCGAAAAAGGTCCTGTCCGCATTTGTGGCGGGCCGTTGGCGGCCGACGCATCTGGGAGTGACCGGAAAAGCGGCATGAGCATCGAGCCGCACGGTGCATCCGATCCAGACTTCACTTTCGCCTTTCAGCCGATCGTCGATACGCAAGCGCGTGAGGTAGTTTCCTACGAGGCGCTGATCCGTGGTCCGGGCAAGGAGTCTGCTCACCAGATACTTAGACAAGTACCGGCGGACACAATGTATGCATTTGACCAGAATGCACGTGTCAAAGCGATTGGTCTTGCCCTGCGGCTGGGTATCAGCTGTAACCTGAACCTCAATTTTCTGCCACGGAGCCTCGGCTCCTCGACGGAATCGATTCTAACCACGCTCGAAGCTGCCAAGGGCGCGAACCTGCCGGTCAATCGCATTGTCCTCGAAGCGGTAGAGGGGGAGATCATCGACGACACTTCGCATTTCATCGAGCTCATCAACAAGTACCGTGGGCTGGGGTTGATGGTCGCCATCGATGATTTTGGCGCGGGATACTCCGGGCTCAACCTGTTGGCCGACTTTCAGCCCGATCAGGTCAAGCTGGATATGAAGCTCATCCGTGGCATTGAGCGGCACGGCCCGCGTCAGGCAATTGTTCGGGCGATCAATCAGATTTGTCTTGATCTCGGAATCGATGTGATCGCCGAAGGCATAGAGACCGAATCGGAGTATATGTGGTTGGCGAGCCAAGGGATTCATCTTTATCAGGGGTATCTTTTCGCAAAGCCTGGATTCGAGTCGTTCCCCGAAGTCTATTACCCTTAAATTTGAAGCGGCCGGAATTGGCTCGCCTGGCTGGCAAAGCCTCAGTGCGCGGCCGCGCGTTCGACGCGCATCATGGGCGAGTGGCCTGCGGCCTGCGTGCCGCGAATCACGTGGGGCGTCATGACGATCAACAGGGTCGAGCCGTTCTTGTTCAGGCTTTTGTCGGTGATGTCGTTCAGCCCCGGAATCTCGCTGATGCCGGGAACCCCGCTGATGGCGCGGGTCTGCTGCTCATCCAGGTCGCTCACCACCACCACCCCTTCTCCCTCCTTCAGCGTCACCACGCCCTGGTAGGCGCGGTTGTCCAGGATGGGGTTGCCGTTGATCGACGATCCGGAGAGCGCATCGATCTTCATGTCCACCTTCAGGGCCACATCGTTGTTGCGCATCACGCTGGGCGTCGCTTTCAGGGTCAGGCCCAGGTCCTGGTACTCCACCATGGGAATACTGGGTACGCTGCCGCCCAGAGAGCCCAGCAGCGAGGACAGGCTGCCGGAGTTGCCCGCGCCGGTCAGGCCTGGAATGTTGGGCAGGTTGCCAGCGGTTCCGGAGTAGGAAGAAGTCTCTATGGGGTAGCGCGTGCCGGAGCGCATCGTGCCGTCCTCGCCGTCGCCCAGGCGCAGTTGCATGTGCTCCAGCTCCTTCGATTGCGAAGAATTGAGGCTGAGGTTGGCGGTGACGGAGCCGGGCGCCAGGGCCGAAGCTGTGAGTCCGCCGCCGAAGAGCGCCGCGCCGCTCGAGAGCAGGGAACTGGAGACCTGGCCGGAAGCCAGCAGAATACCGAGAATCGCCAGCGTATCGCCCGGCGCGGCCAGGCCGGAGGAGATGATCTGCTGCACGAGGGCCTGGTTGGCGTTCAGTATGGATTGCTCCTCGGCATACACGTTGACCGCGGTCACCGACTGCGGCGGCTGGATGCCGGTGTTGCGCGCGCTGGTGTGCGCCAGTTCGATCAGGTCTACCTCCAGCATCACCTGGCTGCGCCCGTCGATCAGCTCGCGGACGGTCGCGTTGAATGCGTTGAGGGTCAGCGCCGGCCCGCGCACGGTGATGGTTCCTGCCGAGGGATCGACCTGCGACTGGGGCAGATCGAAGACGGTCTTGGCGAGCGTACCCACTTCGGTGATCTGCGCGGTCGCCAACCCCGGCAGGTAGATGGTCTCCAGGTCAAGGCGCTCGAACTGCTTGCGGTTGTCGGCGGTGTCACGCGCCACTAGCACCCGGTGCGCATCCAGCGGCACATAGAACGAGGTGGTCACCATGCCCAGAACGTGCGTGGCCTGGTCGAAGCTGGCTCCGTCCAGGTCAAGCCGGACCTGGGAAAGGCGGATGCTGTCATCCACGGTGGCCTTCAACCCGAAGGCCCCGAAGACCTGCTGAATGGTCGACTTCTGGTCAGTATGCAGATGAAAGCTGCGCAATCCCCCGGCCGGCTCGATCGCGACAGACGCGCCGATGCCGTTTGCGCCTTCTTCGTAAATGGGGCTGGGCTGTCCGCGCACGGCATCGTCGCCCAGTTCGTGCAGATGCTCCGTGACCTGGATGTTGCGCGGATCGAGCGCCAGGGCGCTTTCCAGGGCAGTCCGCTCCGCTGTTGCATCGCCGCGGGTGCGATCCTTGGTAGCCGCCTGGATGAGCGCGGTGACTGCATGACTGCGCGCCAGCTCGGCGGCCAGTTGATAGTTGCGGTTGGTGGGGTCGAGCGCGGCGGCCTGCTTGTAGTCGTCGAGAGCCTGTTCGAACTGCTCCTTCTCAAACAGTTTGCTGGCTTCAAGGAACAGCTTGACGGCGCGGCGGCGATCGCCGCCGCGGGGCAGCTTCTCCGGCTTCTCGTCCTTGCTGGCTGAAGTTGCGCCCCCTGGAGCGGTGGCCGCCGGGCTCTGGGCAGAGGCCGTGGCGGGGGCCTGCGCAGATGAAACGGATGCCGCCTGGGCCAGGCCGGCATGGGGGAAAACAGCCAGCAGCAGCGTGGCGGTCCAGAACCGCAGGGCTCCGCGCGCGTCGCGCCTGCGGGCCGCTCTGCGCCGCCGCTTCACTCTGAAGTTCCTGTGTGCGCCAGCAGGTCGGCCAGAGAAGTGGCGCAGACCTCGGGCTGATATCCCAGCAACTCTTCGAAGCTGTAGTTGCCGGTGGCCACCGCGATCACGGATAGGAAGTTGGCGCGCGCGGCCTCAATGTCGCGCGGCGTATCGCCCACCACGCAGATGGATGCGCCGCGGCCGGCCAGCTCGCGAGCCTTGTCGGCCGCCTGGCCGATCAGCTCCGAGCGGATGGGGAAGTGGTCGCTGAAGCCGCCAAAGCGGAACCACTGCCGCAGCCCGGCCTGCTCCACCTTGATCCAGCCAATCACTTCCAGGTTGCCGGTTGCCACACCCAGCAGAGCGCCGCGGCGCGCCAGGTGGTCCAGCACCTGCTCCACGCCCGGCATGCGCACCAGATCCAGCTCGTTGCGGCGATCGGCAACGGTGTGGCGCATCGCTTCAAGGATGCTTTCGGTGCTCGCTTCCAGCACTTCCGCAGGCACGCCCGCCTGTTTGCACGCCTCGCGCAGAATCGCGGTATCGGTGCTGCCGTGCAGCAGGATGCCGGCCAGCGTGACCTCAAAGCCGGTGATCCGCTGCACACTGGAGGCAAACGATTCCACGTGCACGCGGTCGCGGCTGCGCAGCAGCGTGCCGTCGATGTCAAAAAGATAAGCGTCCTGCGCGTCCCATTGAAAACCCGGCTCAATGGCGACGCGTGGCTGGTGTACGGATAGGGATGTCAGCATGACCTCGGGTGAAACCTTCAGCCTTGGCGGTAAAGCGAGCGCACCGCGCTGAATACAGGACGTTCGCTGCGCGGCGGACGCTTGAGCCCGGCACGCACTTCCGCCAGATCCAGTCCCAGTTCCGCCATGGCGCGGCTCAGCGTGTTGCGATGCATGCCCAGCTCCTCGGCCGCCTTACACTGGTTGCCCCGGTGCGCCACCAACACTTCGCGAAGATACTGCCTCTTGAATTCGCGCACGGCATCGTCATAGCGCATGCCGCTGGAATGCATTTGCGTCACCAGGCTGTCCAGTTCTCGTCTCACGTTCACCTCGTACTACTTTATCCGATCTTTCTGTCTCCGCAAGCGCCGCGCAGCGGAATTATCTTTCGATCTCGCCGGGATGCATCCATCCGGGTGTTTCGCCTTCCAGCGTGAGCAGCCCACGGCGCACCCTCTGCGCGAGTTGCTCCGGGCTCAGGCGCGTGGTCAGTTGGATAGCCGCAAAGAAGTGCCGCGGCAGGCGCGCATCCATCAGCCAGCGCGCCTGGGGATAGAAAGCCACCGTAACCAGGATCACCAAGGTCACCATCAATGCCCCTTGAAAGAATCCGAAGACGCCGCCGGCCAGCCGGTCCAGGCAGCCCAGGCCGATCTCGTGCATCGCTTTGGCCAGCATGGAACCCAGGATGCTGGTCACAATCATGACCACCATGGCGATGAGAAGAAATCCGGCGATGTTGGCCGCCTCCTCGCTGTGCAGCAGCGGCCTGAGCGGCTCGGCGACTAGCGCATAATTCCAGGCCCCCAGCGCCACGCCCAGCACCAGCCCGCCCAGCGAGCTGATCGAGCGGAAGAAGCCGCGCGCCAGGCCGCCCAGAACGGTCAGCGCAATTACAGCCACGATCGCCCAGTCGGTCAATGTCATTGCGTGCTCTGGGATCATGCTTGCTCCGCGGTCATTGCGTGCTCCGGCGCGGCGAACGAACGCCGGCCCTCACAGTTTCAAATCCCGCCCGGTGAGGCGGCGAAAGGCTTCAAGATACTTCTGCTGTGTGCGCTCGGCCACATCGGCCGGCAGCGCCGGTGCGGGCGCCTGCTTGTTCCAGTGAATGTCTTCCAGGTAATCGCGCACAAACTGCTTGTCGAAGGAGGGCTGCGCGCCGCCCGGCTTCCAGGACGTGCCCTCCCAGAAGCGCGAAGAGTCCGGCGTCAGAACTTCATCGGCAAGGATAATCCCTTCGGCCGTTCTTCCGAATTCAAATTTCGTGTCGGCCAGGATCAGCCCGCGCGACTCGGCATGCGCCGCAGCTTTCGCGTAAATGGCCAGTGTCAGCCGCCGCAGTTCCGCCGCATCCTCCGCGCCCAGCAATGCTTCAGTCGCGGCAAAGGAGATGTTTTCGTCGTGCGCCCCGTCCTGGCTCTTGGTGGCCGGCGTGAAGACCGGCTCGGGCAGCCGCGAACCATCCTGAAGGCCTGCAGGCAGAGCAATACCGCAGACCGTGCCGTTGGCCTTGTATTCCTTCCAGCCGGAGCCGGCCAGGTAGCCGCGCGCCACGCACTCGACGGGGAACATCGCGGCCCGCTTCACCAGCATCGAGCGGCCTTCCAACTGGTCCGCATAGGGCTGCAGCACGGCAGGGAACTGGCTCACCTCGGCGGTGATGATGTGGTTGGGCACGAGGCTTGCGAGCAGGTCAAACCAGAACAGCGAAATCTGCGTGAGAATTTTACCTTTGCCCGGAATTCCCGTTCCCAGCACATGATCGAAGGCGGAGATGCGATCGGTGGCAACCAGCAGCAGCGCGCCGTCCACGGCGTAGAGATCCCGGACCTTGCCGCGCCCGAGCAGCGGTATCTCGCCCAAGTTGGTTGTCAGCAGAGCTGTCACAGGAAGGCCTTCCAGCGGAGGGAATTGAATCTCCGATTTTCGAGCCCGCGGCGTGGTTTGTCAATGGGTGCAGTCGGAGGCCACCGGCGGCCGCGATCTCTCCCTCTTGCGGTGCGGAAAGGGGGGAGGAACACGGCGCGGGATGCGGGTTGAAATTTTCCACAAAGCCGTGTGATGGCCGTCACGGTGCGGTTAATCCGGATGCGAGAGACTTCATTTGTCAACAGGGTTCGGAAAGCACGCACGAACGCTCTCTTGGAGCCCAGCGACACGAGGTAGCAGTGGAAAGGGGAAGCCGCCGCTAGTCTCGTTAGTACAGGGATCACCAGTAGCCGCACGCTACCGACCTCCAGCGTCGGCTACTGGTCCCCGTCCTCTCACTTGTGAAACGCAAGCGCCTCCGGAGCGAAGAGTTCCTTCGGGGGTGTATTTTCGTCTGAAAACGTTCAAAGGCCTATCCCAAAAACCGTCCATTGACCGATTCAAGCGGCGATTCCCGAGGGCTCAGTAACTGCGCACGCATTCACAGCTTGGTGAAAAACTCGCTCGGACCACCATTCGCGCAGGTTTTGTAATAAGGGCACGGCTTTAGCCGGGCCGCAACTGCAACAAAAATGAGGGCTTTAGCCCCAGCCGGATGCTTCTCGCCCTTCTTCCGGGTCGCGCGTCAGGCGCTTCTGATCTTCGCTGGTGGTGACACACCCGGACTCCGGGAATTTGTATCCCAGACACTCGGTTAGCGCCTCGGCGGAGATAACCGGCCAATAAGCTGGACTACGCGATTGCGGCTGGCAGGAAGAAGTTATATTTTCTTTCAGTTGGATTTTCTTCAGGGGGCGGGGTGCCGCTTCCTGCCGGCATCTTGGCGG
>Ga0302319_10009085_pt1 | contig 19209 bp, 13 predicted proteins | sample Bog_T0_2_FD_203319 | JGI IMG/M metagenome (GOLD analysis project Ga0302319, IMG submission 203319) | Peat permafrost microbial communities from Stordalen Mire near Abisko, Sweden - Bog_T0_2 | ecosystem: Environmental > Terrestrial > Soil > Wetlands > Peat | place: Sweden: Abisko, Stordalen Mire... | reverse complement strand
GTCGTCGGGGCCGGCCTGCCGCACCTGCCGTCCGTGCTGTCCGCGAGCAAGAGCTATTCCGAACGGCTGTTCCGCTACGTCCGGATCGACCGGCTGGAGCGCTCCGCGGCCGACCTGGCGCTGATCGCCCCGGCGCAACGGGAGGACGTGACCTTTGATCCGGGTGCTCTGGACGCCCTGTACGAGGCAGCCGACGGCTACCCGTACTTCGTGCAGGCCTACGGCAAGGTGACCTGGGACGTCGCGGCAGCCAGCCCGGTGACGGCGAAGGACGTGCGGGTCGCGGCGCCCGAGGCCGAAGGCGAGCTCGCGGTGGGATTTTTCGGCAGCAGGTACGAGCGGGCTACCCCTTCCGAACGCGAATACATGCGGGCGATGGCCGGCCTCGGGGATGACCCGGTGCCGACGTCGGCGGTTGCCGAAGAGCTCAGTCGTAAGCCCTCCAGCCTGTCACCCGCGCGTGACGGGCTGATCAAGAAGGGCCTGATCTACAGCTCAGAACGTGGGCTCATCGCCTTTACCGTGCCGCATTTCGGCAAGTTCCTGCGCTCTCAGCCGGCTTAGCGGCGCAGACCTGGACGCACCGTCGCGGGCCGGGCGGGCGCGGCCGGGTGCCATTCGGCGCGATGGGGCCCGCGGGGCCTTCTCGGCCGTTCTATGGCTCTCTATCGCTAGCCGAATATTTGCTTAGAAAGGCGCAGAATCACGCTGCCCGGCCTGCCGGGCCAGCGCCTTGCCGCGCGGCGGAGCGGCCAGGAGGGCGAGCGGCCGGCTGACGGCGCGGTGCCGTGTCACGTCCAGCGGGTGCGGGACGTCCGCGGCCCGCTGCGCGGACAGCGGGCGTGTGACGTCCAGTTCGGGCTGACGGCGGAGCTGGGACGGCTCGGCCGCCAGCCCATGGGCGGCCAGCGGCTCCGGAACGGCCCGGGAGCGGCCGGGCAACTCGGTCAGGATCTCGTCGGTAACGGCATCCAGCACCGCCGCGCGGATCTGCGGACGACGTGACTTCAGGTACACGGCGAAGACAACGTCGACGCTCCGGCTTCCGGTCTCGCCCGCATAGAGCAGATACCGCCAGCAGCCCTCGCGCCAGATGTCGACGGGTGCCGCCGAGGTGACCACCGGCGCGTACCGGCGCCACTGCGCGCTGCCGTCCAGCGCGGCGAGCGTCCGCTCCACGCTGATCAGCCGGACCTCGCAGGGCTCCGAGTAGCCGAGCCGGATCATTGCCTCGCCGATTTCCGGCGACAGTGCCGCGAGGAGCAGGAGCTCGGCGGTAAGGAGCCCGATCCACAGCTCAGCCTCGGATGCGGACACCGCCATGCGCAGCGGAGGCTGCCCGATAGTCGCCAGGGCCGCCGCGGCGAGCAGGGCGGCCCGAGCGATGGTGCGTACGCCCACGGGTGTGACACTCAGCTCACCGAAACATCCGCAGCCCGCACCGGGGCGCCGTTCCCGCAGCTCGACCAGCGCGCCCACGGCGACCAGGAACAAGACGGCCGTGCCCGCGCGGACGAGGGTCGCCGGCAGGCCAGCGCCCGCCCGGCCGGCGGTCAGCAGCAGCGCGATGCCCAGCCCAAGCTCGGTCGCGCATATGCCCATCGCGACGGGGCAGCGTAGCCGGAGCGGGAAGAGCACGGTCGGCCCGAGGCCGGCTCTGATCTCCCGGGTGCGCAGTGTGCGGAATGCCTTCGCCCCCCAGCCGCCGAGCAGCATAACGGTCAGGAGCGGAATCTGCACCTCCCTGATCGCACTGAGCATCGTCAGCCGCCAATCGTGATCGTCGCGTTGAAGCATCCGCGGTCAAGCTCGCCACCGAGATCGACGAACGCGGACATGGTCAGGTCGGCCACCCGGCCGCGCGGTGACGTGCCACAGGTGACGCACCGATCGCAGAACAGCCGCGCCCCGGCCCCGCAGGCGGTCACCGGCAGCTCCCGCACGCGCTGGGCACAGTCGTTACGGATCCGCAGCACGCTGCCCATGGACAGGTAGGGCAGGCGGACGCAGCCAGGCCCGGCCTGATGCGGGTCCACCGCGTATCGCTCCGCGCAGCGGAAGTCACCCGGACAGCGCGCCGCATGATGGTCGGCTGCGGCGGCCACGTACGGGGCCTCACCATAGATGCTTGTGACGCGGCCGACCGCGGGCCCGCGCGCATGGCGGCCACCGCTCGCGCGGTCGCCGTCCGGGCTCAGGGCGGAGTCGCCAGGCCGGGCGCAGCCTTCGCATCCGGTCTCCGGGTCCAGCGCCGGGTAGGCGACACCGAGCAGGTCATCCGGTTCTTCACCGGGCTCGTGCCACGTCGCCGTGCCGCTGATCGAGTCCGGGATGTGCCCGCTGACCATCGGTGGGCTCGGCGGCTGATCAGCGCGGTAAGGCGGCTGAGACGTCGCCGGGATCAGCCCTTCCACGAATCCCGGGCGCCGGAGCCCGATCACATCGATCAGGTAGCCAGGCTGCAGGCGCGGGAATCGCACCTGGATGCGCCCGGTGGCGTGCGGCGGGATGACGAGGATCTTCCGTCCCTTCTCGGTTCCCTCGTCGACCAGCAGCGTGCCGGCTTCCCGCTCCACGATCGTCCCGGTGACCCGGCCGATTTCCGCCCATATCCGGTCAGCCACCGCGATCCGCGCATAATTGCGCTTCACAATTGCCCTGTCCCCTTGCCTGAGCGCCGTCGGTGCCACCACGCCGCAGCGCCAAGCGGCGGTGGATGCCGCCAGCGCCAGCCGCTCTTCCCCGGCCGCGGTCTGGAGAACGAGCAAATGTGGGCTAACATCAAGCACAATGCCGGTGACTGCGTGTGTTGCTCCGCTGTTCAAGGCGTCGGGTGAACACGCTGATGACCTCGGCTCGCGATCGTCGGTCCTCCCGAAAAGCGCTGACTTGAGCAGTCGGCGGCGAGCGTAGCGTGCGGTAGTAATAGCGTCCGTGCGCTCATTGACGGACGGCCTATGGTCGTGCACGCCCCGCACTTTCCCCCCATGGGATTGCATGCCTGTCCCTTGACGATGCTTACCATCGGTGGCCTACGTCAAGCGGATCGGCAACCTTTCTGAAATCACTACGCACAGGTACATTTGCCCCGCCTCGAAATCGCGTCCGAAACGGTCGGTCGAGCGGAGTAAACCCGAGCGTTGCCGCAGACATCTCTCAGGTGGTGGTGCGCGCCCGGTTACTTTGGGTAGCGTACCCCCCATGAGGACCCGGATCGGCCGTGCTGGTGAGCGGGTACGGCCTGACACCGATGTCCCCGATGGGCCGCCGTGTGGTGGCCAGGACCGGAATGAACCGGGCCACCGGACCGACCTCGATCCGGATGGAGAGGCTGCCTTCCGGGAGTACGTGACGGCTCGCGGCGCCACGCTCCTGAGGATCGCCCTGCTGCTCACTGGCAACCGCGCCGATGCCGAGGACCTGCTGCAGGCGGCGCTGGCCAAGACCTACCTGGCCTGGGACCGGATCCACGACCGGGCCGCGCTCGACGCATACGTCAAGCGCGCCATGGTCAACACCCAGATCTCCTGGTGGCGCAGGCGGCGGGTCGAGGAGTTCCCCACCGGGCAAATCCCGGACCGGGCGGTGGTCGAGCAGCTGCCGCCGAGCGAACTGCAGGACACGGTGCGCCGGGCCCTGGACCGGCTGCCGCAGCGGATGCGGGCCGCGGTGGTCCTCCGCTACTACGAGGACATGAGCGAGCCCGAGATCGCGGACGTCCTGGGTGTGAGCCGGGGGACCGTCAAGAGCACCGTGTCCCGCGCCGTGGCGAAGCTTCGGATCGACGCCGAGCTGGCGGGCTGCCGGCCCGGGCACGTGGGACCGGCCGGTAGCTGACCGGCCGCCATGGCATACCCGGCCCTGCCTGTGGGAATATCAGCGCAACAAGCCTGAGTGCGGAATCTGCCCCGGGCCCGGCGCGAATCCACGAGGTGGTGGCCGTGCGTAGCACGATGATGGATGTCCCGCTTACCGTCACGTCGATCATGCGCTACGGGACCAAGGCCTTCCGTGACAAGGAAGTCCTGACCAATACCGGTGACGGCGTCCGGCGCGAGACGTACGGGGAGGTCGCCCGCCGGGCCGCGCGGCTCGCTAATGCGCTGCGCCGGCTGGGTATCGACGGTGACCAGCGGGTCGCCACGTTCATGTGGAACAACGCCGAGCATCTCGAGGCCTACCTGGCTGTGCCCTCGATGGGGGCGGTCCTGCACACGCTCAACATCCGGCTCAGCGCCGCTCAGATCGGCTACATCGCCACGCACGCCGAAGACACCGTGGTGATGGTGGATGCCTCACTGGTCCCCCTCTTCGCGGAGGTCCTGCCGCAGGCGAAGACGATCCGGCACGTCCTCATCACCGGCACCCCGGCCGGCTCGCTGCCGCCGGACGCCGCGGCTCTGGCCGCGCCCGGAGTTGAGGTCCACGGCTATGAGGACCTGCTCGCCGCCGAGCCCGACTCGTTCGCGTGGCCCGAGCTGGACGAGCGGTCGGCCGCGTCGATGTGCTACACGAGCGGCACGACCGGCAACCCCAAGGGGGTGGTCTACAGCCATCGGTCCATCTACCTGCACGCGATGGGGCCGTGCCTGGGGAACACGTTCGGATTCTCCGAACGGGACCGCGTGCTGCCCATCGTCCCGATGTTCCACGTCAACTCCTGGGGTTTCCCCTTTTCCGCGGTGCTGTGCGGGGCGACCACGATCATGCCGGACCGGCACATGCATCCGGACGCCATGGTCCACCTGATCGAGGCCGAGCGCCCGACGATCGCGGCCGGCGTCCCGACCATCTGGCAGGGTGTGCTCCAGCACATCCGCGCCCATGGCGGGGACCTGTCCTCACTGCGCCTGGTCATCGCCGGCGGCTCCGCCGTGCCGCACTCCCTGATGAAGGCCTACGACGACCTCGGGGTGACGCTCGTGCAGGCCTGGGGCATGACGGAAACCTCACCGCTGGGCAGCGTGGCGAATCCGCCCGCGGGCGTTACCGGGGCCGAAGCCTGGCCGTACCGGGACAGCGCCGGCCGGCTTTTCTGCACCATCGAGGCCCGGCTGGCCGGAGACGGTGACGCGGTGCTGCCGCAGGACGGTGAGGCCGTCGGCGAGATCGAGGTGCGCGGACCCTGGGTGACCGGGTCCTACTACAAGGATGACGACCCGGCCAAGTTCCACGACGGCTGGCTGCGCACCGGGGACGTCGGCAGCATCGACGAAGAAAGCTTCATCCGGATCAATGACCGCAGTAAGGACGTCATCAAGTCCGGCGGCGAGTGGATCTCGTCGGTGGAGCTCGAAAACGCCCTGATGGCACATCCGGACGTGCTCGAGGCGGCGGTCATCGGCGTGCCCGACGACAAGTGGGGCGAGCGGCCCTTCGCGGCGGTCGTCGTGCGCGACGGCGCGGAGGTCTCCGCGGAGCACCTGCGCGACCACCTGGCGGCCAGCGTGCCGCGCTGGCAGCTGCCCGAGCGCTGGGCGTACATCGACGAGGTACCGAAGACCAGCGTCGGAAAATTCTCCAAGCGCACCATGCGCGACGCGTACGCCCAAGGCGAGTACAAAGTCATCCAGCTTGGATGACGCCGCCACACCGGATACGCTTACCCGCGTCAGGACCGGTCGCGGTAGGCTCACACGCACCGTCCCGACGGTGGGAGGCTTCGCCTAGTCCGGTCTATGGCGCCGCACTGCTAATGCGGTTTGGGTTTACCGCCCATCCGGGGTTCAAATCCCCGAGCCTCCGCTCTCAAGCAGCGGTCCACCCAGCGCACGCCGCAAGGGAGAACCGCTGCTTTTTCTGCCGGTCGCCGCGCTGGCCGCGTCAGGAGGCAGCGGACCAGCTCAGGGTGAAGCGGTCCAGCGTGTAGCCGAAGGCATTGACGGTGGGCTGGATGAAGTTGTTGCGGATCATCTGGGCCGCTTCCGATTCGGCCGCGCCGACGAGCGGGCCGCTCACGGCGGACACGTGACTGACCCGGTAGAAGGCTAGGCTCTGCGCCTCGCTGTACAGCACCGACTGGGCGAACTGCGGCCGGATCAGCGCCCCGCAGCCGAAGCCGGGGTACGTCCAGCTGTGCGCGGTACTCAGCGGCCGGCTGGCGGTGTTGTCGATGCTGACGTCGTGTGCGCTCTGCGGAAGCTGCGGCCGTGGCAGCACCACCGAGATCGCGACCTGCCCCGGCCGGCCTTGCTCCGGTGCCGCGATGACCTGCAGCCGGTAGTGGCCAGCGGCCTGGGTCCACCACGAAGGGCCCGGATTGAGATTGACCGTGGCGGAGGCGCGGCCGACGGCGTAGAAGGTGCTCGAGTACCAGCAGGGCCATGGGCCGAGGTTCTTCGACACCTTGCGGGTGAAGACGAAGCTGAAGTTCTCCGTGCCCAGCGCCGGCTTGGAGATGCCCTCGATCTTCTGCAGCACCCAGGGGCCGAGCAGGGCGTTGGAGCTGGTACCGGCGCTGATAGTCTGCCAGGGCCAGGCCAGCCGGACCTTCGGCAGGTGCACGTTCAGCCCGAGGAAGTGCAGCGAGGCCGACAGCGCCATCAGCACCACCGAGGCGATCGCGCGGCGGAAGATCAGCGACAGGATCGCCGCCGCGGCGCTCCACTTGACCCATCGCGGAATCCACCGCCGGCGCCGGCGGTACGGAGGATGCGGGCCGCCCGTCGTGGCCGGCGGAGGCCAGCCTCCCGGCTGGCCTGCGACCGGGCCCAGCCAGGGCTGCGGCGGTACCTCGGCCGGCGCCGCCGGGCCCCCGTCCCGCACCGCCGCGGGGTTCAGCGGGGCCCAGCCACCGGAGGTATATGCTCCGGCCCGGGCCGCGGCGTCTGGACCGGCCCAGGCCGGTTCAGCGGCGGCCAGCCTGCGCGAGCCGAACGAGCCGAGCAGGAGAAGGAGCAGACGGACCATCGGGTTCCCCTGTTTCTGTGCTTGGTGGTGGCAGCTAGCCGGTGCCAGCTAAACGGTGCCAGCTAAACGGTGGCTGGGTAGTCGAGGCTGAGGACGACCGGCACCGCGCCGAAAGGGCGGCGGAACTTGGCGCCCGGCTTGTCGGGGGCGTGCGGTTCGGCGATCCTGGGCCAGCGCATGCTCGTGTGCTGGTCGGTAAGGCCCTGGACGGAGTACGGGAACTCCATGGCCGAGGTGTTGTGCAGTTTCAGCAGGCCGCCCCAGCGAAAGCCCGCGAACACATTGGCCAGTTCCAGTACGGACAGTTCCACCGGCACGGTGAGATCGATGTGATACACGGTGTCGGCCACCGCCACCAGGTCGTGCGCGCACTGCATCAGGGCCTCGGACTTGGTCCGGAACACGGTGCCGTCCGGGTTGACGGTGCCGAGCTTTTCGCCCTGGACCGGCGAGTAGCGCGGGTTGGCCTCGCACTGCATCCAGTCGCAGGCGGCCAGCAGCTTCCAAGAGATCCCGCAGTTGCCGGCCACGTCCCGGTAGATGAGCTCGGCGCGCGCGAGCGGCTTGCGGGCCGTGGCCAGGAAGGTGCTCTTCACCGCCGTCGGCATCTGAGGCTGGTAGCGCGGCGCCGTCTTCCTCGTCTTGGCTGCGGCCTTCTTCTTTTGCGTCTTCTTCGGTGCTCCGGCACTGCGCGCCGGTGCCCTGGGGGCTGGCGCATCGGCGGCCCCGGGCTGTGCGGCCACAGACCGGGCCACCGGGGCGGCTGGCGGCCCGGCCGTACCGGCGGCCCGCGCGGGCCGGACGACGGCCGCGAGTTCGGCGATCACGCGGGTATCGGACGGCGAGCTCATCCGGGCCGACGTGTGAGCTGTCGCCGGTCCCGCGCTGGACGGCGCGGCCGGAATGCCGGGGATCTCGGCCTCATCCTGCCCTGCGGCTGAGGCGGACGGTGACGGGGTGGCCGACGGGGCCGACGAGGCAGCCGGTGCTGTGGCGAAGGGATGGGCCACGCCACCCGACGGCGAACCGGTACGGGCCGACGAGGCAGCCGGTGCCCGGCTGCCGGATGGGCCGCGGGCGGCTGATCCAGAACCGGGCGCGGGGGATGGGGCGGCGGCCTGGGGCTGCCCCGTCGGCGCGGCCACCGTCGCGGGCGCCGGTGCGGTCCGGCGCGGGCTGGCCACCGCGGGAGCGGTTGCGGTGCCCTGCAGTTTGGGTGCCGGCCGGCCCGCCGTGCCCTGCGCGGGGACCGTCGGCCGCGGAGTCGCGGTGGCCTGGGATGCCGTCGCGTGCGGGTGCACGCTCTGCGAGGCGGCGGCGTAAGGGGCCGACGCCCGAGGAGAGACGGTTCGCGCAGCCGGCACCGGCGTTGGGGCCGGCGTGCGAACTGACCGGGGTGTGGTCGCCGCTGTGGGTTTCGCCGAAGGTGCCAGCACCCGCCGGCTGACTGACGGTGGTGTGGTCGCCGCTGTGGGTTTCGCCGAAGGTGCCAGCACCTGCCGGCTGGCCGCGGGGGACGGCTTGACCGTGCTGTGCGGCGTGGCCGACGGCGAGGACGTTCCCGCAGGTGGGGCGGGTTGCGACGCCGGGACGAGTCCGGGGATCTCGGCCTGGCCGGCCGAGCCGGATGCGGTCTGCGGTGCGGTGGCCTGCTCGGCGGATGCCGAGGCCGGGTGAGCGGCGGCCCGGGCCTGCGCCGTGGCGGGCTGGGTGTCCGGGTCGAAACGGTACAGATTGTAGCGGCGCATGAGCCCAACCAGCGTGTTGCCGTAATTCGGGTCGGTAGCGTAGACCCCGGTGAGGGCCTGGGCGAAGCTGTTGGGCGCTTGCCGGTTGGCCATCGCTGCGCCGTAGTAGCCGCTTGTCGCGAGGAGGTTGGCGTGGTCGGCGATGCTCTCGGCCACGTTGCTGTACACCCGGAACTGAGCCGTGATCGTCACCCACTGTCCATTCTCGAACTCCTGCGTGGGCAGCGAAACCGAGCCCGCCGGGCCGGTTCCCTTGATGCCGAACAGGTTGTTGTCCTGGGCGGCCAGGCTGCTCTGGCCCCAGGCCGATTCATCGATCGCCTGAGCGATGGTGACGGCGGCCGGGACGCCGTAGGTGTGCTGGGCCGCGATCGCGCCCTGTGCGAGCTCGTTGATGAACGCCAGCTGGGCGGCGGTGCCGGTCGCGGACGCCGAGGTGGCAGCCGGCTGGCTCCGCTGGTATCGGGACGACGCCGGCTTCGCGGAGCTGGCGGCGACCATAACGCCGGGCATCCCGGGGATGACCGGCCCCGACGTCATCGTCTGGCCGGCTCCGCGCTTGCCCGCCGCGACCGTCGTCCCGGCCGGCGCTGCGCGGCTGGACCCGGCGGCCGGCCGCCCTCCGGCCGAGGCTGCCGCGTGCTCCTGGCCGGCGGCGGAGCCTCCAGCCGCGGCTTCGGGGAGGCCCGGAATCGCCGGGCCGTCGGCGGTCAGCGTGGCGCTCACGGCCGGAGCCGTGCCCCCGGCCGAGGGCGCCGCCGCCGTGGTGCCGGGGATGTTGGCCAGCGCCGCGGCTGGCTGCGCGGTCGTCCGCTGACCCGATCCCGCACCCGGAGCGGTCCGGGCCTGGGCGGCGGCCGCCGCGCCCGGGGTGCCCGCCGCGGGCGTGCTGGGCCGCGCGGATGACGCGCCCTGCCCGGCTGAGCCCGCGGCGGCCGGAAGGCTGCCGTTGCTGACAAAGCCGGTAATTCCGTTGTCCGCCAGTGAGCCGCTGTACTGATGGGCGTTGACGGAAAAATTGGGCAGCGAGTCGCCGCCAATGGTGGACAAGACGCCATCGGAGTACTTTGTGACCACCTCCACGTGGCCGTCAAACAGAACCCAGTCGCCAGGCAGCGGCTGATAGCCGTCGCCCAGCGGATGCCAGCGCTGATGTGCCTCCGCGTCCTGCAGGACGGAAGTGATGCCCGGCGAGTCGGGGCTGGATTCCACCCGGACGTCGGCCCAGTCGTGCAGCGGCCAGGGGTAGCTTGATCCGCCCGTCACCCAGCTCTGCCTGCCGACGATCTGGGCCCCCAGCTCAAGGGTCATGCTGGCGAAGGCGGCGCAGGACTCGCCGTGGTCAGTGCCGTCTGTGCTGTCCTGCTGCCAGATCAGCGCTTCCATCTCGGCCGGTGTCTTGGTCTGGGCCAGCCGCAGGTAGTACGTGGCGACGCTGACGATGGCCGAGCGCACCGCCGAGTCGTCCGCCTGCGCCGCCTGGGCCGGCCGGGCCGCCTGGTCGAGCGCGGTCAGCGTGACGGGCATGCTAGCCGGCGAGGCGACCTGATCCGCGGTACCGGGGACGAAGGCGAAGCCTGTAATCGCCCCGCCGGCGCCGAGGCTGACGAGCGCCGTCGCCTGCTGCCACCACGGCTTACGAGGGGAATCCACAGAGTCACCTTCTTCCACGATTCGGTTGGCCGGGCTGAGCGCCCGGAGCCGTGCCATGCCGCACGGACGGAGGCCCAGGAGATCGGCAGTCTCAAAGATTGGTCTGCGAGAGGTTCTTGAGGATGGCCTGCGCCTGTGGGTTACCTGGATTTCCCGCGTTCTCGAAGAGGATCGCCGCGTCCTGGGCGTCCTGGGCCGCCGCGCCGACCGCCCACTTGTGGTACACGTCGGCGACCAGAGCGGCCTGCTGGGCAGCCGTCGTTACCGGGGCGCGGCACACGCTGGGGAATCCCGGTTCTGACGTCATGGCCGCCGAACCGGTGTAGCGTACGCAGTTCGCCGCATTGCTCTCCAGGCCCGGCTGGACGGACGGATCGCCATTGGCGCCGATGGTGGACGCGCCACCGATGATGTTGTTGATCGCCCGGGCTGCGACCGCCAGACTGTCGATGGGGTTCATGGCGTTGTAGGGGTGGTGCAGGTTCAGCGACCAGGCGACCTCCGCGCCCTGGGCCGGTGCGATCGGCTCGAGCCCCTTCCGGCCGCTTTTCGCGTCGCTGAACTGCGGATTGCCGGAACTGGCCAGCAGCGCGAAGACCCACAGGATCTGCTGCGTGCTCTTGGCGCAGGCGAAGTTGATCTGGCCCGGCTCGGAGCTGACATCGGGGTTCTGGCAGGCGGTGGTGATCTCGGCCTGCATGGTGGGGACGCTGGCCGGCCACGATGCGCCCCCGGTGAGCAGCACCGTCACCAGTCCGACGGCCAGTGCCAGCAGGGCGGCGCTGAGCGCCGCGATGACCTTACGGCGCCGGAAGAAGCCCGGCCGGTAGGCGCTGCCCCGGCCGCGGTTGATGAGCACCGATGTGCGGTCCCCATGGGCGGGTGGCACGGCACCGGCAGCCCGGCCGAGGAACGCGCCGGCCCCACCCGCACTCCGGGCTTGTCCGCCGGCGACCCGGGAGTAGCCCGGGACGGCGCGCTCGGGCACCGCGTAGAAGCCGGAGGTGCGGCCTGGTTCGGGAAGGCGGTCCAGATCGCCCAGCACGCCCGCGGGTGCTTCGTCGAATAGCGGCCGCACCGCGTCCCGGGCCAGCACGGACTCGGCCAGCCTGCGTTCGATGTGCTTCAAGGTCTTCATAGCAATCGCCTCGGGGGTGCGAGAGCCGGTACGCCGGGAAGATGGCGGGTGCGGCCGGCGTCGGGGGAGCGGAGTCGGGTGGCTGAGGGCAGCAATATCCGGGCGAGATGGACGAATCGGCTCAGACTGGGCCGAGACGGCACGTGCCGGGCGGAGTACGCTGGTTCGAACCTGATCGCGAACACCTCCTCTGACCTCGGAATATCCTTGAACTTGGCTCCCTCATGCACGATATTAGAACACGTGTGCGAACAGGCGTCAATCGGAATGTCATAGCCCCATGATATACGAACACAGATTCGATTACCATCTGTTCCAAGGCGCCCTGGCGCCTGTTTCACGGGGACCGGCTATCCGCAGCGGCGGGAGGTCGATGAGGCGCCCGGCGCTAGCTCTTGTCCATCCGCGGAAACGTGACCTCGTTGAGGATCAGCCGGATCGCCGCGGCCACCGGGATCGCGACCAGGGCGCCCACGATGCCCAGCAGCACGCCGCCGACCAGCACCGCCACCAGGCTGACCACGGCGGGCACCTCGACCGTCCGGCCCATGATGCGGGGCACGACCAGGTAATCCTCGGCCAGCCGGTACGCAATGTAGAAGGCGAGCGTGGCGATGGCGGCCGGCAGTGACACGGTCAGGGCGACCAGTGTGACGATGGCACCGCCGATGGTGGAGCCGATCACAGGGATGAGGTCGAGGATCGCAACCAGCAGCGCCAGCAGCACCGGGTACGGAATGCCGAATGCGATCATCCAGATGAACGTGCCGAGCCCGGCGATCACCGACGTGATGAAGTTGCCGAGCACGTAGCCGCCCACCTTGATGATGATCTGATCGGTGATCAGGATGACGCGCGGGCGGCGGGAGTGCGGCACGAGCTTGTAGGCGAACAGCTTGATGGCCGGAAGCCCGGCGAGGAAGTAGACGGTCAGCACGAGCACGGCGAGGATCTCGGAGAACGTGCTGAGCACGAGTTCGCCCGCCCCCAGGACGCCCCCGATCAGCGCGGAGCCCTTGCTGCTCAGCAGGCTGGTGAGCTTGCTCTGGATCTGGTACTTCTGGTTGAGCCTGCCCAGCTCGGAGTTGTGGTCCTGAAGCTGGTGCAGGTAGGTCGGGACCTCCTTGGCCAGGGCCGTGGTCTGGGCGGTGAGCGGCGGGATGGCGGTGGCCAGGAAGATCCCGATCACCCCGACCAGGGCAATCAGGACCATGATGACCGCCGCCCAGCGCGGCCACCCGCGGCGGGTGAGCCAGCTTACGACGGGATCCAGGCCGCAGGCGATGAACAGGGCGAGCCCGATGATGATCAGGATCGACCTGGACCGGATCAGCAGCTCGACGAGACCGAAAGTCACCGCGACGCCGGCCGCGCCCGTGAGGCCCATGTAGAACGGCGAGCGCCGGTTCATCGCCCGGCCCGGCTCGCCCATGCCGCCGGTCCGCTCCGCGACCTCGTTCGCGGCTTCGACGGCCTCCTGTACCCGGCTCTCGGCCTCGTCGGTGGTGGTGCCCGGCTGGTTCGCCCCGCCTGCCGCGGATTTGCCGAGATCCGCGGCGTCCTGCGCGGCGGCCTCGGTATCGCCGGGTGACGCGTCGTTGACCCGTGCGTCAGCTACCCGGGTATCGCTAACGCCCCCAGGCCCATCCGCGCTCACGATGCGTCACCCACCACGGAATCTCCCTTTGCCGGTCCGCCAGCTGTGTCCCTCTTTCCGGCTTCCGGCGCTTTACTCCGGCTCGCGGTGATTGGTCCCGCATCACTGCCGTTCGCTGCGCCCCCGACGGTTGGCCGGATGCCCGGGCCGGCCGCCCGGGCGACGTCATCGCCTGCCGAATTGCCGGTCCCGTCGGGACCTGGCCCGGGCTGGTCAGCCTCGTCGCCGTGGCTCATCATGCCCGACACCGCCTGTCGCATGGCCCGCAGGCCCGCTCCGCGTGGCACCTTGAGCGAAACGTAGGCGATCGCGCCCGCCGGGATCGGCATCCAGAAGTTCACGAGGCGCCAGCCCAGTACGCCCAGCGTGGCCACGTTGCGGGTGACCCCGAAGCTCACGAGCAGCAGCGGAGTAAGTGAATCGACCACGCCCAGGCCAGCGGGGGTGACAGGGAGCGCTCCGGCGATGTTGGCGATGCCGTAGGCGGCGAACAACTCCACCGGGTTGGCGACCCGGCCGAACGCGGCCACGAAACACCACAGCGAAGCCGCGTCCAGAAGCCAGTTCAGCGTGGCCCAGGTAAGTGATTCCAGCATGACCCGGCGGTCGCGGCCGATCCCGGACAGGTTCGCGCTCGCGTCCCGGATGATGCGCTCCAGCCGGTCGCCCAGCCCCGGAATCCGGCGCCCCAGCGCGCCCATGATGCGTGATGTGCGCTCGGTTCCACGCGTCACTCCGAGGACCAGCAGTCCCGCGGCGAGCAGCACGATCGCACCGAGGACGGCAACGGTCACGTAGATGGGGTGAAATCCGGCCAGCGGGATGGAGATGACCAGCGATATCCACAGCAGGACGTTCAGCACCAGGGTGGACCCCAGGCCCTTGGCCGCCATCATCACGCCGGCGTCGACGCCGGGGATCCCCTCGGCGGTGAACAGCCGGTACCCGATGCCCGCGCTGCCAAGGGTCCCGGCCGGGATAACGTGCGCGACCGCCGCCGCGGCCAGGTCGATACGGAACAGCCGAGACAGGCTCGGCCGGCCCTCCGGCTTGAGCAGGGCCCTGGTGAGCAGGCCATAGCAGAACAGTGACAGCGCCTCCAGGATGACGCCAGCCGCCATCCAGTAGGCGTTCACCCGCCCGAGCAGAAAGAGGTCCTTGCTGGCGCCGGTCAGCTCGGGCACGACAAGGTACTCGATGATCAGCAAGATGATGAAGATGAGGGCGCCCCGGCTGAGCGGCTTGGCCACCAGCGGCAGCCAGCCACGCCACCCGCGGCGCCGTTCGCCCTGGCCCCTCTGTGCACGCCGGGGCCTGGCAGGGCGCCGTTCCGGCGGCTGGGGCGGGCTCAGCCCCTCCTCATCTTTAGACACATGACACGTTTACCCCAGATAAGGGACGGAACCCATTCGCCCGGCCCCTGGCCGAGCTCACGACCCCGTTCCGGCGACCACGGTCGCGTAGGCGACCACGTTGCTGAGGTAGTGCCCGGTGTCCGGATCGAAGGTCCCGCCGCAGGTGATCAGCCGAAGCTCCGGGTCCGGATCGGCCCCGTAGACCTGGATGGTCGGGAAGGCGTCCTTCGAGTACATCTGCACCCTGGTGATGCCGAAAACCGCGAGGGTCCCGTCGGCCCGGCCGACGTAGACGCGGTCGCCCGGCTTCAGCGTCGACAGCCGGTAGAAGACCCCCGGCCCGGCGTCCGAGTCGACGTGGCCGGCGATGACCGACGATCCGACGGCACCCGGCCGCGGGCTGCCGGTGTACCACCCGGCCACGGCCGTCGTCGGCGGTACCTGCAGGGACCCACTGGCTTGCAGGCCGAGCTTGACCAGCGACGTGCGGACACCGATGGCCGGGATCGTCAGCTCAACGGGAAGTGCGGGCGTCTGGGCTCCGGACAGGCCGCCCGGGGCCTGGGCCGTCTGATTCGGCACCGGTGCGAACGACGGTTTCGGTGCTGGCACGGACGATGGCTTCCCCACCACGTGCAGGGCCAATGTCCGGGGGTGGCCGGAGGAGTACGTCAGCCCGGCCACCCCGGCGCCCGCGGCCAGCAATCCGGCCGCGAGCGCCGCAGTGGAAAGCAGCCGCTTCGGCGGCTTCCTCACCGATGAGCTCCCACGTATACCTTCCGGGACCGGCGCTGGCCGGCGAAGCCCGCCAGCGCGAGCAGTGAGCCGCCGACGATCATCAGCAGCCACGGCACGGGGTGGGCGCCGCCCACCGGCACCGCCATCCCGCCGAAGCCAGTGGCGGCGCCGCCGGCCGGCAGCACCTTGCTGCCCGCGGCGTCGGTCAGAGCGTCAACCTTGAGGCCGTTGGCTCCATCCAGGACCACGATCGTGTGGACCGTATCCGCCGCGAGGCTGACCGGCAGGGCGGTGCTCCCCGAGGGGGCCTCCAGCTTGACCGTCCCAGTGCCCGGCGCCAGCGCCGTGTACGCCGTGGATGACCCGAAGGCCAGCTTGCTGGCCAGCACGTCCGATCCGTAGCTGACCGTGACCTGGTGCTCCTTGAGTGACGCCTGGATCACCCGGACCAGCGTCTTGCCCGCCGGAGCGGAAAGTTCATCATTGAAGACCTGAAGCTTCAGCCCGGAAGCCGGCCCGACGCCGGCCACGGTGTAAGACTTGCCCGGGCTCACCCAGAAACTCGTGGACAGTACGGGGGCGGTCGAGGCAGGCGCGCCAGCCGCGCGCATCGCGACCGTGTACTGACCCGCCGCGATAGCCATGTAGTCCGAGACGTTGCCGTAGGAGACATGCCTGAGCACGGTGGGGCTGCTGTCGTTGCCGAACGGGAACATGTAGACGTCGACGGCGGGTGTGTTGGGTGAGAGGTGCGCACACCGCACCCATCCCACCTGGGTCGTGGCGGGTGCGCTCGTAGATGCTGAAGCGGCCGGGGCCAGGGCGGCGAACAAAGCGAGCGATCCCCCCACCAGCGTCAACGCGGCGGCCAGTCTGAAAGCTCGGCAAAACGGTCTCACGGGTACTCACCTCTCATTTACTGAAATGCCCGCCCAGAGGAGAGACGCCTGTCACAGTGAACTCGTTCACCGCAACACGCTGTGGGTTATGAGGAGTTTCCGCCGGACAGTAGTCCCGGCAGGCTCGGTGCGCCGAACTCGATACGCAGCTGAGCCTGGGCCCCAAGGTGGACGATGATCGCACTTGCGGGCAGGTACGGATTACGTTGCGTCTGTACCTGGTCGAGATCGGCGGTCAGGTCAGCGACCTGGCCGCCGGGACTGTCGAGGATGACCTGCCGGTACAAGACCGGCGCCGCAGGGCCGGTGGCGCCGAACGACGCCACGCTGACGCTGCGCTGGGACACCAGCGAGGCCAGTGTGACCAGGAGGCGGGAATCGACCTGGCCCGCGGTCATCTGGCTGGCCGCCTGGGCGGCGGCGCGGAAGCGCGGATTGTGCAGGAGCTGCGCGCCCGCTGCTTTGCGTGCGGCCAGGTCGGCCGGCTCGGCGGCCCGGTAGGCGGCACCGCCCAGGCTGGCGACTGCCCGTACGTCGACGCGCGCCGCTCCCGAGCCGAAGCTCGCGATCAGCGCGGGCGCGTATTCCTCGGTGAGCTGGCTGCCGAATTCGCTGCGCACCGAGGGAGAGGCCACAATCACGTCGGCCCCAAAGGGGCTGGCTCCCGGCTGCAGCGGCAGCAACCGCCCGGCCGGGAGGCCGTGCGCCTGCAGCTCCGAGCAGACCGCCGGATCACAAGCGACGATGTCGCCGCTGCCCACCTGCTGGGCAACCCAGGCGGCCGCCTGATCGCGGGCCGCCGCCGCCGCGGACAACGACGATGTGCCGCTGCCGCTCCCCTGCGCCGCCGGACGTGCTGAGGTCCCTCCGTTGTTCAGCTCACCGGAAACCAGAAGCCCGACCAGCGCCAGCACAGCGGCGGCCAGGACCAGCGCCACCACCCGCCACCGGCGCGTGCTGAGCCCCCGCGAGCCCGGGGTCGGCTCCCGGTCGGAAGGACCGGCCGGCCGGCGGCCGATACCGATGCGGCGCAGTCGGCGGCTGACCCAGAGGCTGATCGTGGTGGCCAGTACTTTGCCCCAAGACGGCTCGGGTGTGTCGGTGGCCATGCGGGCGGCCCGGCCGGATGGCCGGAAGCCCGCGGATGCCCTGGCGTCCACGTCCCGGGCCGCCGGTCCGTCGGCCGGCTTCCCGTCGGCCGGCTTCCCGTCGGCCGGCCCGGCCGCGTTGGCGCCCTCTGGCCCGGCTTGCCCAGGGGACGCCGGCGCATCACCCGTCCCGGCCTGGCCAGGCGCGGCCGGCGTACCAGGGGCAGACTCGGTGGCCGCCTGGCCATCCCGCTGCGAGGCGGCCGTCGCCGTCATATCGCCCGCTGACGGCCGTGACTCACCCGACGAAGGGCTCGCGGGGCTCGTGGCCGCGGTGTCATGCACCACGTCGTCCACGAGCGTGCCCCCCTGCGGCGTCAGGCCACGGTCGTCTTTGCGCATGCTTACTACCCCCACCGCCGCAAAGAGGCATTGCAGCTATTTCGGGCCAAGCAAAACACACACGATTGAATACATCAACCGATATGACCATTTGCTTACGATCCGCCCTTATAGCGGCGAATCGGCCGAATCGCTGGTGACAGGCTAAGCGCCACGGTCTGGCCTGGTGAGGGTGGGCTTACCGAAACGGGCCCGCTCGTCTGCGCTGCAACTGGCGCCAGGATTCTCCTGGCGCAGGATAGCCTCCTTGGCGCCGGCCGTTTCGGCGGTGCCGGCGGTGCCGGTGCTGCCGGGAGCCAGCCCGGCGCGCCGTACGGGCCGGGCTGCCATTGACGTCAGTGTCAATGCTGGGAGAATGGCTCCCATGCCCACGACGCTGTGGTCGGTGCGGACCGGCCGGGACCGGCTTGAAAGCCAGACCCGGGCCGCGCTGATCGCCGCCGCGAAGGTCACCTTCTCCCAGCTCGGCTACGCGCGCACCACCGTCGCGGACATTACCGAGCGGGCGGACGTGTCGCGGGCGACCTTTTATGTCTACTTCGCGTCCAAAGATGAGGTCTTCCGTGTGCTGACTGAGCAGCTGCGGGACGCCTTCCTGGCGGCGCAGGAGGCGTACGGTGCCGATCAGCACGATCCGGTGGCGGTGGCGGCGGCCTCGGTGACTGGCTTCGTGACCGTATACGCGGCCAATCTGGCCTTCATCACCGTGCTCGAGCACCAGGCCCTGACCGACGAGCAGGTGCGCGCGCTGTGGCAGGGCATCCGGGAACGGCTGCTGCAGAGGATGACGCGGTTCGTCCGCCAGCTGGCGCGGGACGGCGTCGCGCACCCGTTGGCGCCACCCGATCTGGTGGCGACGGCGGCATCCGGGATGGCGATCCGGTTCGCACCGCTGATCGCCGCCAGCCCGGCGGACCGGACGCGGATCATGGGTCACCTGGTGCGCCTGTACCTGCAGACTCTCGGGATCCAGCCGGGACAGTCCGCGAAGGAGCCGTCATGAACCTGAGCGGGTCGGGTGCCGTCGTCACCGGCGGCGGCAACGGAATCGGTCGCGCGCTCGCGCGCCGCCTGGCGGCGGGCGGGGCGCGCGTGGTCGTCAACGACCTTGATGCCGCTGCGGCGACGGCCGTCGCGGACGAGATCGGCGGCTCCGCCGTGCCAGCCGACGTATCGACCGAAGAGGGCGTCCTGGCCCTGGTCGCCGCGGCCCGTGAGTACCTGGGCGAGATCGACGTCTACTGCTCGAACGCGGGTATCGCCGCTGGTACGGCCGCCGGTGGTACGGACGAGATCTGGCAGCGCTCCTGGGAAGTCAACGTGATGGCGCACGTCCGGGCCGCACGCCAGCTTCTGCCCGGCTGGCTGGACCGGCGGAACGGCCGCATGGTTATCACCGCGTCGGCCGCAGGACTGCTCACCATGCTGGGCACGGCACCATATTCGGTGACCAAGCACGCGGCCGTCGGTTACGCCGAATGGCTCGCCGTCACCTACGGCCACCGCGGCCTCCTGGTGCACTGCGTATGCCCGCAGGGTGTGCGAACCAGCATGCTGGCTGGATCAGGCCGGGCCGGGGATGTGGTGCTGCAGCAGGGGGCGATCGAGCCCGACGCCGTGGC